>WNGH01000674.1_pt1 | contig 52881 bp, 50 predicted proteins | sample 5400631 | NCBI WGS metagenome assembly WNGH01 (sample SAMN13153373, study PRJNA577476) | soil metagenome | isolation source: 115 cm soil or saprolite under Garry oak tree replicate 1 | place: USA:California | collected 2016-06-15 | reverse complement strand
GCGTGCCACAGACCCGACTCGAGCAAGAGACGACTCTTCAATCACTTCCGCAACCGCACCTCACCACCGTCGTCCGCCAGAAGACACGACCTCCGACCACCCTCACGCCTTCGGTCGCAACACTCTCGACGCCACGTTGGGCGGGATGCTGTAGAGTACCGTTCCCCGGGCCCCGCCAGGCCCGGCGTATCGGAGACGTCATGCGGCACGCGCCCAAACGCCAGTTGGCACTCGGCATCCTTCTCCTGCTGGCGCCATGCGCGCGGTCCTGGTCCGCTGCCCCGGCTCAGACGCGACGAGCCGGTGGACCGTACGCGGCGGCCGCGAACTGCGGCGCGTGTCACGATGTGATCTACAAGGCCTGGGGCGAGTCGCCGCATGCCCGATCCGCCACGAGCCCGGCCTACCTCGAGGCGCTGCGGCGCGTGATCGAGCCGGCGACCGACGCGAAGGCGGCGCGTGAGGCGTGCGTCTGGTGCCACGCCCCCACCACGCTCACGACCGGAGACATCGAGCTGCAGCATGGGATTTCGCGGGAGGGGGTCACCTGCGATTTCTGCCACACCGTCGCGGATGTGGACCTGGACAAGACGCCGCCGTTCGAGCTGAAGCCGGGTCCGGTGAAACGCGGTCCGTTCGAGTACGGCAGGATGCGGGCGCACGAGACGCTCCGTTCGTCCCTGCATCGGGCCAGCCCACTCCTGTGCGCCTCCTGTCACGAGTTCAAGAATGCCAAAGGTGTTCTCGTCCTCTCCAATTACAGCGAGTGGAAGGAAGGGCCGTACCCCGTGCGCGGAGTCCCCTGTCAGGACTGCCATATGGCCCTCGTTCCCGGCACGGTGGCGAAAGACGCACCGGCGAAGGGAGCGCTCCGGATCGTCAACCAGCATCGCCTCGTCGGCGGCAGCGCCATCAGCCAGGTGGCGCGCGGTCTGGATCTGAAGATCGAATCGGTGGCGGCCAGCGGGGGCTCCGCCGATGTCGTGGTCGTCGTGAAGAACGCCGGTGCCGGTCACTCCGTGCCGGGCGGTCTGTCCACCAAGAGTCTCGTCCTGGCGGTCGGCGCCGAGACCTCCGATGGCAAGCTGGATTACCGGCAGGAGAGAGTGTACCGGCGCGAGCTGAATGACGAGAAGGGTGTTGTCCTGGAAAGCGTCGCCGATCTCTTCTTGAAGGCGGCGTCGGTCGGGAGCGATACGCGGATCAAGCCGATGGAGTCACGCCGGGAGCGTTTCACGATTCCGGTCCCGACCGGGGCGCGCGCCATCGTCGCCCGCCTGGAGTACAGGGACGCCTCCGATCCCCGAAACGCAGCGCCGGTGACGTCGATCATCACGGAAGTCAAAGAGCCGCTCGTCGCGCACTGAAGACCGCGCCCGACCATCCTGGCGACAGTTAACCCCAGTCCGGACAACCCGATCCAGCCGCGGGCCTAGAAGCCGTGTCTGTCCTGACGTTCAAGGCCGGCCCCCCGCCGAACGGGTCTTGTGGCGAAGCGCCCGGGGGAGGTGTATTATTAAGGACCGGATAGAGAACTTCCTCGGAGATGACCATGAAGCGCGCAATGCCCCTGGTTTTGCCGGCCCTGCTGCTCTGCATCCTTCCACTCCTGGCCGCGTCTTCCCAACAGAAGATCGTCGGCGTCGATTACGTCCTCGCCTTGATGGACGCGGGGATCGATCAGAAAGAGATCGTCCACCGGATCGAGGAGAAGAACCTGGCGTTCCGTCTTGCTCCAGGAGATCTCGATCGACTGCGTGAGGCGGGAGCGGGCAAGAACCTGATCGAAGTGATCAGCGCCGAAAGCGCCGTCCTGGAGAATCACGAGGGCGCGCGCGCCGGCGGAACGGCGGCTCCCCAGGATCAGCGCGGAACCGGCGCGAGCCAGTGGGGTCGCCCGAGCCGCCTCGGTGGCGAGGGCACGGGGACGCCCGAAGGAGGGGCTCCGCCGCCCGAGGGGTCTCAGGCCCCGTCCACCACCACCCCGGATGACGAGGCGGAGTACAACGGCGAGGGTATCCAGGAGGAGCCTTACGGTGGGTCTGGCGGCTATGGCGGCTATGGCGCGTATCCGGACTACGATTACTGGCCGGGATACTACGGCTTCGTCTACTCCTACGGCTATCCCTATCCTTATTACTATTACCCGCGCTACTACTATCCCTACAGGTCCTACTACTTCTCCTCGCCGTACTACACGTATCGCCACCACTCCTTCGGGTACGTTCCGCGGGGTGGCGGATCGTTCCGCGGCGGTTTCCACGGCGGCGGAGGAAGTCCACGTTCGTCACCCCGTGGCGGGGGCGGTTCGCGTCCTTCGCCGCGCGGATCGCATCACTGATCCAATCCAAAGGCCGGCTGGTATAGAATCTTCGTCCGCGGGGCGTAGCGCAGCCTGGTAGCGCATCTGCTTTGGGAGCAGAGGGTCGGTGGTTCGAATCCACTCGCCCCGACCACCCCCGGGCTCGAGAGCAGGACCTCGGGCCCCTGGACGAAGTCATACGAACGCGCCTGTAGCTCAGTGGATCAGAGCACCAGCCTCCGGAGCTGGGAGTCGGAGGTTCGAATCCTCTCAGGCGCGCCATCCATCCTGCGATCCCCCGGCGCCCGGAACAGGGCGCCGGGGTCGTCGCTCTCCCACGAGACACGGAATCGAGAGCGGGCATGCAGAATGAAACCGGGATCGGAGGGCCGGCGCGCCCGGCCGGTCTCTGGCTGCAGGTCGTCGCGCTGTTCCTCGCGGCGTTCATTCCGATGGCGTGGTTGATCGGGAGGCGGACCGTTCCGGCGCCGGCACCGGCGCCGCTGGTCCTCGACCCGTCCGAGCCGATCGTCGGCCTCCAGGCGAGCGCCGAAGGGCTGCGGGCCGGTCCGTCGCCGACGCGGCTGCCGCAGGCGGCGGCCGGGGGAGTGTACAGGCTCGAGCTCGTGCCCGGAGGCGGCGACCCCGCGGCGCACCCGCCCTACCAGGTGAAGCTCGACGCGCCGGGCGGGAAGGAGCTGTGGCAGGGATCGTGGACCGGCCCGAAGGAGACGAAGATCCAGATCGTCCTTCCGGCCGAGGGGCTGAGACCAGGGCCCCACACGCTCGTGACCGTCGATTCCACCGGCCGGCTGCGGAGCTTCCCGTTCCAGGTGCCCTAGTCGCGGGCTCGCGACGCTATGGTAAGATGTGCCGCTCCGTCAGTCATCGAGGTGGCGGTCGACGGGCGCGGCCGATTGCAGATCGACGCGCCTGTAGCTCAGGGGACAGAGCAACGGCCTTCTAAGCCGTGGGTCAGGGGTTCGAATCCCCTCAGGCGCGCCATCCGTCCCCCTTGCGAAGACCCCGGGACGAGCGATCGCGACAAGATGCGGTGAGTGTAGCTCAGGTGGTAGAGCCCCGGGTTGTGGCCCCGGTTGTCGTGGGTTCGAGTCCCATCACTCACCCCAGATCGTTTCACGTGAAGTGGGCCGTTAGCTCAGTCGGTAGAGCAGCTGACTCTTAATCAGCGGGTCGGAGGTTCGAGTCCTCCACGGCTCACCAACCCCCTTCGTAGGAGGTCCCCGACATGCCCAAGACCGTGCGGATCTTCGGCAAGGACACCTGACCCTACACCACCGCGGCCCGTGAGGCCTACGTCAAGGACGGGTACGAAGTTCAATACCTCAACGTCCTGCAGGACCGGACACTCCTCTCGGAAATGTTGAAAGTTTCCAAGGGGGACCGGTCGGTCCCGGTGATCGTCGACGGATCCAAGGTCCAGATAGGCTACGGGGGCGCCTGAAGCGTCTGAGACTCCGGCCGGCGGCCGGAGTTCGAATTCTTCCCTGCGTCAAGTCGAGAGGAAGGGTGTGCCCGGCACGACGGCAGATCGCGAGCGGTTCCAGAACGAGATCGGCTCGCAGCTCGAGCGCATCGAGGAGGCCTCGAAGATCTACAAGTACGCCCTCGGCCGGATCGTGCGCGAGCTCGAGGCCGACGCCGGGGCCGTCATCCTCCGCAGGCCGGTCTCGGGCGAGCTCGTGACCCTGGGCTGGGGTGAAGTCGGGAAGGGGTGGGATGATGCGACCGCCAATGCCTTCCTCGATCTGAAGCGCCCCGAACTGCCGCGCAACGAGATCATGGCGCCGATCCTGATCGGCGGTCGGGCCGCGGGGCTGATGGCGCTGCGCCGCCGCAAGGGGACGTTCGAGCCGGGCGAAGGACGCTTCCTGGCGCGCCTCTGCCGCAAGGTGGCGCACGAAGCGGCGCTGCGCGAGGAGCGGCGCGTCAACCACGTGGTCGATCAGATCAAGGACAAGACGGTCCGCGAGCTGCGCCCCAAGGACCTGTTCTACCAGATCCTGCACGGCCTCAGGACGCTGACGCGATACGACCACAGCAGCGCCATCCTGATCGCCGAGGAGGACGCGGCGCGGCTGGTGCTGCACGCCGAGCAGATCGCCTGGGCCAAGAGAAAGAGCGACCGGATCGAGCGCAGGATCCGCGTGCCCCGCGAGCTGCGCGGAACGCTGCAGCGCGCGACGGCGATCCGCTGGGTCTCGTTCGCCCGCTCGAGGAAAGGGACGCCCCACGAGCCGGGAGCGGGAGCGCGCGACGACGGCTCCCGCGACCACGAGGCGCTGGCGCGTCTTCTGCGCTGGGGTGGCCGGGGCGCCGAGCCCTCCGAAGGGACGATCCTCTGGGCTCCCCTGCAGCACGACGGGGAGCTGCTCGGTCTCCTGAAGATCGCGGCGCGCCGGCCGGGGGCCCTCGCCCTGCCCGAGGCGGCGGGTGTCGAGCGCGTCGTCCGGCACCTGGCCTCGGTCATCCACAACGCGCGGCGCGCCCTGTCGATGGAGGAGCGGATCCTCGAGGCGGAGAAGAAGCACGCTATGGCCGACCTGGCGCGGGCCATCTCGCACGACGTCAAGAACGCCATCGGCGCCATCCTGCCGCTCGCCCAGCAGGCGCGCGAGGAGCTCTCGACCGGGACCTCCAAGCCGGACGTGCTCGCGCAGGACCTGGCGCAGATCGAGCAGTCGGCGCAGATCTGCCAGAGGATCTTCGACGGCATGCTGCAGCTGGCGCGCTCGGAGAGCCGCCCGACCGGCAGCGCCTCCCTGTCGAAGGCCCTGGAGGGGACCCTGGCGATCCTCGGGCCTCGCGTCAAGCGGGCCGGTGTCACGCTGGAGATGAAGATCCCGGACGGGCTGCCGGACGTCTCGGCGAGTCTCGGAGGGCTCGAGCAGGTGTTCCTCAACCTCTTCACCAACGCCCTCGACGCCATGCCGGCCGGCGGGCGCCTGAAGGTGCAGGCACGCCACCTCGGCGCGCGCGTGGAGGTGCGCATCGCCGACACCGGCGCAGGTATCACGTCGGAGGACCTGAAGCGGATCCACGAGCCGTTCTACACCACCAAGCAGGAAGGGTTCGGTCTGGGGCTGGCGATCTGTCGTTCGATCCTGTGGGAGAGCGACGGCGGGATGACCGTGGACAGCCAGCCGGGGCGCGGCACGACGGTCAGCGTGGTCCTGCCGGTGGCGGGGGACAGGAGCGGCGCGCGCCCGTCGCGGCCTCAGCCGGGGCCGCAGGCGCCCGAGGGCCCGGCCCCACGCGTGGACGCCCCGTGAAGCCCCGCTCGGCGCGCGTCCTGGTCGTGGACGACGATCCGGCCATGCTGCGGACGGTCGAGCGCATCCTGACCCCACGCCACCATGTGCTCGGCTACTCTTCGGGCGAGGAGGCGATCGAGGCGATCAAGCGCGAGCCGTACGACGTCGCCATCGTCGACGTGCGCATGCCCGGGCTCGACGGGTTCGAGGTGACGCGCGCCATCCGCTCGCTGCGCCCGCGCACGGAGGTCATCCTGGTCACGGGCTCGGTGACCGACCTGGACGACAAGCTGGTCAAGGCGATCGAAGAGCGCGCCTTTTATTTCATCACCAAGCCGTTCTCCAAGACAGTCCTGACCTCGCTCGTCTCGTGGTGTCTCGACATGCAGCGCCTCGCGGAGGAGCGCGACGATCTCATCCACAGATTAACCGAGGATCTGGAGCGGGCGCGCCGGTTCCAGCGGGCCCTCCTGCCGCAGGGGCTGCCGAAGAATTTTGGAACGGTGCGGGCCGCCTCGGCCTGGGTGTCGACCGAAAGCCTGGGTGGAGACCTGTACGACATCGTCCCGCTCGCCGGCGACCGCCTGTTCCTGATCGTCGCCGACGTCGCCGGCCACGGCGTCGCGGCGGCCCTTCTGGTCGGCATGATCAAGACGGCCATCGGCCGCGGGCTTCAGGAGATGATGGGGCAGGGGCGGATCGATCTGATCCCCGCCGCGCGCGCCGTCCTCGACATCCTCGCCCCGCTCAACGCCAGCCGTGTGGTGACCGCCTTCTTCGGGATCCTGGACGTGCCCGGACGGGAGCTGCACTACCTCAACGCCGGCCACCCTCCGGCGGCCCTCTGGAAGCCCGGCACCGCGCCGCGACTCCTGTCGGCGACGACGCCCCTGCTGTCGCACGGGATCGGCCTGGGGGGGCAGCCGAACGCGACGGTCCCGTTCGCGCCTGGCGATCGCCTGGCGATCTATTCCGACGGATTGTACGAAGTGCGCGATCCGTCCGGGAACGAGTTCGGGCGGGACCGGCTGGTCCGCGTCCTCACCGAGGGGCGCGGCTCGATCGAGCAGGCCGTCGAGTCGACGATGGAGCAGACCCGGAAGCACGCGGGGGGACGGCCGCCCGAGGACGATCTGACGCTGCTCGTCGTGGAGTCCGGCGCCGCGGCCCCTACTCGCCCGAAAGGGTGACCTCTTTCAGGTCCCCCGTCCGGGGATCGCCGCGCAGGACGCGATGGTTGTTGGTGTCGGCGATGAAGACCGTGTCGCCGTCCACGGCCAGGCCGCCCGGCTCGTGCAGGGTGCCCGGGTCGCCGTCGCCGAAGAGCGTTTTCGTTTCCATCGAGCCGAAGGCGATCCCCTTGATCTTGTTGTTGTAGGAGTCCGCGACGTAGATCGTCCCCGCGCCCACGGCGATGTCGAGCGGGTGCTGCAGCAGCACCTTGTCGGGCGGTCCCACCTCGTCACCGAATTCGAACAGGCCGCGCCCCACGATCGTCTTCACGGTCGAGTCCTCCAGGTCGATGACGCGGACGCTGCTGATCTCGCTGTCGGCGATCAGGATGTAGCGCCCCGCCTGGGCCAGGCCGCTCGGCTGCGCCAGGGCTGCCTCGGCCACCGGGCCGTCGACGTGGTCCTCCCGCCCGCTGCCGGCCCACGGCCCGATGAGGTGCTTGTCGGTGTCGTACACCCAGATCTGGTGGCTGCCCGCCATGGCGATCAGGAGCTGCCGGCCGATGCGCAGCAGCGCCCAGGGGGAGCGCAGCGCCACGCTCCTCGGCACCGCCGGATCGAACGGGCCCGGCTCCTTCCCCTTCCGGCCCGTCCCCGCCAGCGTGGTCACCTCGAGAGTCGAGAGATCGACACCGCGCAGCAGGTGGTTGCCGGTGTCGGCGACGTACAGGCTCCGATCGTCCGAGGTCATCCCCTGCGGGTTGTGGAACGACGCCTCGCCCGCCGGACCGTCGTGCGCCCCCGCGCCCCCCTCGCCGACGATCGCCTGCACGCGCCCCTCGAGATCGGCGACGATGAGGCGGTTGTGCCCGCTGTCGGAGATGAACAGACGGTCCTTCGCCACGTGCACCTTCCCCGGGAAGCGCAGGAAGGACCGGTCCGTGTCGGGGTCGGGTGCCGTGTCCGGCCGCCCCTCGACCAGGATCCCCTTGCGCCGCCCCTCCTCGAGGAGCGCCTCGATCTTCGAGACGAGGTCGTCCTCCTCGATTTCGCCCGACAGCGTGTCCGCGACGTACCCGGCCGGATCGACGAGGACGATCGTCGGCCAGGCGTGCACGGCGAAGCGCTCCCAGATGTCGTGATCCGGATCGACCAGGACCGGGTGGACGATGCCGTAGCGCTGCACCGCGCGGCGGATGTTCTGCGGGTCCTTCTCCGAGATGAACTTCGCGGAGTGGACGCCGATGACGACGACCGGATCCTTCGCGAAGCGCTCCTCGACGCGCTTCAGCACGGGCAGGACGTGCATGCAGTTGATGCAGCAGTAGGTCCAGAAGTCGAGAACCGCCACGCGGCCGCGCAGATCCGAGGCCACGCTCAAAGGCCTGCGCGTGTTGATCCAGGTGAAGCCCGGCAGGAACTCCGGGCAGCGCACGCGGGGTGTCGACATCCTGGGAATCTATACCCCGTGGCTCCGAAAGGAAAGGGAATTCACGGCCGGGGACGCAGGAAATCGGGCGGCGTCAGCGCAGCGAGCGCTTGATCTCCGCCGCCAGCCATTCCGCCTCGCGCTTGTCGCGCAGCATGGTGGAAATCGTCAGCGGCCGGCCGCTGGCGCGCGCGATCTTCAAATCGTAATAGGGGGTCATCCCGACCTGCATGCCGACCTTCAGCGTGATGTCGCCGATCTCCCGGGTGGGAGTCGCGCCGGACCAGGTCAGACCGAGAAGATTGCTGGTGATCGTCAGACCGGAGGGACCCGCGACGACGCTGGTACGCAGGAAGATGGTGTAGAGCGTGATCAGCACCATCAAGAGCGTGAACGGCACGAGGACGACACCGATCACGCCGCCGACGAAGACCCCGAAAGGGTTCCTGTGCAGATCCCACGGGACCAGGATGAAGAAGAGGGCGGCGGCGCCGCAGAAGATACCGGAGAACAGGGCCGTCACCAGGATGGCCCGGATATTTTTGCAGGGGGGGAGCACGAAGCGCGTCCTCCCTTCGGGGACCGGCTCGACGAGGATGCCCGAGGTCTCCGGCCGCGCGGAGGCGCGGGACGACGTCGTCCGCGCTTCGGCTTCCGGAATCGTTCCGGACGGGGGCGCGGCGACCGGGATCTCGAACTGCTCGTCGTAATCAACGCCGGCGAGACGGGCGCTCGCCTCCAGGCGCCAGACGACGCGATCGTTCGGATTGTCGCTTCGGGTCGGCGGCGCGTCGAACGGCAGCCGGAACGACACCGGGACGGTCTCGCCGTCGGGCCCCGGCTCCAGGCTCTCGCGGCCCACCGTCTGCTCCTCCTGCCACACGACCTTCTCCCAAGTCGAGCGGCTGTCCCCCGAGCCGGTGACGACCTTGTTGATGCAGGTGAGCGTCAGGTGGACGGTGCTGTCCTCCGGCAGGCGGCTCGCCGCGATCCGGGCGCGCAGCGGCCCACCGAGCGACGCCGTCGCGGTCTCCATCTCCAGCCAGGACACGCCGAACCGCCAGAAGCGCAGGCTCAGGTTGACCGCCCAGATGAGGAGGGCCGCCCCCGCGAACGGGAAGATCAGGGCGACCCACGCGACCGCCTTTCCCTGACGGATCGCCGGCACGGCCCCCAGGAAGGTCGCGGGAGCCGACACCAGGTTCCAGAAGATCGCGAACGCCCAGGCGAAACGAAGATGGGACTGAGAGCGGATGCGCACGGGGGAAAGGTAGGTCTCGAAAAGCGCCCCGGCAAGAGCAGCCGGAAGAGAAGACCAGGGCCGGCGGTGCCGCCGGCCCTGGCGAATCACACGAAGTCGAGCTCTAGGTGCACTGAATGGTGCGCTCGCAGAAATTGCCCGGAAGAACAGAGCCGCACGCCCAGCCGACGACGTGCTGGCACTTGTTGTTGATGCACTGCTTGTCCGGACAGCCCGCTGCAAGAGTCGGCGCCGGGACGACGACCGAAAGGGCCGACAGGTAAGGCGTCGCCGGGCCGTGCACGGGCGGCACGAGCAGTTGGAACGACGCGACTACGGCGATGAGAACCAGCAGACGCACGCTGTAACGGATCGACCTGTGCATGGCGCGTTCCTCCGGTCTCGGCGTTGAACGGCTCGTCGGAGGTGCCGAGGAGCATCCGGCGAGATGAGGGGGAGATCAGAAGCAGGACTGCGTATCGCACTTGCCGAGTCCGCCCGTGCAGCCGTGATTGGTCGAATGGACGGCGACTGTGCCGCTGTTCGAATGCGCCGGAACATCGGAGCGGCAAGAGGAGTTCTGCGCAATCGTCGCTGATTCCTTGAATTCTCCGCAGTCCGGGTGGAGAATCCTTCGACCAAATAAACGGAGGGCTCCGATGATGAAGAAGCTGCTCACTGTATTGTCGGCGATATCCGTGACCGGAGTGATCGCGGCTGCCACGCGCGCTTCGAACGCACCCGCATCCGGCACCGACTACGAGCCGGTGCTCGACCCGGCGAATTTCGTTTCAGTGATCGACAACCCTTACTTCCCGCTCCCGGTCGGCAGGACGCTGGTCTACGAAGGGGTCAAGGACGGCCAGAGTCAGGTCGACACGGTGATCGTCACCAATCAGACGAGGGTCATCGAAGGGATCACCGCGAGGATGGTGAGCGACGTCTCCACCCACGACGGCACCCTGCTCGAGAAGACGTTCGACTTCTACGCCCAGGACAAGCAGGGGAATGTCTGGTATCTCGGCGAGGACACGACGGCGTTCCTCGCGAACGGGAAGACCGACACGTCCGGGTCGTGGATGGCCGGTGTCAACGATGCCGAGCCCGGACTCATCATGGAGGCGAATCCTCAGATCCCGGACGCCTACCGGCAGGAGTTTCTTGCCGGGCAGGCCGAGGACACCGCCTGGGTCGTCGAGCTGGGAGGGGCCGTCACCGTGCCGTACGGCAAGGTACGCAACACGCTGAAGACGCTCGAGGCCACGCGGATCGAGCCCGGGTCCTACGACCTGAAGGTCTACGCGCCGGGCATCGGCATCGTGCTAGAGCAGTCCCTGAGCGGGGCGGCCGAGGTCGCGAGCCTCGTCAGCGTCACCGGGCCCTGAGGCCGCGCGCTATTTCGGGCAGCCGCTGTGCAGATGTTTTCCTGCCGGCGGCTGCCCCCCCTGTTGCAGGTTCGCCGGATTGATGCTGCTCACGTAGCGGCACTGCGCGTAGTGGTAGAGGTCGCTGGCCGCGCTCCAGGCGTACTGGAAGCCCGTTGTCGTTGTCCCGTCCGTCGCGCCCCACAGCGAATAGGTTCGAGGATCGGCGTCGTCGGACGTCACGGTGAACGTCGTCTCGCCGTCGGTCGTCACCACGATGTTGCCGGCGACGAAGTCCCGGTCGGGCTCGGGCTCCGCCCCCGCGCCCGTCTCCGTCCAGTACGTGACGACCCCCTTGTCGTGCAGACGCTCGAGGCAGTCCGGCGCGGGGTGACCGTAGCGGTTCTTCTTCCCCACGGAGATGATCCCGACCCGCGGTTTGATCGTCTCCAGCCAGGTGTCGTTGGTGCTGAAGGCGCTGCAATGGTGATTGACCTTGTAGACCTCGACCTGGCCGACCTTGGAAGCGACTGACGATTCGATGTCCAGGTAGTCCTGGGCCTTGAACCCGCTCAGGTCGCCCCCCATGACGGCATCGAACCGGCCGTAATGCACCACCGCCACGAGGCTCAGGTCGTTCTCGTTGCTCGTGGACTGACCATTGCCGTCGAGCGCGACGATTTCGATCGTGACGGGCCGCGCCGAGCCGGCGCCCAGCACGATCTTCTGGCCGGTCTGCCCGGTCCGCCTCTTGTCCTTCACCGTATCGGCGTACAGGGCGTACGTCGAGGAGGGGTAGCTCCCGCCCCTGTCGATTGCCGCCGTGGTCAGAGGAAATCGTCCCAGGACCTCCCCGGCGCAGCCGATGTGATCGCTGTGGTAGTGGCTCGCGATGTGATAGTCGACGTGGTCGATGCCGAGGCCACGCAGATAACCGACCGGCTTGTCGCAGTTGTTGAGGAGCCCATCATCAAACAGCACGACCTGGCCGTCGGGGGCGATCAGCACCGCACCGTCCCCCTGGCCGACGTCCATGAAGTGGAGCTGCAGCGGCTGGGCCTGCAGCGGCGCGCTTCCGAGCAAAGCGAGACAGAGAACGACGGACCATCGCCATGTGGGGCTCATGGCAGACCTCGATGCGCATCCGAGCGCGGGAGTCGATCAGGTTTTCGGAGGACTCATGCCACGGTTTGTACCTCCCGCCGCGCGTGGGTGTCAATGTCGCGCCACCGAGTCTCGGGCCGGCCGTCAGATTCACTTGATCGATTATCGAGGGGTGTAAACTTCAGGAACAGATTGACTTATAACAAAGTGTGTTATATATTTCCTTTGTTATGAATCCTGAAACCGTCAGAACAGCGAGAAAAAAGGCCCGGTGGACACAAGCGAGTCTCGCCAAGAGGCTCGGTGTGACGCAGGCCTACCTCTCACTCATGGAATCAGGGAGACGACCCGTGCCGTTTCGCCTTGCACATCGGCTGGTGCGGTTGCTCGATTTGTCTCCCACGGCCCTGCCAGTCATGACGGCTGAAGTGTCCAGGAATCGACCGACGAACGACTGGTTTGTGGAGCAAGTCGCGCGTCTCAACTATCCAGGCTTCGCCTACCGAAGTCGACCCGGTGTCGTGCGACATCCCGCTGAAGTTCTCCTAGCGGCGCTTGCATGCGATGATCTGGAGCCCCGGTTGGTCGAGGCGCTTCCGTGGCTGCTGCTCCACTTCGCAGGATTTGATCTTGAACGGCTCGTCGCTGATGCCAAGGCACAGGACCTTCAGAATCGACTCGGTTTCACAGTGACTCTTGCTAGGCAGGTCGCGGAAGGCAACCCAGCGCTCCAGGGGCGTCTGTCCGAATTGTGTCGGCTCGAGGCGGCGCTGGAACGGAGTCGTCTCGCTCGTGAGGAGACCTACGGTCAGGGACACCCCCACGGGCGCCTTAAGAAGTGGCTAAGAAGGGAACGGTCCGAAACCGCGAAACACTGGAATCTCCTGACGGACCTGAGATCAGAGCAGCTGTCGTATGCCCGCTAAGATCCCGGAGCCTTGGCTTGGTTTTCTGAAGGATGTTGATCGCGCACTGAGCCAGCCTGCTGAAGTTCACTGCCTGGGGGCATTCGTGCTCGCGGTTCTGTGGGGGCTTCCAAGGCAAACCGGGGATGTCGACTTCATCGAGGTCGTGCCTCCTGAGGCGGGAGGGGAGCTCCTTCGGATCGCGGGAATGGACAGTGAATTAGCTCGAACCTACAAGGTGCACTTTCATCGCGCATCAGTCGCTGAATACCCGGAGGGCTATACCTCAAGGCTGGTCGACATGACCCCACGCGGCCACGTACGCCTCCGGCTCCTTGGAATGGAAGTCCACGATCTCGTGCTCGCGAAACTTGGCCGGAACAGTTCACGGGATCGCGCGGATGTGGAGTTCCTGGTTCGCGAAGGGGTCATCGACAAGCAGGTGCTGAAGGAACGGTTCGAATCTGAGCTTCGCCCTTATGTGCTCAACGAGGTTCGTCACAACGACGCGCTCCGGCTCTGGATGGATACACTTTTCGATGCGGGACGCTCCGTCTAGGTACCCCCGAGAAAGTTGTTGTCACGGCGTGGCGTCGCAGGCGTCCCCGATCCCGTCCTGATCGCTGTCGCGCTGATCGGGGTTCGGCACGCCCGGACAGTTGTCGTCGCAGTGCGCGGTCGCGCCGCCGGTGCAGGGGTGGTCGGCATACTGGCCGTCCAGGTCGCCGTCGTTCAGGATTCCGTCCTCGTCGAAATCATCCAGATCGACGTTCTGCGTGAAGACGTCGTTGTCCCCGAAGCGCGCGTCCGCCCAGATCGCGTGCAGCCTGTTCCCCACGGCGACCGGCTCGTCATAGTCTCCGTTGAAGATGCGGTTGGGATAAATGCCGTCGGAGATGCGGACACTTCGACCGAAGGTCGCCCCTCCGTCCGTCGAGACGGCCAGATATTCCGCGCGGAGGCTGCCGGCCGGGTCCGGCCGGAGGAGACGATAGGTGACGCACACTCGACCCTCGCCGTCGACGACCACCCAGGCCAGACTGTGGGAATCGCCGGTGACCTCGACATCGTCCACGCGAACGGGCTGGCTCCAGTGATCGCCGCGATCGTCGGACCACGCCAGCTCGACCGTGCCGATCAAGGAGATGTATCTCGTCCACGCGACATAGATCCGACCGTGATGAGGACCCCCGCTTCGATCCACGGCGATGGTGGGCCAGCAAAGGCCACTGCCTTGACTATTCTTGGCCGCCGGGATATCCGCGACTCGCGCGCTTCTGTCTATCCACGTCCGGCCGCCATCCAACGAACGCTCCAACCAGATTCTTTTTTCGGGGTAGTATTCGGCTGACCAAGTGGCGTAAATCTCGCCACCAGGCCCGACCGCGGCGGTCGCCCAACTTCCGAAGGTGGCCTCGCCGGAGATCTGGCGCGGCGGAGTGAAAGTGGCGCCATGATCCACACTTGCTGAGAAGAAGATCAGGACGTCGCTCGGCCCTCGGTGCGGACCAAAATCGGTCCAGATAACGTAAAGCGCGCCGGTATCGGGATCGATGGTCAGATAGGGCTTGTCCATGAACCGATTGAAACCCACGTCGGCCGTCTTGACGAACGTCTCCCCTCCATCGGTGGACTTGAGAATCCCGATGCTCGCGTCCGTTTGGTCGCGAAAGTGCGGCACGAGGATGGTTTCGATGTAGAAGTTCCCCAGCCGGTCCGCCTTGATGGAGGGATCGCTGCTGTAGACGTCGTTCTCGAATCGCAGGCTCTGCCAGGTCTGTCCACCGTCCCGGGTCCAGGCCCAGTTCAGGCGCTTCTGCCGGGTCCCCGGATTCTGCGGATCAACGGAGATCACCTCCCAGAAGACCGCGACGAGGTGGAGCGGATCGTTCGGGTCCACGGCGAGAGAAGTCTCCGCCTGCTGATTGCCGATGTGGTCCTGGTTGACGCGGACGTTCGCCGGCCACGCGGATTCGGCGCCCTGTCCTGTCGTATCGGCAAACGCGAAGACTGCCACGAGGTACGCGAGGAGGGGAAAGCGTCTGCCCTGTCGCATCGGTTCCTCCTGAGTCCGGTCATCCGGAGGCCGGACGCGGTGAGTTTTGGGGTGCGGGCCAGTCTACCACCGAAAATTGACCGGCGACTCTAGGAAGCTTCCGTGATGCGGATGCTCTTGAGGACGCCCATCGCTTTGGCTCGGGCGGCGTCGATGGGCTCGGCGGTCGTCACCGAGATGTGGACGTCTATCCAGGTTCCGAGGTCGACCCATTCGCTGCGGATGTGCGTGTTGCTGCCCTCCGGGAGCTTGATGTCGTAGAGAATCGCGTCCCATTTGTCGATCTTTACAATGGACGTGTCCTTCGGATTAGGAAGGTGATTCTTCTTCCACGCATCGGTCTCGCCTTTCCAGAACTTCTGGATGCCGCCGTACGACTGAGCGGATTCAAACCAGCCAGAAATAATGATGCCGTGAGGAGCGTCCTCGAAGTGGAAGTAGCGCGGACCGGCGGTTGGGCCGCTACCGGAGTCGTGAACGACCTTCAGGTCGCCGCGTGGAATGGTCATGACGAGCCGACTCACCGGTACCGAAAGTCGGAACGAGTCGTCTGTCTCCTGTATCGCAAGCTTTTGGTCGACAGGCGTTGCGGCACTCGCCATGGGGGGGACTACGGCACTCAACGCAACGAAAGCCATAATGAGTTCGTGGAGTCTCATGGCGGGCCGATTGTAGCCCACATGTCCGGATCCGGACGCACACGTCCCAGCATCGAACGCACGTCCGGGGTACCCTGCCTGTAACTCATTGTTGTTTCATCCCTTATCCTGTAGTGCCATGTGGCATGCAAGCTGCTGTGCGTTGCTTCAATCCGGGGAGGAGTAGAGCATGCAGCCTGACATGCTGGACAAACTCGACGACAAGATTCGGGGCAAGGTGGGGCGGAGCGTCACTCCCACTCGTGACGCCGTTCGGCGTGTCTGGCGGCCACGCTGGCTCGAGGCGGTCGGGGCTTTCGGGCGGGACATCCGGTTTGCCCTGCGCTCTCTCATGCGAGCCAAGGGCCTGACTGTCACGGTGGTCGTGACGCTCGCTCTGGGCATCGGGGCCAACGCGGCGATTTTCAGCGTGGTGCGGGCCGTGCTGCTCGTTCCGCTGGTCAATCGAGACGCCGATCGCCTGATCTACATCCGCCAGAGCGCTCCGGGCGTCGGCACCGAGAACATGACCTTCTCCATGCCGGAAATTACCGATCTCAAGTCGGGTGCCAAGACGATTGCCGCGTTCGGCGATTTCTCCACGGCCGACATGACGATGATCGGATTCGGCGGCGAGCCTCGTGTGGTGACGGCCGGTGTCGTCAACGGGTCGTTCTTCGAGGTCATGGGGCTCCGGCCTGTGCTCGGCCGCCTGCTGAACGCCGGCGACGACGGTCCCAAGGCGGCGGGTGCGGCGGTCCTGACACACCGTTTCTGGAGCTCCACGCTCAACAGCGACCCGGGGGTGATCGGCAAGACGATCCGCCTCGGTCCGGGCACCGCCACCGTGGTCGGCGTCCTCGAGCCGTCGCTGCCCTATCCGGCCGAGACGCAGATCATCGCGAACGTGGTGACCAGCCCGCATCACCTCGGGGCGACGATGGTGACCGACCGCTCCCACCGGATGACCGAGCTGTTCGGCCGCCTGGCACCGGGCGCCACGCTCGAGGCGGCGCGAACGGAGCTGACCGCCGTGCATGCGGCGATCATGCACGAACACCCCGAGGCGTACGCCAGGTCGGCGCACGTTCAGCTCCGGATCACGACGCTCGGCGATCAGCTCGCGTCGCCTGCACGGACCATCCTTCTCGTCCTGCTTGCCGCGGCCGCTGTCGTCTTCGTCATTGCATGCTCGAACGTCGCGAACCTGATTCTGGCCCGCTCGGTGCGCCGGGAGGGAGAGCTCGCGCTGCGCGCCGCACTGGGCGCCGGTCATGGCGCGCTCCGCCGCACCCTGCTCGCCGAAAGTCTGGTGCTCTGTGGTGCCGGCGCCGTGGTGGGACTGATGCTGGCGGATCCCCTTGTGACCGCGGTCGCCCGCTATGCCTCGCGTTTCTCCGTTCGTGCGCTCGACGCCACCGTGGATCACACCGTGCTCCTGGTCGGTGCGGGGCTGGCCATGGCCGCGGCCGTGCTGCTCGCGTACGTTCCACGTCTTCCCTCGTCCACGGCAACGGCAGGCTTCAGGCTGGCCAGCGGCAGCGCCCGGATCACTCCCGGCACCAACCGCCGTCTGCGGATGTTTGCGACGACTCAGATCGCCTGTTCGTTCGTGCTGCTTGCCGGCGCCGGCATGCTCGTCGTCGCGCTCACGGTGCTGCAGACGGCGAACACGGGCTACGACATGCGACACGTGCTGGCGATCGACGTGCCACCCTCGGCGCCGGGCGTCGGCGGCGCCTCGGCGATGACCTTCTTTCAGGAAGCGATCCGACGGATCGAGACCCTGCCGGACGTGCAGGGGGTCGCGGCCGGGATGGTCGTGCCCTGGCGCGACCCCAGCTCCGGCCTCAAGTGGCAGTTTGCCGTGGAGGGCTACCACCCCGCGGATGGCGAGGACAACCCGACCGGGCGAATGCGTCTCATCTCGCCGCGGTTCTTTGCCGTGCTCGGAGTCCCGCTCCTCGCAGGCCGCGACTTTACGGATGCGGACCGTGACGCCAGCGAGCCCGTGGCCATCGTCAGCCAGAGCGTCGCGCAGCGGCTGTTTCCGAACGGCGATGCACTGAACCGACGCGTGTGGTGGACCGACCCGCTCTTCGCCAAGGCGCCACCCCTCCGCATCGTCGGCGTCGTGGCGGACGTGGACGACGAAAACGTCGTGCAGGCTCCGGCCCTGACGGTTTACCAGTCGGCCTGGCAAGGGCGCTATGCCACCCGCCTGTTCGTCCGCGCCGCGGGGGATCCCTACACGCTCGTGCCGGGCGTGACGCGCATCCTCCGCGACCTTTCCGCCGATCAGGCCGTGGAACGCCTCACCACGCTGGAGGATGTCCGCGCCCAGGTGCTCGCGCCGGAACGGCTGAACGCGTTCGTGTTCACCGGATTCGCCGGCACCGCGCTGCTCATCGCGGTCGTCGGCATCGCCGGTGTGCTCGCGTTCTCGGTGAGCGCGCGGACGCGCGAATTCGGCGTGCGGCTGGCGATCGGTTCCACGCCGCGGCAGCTGCTGACGCGCGTCCTCCTGGAGGGCGCGCAGATCGCCGCGACAGGGGTCGTCGCCGGTGTTGCCGGCGGCTATCTGCTCGCCCGCATCGCGGAAAGCTACTTCGAGACCGCGCGCATGCCGGGCGTGCTGCCGGTCCTCGGCGCAGCCACCGTTCTCATGGGCGCGGCCGTGATCGCCTCCCTGGTGCCGGCGGCGCGTGCTTCGCGCGTGGACGTGCTGCAGGCGCTCGCGTCGGAGTAGGAGTCCGGTGGAGAGTACCCGATGAAGCACAACGTGTTGCTGAAGATCACGTCCCTGCTCTCGCTCCTCTTGCTGACGCTCCACGTGTCGGACGACATCGTCCGCGGGATATCGAAGGCCGAGTCTTCAAACATTGCGCTGGTCGTCCTGGTGGTCTTCCTGTACGGGACGCTGGTGCTCGCCGAACGGCGATCGGGGCTCGTCATCATTTTCATCGTGGGATTGTTCGCGGCAGCCATGCCCGTCGTCCACATGAGGGGGGTACGCTACCCCGAGATCGCCGCGTCGACCGGCGGCTTCTTCTTCGTCTGGACACTCTGGGTGCTCGGCGCGCTCGGGGGCTGCACCATGATCCTCTCGGTGCGCGGACTGTGGAGCCTGCGAAGGGGAGGCCCACGTGATTGAACGACTTGGAGCCGCGTCCCCGCGCTTCACCGCCAGGATGGCCGGACTGTTCTATCTGCTCATGATGCTGGCGGGGGGAATGGCTGCATTCGCGCGCCGCGGGCTGATCGTTGCGGGGGACGCGGCGGCGACCGCGACGAACCTCATGGCGCACCCGACCGGGTGGCAGCTCACTGTGGCCGGCGAGCTCCTGGTCGTCGCGTTCTACTTTGTTGTGATTGCACTCCTGTATGTCCTGCTCAAGCCCGCGGGCCGCACGGTCTCGCTGGTCGCCGTGGTCGTTGGTCTCGCTGCCTGCACCATCCAGAGCGGCGCCTCGACCTTTCTGGTGGCGCCGGTGGCCGCCCTGAGCGGCGCGAAGTACCTGGCCGTGTTCTCGCCCGAGCAGCTGCAGGCGCTCGCCATGTTCTCGCTCAAGCTGTTCTCAGCGACATATGGCATCGCGCTGGCCTTCTTCGGCTTCTACGACCTGCTGATCGGCTGGCTGGTGTACCGCTCCACGTTCATGCCCCGCATCATTGGCGTGCTCCTGATGGTCGCCGGACCGGGCGGGCTCAGCTTCCTGTCACCGGCGCTCGGGGCGATCGTGCAGCCGTAGCTGATCGTCATCTTCATCGGGGAAGGCGTGCTGATTCTCTGGCTGCTGGTGAAGGGCGTCAACGCCGAGCGATGGAGGGAGCAGCAGGCCGCGACCGAGCCCGCCGCGGCGCAGGGTCGGTGAACAGGTCGGAGTAAGAGCGTGCTCAGTCTCGCAGGACGCGGGTCGGGTCGGTACGCGTCGCGCGCCAAGCTGGCAGGAGGCTCGCGGCGAGCGAGGCGATGGTGATCGCGGCGAAGGCGGTGCCGAAGGCGATCGGATCGAGCGGGCTCACCCGGTTCGGAGGACTCATGGACTTCGTGTCAGGGGGCGCACCCGCCAGACGATGGGCTTTCCTGCTCATCCTTGTCCGAGAACCCGTACGGCGTGACTCCGGAAGGCTGAAGGGTCGCGCGGATCAGGTAAAAGAACGACTGGCCGATCGGCGGAGCGTCCCCATCGCGCGGGCCGAACATCGTGGAAGGAATCGATCCAGGCGAGACCACGAAATCGTCGGCCACACAAACCACGGCTCCGAGATCGACCAACCCGCCGACGGCCGCGGGTCCCGGCAGGACGCCGCGAATGATGTCATAGGACGTGGCGCACTGCCTTGTCGGCCATTGGAGCCATGTGCTCGCTCCGTCGAATACCGAAAGATTCGCGATGCAGGCAGGAGGCTGCACGAGAGCAAGAGTCTGGACGCCGATATCAGGACATTCGATGCCGACGTCCGGCCCCGAAACTTTCACATATTGGCAAAGATAGTTGTCGAGCGGTACCGACGAGAAGAAGCTGTCCAGGAGGATCGTCTGAAATCCGCTGCACGGATTGGTCAGGTCGTGAGTTCCCTCCAGGCAGATGCTCGACCCGGTGATCAAGCCCAGCAGCCCCTGTCCAGTCAGCACGGTGTCTTCCGAGACGGGAGGCCCGCCTTCCGCGGCAAGGCACGACCCGAACGCCACGAGCAAGACGAAGCAGGCAGCACAGCCAGAGTACAGGGGACTGGACATCGCTCACCTCCGGACCGAAGTTCGCTTCGCTGGATGATCTATACCTCCATCGCCCGAAATCGGCAACCAGTCTCTCGCTTGTCATGGATCGCCTCGCCGTGAACCCGGGTGAACTCCCCGTGAACTCCGGCGCCGATCGCGGAGGATTGCGCCCTCCCGGCAGAAAGCGATAACCTGTGCCGCTACCTGATGATGTCAATCGCGCGCCCGTAGCTCAGCTGGATAGAGCACCGGACTTCGAACGCGGCTTGAAGGTCGCTGGATCGGCCGGAATCCGCGGACTGACTGGGAAATCGGGGCGATCGATTGCGCTGGTCCGGGCCCGTTTTCGCTGGTTTCAACCAGACCGTGAACTCCAGGTTGTCTCGGAGCCACGATGAGCGGAGTCAGAGGGTCCGGTGAGCGGGGAGCCGGGCGGCAGATGAATTGCAGGCCGCGTCAAGCGACCTCAGAAGTAGCCTCGCCCAAGAACATCCCCCTCATCTGGATCTCGGTCTTCGAGTAGGGCTTTCACGTGTGACAGGAAGCGCTCGAACACTTCTGGTGCGAAGGGATAGTCCGCGAGATATTTAGCATACTCCGCGCGCCGAGGAATGCGCCCTTCGCTCGTTGCAAATGCGCTGCGGACCTGCGATCCAAGCCTCTTCGCTTTTCGCAGGATGAGCACTTCGTCAACATCCGTTCCTGCGGTGCTGATCGGCGTCATGTCGAGCCACTCGCAAAGCAGCAGGTACTTTGCCCCAGGGACAGCTACCTTTACGTCGTGCGCCGTGGCGCAGGCTTCCTGGAACATTGTCTTGTCCAGGTTCGTCTTACACTCAGCGCAAAGGTATCCGAGGTTCGCTTCAAGGTGGTCTACACCTTTAGCATGGTCCGGGTGAAATGACGCTTTCAGATAGAGCCGCTTCGAGATCGTGAAGTCTTGGTCCTTCGTCCGCGCCTGGGCGCCCGGTGTCCCTGTCGCGGCTCGTATGGTTGAGGTGAAATAGAGAGCCGCGAAGCACGAATGCGGCCCGATAGAAAAGCCAGCCGCAATCTCGGGAAACGATCGAGACACCAGATGCGGCAGGAACTCCTCGATCACGCTGTTATCGAGCTTCAGTTGCCCTTTCTGCCGGTACAGGAAATCATCCTCGCTATCGAAAATAACTTCGAGATCGAGAAACAGTCGGTAATCGTTCAGAAGGCGCACAGCCTGGGCTACTCCACCATTGCCAGCAGGTATGCGAGCGAGGGACTTGAGCCAAGCGCGATACCGCGTGGCCGCGTTCTCGATGCGCCTGCGATCACCCTTTGGCAGCTTCTCGTTCTGCAGAAGCGCATCCAGCTTGTCTCCATGAGATGTGGGTATGGTCATAGATTCTCTCCGATCGCTGCAGCCGGCTCCAAGATAGGGGACGGTCTCACCTCACTTACCCTGTCGAGTGCGTTCTGCAAGTAGGGCCTCCGATCGGTTGGCGCGCGCTCAACGGCCTCCGAAAGGACGTCGCTTCCAAGGGTTCTGGCGCGTTCGACGATTTTATCCTTCGGCAGCGAATGTCCTGTTTGTAGCGATAGATGCAAAAGATCCTCATAGATATTCTGCCCGAACCTGTTCAGGAACACTCGCTCCTGCTTCAGGTCAAGTCGCATGCCCACTACTTCGGTTGCGAGACGCTCGAGAATCAGACCGTTATAAAACGCTGTCTTGTGGACGTTTGACTCTCTCCCGAGGATTAGGAGGATTCGCGCGCTGTCAGCGCAGACACGCCGAAGTTCCGCGAGGGCAAGGGCCATATCGATGCAGTACTGCACAACTGTTAGGAACCGGTTCTGTCGAAACTTGCGGTTAGATCCTATCTCCGAGCGCGCTACAACAAGGGGCTTCCATCCGAGCGATTCGACGCCTGATCTTGCGTTGTGATGGTAGTTGAAGACATTGATGTAGGGAGGCGACGACAAGACGAAGTCGATGGCCGAGTCTGGAAGGAGTAGAGATCGGGCGTCGCCTAGGCAAGGTTGCACTGGAGCCCTCGTGAACGGCAGGCCGACGACGACGTCTCGAATGGTGGACCACTTACCGGCGAAGGTCTCGTCGCGATCTGTGTCCTCGTCGACAAGTACGACCAACGCTTCAAGGAGCATCCGAACACGCGGATCAGAAGTTGTACTGGTCCAGTCAGAAGCGGAGCCAGCGAGAGGAAAAGTAGCTTCAGTCGTTCGGAAGAGAGGTAACCCAAAAGCTGCAGGACGAACACGAGTCAAAATCGCCTCGGCGCTGTCAAGCACTTCGTGACGTTCACGCACAGAGAGGTTGCACAATCCGTAGATACGCGCGAGGAGGTAAGCAGCTGGATTAACCTCGTAACCGTGAGACGGAAGACCAAGTAGGGCGGACTCGACGAGGACTGTTCCACTGCCCATGAATGGGTCGAGGACAACCGACTCCGGCGCTGCGTACGCGTTGAGCAGCGCCTCCACGAGCTGCGGAGAAAACTGCCCGCGCCACGGGAAGAGATTGGTGCGAGACCTAGAGTCGATGTTGAGTGTGGCCACCGGCAGTGGCGAACTGAATGGGACCGGACCATCCGGGTCGTTACGTTGAGGCAACCTGTTCGGTCGCCCGGCGGATTGAACGGCATGCTCAGTTCTTTTAGTCATGTACCTCTCTTGCCAGCAGATGCAAGGGTGCTGCGAGCAGGTCGCGCGCCGTTAGCTTGAGCTGGTTGTTAGGTGACGCACTACTCGGGCATCTGGTGCGTTGGCCATAGCTGTTCAATTTTTCGATAAACCGACATGATGATCCATCTCTCTCGGCCGATCGAGTCTTTCAACTCTTTGGGAGCTTGAGCCATATCTTCATATGTATCAACAAGGACAAACTGAACCCGTTCGGTGGTAAATACTAGGTCGTGGGGCACGCGCCACTCGCGTTCGTGCGAGTAGTCAACCGGCGTTTTCCCATTCCAATGCTCGTCCTTGTATGCTTGGGGTGCGTAGAAGGGGACGAATGGAGTCACGAATGAGTATAGCTGCGTGTCGAACGGCACCTTGCCCTTTCCAACATGGTCTTTTTGTCGCTTCAAGAGATGTGGTGGCATATAGAACGCGGGACCGCCTCCGGTGACGAAGAGGAATTCCTTCTTGAACCCGATGCCGTAAGGCGAATAGCGCTCTGCATGTGCCAACAGGCTTGGCCAAGTGCATTCGGTGAAGCAGACAGCGGGCTTATTCGTCCATGGCATTCGGGTTGCCACTATTTTGGACTTCGTCAGCATCGCAAACAACCGTTCCTTGGCGGTCATCGCCGCGATTGCTTCGAGGTTCGTAGCGGGCGTCTCGACGATGGGAGCAGCATCTTTCGTGAAATGCACTACATAGCTCGAAAAGTCAGGCCGGCTAAATGGCATTCTCTCTCTCGGTGTTGCGACCCTTAACGCCCCGGCGAAGCTGCCGCCTTCGAACGCTGACGCTGGGTCGCTGCGAGCCCACAGTCAGGCAGAAGCCAAATGGCTATGCACCTTCCTTGACTCGCACCCATTCCTGGGCTTCGCGAATGAAAGGATAACCTCTCGCCTCACACGCCCTGCCAACGGAGCCGAGCATCTCATAGCTGAAGGAGGAGGCAGGTAACGGCGGTCTGATGGAAGAGCCCGACTCCTCTTCTCGCACAACTTCAGGCCCGACATGGAAGCGACCTTGGAGATAATCGACGCGTTTCGAACGAACGTGCCTCGAATCGTGTTCTCACCTATGACGTACACAGCCTTCCCGCCTGGAGTGAGCACGCGCGCTACTTCACGCAGGGCACGCCGCATGTCATCGGTGTACCGGGCGAGCACCGAGTGCTCCCTCGTCCCGAGGGGTGGACGTAGCTTCAAGTCGGCCATGATGCCACGGATCTCTTCGTCTTGAAGGGCACCTTTCCCTACCTCGGTTCCCACACTCTCGGCGCGCAGGCGGCGCAGGCAATTGATATTGTGACCCATCCAAACCAGTGAGAACTTGCTGCAGCGCATGTAATCGATCGCATTCAGGTACGGCGGCGACGTCAGGACCAGGTCAACCGAGGCATCACCGAGCGGAAGGTCGCGGGCGTCGCCCTCATGGACGAACGTCGCCGGTCCACGATCCGCGGTCTTCCTATCAATGCAATTGTCGAGCACACGGTTCACCGCACCTAGGAACTTCCGGAAAGGCTTGGCGGGGGCGCGGTCGAATGCTTTGTGCGGGCGACTGTGGGCCAGATCCATTGCTAGCGAGGCCCCGGACTGCTTCGTGATGATGAGCCGAGATAGGCTGCACCAGAGCACATTTCGGGCTGCGTCGTCTCGAACGCGACTGATCGTGGTCGCCAGCGAAGTGAGTTGCCGACGGGCATAGCCGTCGAACCAAAATGAAATGAATTGCCGGGTTTCCGGATCAGCGTGTCGGGGGTAGGCGCCGCGAGTGGTTAGGGTAGAAAAGATGCCTCGCGCTCGATCGAGAACCTCGATTGCATTATCTCGCACCTCCTCCGTGTTGATCGCTGTCGTCCAGACCTTCGAGATGAGGACAGCGAGTGGGTCGATGTCGAGGCCAATTGCTCTGTGTTTCTTGGAGCGGGCCACGGCGAGCACGGTTCCGGAGCCCATCATTGGGTCGAGAACCCGGAGGGACTTCCCCTCGTCCGCGACGACCTCAAGGGCAATGCCTGGTGCCATCCGTGCGGGAAACGGGTGGACCGATTCGCGTCCGATGGTCTCGTAGATCGTCTTCCTATGCGATCGCATCATCACTTCGACCCTTGGTATCGTAGGGAGCACGTTCCGGAATAGTCCATAGGTTCACTTGTCCTGATCCGGGTAGTCAATTATTGCGTCGCCGATCGCGGTGATGATGTTTGCCGAACTTTGATCCAGTTCAACGCCGTCCGAACCGGCGAACATGGCGCCTGGGGCCATCTGCGCCATTGCCTTGCACACTTCAATTAATGCATCGTCGGTCTCGTACTCTATAGGCGGCGTCAAGTGAGAAAGCTCTACCCGCAACGCCGCGAATTTAACGGGCGACTTCTTGTATTTCTTTTGCAATATCTCGATCGTTGAGACAATCTGCTTGTACGGTGGCTTGGTTACCTTCATCATTTGGATGGAATTGACCCAGTCAGCGCTCTCCTCCGGTAGCCGACACTTCTCGAAGAGATCCCGCAGTTTCTGGAGGCCAATCTGTTTGACCGGGCGAAGTCGGACGAGCCTGGCGAGATCGTCGATCGTAATCAATGTGATCGTCTTAGGTTCTCCTATAGCGTTCGTCTTCTTGCGATCGTCATCGATGTCCTTTGCGAGCGCAGACCGATCGCCCGATGACGTGGGAAATGCGCGGCCAACCACCAGTGCGTGATGACACCCGTACTCATCGCGTTGCCGGATCACCGCCGACACTTTAACCGTTGCAGCGGCAATTGTTCCCTCGTCCTTCTCCGTGCTCTTGGCCTCCAGACTCACGGCATACTGACGCGGCTGGCCCTTGTTGTCAGCGGATAGAAGCGCTGTGGCGACCCCGTCCGGCTTGCCGTTGCCGCCGAGAGGGGTGACTGCAAAGCCGAGACTTGTGAACGCCCCGCAAAGTGCATCCTCCAAGGCATCGGGGTTGTTTCTCGCATCTTGGAGGGCGCGGGCGATGGCAAAGGCACTCTGCCGCCCCGACTCGTTGGCGAGGTTGCGGAGCAACTGGTCCCGGGCAGATAGAAAGTCTTCAATCTGTTCCGGTTTCACGCCGAGCGCGTGGAGGTGTGCTTCGGCAAGCACTTCAGCCATGGCGAGGAGCTCAAGGGGTTGGCTCGACCCCTTCTTTACGAACTCATCGTGGAAGGTCGCGACGAATGGGTGCCAGGCGTTAATCCGGAGGTGGCCGGTGGTAGTGTCGTACCGAACAATTCCGCCGGCCGGCGTCCCGTCGTAGTCGATTGTTAGGTCGGTGATGAATTGGTCCGCTTCAGTGGCCCGTTTCTCAAGAGCAGCGACATACGCGCTCCGTTCCGCAGCGGTTTTGAGCGACGGCACTATCAGATAGCGCGACTTGGCCTTGCCTTCGACGACGGCGTGGGCAAGCTCGACGATGGGACGGCGCGAAAGACTGGCGGGACTCGCAGCGAGTTTTCGAGCGAGTTTCGCGCCCGGCACCTCTTCTTCATCATGCCTTTCCAGCGTTGGCCGAACATAGTTGAAGATTGCGCGTAGCACGTCCTGGGCGGTTGCGAGAAGCGGACCTTCGCTGATCGCCTCGCGATTTGACCGAAGCTCGTGATCTAGGGCGTCTATGTGGACGATCAATCGGAAGCGGCCGAATGTACCGTGTCGGAGTTCGTCGGGGGAAATCCCGAAGTGTCCGTCGATCACGTTGACGAGCCGACCGAACACGTAGACGAAGAAACCGTAACTCCTCCCGAGTTCGTCCGACTTCCCCGTCAGGAGATCCTTGTACGCTTCCGCGTATCCGGAAATTCGCCCGAGACCGGGCACTTCGAGCCCGAACCGATGTTCACTGGACTTGTCCACGCTCGTATCTTCTTTCGCTGATACGCCCTTGGGGCTGGGTCTAGGCAATTGAACAATTTCCTTGCCGAGAATCCACCTTCCCAACAGGCCCTTACCTTGTTTGCTCGGCACGAGCTTCTTGCTATTCAACCAGATTTCAAAGTCGGATCTCAGGGGCAGCGCGGTACGCAGCACCCACTCAAGGATGCCCGGCCTAATCTCGTGCACCTTCTCCTTGAGCGACGACATGACGGCAACCGTCCAAGAGGCGGGGGCCCCCTTGCCGAAAAGAGCCATGCCTGTCGCCTTGAAGTCTGCCGTCTCCGTCCATGGCTTGAGGGCCTCCCGTGCCTCTGCCTCGCTCAGTTCACGCAGTGGGATTTTGATGGGGGCTTTGGGCTCGACTTCCTTTTCGACCCGTTTGTCGATCGCGGTGAAGTCCATCGAGGTCGAGTAGTATTTGCCGTTTCGCTTGGCAAGATGGGTCAGCCGATTGGCCAATACGTAGGTTGCCAGTTTGCCGATCCCGAACTTGCCAATCTGCTGCCGACCCCTTGGGAGGCTCGCCAGATGGCGCTTGTCGCTGATACCAATGAGCCAATGTTGCTTGAGCCCGTCGACGTCCATCCCCTCACCGTCGTCGATGACGGCGATCGTCGCATTTTGATCATGCAGATTGGGCGATAAGAGGACATGGACCCGCTGAGCACCCGCGTCGAACGAGTTAGCCACCAGCTCCTCGATCGCCTTGTTGGAGCTGGCATACAGACCCTCGGAGAACAACTCGATGATCTTGTAGCTCAGGCGGACATCGATGCTGTCCTTTTGAGTTCCAATTGTGGCGAACGTGGGTGTACTCACAGTCGGACCGGCCCCGTCGCATCCGGCTGGCGATCTGGCAAGGAGGCCACCTTCAAGCAAGTCTTCATGTGCCTGTGGTCGATCTTTTTCACGGCCACTCGGTTCTTAGGGTCCGGAAGGATGCGCTCGTCCTTCTTCAGGCGTCGGACGACGTCCCGGGGGCGTACGCAGGGCCATTCTAGTCCAGAGCCCGGCAGGGGGCGCTAGCCCCTCGACAGGTGCGCTAGGCTCAACATTCCCGTGGACGTCCTCTCCCCTCAGCCCATGACCACGCAACCGCCCCGCACCTCCAGCGCGATTCAAGCTCCGGGGGGGAGTCAAGGGCCCCCAGATGGCCCCTATCCGAGGCCTCCGACCGGGGCGATGGCAGATGCGCCGGATGGTCCCGCAAACGCCGGGAGATGGGCACGAGGGGCGGGGGGACCGGGAGATCGCTAGCCTCCGCCTATCTTGGCTAGCAGATCGCGCCGGCCGGGGCAGGGGGGAAGGTGGCGGCTGCAGGCCGGGAAAACGGTGCAGCCTCTGGACACCGGCCTCCCGCTCGTACCTCTCCGAGCCGAGCATGGCCCCCTCGCCTCCACCCGAAAAATATGTTCAGGAATTGTTGACTCCCTCATTCTCTTACCGTTCCTCATCTAACCTGCGCGTTTAGAGCAATTTCCTTGCATTCTCGCCTCGACGGGTTAGCTTAATCTGTGACGCCGAGGGCCCATGTGTACCTCGACGGTCCAGAGGAGTGGGGGGGCACGTTTCTATGCCTCGAAGATTGCCACCGAACCGCCGACTCACCCTTTCCGACGACCGGGCGTTCCGGGTCCTGCGCGAGAAGAGGGTCGCGATCCATGCCCGAGTCCACCGGGTTACCGGGGGAGTCAGCTTCTGGGCCAAGGCGGCGCGGGCGGACGAGGCGAGGTGGCGGAGGCAGATCCTCATCAAGGCCCTCCCTCCTGGCACGCCCCGGAACGCCGTCGAGGTCTGGTGCGAGAAGCTGGGCGCCGCACCTCCGTGGCTGGACCCCGACGAGCGGAAGGAGTGGCGGGCCGAGTGGCGCAAGAGGAACGGCGTCCCGGAGCGGGAGCCGCGGATCGAGCGGGAACGGGTTCACCGAGTCGTCTCCATCGGGTCGCTCGGGAAAAGCATCGAGGACATCCCCGACGAGCGCGAGGACTTCACCGACGATGATGAGGACGACGACGAAGACCTCGACGGCTGATCGTTCGGTCATCGGGTAAGACGCGCGTCCCGGCTCCCACCGCCTACAGGGCCTGGAGCGCGGAAGTAGCAGGACGTAGTAGGTAGTTAGTAGTCCGGACGGGTCGGGGCATCCCTTCCACAATCTAACGTCTCGGTGAGCCACGGCGGGACCAGTGCGCTCGCCCGCAGGAGGTTTGTCGTGCCGAAGGCACTACCGGCCGGAGTTACCGGGCTCCTGTCGTTGCAGGAAATGGCCGCCATTCTGGGGGTCCACCCTGGGCAACTCGACCGCCTCGTCTCGGTCGGCTGCCCGTCGATCAATGTCGGCGTGCCGCGGGAAGGCCGACGTCCGAAAAGGGCGCTGCGCTTCGACCGCGATCGCGTGATGACGTGGCTATCAAATCGCGCTGACAAAGCGCATGGAGGTAATTGACATGGCGGATCAATCTTTCGCCGATTGGGTGCTGGACCTGTTCAAGGGGCCGCGCTCCACACGAACCGCAAAAGTACTCGCCAAGAGTCGTGAATCTCATGCGGTGACGGAGAAGCTTCTGGCGGAAATGGAGTTGGAGGCCCGGGGATTCCGGAAAGTGAAGTGCGAGGTTGACGGGCAGATGTTCGAGACTTCCGACCCGACCCGGACTCGCTGCAACGATCACCTCGGAAGCGGAATTCCCGTGCGTCGCGTCGTGGCGTGCAACTTCCCCGGATGCGAAGAGACGTTCGAAACCTTCTCCGACGGACGATCGCCCGACCGAACGCGGTGCAACGACCACGCCGGGCGGAGGCCGAGGTAAACATGACCGCACAGACGAAGCCCAAGGTCGAAACCGCCGCCCAACGCGCCTACGACGGCATCCTGCGCGACAAGGAAATCATTTTGCGCTCCGAACTCCAGCGCATCGTTGACCTGCGGCAACGCGGGTTCGAAGGAAATTCCTTCGACGAGGAGTCCCGATGACCCGCAAGCGAAGAGTCGTCAGCACCCTTCCTAAACCTGACGACGGCCAACACTACGACACGACCGATCCCGGCAACGCGCTGCGGTTCATCGCCAAGCAAGGATCGGGCCTGCGCTACGTCGATGAACTCGGTTGGTTCGCGTGGGACGGCAAGCGGTTCCGTCACGACCCGTCCGGTGTTCGAGTTCGGCGGCTAGCTCTCAGCCACGCAATCGGGGAGTACAACTCGATCCTTGCCCAGACCGAAGGCGAGCACAAGCACGCCGATCCCGAGGTGAAGAAATTCCGCGGGAACAAGATGATGCACCGCATCCGAGCAATGCTCGACGCCGCCCGATCCAGCCCGCGGATTCACGCCCAGGCGTCTGACTTCGACCGCGATCCGGACCTGATCAACCTGCTCAACGGCACGCTGAATCTCCGAACCGGACGGCACGCTGAATCTCCGAACCGGCGACCTGCTCGCTCACGATCCCAAGCACTTGATCACCAAGCTCGCCGACGTGGAGTATCGCGCCGATGCGAAGTGCCCCCGATGGCTTGAGTTCGTCGAAAAGGTCCTCCCCGGGGGAGAGGACGTCATCGACTACCTGCAACGCTACTGCGGCTACTCGCTATGTGGGGAGACCATCGAACGGTGTTTCCTGATCCTGCACGGCAGCGGCGCCAACGGTAAGAGCACGTTCATCGGTGTCTGGTCCGACATCCTGGGCGACTACGCGGTCGATTGCCCGGTCGAGGTGTTCCTCAAGGAAAAACACGAACTGCACCGCACCTACATCGTCCGGTTGCGCGGGGCTCGACTCGTGGTGTCCTCCGAAACCGAGGAGGGAAAGGTCATCCGCGCCGCTCGGGTCAAACTCATGACCGGCGAGGATGACGTGACCGGGAACCTCATGGCGCGTGATCCGATCACCTTTCGACCGGTGATGAAACTCGTGCTCGGCGTCAACTACCTGCCTCAAGTCGATGACCTCGGCGACGGGATGTGGGACCGCATTCGATCGATCCAGGACTGGCCGCGTCTGGAGCGGAGCCAACGGAACAGGCGCCTTAGGGCTGAGCTACTGAGCGAGAAGGACGGCATCTTCGCATGGATGGTCCAGGGCTACCGCTCATGGCGCGATGGGTCGAAGGATGGGGCGAGCGGTCTAGCTGAACCTGCCTTCGTCCTCGACGACGTCGCGCGCTACCGCAAGTCGATGGATGCGATGGGGGCGTTCTTTGCCGATCGTCTCGTCCGAAGCGCCGCGGGCCGCGTGGAATCCAGCGCCCTGTACGCGGCCTACATCGTGTGGTGCGAAGCTCAAGGACGCACCGCGGTTGCGCTGAAGTCGTTCAACGCCTGGCTGCGGAAACAACGGTTCGAACTGCGCCGGTCGTCGGACGGATACTACTGGTACGGCGTGGACTTCAACGACTCGGAAACGCCTACTCCATCAACTCCATCTGTCTCCGGCGCTGAGAAGAATTGAGGTAAGAAATCGAGCTGCTCCGGAGCGTGAGCGAGTTCGTGGAGTAGGCGATCATGAACAGGCGCCTCCTCCCCTCCAGCACCGGCTCTGCGGCTGGGTTTCGCCCCAATATGCGCCTCTGCCATCGTACCAATGCGCGCGTGACCCCGCGTGGACCCCGGGTGGACCCTGGCAACAGGCGCGCGGCAAGGAAACGATGAGCCCACTGGAGTTGCTGTCGTCGAGCACCGGACTCCAGCTCCTCCAACATGGCTCCGAGTCGATCGGTGATAGACTGCCGCGCATATCACAACGCAGTCACCGTCGCTGGCGCAGGCCCCGGGACCTCCTGGGACCGCGGCGCATCGCGTCCGGGCACCATGAACCTGGACCAGGGAGGATCCGATGAGTCATCGCAGGACCTTTTCTCTCGTCGCCTGTCTCGTGACAGTCCTGGCGTTCGCCAACAATTTGGGACAGGGGGCGGGAGACACTTGGCCGGCGAACGTCCAGGTGAGCGAGAACACCGGCAACCCGCAGTCCGAGACTTCGCTTGCAGCCGACCCGAACGATCCGTTGCACCTCGTCGCCATCTGGTGGGAGGTGATTCAGTACGACCCGCAGGATCCCGGGATGCGGCAGAAGCGCCTGAACTGGGCCTGGACCCGGGACGGCGGCCTGACCTGGCAGAGCCGGCGCTTCGAGAACGGCATCTACAGCAGCGATCCGGCCATCGTCGCCGATCGTGATGGAAACTTCTATATCGAGACGATCCTCGTGCCCCACTTCCCCTATCAAGACGGCGTGAGCATCGGGATCCTCAAGTCAACGGACGGTGGCGAGACGTTCGTCAAGACGGCCGATGTGGGTCTCGACCGGTCCATGGACAAGCCGTTCATGGGGATCGATCCGGTCACGGGCGCGCTCTACGTGGTCTGGGTCGATTCCGGCGAGAAGTCGTTCAGGCTGCGCCATTCCAGTCGGATCTATCTCGCCGTGAGCTATGACCACGGCGCCTCGTTCACGCCGCCCCGGCAGATCTCCGCGACGGACAGCCCCGGATTCTTTCCCATGCCCACGGTCGGACCGGACGGAGAGGTCTACGTCATCTGGCACGAGACGGAAAATGGGCGCAAGCTCTTTCTCGATCGTTCGCTCGACGGCGGCCGGACTTGGCTGCAGCACGAGATGGTCATCGCGGTCGCGAACCAGGGGCCGGCCCAGCAAGGGTTTGGATTTTACCAACCCTCCCTGGCCGTGGACCGCTCCTCCGGCCCGCGTCGCGGCCGCCTCTACGCGGTCTGGATCAGGGGCACTCCGGACACCGTGGACATCCAGCTTGCCTGGTCGGACGATCGAGGCGATCGCTGGAGCGATCCCGTCCGGGTCGACGACGACGCTCCGGCCAGTGGCGCCTACCATAGTCGGCCCTGGGTGCTCGTGGACGATCGGGGACGCGTCCATGTCACCTTCAACGATTACCGGCTCGGCGCCGACGTCCCCCTCAAGGCCGAGTACATGGCAACATCGACCGACGGAGGCATGACCCTTGGACCCAATATCCGCGTCTCCGACGGAGCGTACCCGAACATGATTTTCGGGGGAGACTACGACCAGCCCGCCGTCGGCGGGAACCGGCTGCACGCCATCTGGTCCGACGCCCGCTCCGGTCACAACGACGTCTTCACGCAGAGCGTCGACCTCGACGATTTCGACGAGGACGGCATCCTGAACGACGGCGACCTGGACGGACAGTACGCCGACCACCGCTGCACCGGCGGGGCGACCGCGCACTGCGACGACAACTGTCCCGGCACCCCCAACGCCGACCAGTCCGACGCCGACGGCGATCTGGTCGGCGACGCGTGCGACAACTGCCCGGAAGCGCCCAACACGAACCAGTTCGACACCGATCGGGATGGGATCGGCGACGCCTGCGACGCGGCTTAGGATTTGCGCGCGGAAATCGGTTCGGCAAAGGCCCGGTGAACTCCCCGTGAGCTCCGGTAGCCATCGGACTGCATGATGCCGAGGGAACGTGAGCCGCTATCCTGCGCCGTGTTATAAAGATATCCAGCGCGCGCCCGTAGCTCAGCTGGATAGAGCACCGGACTTCGAACGCGGCTTGAAGGTCGCAGGATCGGCCGGAAACCGCGGAGTCACGGGGAAATCCGGTAGATCGAGTTGGCTGGTTCGCGCCCGTTTTCGCTGGAATCCGCCAGTCGGTGAACTCCACGTTGTCTCGGAGCCCCTTTGAACGGCATCCAAGGGTGCGCAAATCGGGGGCCCCGGGGCCAGATTGTAGACTAGTATGGCCGCGCAGAATCTACCCGCGGACACTTTCGCCGACGATGACGGCAGGCCTCCCCATCGAGCTACGAGCGCGTCAAGGGCGACACCCGCGAGGTAACCACCCAGCTCGATTTCGACGGCGACTTCGCCGCGGAACTCGCTAGCGCAGCTGCGTGATTACGTTGTTGGCGTAGGCCACAAGCAAATCGGCATCAGCGTTGCTGATTGAAGTACCACGCTTCGCTTGCACCTGATTGATGAAATCCATGAGCTTGTTAATGGCCGTGCGTGTGTCCCCGTGGTTGAGGGCCTTTTGCGCCTCATCGAGCTTGGCCAGGAGTCCGTTCTTGGTCGTCTTGTCGATCGTCAGACCGACGACGATCGCCCGCAGCCCGGGTAGGGTGTCAATGCAGCCGTTATGATCGGCATCCAGACCGCTGGCGTTTTGGGACGGACAGGCGTCGTGGAGATCAACGATGCCGTCGCCGTCGCTGTCAGGAGCCGGGACGACAGGGTAGAAATAAACGAGCACGCGATTGTTAATGAACGAGTCGGCGACATACAGGTTGCCGCCCTGATCCAGCCCTAGGCCGGTGTTCATCGCCAGGCTGGTGGCGCTTATGCCGCCGTTGTTCTCGATGCTCGAGGTAAAGTCGGGCTGGCCGAACACCCGGTCAGCAACATTGCCTCCGCCGACGGCGAGAGGACTGTCATATTCCAGCACACGGTTTTGCTGGTCTCCCACATAGAGGTTGCCAAGGCGATCCACTGCCACTCCCCTGGGGGCGCACAGTTGGCTCGCGCCCAGAGGGACGACGTCCATGGGGCAGAAGCCCCCAGTAAAGAAGTCGGGCTTGCCGAAGACGCGGTCGGCCACCGTGTCAGAGCCCGGGGCGAGGGGGGTGTCGTACTCCAGCACACGATCATTGGGATCGCTCGAAGTGAACACCGACTCCGCCACGTAGAGGTCGCCGGCAGCGTCAAGGGCCACCGCCACTGGGTTGCAGAGGCTGCTGGCGCTGCGGCCGCCGGTATTGCATCCGCCCGTGAAGAAGTCGGGCTGGCCGAAGACGCGGTCGGCCACCGTGTCAGAGCCCGGGGCGAGGGGGGTGTCATACTCGAGGACGCGCTGGTTGGCGCCGCCCCCGTCGGCGATGTACACGTTTCCGGCTGCATCGACCGCCACATCCATCGAGAGAGAGGCGCACAGACTGCTGGCGCTGCGCCCCCCGGTGTTGCAAGAGTTGGTGAAGAAATCGGGCTGGCCGAAGACGCGGTCGGCCACCGTGTCAGAGCCCGGGGCGAGGGGGGTGTCGTACTCCAGCACCCGATTGTTCGAGGAGTCGGCCACATAAAGATTCCCGCTGGCGTCCACCGCGACTCTGGTGGGGCGGCACAGGCTGCCAACGTTCACGAAGCCTTCGCTGTTGCACCCGCTCGTGAAGAAATCGGGCTGGCCGAAGACACGGTCTGCGACCAGGTCGGTGGTCAGAGGCGTGTCGTACTCCAGCACACGGTTATTGGATCTGTCGGCAATGTAGAGATTCCCTTGGGCATCGAAGGCCACGCCGAAGGGAGTACAAAGGCTGCTTGCGCTGACGCCTCCGGTGTTGCAACCACCCGTGAAGAAGTCGGGCTGGCCGAACACCAAGTCGGCCACGGCATCCCCGTGGCTCGCAAGGGCAGGTTGTATTGTCAGGAGGACAAGCAAGACCAGGCAGAATGCCACCGGACAACTTAGGACTCTATAGAACCCCGTAGTGGTAGTCATGCAACGCCTCCCAGATAGCCATGCGGTTAAGGTGACCAAAACATAATCCCTCTCGATTCCACCTCCCTCCTGGGATGCAGCGGTAAGCCGGACCAGCTCCATCGCATCCCGACTGGTCCGAATCGTGGATCTCAATTTAGATAGGAGACCGGTTGGGGGTTCCCTCTCCGCGATGTAAGAGGACAATCGGTGTGGCCCTCTGGGAGATCCCGCCCCGATACGACATCATGTCGCTGCCCAAGGTCTTGGTTCCCCACTCGATTCGGTTGAAAAGATGCGCCCTCTATACACTTCTGGCCGGCCCTTGTCAATACCATGAAGCTCATACCATGAAGCTCATAGTGACTGGTCGCAGGAGCGCACCCTCGCGAGTTCCGAAGGGTGCGATCATTTCCTCCCTGATCCCGTCGTGTGACAGATAAGGAACAGGGGTAGGTGCTGCGATGGAAATCGAGGATCGGATATTAAGAGGACAAATTCTTGTTGCGTTTCGCGAGTGGATACCTCTTGCCCATGATGTCATCGCATTCTCGCGGTCGCCGGCGCAGGTGGGTCCACCGGCAGGTCTGGCCCGGATGGCGGCTAGTCCGATGCGAGGAGGAGGCGCGCCTACTGGTTCGGGACGGCGAGCGGAGGTCTTCGTCGGTTTCGTACGTGGCGCCCTTGGGAATACGTGAAACAGGATTCTTACCAAGGTGTCGAGGGTCTTGAGTGCGGTTCGCCGTCGTCTGAGTTCAAGTCGGGTCGCATTCCTCTTGGCTGGATCGTAGTGTGCCCCGATAATGACGCGACGAGGCGGGTCTAAAGGAAAGTGGAATATTGTTGAAACCGCACCAGCATGGCTGAATCCGTGATAGTGGCGCGATATCTCCATGAACGCCCGCCAGCGAGTCTGGTCGAACCCAAGCAGACGACGCAGACGATCGGCTACCCCACGTTGCTCATCGACCTGCTTTAGAGCCCCATCGACCCGGTATTTAATTGGATTGCGCTTGTAGGCTTCAAGGACGCCGCTACGATGGTCGAGAAAGAGTAGAATCATTGCCGTCGCCTCTCCGTACTGCCGCATCAAGTTGCCGGAGGGCACATGGATATCCTTCAACTAGCAGGGCGGTCGAAGTGATTGCGTTATTGAGCGCGACGTGGAGAAATTGAAGGACGTAGTCGATGCGCTCATGGTGAACGACAACCGCACCGAGTCGCTCAAGGCGTAAATGCACGCGGATCGCATCCTTCGCAATCGCAACAACGGTGCCCCGAAATGAGGAGAGGAAGGCTTTCCGTTCGTTGGCGTTGTCGCCGATTATTGCATCGAGCATTTCGGCTTCGGTTAAAGGCATGTCGGCGGCAGGTCCCTACGGCTTAGTTTCGATCAAATCGAACCCAAGAAGAAATCTCGGGTTGAACGAATCAAAGCCCCACCTTGGTAGCATAGCGGGGTTCCGTTCAAAAGTCTCCAGCAGAGATCCAAGCGCCTCCTTTGTGTCAACGCCCAGGAGCTGCTTCGCTCGTTCGAAATAACGTGAGGATTTACAGCGGGCAAATACCTCGAACGGTCCAGAACTCCTGCCAGCGAAAACAAGCGTCTCGGGCCACCAATCAATGCCGCTTCCCTCTCGCGGTAGGAGAAGCCGAAGGAACAACACGAAATCAGCTTGCATAATATGACGGAACTCGACGCCGACACCTTTGCATCGCTGTTCAAGAAAGTCTGCCCGCAACGAAAGCCGATTCAATGTCAATCGGTGGCTGCGATATTCGATCGACTGCGTGGGTTGCCTGAAAATCTCATAAGGGACCATTGACTCCTTGCCGTAGTCCGAACGCCCAGCCACGAAGTACTCGTTCTGCAAAAGGTATGCCGCCGATTCGAAGCGTTCGTGTTTGGTAAGGATTGCCACAGCATAGAGGAACAACTCATGGACTACGAAGCGGAAATTGTCGAAATCGGTCTCCTTCCATGCGGTGACATGCGGGGGCCTGTCGAGATAAGGAATGAGGCGTTCGAAGAATTGATGAATCGCGGCACGAGTGCTCTCGCTGTCCTGGTAGAGCGCCAGGGTTGAGAAGAGTTCGAGGACTTCGTTCCGGTACGGAAGGAAGGCGTCTATACTCTTGACAACAGCATCGTCGAATTCCTTGGTGCCAGGGTCTAGTCGAAACTTCTCAAGCTCCGCAACGAACGCCGAGAAGTACTCCACCGTGGCCGCGTTGGAGTGCGCTCGACTGTTTCGGGCCGCGTCTACTGCTCTTTTGAATAAAAAGGAGGTCGCCAGGGAAGGTGCCTCCTCGCCCTCGGAAAGGAAAGCAGGCTTGGGCCCGAGTCCTGGTTTCTTGTATAGGGGTTGATTGAAGATCCAGCGCAAGAGTCTCTCGAAGCTGTCCGTGTAGGTGCCCTGATCGCTGAGATCAATGTAGATCCGAGACTTGTAGTACACAGGCAAATACGCTTTGCCCTGGGGGTCACGCTCCTTTACTATGGCAACGAACTTATCTTGATCTTGCTTCGCGTAAATCTCCCCAGAGATAATTTGCGCCTCCGTCCCTACACCCCCCTTTCTGCCATCGGTCTTATCGACGTAGGCCTTGTCGCAAATCAGGATAACTTTCTTGATGTCGGGATCGCTCACCATCTTTTCCATGAAGGCGATCGCGTCGTGTCCTTCCTTCAGGTCCCACTTGTCGAGAATCACGTCAACAGCGGACTCACGTAGGGTGGTCGCAAGCCCAACAACCCACGCCTCATGATCGGGGCTTGTCCAGCTGTAGGAAACGAAAAGCTTGGGAGGGGCAGCGTGAGTCGCCATAGTTGTCATTACTTCGCCTTAGAGCCAGTTGGATTAGGTGTGCCAGAAAAGTATTGATCAAAAAGTTGTTCTTGATTAGCCATGACTACTCGGCAGGAAGTCTCAACGAGAAATAGGAACGACGAGAACTTCGCCTGCGTTGTCCAGTCACTAGGATTCAGTAGTGCGCCGGTATCTAATACATAATGCGCAACTTCGTCTCGATAGCTGTCTGTCAACTCGGTTTCGAACAGAGGCTTTATCTTCTTGCCGATGTAGCCTGGATGATGTTTCCTGATCTCGGGAAGGTCGGGGACCCTTTCGGACGCGCCTTTAATCGAGATGCGATCATGTTCGGCAGCCTCGAACAACTGGGGCCGCACGTGGCGAAATACTCCCTCCATGATCTTGTAGTAGCACAGGCACCGATAGAATGCGCTCGTACTGTTCTTCGCCTCTCTGTAGAGCGCGTAGATGGGTGCCATCTGCTCTCGAATTGTGACGCGCTCAAAGTCGAAAATCTTGTCCGGGTAGGGGGAGGTGTAGCCAACCATGAAGACAGTATTCGTTGCGTCTTCACACAAAACCTTGTCGATGGCGAGTGGACAATCGCACTGGTAGGCCAAGAAATCGAGGAGAGGTGAGAGTCTCGCAAGGAACAGTGACTTGGCCTCCGGTGGGCTGGTTGCCCTAATCGTCGCGCTGAAGCCAGATATCTGGTCATTCGAGTTCCTGTGTACCTCCAAGCCACCTAAAGTGCTGCCTAGCTTCTTGGCCTGACGTCCCGCGGGCATCCTCAGGAATGACTCGCCAGTGGTTGGATCTAAATCGAAAGTGATTGAGTCTGAGTATCGCTCGTGCTTCCTCAAGGTGCATCGCAGGGCGAACTCCCGAGGTGAAGGATCGCGGACCTTCTTAGGGTCGCCCGCTTCTTCGTCTGATTTTCCGCCAGCGGCCCACAGCTCTCCAGAAATCCCAGGTGGAGCTAAATCGGGCCGTTCGAACTCGGGCATGCCAAGGCTCCCGCTCGCCTGCGGCGGACGCTCGATGACCGTATTCTAGCCGATCCCGGCGCTGGGACGTGTCAGGACGCGGGCTCAACCCGTCGACCTCCCAGTCGCAATCGGAATGCTGCCCTACTGCCAACGACCCAGGGTGCCGGGTCGCGGCAGGAACGGACGCCCTTCGTCCACGCCCCGATCATGCCGCCGACGGGGGACGAATGGCAGACATGCCGGACTCAGGATGCCCGCCCGAGGTCTCGACGCGTGTCCACTCGAACCCCCGGCGCCGGGAGATGGGCATGAGGGGCAGGGGGACGCCGAGATCGCTGCCCTCCGCCTATTCTGGCTAGCGGCTGCCGGCGGGATGCGTTACAAGATGGTGATCCAGCGTGAATCCGCGTCCACCAAGGGTTTTCAAGGAATGTTCTTGACTTCCTGCGCGCGCGACGTACCTTCCCTCCGAACGTACGGGTCTGCCTGGATAGAGCGTCTGAGCGGTGAAAGACCGTATAACGGCTGGATGCCGTCGGAATCTGGGGACGTCGAAGGCCACGGCGCCCCGCGTACCATCCGCGTGACGTAAGGGCAACTGAAGGGCCGTCCCACACAACAACCCAATTCACGTTGGAGCCACGCCGCAACCGGTGTGAGCTTGTGGAGGCCTTTCATGGCTGCACGTCCCCGTTCTGTGCCCGATGGTCCGCCGTCTCTGATGACGGTTGATCAGATCGCCGCCCTGCTTCAAATCCACCCCTCCCAGGTCGATCGTCTCGTCGCCTGTGGGATGACCGCCGTGGACATTTCGATCCCGCGACCCAACCGGCGCCGGAAACGATCGTTGCGGTTCGACGCCGCGGCCGTGTTGGCGTGGTTGTCGGATCGGAGGTCGGCATGAACGCGCCCGAGACGACCCTGCCCAACGAGGCCCCCGCGGCGAAGTTCATCCCCGAACACGACCTCGCGAGAGTCTTTCCTCTGATCGACGGCGACGAATTCAACGCCCTGATCGAGGACATCCGCGAATCGGGGCTGCGGACGCCGATCGTCCTTTACGAGGGGAAAATTCTCGATGGCCGCAATCGGTATCGGGCCTGTTGCAAAGCCGGAATCGAGCCGACCTTCCGGGAGTTCGATCCGCGGAAAGACGGCGACCCCCACGCCTTCGTCATTGGCATGAACGTCCTTCGCCGGCATCTGACGGAGTCCGAACGAGCCGTCATTGTCATACGGTCCGCGATCCGTGAGCAAGTCGAGGCGGCGGCCGACGCGCGGATGAAGGCGGGGACCGCTGCGGACCCTAGCACCCCAGAAAGTCAGGGTGTCGGGAAAACGTCGGAAATTCTCGGCCGGGTCGCGGGAGTGAGTGCGAGTTTGATCGACCGGGCTCTGTACCTCGATCGCAACGCGCCGAAACTGCTCAATCGTGTCCTCGATCCGAAAGATGTTGACCGAGAAGGTCGGCGGGTGAGCATCGGCGCGCTTTACAAGGACAACACGGGGAAAACCCCCGACAAGAAGGTGAGAGACCGTGAGTAAGAGGCGACGATTCGGGAGAGAACATGTCCTTTTCTGGAGAACCGAACACGCTCTTACGTGTATGGACGGTGAGATGAGATGAGACCGTTGCTTCGCCGCTTCATCCTGTGCCGCGACCGCAAGAAGTTGGCCGGCGCGCTAGAACAGAGGTTCCGCCCGGGCCGCCGGCTGACCCCGACCGGAAGGCCAGGGGAGTTCATGACGCGGACGTGGCGTTGGGTCACGACGAAGCGACGCAAGCCGAAGCCCGGAGGACATTGGGCCTCGTACTGGCGCATTCGAGATTCGCAGACCGGCAGGACCGTAGTCAATCTCGGCCGCGATCCCGACCCCAACGACCCGGCGACAGTCAAGGTCCTTCTGGAATACGGCCTGACCCCGGATGACCTCCAGGTGGCAATGAAGACCCGGCGCCGCACTAGAGCCCAACGGCTGATCGCACGGGAAGCGGCCCGCATTAAGCGCGAGGTCTCCGGGTCCGGTTACATCATCGGCGGCGATCGCGGCGGTCCCGTCAAGCGAAGCGGCTCCGGCGACTCCGGCGCCCCGGCGAGGGTTGATCAGCAGGACAGAACTGGTTGGGCGAGGCACGGGAATCCGCGCAAGTAGCCCCACAGGAGATACGAAGATGATCGGACGAGAAAAGTACCGCCCCACCCATCCGCTTCGACTAGCGGCTATCCAGTTGTCGGAGGCCGCGAAGGGCCGCGCCGACTTGGTCACACAAGGTAGGCAGATGCTGCGCGACATCGCGGACTTGAGCCACATCGCCGCCGCGGATCTGACCTTGGTTCGCCGCGCTGATGTCGTCCTCGCGTGGGTCCGGACGATGAGCGACCCCTACGCGACGCCCCGAGACCAGCAAGCGGCCACCGCGGGACTCGAACGCCTCGACGAGGAGTTGCGCGCCGAGGAACCCGACCCGGAACCGGACGAGGCCGAAGATGGCGACTAGTCCCCGCCACGCAGAAATCGCTAGACAGAACAAGCGCTCCTCAAAGGGCGCGCAATAGGAGGATGAACGTGAAAGGTCGTACCCGCTGGACGGCGCGACGCATCGACAAGGTGCTCACCGCCTACCGCAGGATCGAAGGCGTGATCATGGAGTTGGAGGACAAGGACCTGATGTCGGAGGTGAGGTCGTGAGCGCCCCGACGAAGCCCCGCCTCAAGTTCATCGACATGCCCGAGGGGTGGACGCCCTCGAAGGAAGACCGCGACATCGCCCACGACCACGGCGTCTTCTACCCCGACGAGACCGAGAAGGTCATCAAGCGGCTCCTGATCGCTCTTGAGCTTTCCGAGTACGGAGTGCTGTGATGCCACGGACACTATCGACAACGAGGATGCTCGACGAAGGCCGCTGCACCGACGCGGGCAACGCTGACCGGTTCGCGGCCAAGTTCAAGGACCGGGTGCGCTACTGCAAGCGGCTGAAGTCGTGGTTCATCTGGGACGAGAAGCGCTTCGCTCCTGACATCACCGGCCGGATCATCGAGCTTGCAAAGGAAGTGGCGCTCGACATCTACGACGAAGCGGCGAACGTCGAGGGCACGGATAAAACCGCCGCGGCCCAACGTGAGCAGCTGTCCCGATGGGCGATCAAGTCCGAGGACGGCCGGCGCTTGCGGGAGATGGTCTACCTCGCCGAATCGGATCGCCGGCTCGCCATCACTCCGGACGAACTCGATCGCGATCCGTGGCTCCTGAACGTGCAGAACGGAACGCTCGACCTTCGAACTTGCACACTACGGGAGTCCCATGACGTCGGGGACCTGATCACACGCATCACTCCTGTTCCCTACGACCCGACCGCGCGGTGCGACGAGTGGATCAAGTTCATGACGACGATCATGTGTGGCAGGCAGGACTTGGTCGATTACCTGCAGGAGATTTGCGGTGTCAGCCTCATCGGCCGATGCTCCGAGCAGAAGCTGTTCATCCTGATCGGTGAGGGTCGCAACGGGAAGACGACGTTCCTTGAGGTCTATTGCGGCGTCCTCGGACCCGACTATGCCTCCTCCGTCCCGCTGCGGGCCCTAACCGCCGGCAGTCACGACGAACATCCCACGGCGCTCGCGAGCTTCAAGCGCCTGCGCTTCATGTACGCCGTGGAGCCGAAAAAGAGCGCGAAGTTCGACGACGGCGCGATCAAGTCCATCACCGGAGGCGATGACCAGCAAACGCGGAAAATGCGCCAGAACTACAGCGGCGGGAAGGTCAACGGGACGCTGCTTCTCGCGCTCAACAATCCTCCCGCTACTTCCGATAACAGCGTGGCAATGAAGGATCGGTTGCGCCTCATCCCGTTCGACTTCTACATCGATCCCAACAAGCGCGACGTCATGATGGAGTCGAAGCTGCTCGCCGAATCCGCGGGCATCCTCGCCTGGGCGGTCGAAGGGTTGAAGCGCTGGACCGCCGCGGGTCGCCGGTTCACGTCTGAGCCTGACGACGTCTTGAACAAGAGCCGCGAGTTCTGGCAGCGACAGGACCCCAAGGCCAGCACCATCTCCGCGTTGCCGACGCAAGTCGAGGAGTGTTTCATGGCGGCGGATGATCGCTTGGTTCCCATGAATACCGGGCAGTCGTACCAAGCTCACGTCACATGGTGCCAGGAATCCAACCTCGAACCCCTCGGGCGGACGACTTTCTACGGCGCGATGGAAGCGCTCGGCTACCGGCGCGGCGAGATCGACAAGGCCGGCACGGTGGGATGGCCGACGCTGGCGCTACGGCCTCAGGGCGGCGGGGGAAAGAGTTAAAGTTGAGGCCTAATTCTCGCTTAACTTCAGAAGCGCGCGCGCTGAGAGTGTTAAGCGGAAAATAGGGGTCAACTTCATCTTTCCCCCCCGACCCAACGCTGCCGTGACGGGGGTTTCTGTGAGAACCGGCGCTTCGGATGGCCCGCGGCCGAATGTGCGCCTCCGCCGTCATCCACATGCGTTTCCGACGTCTCACGGGGTCTCGCGCCGCTGGTCCCAGGTGTGCCGTGGACCCCAGGTGGACCCTGACGACAGACGCGCGGAAAGGAAACGATGAGCCCACTGGAGTTGCCGCTATCGAGCACCGGACTCCACATCCGGCGAGGCCTGAGAATGCGCCAAATCTCGGGCCTGGACTTATGTCAACTGCGGTGCGACTGAGGGAGGCCCCGGGGACATGAGCCTCGGTCTCGGCGTGACAAATCGCGTGACACAGCTGTGCGTGACACGCCGGACGGGATTTTAGCGAACTGGCGCATGAGTGTGACATCGAAGAGGAGCGCACAGAAGGAGCATGAGGTGACCAAGAACGGGAACAAGAAGGCCGCCGGGAGGTCGCAGAACCAGCGATCCGGCGGCGATGGACGTGGTAATGGTGGAGTACCGACGCCGCAGAAGCACCTAAAGATGACCCGCACGGCCATCGCTGATCGGAATCGCCAGCGGGCGCGGAGGCAGCGGGAACGAGAAGCGAGCCCCGCGGCAGTTCAGGCGCGAGTCGAGGCGCAGGAGCAGGAGGCATTCCTGCGCGAAGGCGGGCCAAAGCCGGGAGTCGCGAGGCCCAGCATCATCGCCGCGTGGCATCGAGCAGCGAAGATGACGCCGTCGGAACGGCGCGCCGCACATGCCGCTCGTCAGAAGCGTGTCGAAGCGGCGGCGCGGGCGTCCGGGCTGGTGAAACCGTGGCAGTCCGTCTTCGTCTCCGGCCCGGCTGACGGCAGCGGCGATCTGGACGACCCGGACGTGTGGCTTTTCATCGAGCCGAAGCCTCGCGTCCGCACGAAACCTGAATCCACCTATGAGCCGTCGGAACCGGCTGAGGACCGCGACGGTCTCGACGTGGAGTAATGAACGACATCCCCGATCGGCAGTTGAGACCCACCCTCACGTCTGCCATCGGGGCTAGGCGCGCTCAGTCGGCCATTACGGGGTAGTGGAAAAAACGGCTGAGCGCGCCGCTTCGACATTCAAGTTGCACCCACTCGGGGGATCGGTGGAAAGGCCGGCGAGTGATCCCGCTTCGCCATGTTACGGCTCGCCGGCACACATCAACAACAGGAAGGTGAACCCGTGAACATGAAATCCGCCGCCTTCAACGACCGCTGTTCGAAGTGCGGCGACGTCATTCCCGACAACGCAGGTTGCATTCAAGTCCGCGACTACCTTTGCGACGACTGTTGCAAGGCGGCCGGACATCAACATCCGTGGCTCACGAAGCCACAAGGAAAGAAGGAAACTGTCATGAAGCAATGGATCTCCCCCTACTACTTCGGCACTCGGGTTATCGACGGTGTCATGCGTCTCGTTCGCAAGATGACCGCGGCGAGCCAAGAGGAAATCGTGCCGGAGGAAGACGTCGCCGCACTTGATGAGCGCAGCCGCGCTCGTCTCGAAGCCCACAGGAAAAGCACGATTTCTCGGGCTGACGTCGCGAACCCTGACCCAACCATCGCCAACGTAGCGGCGAGCCTGGAACCCGGCGAGGAAGTCTGCATCTACGCTACGACCGACATGAAGACGGGCAGGCCGCTGATAGCGTCGCGACCGGAGGGCCGGTTCGCCAGCCTGCTCGAACAGGCCAAGGCGTTCCTCAACACTGCCGCGGCCACAGTCGGAGAAGCGCGGACCAGGGCGCTGGCGGAGTGCAACCGGCTGCGTGCCAAGATCGCAGCCGCGAACGACGCCCCGCCGATTCAGGTCGAACCCGAAACCTTCGTCACCAAGACCTGCATCTACCCCGGCTGCGGACAGAAGTTCGAAACCTCCGGCGCGAGGATGATGTGCAACGACCATGTCCACCGGCCGAAGCCAGACCCGCAGCCAGACCCCAAGGCTGTCCTCGCTCCCGTCGCCTATCGCCTACAGAAACCCCTCGGCCGTCCGACGGAAGCGGGTCCTGATTCCAATCCGAGTCGTGGCGACACGTTGAGCCACTTCGTGCCGGAGGTGAGCCCCCTTCAACAGGCTCGGGACGCCTACGCGGAGGCGCTGGCTCTCGGCGACTCGGCGGCGTGCTCCGAGGCGATGGAGAAGATCGTCCGGCTGACCCGCGCAGCCGCCGCCCCTTCACCCGGCATGCTGAAACGGATCGTCCCTGATTCGTTCGCGGGTCTCAGCGGGGACGCGGGTTTGCTTCAGCGCGGCAAGCCGTTCGTGGAGCGAACGTGTGATCGGTGCGGCGGCGACTTCCAGACGCGATCCGATCGGAAGACCTGCGACGAATGTCTGACGAAACCGCGGCCGAGCGTTTACTAACGGGGGCCAGAGAATAGATGGCCGCCGAGACGAGCCCTCAGGCGGCGGTGTGACGAGCGTCAATCTCCACGAGGCCACCGTTGTTGCAGCGAGGGCAGATAAGACCCATCACGACCGAGCGATAGATGGTGATATACGACTTGCGGAAGATGGGACGGACGACTCGCTGGCAGCGGTTACAGGAGAACACAACCGCCGGGTAGTCTGTGCGGCCTTTTTGCGCGGAGCGGTGCGAAAGCCACACCTTCCAGAGTCTGGACTTCGTGCCGCGCCGTGCACTCGTGCCTTCTTTCGAATCCTGTCTCTTGGATAGCCATAACTCCTTGAAGCACGACCGACACCACTTGCCAGACTTTCCCCGTTTCGAGGGTGCGAACTTGTCAAGCGCGAGGGATCGTTTGCAGCGGCCGCACTTTTGATGACGATGACGACGCTTAGTGAGCATGGCGCACCTCCTCGGCGCCCCAACATAGTGCTCGCCAGAGTCGAGTGCCAGCCGGCGAACGGGAGGTAAGCGAGCCCCGTTCCGGTCAGATCGTCCTTCGGTATGCGGCATTGAGCGTTGCGGCAATGCCGTCGAGATCGGGAAACAGCGCCGCACGGGAGATGCCGAGATTGTGAAGGCGTAAACGAATGAGCAATCGGTCAGTCGATTTGAAGACCAGCTTCATGAGCATGCCGGGCCAGGGCGACACGTGTGAGTCAGCACCGGGTGGGTGTACTGTGAATTTCCCACCCTGAGCCGTGATTCGAGAAGTCACGTGCGGCGGATCGAACGAGACGAGTTCATCTGCGGCGAGCGGCCCATCCGCAAAGGACGTCCATGATTTGGCTTTGTGCTTGTACGACCACACCGCGAGATCAGCATCGTGATCTTCCTCGACCGCGAAGAACAGCGCCGTGAGCGGATTCGCCGTCCAGTCCAAAAGGCGCGTTGCGAGGTAGTGGTGTTGAGCGATGGCGATGAGTTCCCACTGATCCAGGCCTCGATCGAGGTGGGGCGTCCCCCACTTCACGAAGGTCTTGAGCAGACGCTTCTCGTGTTCGAGTCGATCAATGCCTTCCTGTGTCCTGTATCGGATGTATTCCGGACGGTCGATTTTGGGTTGGAGGAACCAGGACGCGTCGGCATGACCTCTGAACATCCAAAGGTCATCCGGTGTCTGACCGGTGTTCGCAACCGCGCGGATGAAGGTCTCAAGGTCGCGGAAGACCTGTTCTCGGACATCTTTCGGGACGTCCATGCTCACCTGCCGAGTTCGAACCGGCGCCATTGTAGCGCGATCAAGCCGCTCCGGAGTCTGGAGCGGGAGTGTGGTGAGGGTGTGCTATCTTTGACCTAATACGCTCTTCAGCGGAGAAAGTGAAACATGACAGATGAGAAAGACCACGAGTTCGCGCGAAACTACGACCCGATACGCCCACCCGAAGCCTACGACTGGGTACTCAAATATGGGCGAGAGAAGATCGATCTCTGTAGTCGGCTCATCGACGTTCTGGAAGCGAAAGCGGAGTCTCTTATCCGGTACGTCGGTGGGGTTGCCCTCGCCGCCTCGGCAGGCCTGCCCTTCTTGTTGAAGGGGGGACTATTCATGATCGCGGCGTTCAGTCCCTCATTCATTCTTCTGGTGCTCGCGGCGATCTACTGCTTCAAGGCAATCCGACCACAGCCGTGGACAGCGCTACCGACGATCGACCAAGCGTTTCGTTTCGCAGACTACTTTGACCGAGACGCGGTAGTCCGTTTCCATGCGACGATGACGATCGTGGAGAGCCGCCTCGCCTCTCTCATCGAGAGGAAAGCGAAGGCCATCAATGTTGCTCAAGCCTACTTCTTGTCCGCCTTGCTCTGGTTGCCCGTGGTCGCCGTTCTGTCCAGCGTGTTGAACGTCTTTTGTCCCGGTTCAGCAGCCTTCTTCAGGCTGTGAACCGTAACAGTCTGCTGCGGATTCGCCTGAGCGGGCCTTTGTGGCGTCTGCTCGGACGAACTTGAAGAGGTTGCCGCTGTTGCGGGCTGAGCATTGGTGGTGCTTGTTGAGGCGGAATCGGTCGAGGGTTTCTGATCATTCGACATCGCGTTCTTACCTCGATCTTCAGTGAGACCGGCTCCCATCGCAATCCTATCACGGATCTGCTTGTTCCTCTGACCTACCCGGCCGGATAAGCACCCACCGCGCGAGCGTGTCGAGGGTGCGTAGCAGGCACAAGGGTTGCACTCGGTCCGCAGCCGGCGGGGACAGGTCTTCCCTTGACTCGCAGGGCCAGCCTCCGAGAGTAGACGGTGGAGGTGTGCCAATGTCTACGAAAACTCAAAAGTGCCCGCGGTGCGACAAGAACCGGGCTCAATCCGCGTGGGCTCCGAAGGCGTGGGGACGCGCAGGGAAGTGGTGCCGGTCGTGCCGGAGTGAACACGCGAAGGCGAAGCGGGCGGCGATGAAATCGACGAAGGAGAAGGAGGCGAAGTAACGTGGCCATCTACGAACGGAAGCTCAAAACTGGAAAGGAATGGTACGTCCGGCTGAAGTGGCCGCAGACTCGGGGCGGTCGCACCATCAAGGAACGCATCGGCCCTGGGTCGGACGGCAAGGAACGCGCGAAGATCCGGGAGGCGCAGATTCTCCAGGATCTGCGGCAAGGCCGCGACCCGGCGTGGAGAGTCATCAAGCCGCGCCTGTTCGAAGAGGTGGCGCTGGAATTCCTCGAATCTCACGTCGGCGTCAAGGTCGAAGTCGTGCGCGAGGACGGGACGATCAAACTCCGCCGACGCGATGGGGTCCAGCCGGTTCCGCTGAAAAAGGACGCTGACGGGTTCGTCTTCAACGTGGCGGTCTTGTTGCGCCACTTCGACGGGAAGACGCTCCAGGCCATCACTCCCCGGGTGATTCAGGGATTCGTTTCCGATCGTCTCCGTGACGGCGTGACCAGGGGCACCGTGAACCGGCAGCGCGCGACGCTATCAACCATCTTCTCGTGGGCGATCAAGCAAGACCCGCCCATGTTCGGAGGCGAGAACCCGGTCGCTCGCGTCAAGAAGTGCCCGGAGAACCCGGCCCGCGAACGCTACTTGACCCCCGCCGAAGCCGCCACGTTGCTGGAGAAGATGGACAACAGGTTCAGGCTACTCCTGCTTGCTGCCCTGCACACCGGGGCTCGACGGGGGGAGTTGTTGAAAGTGACGTGGGCGGATCTCGATCTGGAGCGCCGGCTCATCACTTTCCGCGACACCAAGAGCGGCTCCGCTCGCACCGTCCCGTTGTCTGCCACCCTGACCACCGCGTTCAAATCGCTGCCTCGTCCCATCGCTGGCGGGCCGGTGTTCCGCACGTCTGACGGCGCGCCCTTGGAACCGACCATGTTCCGGAAGGCGTTCGAATCGGCGATCGAGGCGGCGAACTTGGACGACTTCCGCTGGCACGATCTCCGCCACTCCGCCGCATCGTTCATGGTGCAGGCCGGCGTCTCCCTGGCCACCGTGCGCGCGTGGCTCGGGCATCGCTCCTATGGGATGACGCTCCGGTACGCGGCGCTGGCTCCCGATCATCTGCGTGACGGCGCCGATGTCATGGACCGACTCGCTTCGAAGGCCGTGGACCCCGGTGGACTCCCGGCGCACTCCGGCGGCGATCGCGGAGGATTGCGCCCTCCCAGCGGAAAGCGATAACCTGTGCCGCTACCTGATGATGTCAATCGCGCGCCCGTAGCTCAGCTGGATAGAGCACCGGACTTCGAATCCGGTGGTCGGGGGTTCGAGCCCCTCCGGGCGCGCCACCTCTCTTCGCGCAGCTGCACGCGCATGCCTCGCACGCTGTTCCTCCCGCCGGCCCGTTGGATCGTGTACCGGATGGAGAATATGTGCCGAAGGTCGTGAAAACGGCCGGTCGCCAATACCGTTTGAGCGCTGCGTCAGGTTTTTACCTTACGTAATTACGGGTAATCACCCAATCGCCGAGCCGCCTCCCGAGTCGTAAGATGCCCGCCGTTCAGACCAACCGACTCGAAACTGAAGTCTTGCGCTGACTGAAACTTGCGCAGACGGAAAGAGGATGACCGTGCACCGGTTGCTCAGCCCTGCCCTCGTCGCTGGCGCGCCAGAGCGTCACCGAGTCCTGAGGGTGGAGACCAGCCTTCCCCAGACGCAGGAGAACCCTGGCGGCTTCCAGGAGGTTACCCCCCATGAATCAGCACATGACCGACTACGGCCTCGCAACAACAAGAAGAGAGAAAAGTCTCGATCGGATCCCGGTATCGCGTCTCGCCACGCGCTTGGAACTGCTCGGAAATACTCTGCGACCCACGCCACACGTGCAGTTGGCGATGAAGCGGATGGATCTATTCGCCAAGCTCGAGTATGTCAACCCGGTCGGGAGCATCAAGGACCGCGCCGCCTACTGGATCCTCACGCGGGCGGCCGAGCGAGGTGAGATCAGCGAAGAGACAACGGTGATCGAGTCCTCCTCAGGGAACTTCGCCTCCGCTCTCGCGGCCTTCACTCATCTGGTCGGTCTGCGGTTCATCCCGGTGATCGACCCCAACATCTCCGCCACCTACGAGTCGTTCCTCCGGCGCATGTGTCCGACGGTGGTGAAGGTCGAGGAGCGTGACGACACAGGCGGATTCCTGAAGACCCGCCTGCAGAAGGTGGAGGAACTGTGCGCGACCATTCCGAACGCCTTCTGGACGAATCAGTACGGAAATCCGGACGCCATGGAGGCGCACTACGAGCTCACGGCGGGTGAGATCTGCGCCGATTTCGATTCGCTTGATTATGTCTTCATCGGCGTCAGCACGGCGGGAACGATCGCCGGCGTGTCCCGTCGGCTCAAGGAGCACTATCCCGACATTCGGGTCGTCGCGGTCGATACCGAAGGCTCCGCCATCTTCGGCGGGGCACCGCGCAAGCGCCATATTCCCGGCATTGGATCGAGCATCGTCCCGCCGTTGCTTTCGCATGCCAGGATTGACGACGTGGTCTGGGTACCCGAGCGCGAGACCGCCGCGGCCTGCCAGGAGCTCCTCACGACCCACGGTCTGTTCGTGGGAGGCTCCAGCGGCACGGCGTTCGCGGCGATCAAGCGGTATGCCGCGAAGATGTCGGCGTTCAGGCGCCCGAAAGTGCTGTTCCTGTGCCCGGACCGCGGGACCCCCTATCTCGACACGGTCTTCGATCCGAAGTGGGCCAGCCGGCTCCAATAGCGGAGGGTCGACGCGATGCAATTCGACCTCTCGATCATCAACGGCAAGACCGTGTTCGACACCATCCGCGCGCATCGGGCTGAATGTCTCCGGATCGTCCGGGAGGCCTATCTTGCGCACGCGGACGGACAGTCCGTCAACCCCGATAGCTACTTTCTGAGGTTCCCCGACAAGCCCGACAGCCGCATCATCGCGCTCCCGGCCTACCTCGGAAAGGACTTCAACGTGGCCGGGCTGAAGTGGATCGCCAGCTATCCGGCCAACATCCAGCGAGGCTTTCCGCGTGCCTCGGCCGTGCTCGTGCTCAATAGCTACGAGACCGGGTATCCCTTCGCCATACTCGAGAGCTCGATCATCTCGGCCGCGCGAACAGCCGCCTCGGCCGCGCTTGCCGCGCACTGGCTGAACGGGCAATCGCGCCGGGCGCGTTCGCTGGGAATCGTGGGCACCGGGTTCATCGCCCGATACGTCTACGACTTTCTGGTCGACACGGGATGGGAGATCGAGGACGTGCGCCTGTACGACCGGTCGCCTCTCGAGAGCGAGAAGTTCAGAGACACGGCGTGCCGTCTCGAGCGGCACCGCGCGGTCACGGTGGTCGCCGACGTGGCACAACTCGTGAGGGCCTGCGACCTGATCCTTTTCGCGACCGTTGCCTCGTCGCCCCACATCGCCGATGCCACGCTGTTCGAGCACAACCCGCTGGTGCTGCATATCTCGCTTCGCGATCTCGCACCCGAGATACTCCTGAGATCGCAGAACGTGGTCGACGACGTCGACCACGTGATGAAGGCCAACACCTCCCCTCATCTCGCCGAGCAGAAGACGGGGAATCGAAGCTTCGTGACGGGCACGCTTGCCGACATCATGACCGGCCGGCGATCGGTGAATCGTGACCGTCCGATCATCTTCTCGCCGTTCGGCATGGGCATACTCGATCTGGCGGTCGGCAAGTGGGTCTACGACCAGGCGGTCGCGACCGGGCAGGATCTGCGTCTGTCCGACTTCTTCTACGAGACCGTGCGATGAGCGCCCCTCGTCCCACGCTTGACGCGCCGGTCGAAGCCCGGGACCCGGGCGTGTGCGCCGACGCGACGACCGGCGTCGAAGGCATCTTCGCCGAGGTGCTCGCCGGCGTCCTGCGCGTCGACCGCGTGTCCGTGAACAGCCACTTCTTTGATGACCTCGGCGCCGACTCGCTGGTGATGGCGCATTTCTGCGCGCGGGTGAGGAAGAGAGGCGACCTGCCGCCGGTCTCGATGAAGGACGTCTATGCACATCCGACTGTCAGGAGCCTGGCGGAAGCGCTCGCCGACGTCGCGCACGCATCCGCCAAGCCGCCGGCGGCAACGGTGGCGGAGCTTCCCACTCCGACGAACACACGCGAGTACGTCCTCTGCGGAGCGCTGCAGGCTCTGTTTTTTCTCGCCTATTGCTATGTTGCCGTGCTCGCCATCTCAAAGGGCTATGGGTGGGTATCCGCGCCCCTGAGTGTCGCCCGGATTTACCTGCGACTTGTGCTCCTCAATATCGCGGCGTTCGTCGTTGTCAGCGCTGTTCCGATCGCCGCGAAGTGGGTGCTCGTCGGCCGTTGGAAGGCCCGGCAAATCCGCTTCTGGAGCCTCGCCTACGTCCGCTTCTGGATCGTCAAAACGCTCATCCGGTCGAGCCCGGCCGCCCGTCTGTTCATCGGCACGCCCTTGCACGTGCTCTATCTCAGGGCGCTGGGCGCGAAAATCGGACGGGGCGTCGTGATCTTCTCCCGGCGCGTGCCGGTGTGTACCGATCTGCTCACGATCGGCGCAGGGTCGGTGATCCGCAGAGAGGCGATGTTCAATTGCTACCGGGCACAGGCCGGACGGA
>WNGH01000136.1_pt1 | contig 53061 bp, 47 predicted proteins | sample 5400631 | NCBI WGS metagenome assembly WNGH01 (sample SAMN13153373, study PRJNA577476) | soil metagenome | isolation source: 115 cm soil or saprolite under Garry oak tree replicate 1 | place: USA:California | collected 2016-06-15 | reverse complement strand
TGCTCCGAGAAGCGACCGGGGCTGAGCGGGCCGAAGTCTGGCTTCGCGTCGGCGCCGAGCTCAGGCGCGAGGCGGCAGACCCCGTGAAGGTACCGATCCCGGTCATCTCCGTGAGAGATGAACGTCTCCCCCGGCTCCCGGACACGGACCACAGCGTGCCGGTACGTGACGGGCAAACATTGCTAGGAGCGCTCGCGATCACCAAACGTCGTGGAGACCGAGTTACGCCTGTTGAGACCAAGCTGCTCGACGACCTGGCCTCCCAGACGGCGCTCGTGCTCCGCAATTTGAGGCTGGTCGAGGAGCTCCGCTCTTCGCGTGAGCGAATCGTGCGGGCGCAGGACGAGGAACGCCGCCGGGTCGAGCGCAATCTCCACGACGGAGCGCAACAGCGCCTGGTCGCTCTGTCCCTGGCGCTTGGACGCGCACGTGCCGCGGGCGATGGATCCAGCTCAAATCCCGACGACGTCCTCGCAGCCGCGGACGGCGAGCTCCGCACTGCACTGGGCGAGTTGCGAGAGCTTGCCCAGGGCATTCATCCGACGATCCTCGTGACCGGCGGGCTGGAGCCTGCGCTGCGGTCTCTCGCCGACCGATCTCCAGTACCCGTTGAGATGGACGTCTCTCTGCCAGGGCGACCGCCCGAGCCGGCCGAGGCTGCCGCTTACTACATCGTCTCTGAGGCGCTGACAAACGTCGCCAAGCACGCGCACGCTTCGTCCGCCCGTGTGTCCGTGACCGCGAAGGAGAGCTGGTTGCTGATCGAGGTGAGCGACAACGGAATCGGGGGAGCGGAGCCGGCTCCCGGCGGCGGACTCCAGGGCCTCGAGGACCGGACCGCCGCGATCGGGGGCAGGATCTCCATCAAGAGTCCTGTCGGCGCCGGCACGCGTCTTCTGGCCGAAATCCCTTGCGACTGACGATCGTCGATGACTCGACCCTCTTTCGCGAGGGTCTGGTTCGCGTTGCGCGCGACCTTGGGTTTGATGTCATCGGCCAGGCCGGCGATGCCCAGTCGCTCGTGGAGCTCATAAGCGCGGACCCACCCGACGTCGCCGTCCTCGACATACGGATGCCGCCCACGTTCACGACAGAGGGCCTCATCGCAGCACGAGAGATGCGTGTGGCATTCCCTTCAATCGGCGTGCTCGTCCTTTCTCAGTATGTCGACACCCATCACGTGATGGAGCTCATCGCGAGCGGAGGCGGTGTCGGCTACTTGTTGAAGGACCATGTCGGTGACATTGCCGAATTCGGGGATGCAGTCCGGCGGATTGCCGCCGGGGGTTCGGTGATCGATCCGGATGTGGTCGCCGAGCTCGTGGGACGACGGCGCCACAGGGAGGTGATCGACGAGCTCACCGAGCGGGAACGTGAGGTGCTTCATCTCATGGCTCAAGGCCGCACCAACTCGGCGATCGGCTCCCGGTTGCACCTGAGTCCCAAGACCGTCGAAGCGCATATCCGCAACATCTTCATGAAGCTTCAGTTGGAGCCGGCCGAAGACGACCATCGGCGTGTCCTGGCTGTGCTCACCTACCTACGGGCATGAGGGAGCCGTGCCTGCGCGCCTTGGCGCACCTACCATGAGCCCAAAAGAGAGTTCTGGGATGGGAGAGCTCCGGGCACGAGACCTGACCCCGGCGGTGTTCGTCGGCCGCCAGGCAGAGCTCAAGCTGCTGCTTGCCGGCCTGGACCGCGCTTTCGAACGCACAGGCGGAATGTTCCTGTTGAGCGGTGAACCCGGGATTGGGAAGACACGCCTGGCTGAAGCCCTGACGGTCGAAGCGCTCCGGCGCGGCGCGGCTGTCTTCTCCGGGCGGTCCACCCAGGCAGAAGGCGCCCCACCTTATTGGCCCTGGGTACAGATCCTGCGTTCGCTCATACGCGATGTCGGCGAGGAGGAGTTCGGCCGCCTCGCCGGACCTGCGTTGGTCCAGATCCTGCAGGTCGTCCCTGAGCTCCGCGGCCACTTTCCGGATGCCCCTTCCGCGTCCGTGGACGATGAGCAGGCGCGTTTCCGTATCTACGACTCGGTGACTCGAGTGCTTTTGGACGCGGCCACCAAGCGGCCCATCGTCCTCGTCCTCGACGACATGCATTGGGCAGACGTTCCAACGCTCCTTGTGCTCAAGCTCCTCGCAGGTTCCCTCGCCCAATCATCGGTAATGGTGATCGCCACGTATCGCGATCGCGAGCTTCCGGCCGACAACCCGCTGCGCGCTCAGCTGGCCGATTTCGTTCGAGCTGGAGAATCGACTCAGATCGCGATCACGGGTTTGAATCGCGCCGATGTCGTGCAGCTGTTCCGCGCCCTCACTAGATTCGATCTCGACGCGAACATGGTGCATCGGCTGCTTTCGCAAACTGCCGGCAATCCGTTCTTCCTCAGCGAGTTGGCCAAGGCGTTCGCAACGGAAGACCTGGATTCGACGCGCTGGACCGCATCAGATTCCACGGACAGCATCCCGAGCGGAGTCGACGCCGTGCTGCGGCGCAGTGTCGAAGGTTTATCGGACGATTGCCGCCGGATTCTCGATGTGCGGCCGTTGCCGGCCAGGAATTGCAGTTGGACCTGCTCGAGGCCGCCACCGGAACCGTACGCGCGAGAATCCTCGGCCTTTTCGATGAAGCGATCACCAAAGGGGTTGCGACCCGCGTCGACGGTGGCTACGCCTTCGCGCATGGCCTCGTTCGCGACACCGTCTACCGCAGTCTGCCGACCGCTCGTCGAAGCAAGCTCCATGCCCGCATCGGACGTGTTCTGGAGGAGTTGACCACGGGCTGGACAGATCCGCCTGTGGCGCAGCTTGCGTATCACTTCGTCGAGGCTTCGGTGGTGGACAGGTCACTGCGTGGCAGGGCCCTTGAATACGCACGTGCGGCGGGCAGGCGCGCATTGTCTGAGCTGGCGTATGAGGAGGCCGTTCGCGTACTCGATCTCGCTCTCGCCAAAGTTCCCTCGGTAGATGTCGCCGAACGAGCAGGGCTGCTTCTCGAGCTTGGGCGAGCGCGTTACTTGGCCGGGGATATCGGGGGCGCAATGGCGGCCGCTTCAGAGGTGTCGCACCTCGCCGAGAAGTCGGATGACAGCGACCTTCTGGCGCGTGCCGCGCTCGTAGTACGAGGAGTCGGTGCTCCCGGCCTCAGCCTCGAGATCAAGCGCCTGTGCACGAACGCGATGCGGCGGCCCACGCAGGACGCAGCCCTGAGGGTCCAGGTTCTCAGCCAATTGACGGTGGCGCTGATGCAGACAGGTGATGCCGCCGATGAACGAGCTGCCAAGGAGTCCAGTCGCGAGGCGGTGCGGCTCTCTCAAGGCGCAGTCGACCCGGATGTGGTTTTCGCCGGAATCCATGCGCGCCAGATGGCCACATCCGGTCCGGATGGCGTTGACGAGAGGCTGCAGCTGGCGGACCTGACCCTCCGTCTGGCGGACGAAACAGGCCGCTCGTCGATCGCGCAGTGGGGTCACGCATGGCGGATCGATGCCCTCATCCAGCTGGGTCAGATCGATCAGGCCGAGGTCGCGGTTGCTGTGCAGGCGAGCCACGCCGATCAACTGCGAGAGCCGCTCGCCCGCTGGCGCACGCTCCAGATCCGGTCCTGGCTGGCGCTGCTGCGAGGAAGATTCGAGGAGGCGGGAGAGCTGGCGGAAGGGGCCCGAGAGCTGGGGCGGAAAGGCCATCATGCGCCGGCGGACTTCACGCACCTAACTCATGTCCTTGGCAAAGCGACCTACATCGGCGGGATGGAGGCTGCGTACCAGGAGATGGGGAGATTCATGGGGATGCTTGCCGGCCCAGGGCCGGACGCAGCCGCTTTCGCAGCGGGCCCGCTGGCGCTGATGGGGCGCTTGGACGACGCCCGTTTGGCGCTGCGTCAGGTTGCTGCCGCCGGGCTCGACACAATTGGGCCTCCCATGGCGTGGCTGCCGGGAATGGCCCTTCTCACGGAGGCCATCACCGCGGTTGACGAAAGGGACATGGCCGAAAGCGTCTATGTGCGGCTTCTGCCGTATGCGCGGCTGAATATCGCCGCCGGCGGCGCCGGTCTCTACGGGTCGGTCTCGCGATATCTCGGCATGCTGGCCGGGACGCTGGAGCGATGGGACGAAGCGGGTGAGCACTACGACAGAGGCCTTGATTTTGAGCGACGCATGGGCGCACCACCGCTTGTCGTGCGGAGCCAGATCGCTTTTGCAGAAATGTTATTGCGACGGGGTCGAGATAGCGATCTGCGCCAGGCGCGCCAGCTCCTCGATGCCGCGGTCGCCACATCGAAGGCGCTTGGCATGAAGCCGTGGCTCGAGCGTGCGACGCGCCTGGCAGCCGATCTGCAGGCGAGAGGCGTGACCGATCACCCCTGACAGCGCGCGAGATGGAGGTGGCGGCGCTGGTCGCGGAAGGACTGTCCAATCGCGCCATTGCCGCGCGCCTCCACCTGTCCGAGCGGACAGTCGAGAGCCACGTCAAGAACGCTTGCGACAAGCTGGGCTTCAATTCGAGATCGCAGGTGGCGGCCTGGGTGGCCGGGAGACACACGGCCCGGTAGACCCCTTCGATTTTTTCAGTACCAAGGTTTCAGTACCGCCCTCCGTACTCCTCCCGATGGCAGTCACGCGGCCGAAGGGCACAGTGAGCTCATCGTCAATTTGCGGAGACTGGAGGAGTCAGCGAGATGTGGAAGTCACTCATGCGTGCGGCGCTCGAAACGTTCGCGATGTCGGACCCGGTCTGTTACATGCACTACCTGGACTGGAAGCGGGAGGCCGAGCTCCGAGGCGAGGCCAGGCCCTACCACGCGCCAAGCCGCCAGGCGATGCGGCGGCCGATGGGTGGAGTGCCGCGACCGCGCAAGGAGGTTTCGGCATGAGCTCCGGGCATGCGATCGACGTTCCTGTCCTGATCGTCGGCGCGGGGCCTGCGGGACTGTGCGCATCCAACCTGCTCTCTTTGCACGGCATCGAGTCGTTGCTGGTGGAGAAGCACCCCGGGACCTCCATCTATCCGCGGGCCACGGGAATCAACGTCAGGTCGATGGAGATCTTCCGCTCCCTCGGCCTTCAAGACGATGTGCACCGCGCGTCCTTCAAAGCCGAGCCGCGCATTTTCCGGCGTGCTCATCGACGAGGAACCGCACGTCTCACCATCGTTCCGACCAGATCATCTCGACGCCAGCCCCGAGGAATGGACCTCCTGCTCGCAAAAGGAGCTCGAGCCGATCCTCCTGCGCGCAGCATCCTCACACCGGCAGGCGCAAGTCCTTTTCGGGACTCAGCTGTTGGGTTTCGAGGAGAGCAGCGAAGGAGTCACTGCGCAGATCGGTGATCGGGCGACTGGCCACTTGCGCGATGTGCGCTGCCGGTACCTGATCGCCGCCGATGGGTCCAAGAGCCCAATTCGCCAACGATTGGGCCTGAGGATGCTGGGGCCGGGGGTCTTGAACCACAACATCAGCATTCATTTCTCTGCTGCGTTGAGGCGGCACCTGCCACACGGACCGAACTTTCTGCATTTCGTACAGAACGAAGACGTCACCGGCATGTTCGTGGCGACCGACGGTGAGTCGAAGTGGGCCTTTGCCATCCCGTATGACCCCGAGCGTGGTGAGTCGTCGGATTCGATCACCCGCGAACGGGCAGTGGAGCTCGTGCGCCGCGGGGCGGGCGTTCCTGGACTGGATGTCGAGATTGCGGGGATCGTCCCCTGGAAGATGGAAGCCGACTCGGCCGAGCGTTGGCGCGTGGGCAGCGTGTTTCTCGCCGGCGACGCTGCACATCGGATGACGCCAGCAGGCGGCCTCGGAATGAACACCGCGATTCAGGACGTCCACAATCTGTGCTGGAAGCTGGCGGCGGTCTTGCAGGGGTGGGCGGGATCGGACCTTCTTGACACCTACGAGACCGAGCGCCGCCCGGTCGCGCAACAAAACGTCGAGCGTTCCGTCGACCTTGTCACCGGTCGCGGCGACGACAGGCCCGCCCTCGACTTCGACATCGGCTTCAAGTACGCGTCGTCTGCCGTCATTCCAGACGAGGCTGATTTGCTCGACAGGATCAGCGGTGATCACCGGCCGCTGGCGAAGGCAGGTTCACGTGCTCCGCACGTGTGGCTGGATCGAAATCGCCAGTTTTCAATGCTCGACGTGTTCGGTCCGTCCTTCACGTTTCTGACCGGGTCTGGAGCTGAGTGTTGGCGTGCGGCGGCCGGCAAGGTTGCGTATGAAATGCATGTGCCGATGCTGGTGGAACGGCCTGTGGCCGGCACCCGCGGGCAGGAATCGCCCGATGAGACGTGGACCACGGCTTACGGCATCGGAGCAACTGGCGCAATGCTTGTAAGGCCCGACGGACATGTCGCGTGGCGCCGATCTTCTGGCGTCACCTGTCCGGCCGATGAGCTTCGCAGCGTGTGTGAAAGCGTGCTCAACCGGTCATGCCGGTTACGCGACTCGCGGGACGGCCTTCACGTCTCGTGATGCCCAAACCTGGATGGGCAATGTGAAATGGAACTCGGTTCCATTTCCGGCGGTGCTTTCGAACCAGATGCGTCCGCCGTGCATTTCGACGATCTGGCGAGCGATCGGCAAACCCAGACCCGCGTTAACCCCAGTGTTGAGACCATTGGTGGCCTTTGCTGGTGGGCGCTGATAACCGACGAACAAACCATCATCGAAATCGGACGGCATGCCGGGGCCGTGGTCTTTCACCATGACCTCGACAAAATCGGGATCGGACCTGGTCGTCACCGCCACCTCGCTCCCGGCAGGCGAGTATTTCGTCGCGTTGCCAAGCAGAATCGTGAGGACCTGGGCAATCTTGTCGCGGTCGCATGACACTGTCGGTGTCGCGGGGCCGAGGCTGACCCTGAGCACACGTTCGGGGTTTTGCGCGCGTGCCATTTCGACGACGTCGTTGACGAGTTGATCTAGGGAAACCTGCCCAAGCTTGAGAGGCGTCCGACCCGCCTCGATCTGGTCCAGCTCGAGCATCTGGTTGAAGGCTCGGTCCAGACGCTCGGCGTCCTGATAGATGTCTTTTGCGAACGCCTTCACCTCGAGCAGGTCGAGGTGCTCGGAATCGCGGATGACCTCGCTGAAGCCCTGGATGCCAACCAGCGCCGTGCGGAACTGATGGCTGATTCGGGTCAAGAATTCGGTCTTCAATCTGTTGAGGCGTTCGAGCACTGCGAGGTTGGCAAGTGCGGTTGCCTGAGCCTCGTGCAGCAGGCGCCGCCTCCAGCGGTCGGCAACCAGGACCACCGGAAACATCGATGCATAGAACAGGGCCAGGCCGATCGCCAGGAAGATGTAGAGCTGATTCGACTCGCGATCGATCGCAGCCTGAACAGGCGCGTACGGGAGATACAGCTCGAAAGCCCCGCTCGCCGAAGACGTGCCGGCGAAGACCAACGGCACGTAGACCTGGATCAGCGGGCCGCTGAGGTCGTCGCCGGAGTTTTCCTCATCGTGACCATCCGTGATGCTCGCGCTCGACTGGCCCGCCAGCGCCTTGCCCAGGTCATCGTCGATTGGAAACGTTCTGCCGATGAGCGCGGGATTGTCCGAAAAGACGATCAGACCGGCGCGGTTCCACACCTTGATCCGCTGTACTTCCTCGCTGACCGCCGCGCCTTGCAAGCGGTTGTTGGTCAAGGCGATCTCGGTTGGGGTCAGGCCATTCGCGACCTGTTGGGAGTTGAGAAGCGGCTGGATCCCAACCTGTGCGATCAGAGTTGCGCTGCTTCGCGCGGTTTCCAGGTACCGCTGCTGGACGTCGGCATTCAACACGTGGCCGAGCACGGCGCCGAGGGCCACCACCGGCACCAGGGCGAGAAGCCCAAACCGAACGAGCGATCCCAGCGCGTTAGGCCCGTATTTCGTCGTGGGGAGCATTCTGACACCCGGTATCGAGCGCTTAACAGCGTTAACCAATTCGGTGAACGAGGGCGATCTCAGGCAAGCGCTCCGGTCTCCCGCCACTCTCCTCGATGCCTTGTGGCTGATCGGCGCGGGAAAGATTGCATGGAGAAAAGACGCGTTCTCGTTGGCGGTGGCTTTGCCGGCTGTGGGTGTCGTCAGCGGCGCCGTCGCGATCGCCCATGTCATCGCGATCTCTCCCGGCTGATAGACGTCTCCCCTTGATCGACCCTTACGCTGGTCCTGACGTGCATGCCTACGTATGCGCCACATGCGGCGTTCAGTACCCACCGAGCGTGGAGCCACCCGAGCGTTGCGACATTTGCGAAGACGAGCGCCAGTACGTCGGCTGGTCAGGTCAGCACTGGACGACGCTCGACGACCTCCGCCGGGACCACCACAACGAGATTCGCGACGACCTCGGCCTCACAGGGATCGGAACCAAGCCGGCGTTTGCGATCGGCCAACGTGCCTTGCTCGTCCGCTCCCCGCAAGGCAACGTGCTCTGGGATTGCATCACGCTCGTCGACGATGCGACCGTTGAGGCGATCCGAAAGGTCGGCGGCATCCGCGCCATCGCGATCTCGCATCCGCACTACTACTCGTCGATGGTCGAGTGGAGCCGATGCTTCGACGCGCCGGTCTACCTGCACGCCGCGGACCGCCGCTGGGTGCTGCGTCCCGATCCCCGAATCGAGCACTGGACCGGAGACACCCGATCGCTCTGGGATGGGATGACGCTGATCCGGGCCGGCGGCCATTTCGATGGCGGCACGGTCATGCATGTTGCAGGCGGAGCGTCGGGCCTGGGCGCTCTTCTCGCCGGCGACATTCTCCAGGTGGCACAGGATCGCCGTTGGCTCAGCTTCATGTACAGCTTCCCGAATTACATTCCGCTGTCGGCGGTCGAGATCGACCGCATCGTCGCCACCGTGGAGCCGTTTCGTTTCGATTGCATCTACGGAGCCTGGTGGGATCGGAACGTGGCATCGGACGCGAAGGCCGCGCTCCGCCGCTCTGCCGAGCGCTACAAGAAGGCGCTGGGCAGCTGACCACCTGACAACTTCAAAACGTGATCACCGTGCGCAGGCCTTCGCCGCGGCGCGCGGTGTCGAGTGCCTCGTTGATGCCCTCGAGCGGAAAACGTGCGGTGACAAGCTCGTCGAGCTTGAGCCGGCCGGCGCGGTAGGCCTCGACCAGCCAGGGGATGTCGAGCTGGGGTTGGATCGCGCCCATCTTGCAGCCCATCACGCGTCGCGCGCTGTCCGCGAGCTCTCCGGGGTCGACCGGCACCGTCACCCCGATGCCGGTGATCCCCACGATCACGACCGTCCCGCCCCGGCGTGACGTGGTCAAACCAAGCTCGATGGCGGCGGGGCTGCCGGCAGTGATGAACGTGTAGTCGGCGCCGCGGCCCTCGGTGAGGTCGCGGATGACCGCGGTCGGGTTGCTATGCCTCGAGTTGATCATGTCGGTGGCGCCAAACGTCCGGGCAGCCTCGAGTCGTGAGTCGGACACGTCGACCGCAATGACTGGTCGCGCACCTGATAGCGCGGCGCCCTGCAGGCTGTTCAGCCCGACCCCGCCTGCGCCGATGACAACGACGCTGGCTCCCGGCGCGACCTGGGCGGTGTTGCGCACGGCGCCGACCCCGGTTGCGACCGCGCACGCGAGGAGGCAGGCGCTCTCGGGCGGGAGTCCGGCTGCGATCGCCACCACCTGGGACGAGTGCACGGTCACGCACTCCGCGAAGCCACCGACATGCATCGCCTGCTTGAGGCGCCCCCCGCCGGCCAGGCGAATCGGTGCGCTGGCATCGATGGCGAATGCACCGATGCATTGGGTCGGCTCGCTGCGCGTGCAGTAGAAGCAACGCCCGCAGCTGCGCACCAGGGTCACGACCACGTGGTCCCCCGTCTTCAACGACTCGACACCGCGACCGACATCGGTGACGACGCCCGCCACCTCGTGACCGTAGACCGCGGGCAGGTCGCCACCCCATGCACCCTCGATGAAGCTGATGTCGCTGTGGCAGACGCCGCACGCCGCGACGCGAACAGTGACCTCGCCGGACGCCGGCGCGGCGAGCTCGACCTCCTCGACGACCAGCGGATCTCCAAATCGATGGCACACTGCAGCGCGCATTGGGTAAGCAATGATGCGCGCCGCGTTGGTTTCGCCACTTGAGACGCCGTGATCGAGCCGGCTGTCGCCTCGCGCCGGCTGGTCCTATTCGCGGGCGCCGTCTTCGCCGCGGAGTCGGGCTTCTACGCAGTGGTCCCGCCCCTCATCCCTCGGCTCGTGCACGACGTCCACCTGACCACCGGCGAGGTTGGAGTACTTGTGGCCGCGTACCCCGCGGGCGTGCTCCTGGGCGCCGTGCCGTCGATCGCGATGGTCGACCGGTTAGGCGTCCGCGCCACGACGTTGGCCGGATTCGCGCTGCTCATCGCGGCCACGCTGGGCTTTGGGTGGGGAACGGCGGGCCTCGTCCTCGACGCATCCCGATTCGTGCAAGGCATCGGCGGCGCGGTCGCATGGTCCGGCGCCCTGGCGTGGCTGACCAGCACCACGGCTCCGGGACGGCGAGGTTCGGTCATCGGCGCCGCCATCGGCGCGGCCTTGATCGGGATGGTGGTGGGCCCGGCCATGGGTGCGGTCGCCGCGCAGGCCGGCCGCGGCCTGGTCTTCAGCGGGCTGGCGGTTCTCCTGGCCGGTCTCGCGTTCGCCGGCCCGGCCTCTGCGCCCGCGTCGAGTCGCACCCGCGGATCCGCGCGAGCCCTACTCCGCCTGCTCAGAAACCGCCGAGCCGCGGTGGGCAACGGCGTCCTGTGCGTTGTCGGCGTCGTCGGCGGCACGGCATGGAGCCTCATGCCCCTGTTGGTGGCGCGGCTTCAGGGCTCGGCGGCGACGATCGCCTGGATCCTGGCCGCCAGCTACCTGATCGCCGCACTCCTCAGCGTCGGCGTCGGCCGCATCTCGGATCGCTTCGGGCGCCTGGCGCCCACCGTGGTCGGCCTGGTTATCGCCGGCGCGCTGCTTCCGCTGCTCCCGCTCTTCGCATCGCTGCCGCCTCTCGTGATCGCGTCGATCATTGCCAGCGCAGTGATCTCGGGCCTCTGGACGCCCACCGCCACGATGATCACGGATGCTGCTGATCCGGGTCCGAGCGGTCATGCGGTCGGCGTGGCGGCCATGAACGCGTCCTGGGCCGCGGGCGGCGCGGCCGGTGCGCTGTTGATGGCGGGTCTTGCCGATGTGGCCGGGTTCGAGCTCCCGTTTGCGCTAGCGGGCGGCCTGTGCGTCGCGTCAGCGCTGGTCGCACCGATCATCTACCGCCGGGTCAGCGTGGCCGGCGGGCGCGGCGCGGCCTCAATTCGTTGACCTACAACTAGTTGAGATTCCACCACTGATCTGAGACGGTCAGGCTGCAGCCATTGTCATTGCGAGCCACTTCTGAAGATTTGCCAAAGAGGGGATGTTCTCGAACCCGCGGTCGGTGAAGGGCGTTCCGTCGTAGCGCTCGGCGGGAGTCAGCCATCCTAGGGTGCCGCTGAGCCGGTGATAGTTGTAGTACTCGGCGAAACGAGCAAGAGCTGTTTCGGCCTCGACGAGACTGCCGAAGCGTTGGCGGTCCAGCACCTCACGCTGGAGCACCGCCCAGAAAGCCTCAATCTTGCCGTTGGTCCAGGGCGTACTGATCTGAGTCCGAAGGTGGCGGATGCGCCGTTCAGCCAGCCGGTGGCCGAAGCCGGTGGGCAGCAGCCCAGGCAGGAACCGAACGAAGGGGCTGCCGTTGTCGGTCATCAATTCGATTGGCTGACCCCAGAGCTCGAAGCAATCGTCCAGCCATTGGAGCAGTGGAGCGAGCTTGGCGTCGGTGTGGATCCGGAGGCCGAGGACGAAACGCGAATGGTCATCGACCAGGCCCACGATCCACGTCTTGAGGTAGCCAGCACCTTCAACGTTGATAAAGAACGGCCCCTTGATATCGATATGCCAGAGTTCGTTGGGCGTCGAGCGCTCGTAGCGCGGCCCAGCCTGCGGAGGCACGCTGCCGCGGCTGCAGCCCAGCTGGTGGAAGAGCCGGTCGATGTGCTTGGCGCTGACTCGGTAGATCTCGCGCCGTGCCATCTCGGCCGCGATTCGCTTGGAGTTCCAGTAGGTGTTCAGCCGGATGGCAATGATCACCGTGTCGACCCAGTTCGGCACCGTGGTCCTCAGGTGTTGGGGCCGACGGGAGTCCTCCACCAAGGCCGTTATTCCGCCCTTCTCGAAGGCCTGGATCCAACGGTAGATTGAAGCTCTCGAGCACCCGGTGAAACCGACTGCGGAGGCGACTCCAGACTCCTTCGCCAGCCTCACCGCTCTCATTCGCAGCCGCACGCCGGCCAACAGACCTCGGCTTGGACGTTTTTCGGGCGGACGTCCGTTCTGGGTGGCTAAGAACAGAAAGTCAGGGCCTTCCTGGTAGCGATTCCGGCGCAGCCATCGATGCGGGTCCGAGGGGCTCGTGAAGTGACTCGCAGGCATGCCGGCACGCTAACTGCGGGTGTCTCATATGTATGGAGGAATCTCAACTAGTGGGTTGACAAGCAACCGATAAGCGAATAAACCCGCGCTGGGTGCGTATTGGGCGCATGCCAGGGGGCCGTCCAGCGCTATGAGGAGGTTATCTAGATGCGCGTCCAGATCATGGGGCCACGCTTACCTTCGCTTCGTTTCGTGGTCGCTCTCCTCGGTTCGCTGGCCGCCGCGACGGTGCTCACCGCGGCGCCGGCTTCGGCAGCCGAGGTACATGTTCCGTTCTGCTTCAACCCGACCACGAATACGCCGGTCCCGAATTGCACGTTCACCGCAAACCAGCAAGGCGTGGTCTCGGTGGACCCCAATAACGTCAATCCATGCTCGGGTGTCGCGGCTACCGCCACCATGGTCACCAACGCGGTCGAACACATAACCGTCAACGGTGCGGGAGATGTCTGGATAACGACGACGGCGACCGCTCACTTCACATTCGTCCCCAATGTCCCCGGAACGCCGACCTATCAAGGTGAGTTCACCTTCTGGTTCGGCGAGAGCCTCAATCAGAACAACTCGGTTTTGCATGACACCGGCAACATCGTGGTCCATGGCTCCGACGGGTCGAAGATCACCGCGCACTTCGTCGACCACATCAGTGTCAGCGCGTCGGGAATCGCGAATCAGTTCAGCATCTCGAGCATGACCTGCCCGTAGCGCATTACCTGGGGCGGCCCTGATGGGGTCGCCCCGCGCTCGTTCCCACGACACAAGAATCTTCTTGCCAACTGCGCCAAACCCGTGATACGGTGCGGTAAGCGCTTACCGGTAAGCGCTTACACCCCGGCACGAGTCAGGCGAGAGGTACAGGCCAGGCGCGATGGCGGAGCCGAAGAAAGCCAAAGGGACCCTGACCATCTACGACGTCGCCAAGCTCGCGGGCGTCTCCATCGCCTCCGTATCCCGCGTCCTCAACGGACAGGGCAGCCCCCGCGCCGAGACCCGCGACCGCGTCATGCACGCGGTTCGAGAGTTGAGCTTCGTGCCGGACGGCGCGGCGCGCGCTCTCTCCAACGGTCTCAAAGAGGTGGTCGGCGTCGTCTTTCGCCGCGGGGGCGAGACGCTGTTCGCGGGCGAGGACGAAAGCTTTCTCTTCATCGACGTGATCAATCGGGGCATCGAGGTGGGGGCGCGGCGCCACGGGTTCGACCTGTTGATCAGCTCGGTCGGGTTCAATGACGACAACGTTGCGACACGGATGGCCGCGCTCGCCGGCAAGGCGGACGGTCTCATCCTCCACGACCGCATGCTTTCGGCAGTCGCCATCGCACGGCTGGCCGACATGGTGCCGGTCGTCACGCTGGCCGGAAGCCCCACGCCGGCGTCCATGAATGTCCGCTGCGACAACGAGTCCGGCATCCGGGAGTTGGTCCGTCACCTGGTGACAAAGCACGGTTATCGAAGCCTTGGCTATGTCTCGGGACGGGCCGACAGCCCTGACAACCGGACGCGTTCGCGCGCTTTCGAGACCGAGGCGGCGGCGGCCGGCGCCGATTGCGACACCGGACCCTCATGGCAAGGCAACTACAGCGCCGCAGGAGGGGCCAACGTGATCGAGTCGCTGCTGAACGCGAGGAGGAAGCTCCCACGCGCGATCTTGTGCGCCAACGACCAGACCGCCCTCGGCGTCATCCATGCGCTGGCGCAGCGCGGCATCCGGGTGCCGCAGGACGTCGCCATCACGGGCTTTGACGACGTCCCTGTCGCTCGCCACCTGCACCCACCACTGACCACGGTCCGCCAGCCGATGGAGGAGCTCGGCGCCAAGGCGTTCGAAATCCTCTACGCGCGGATCAGCGAGGCCGGCGGAAAGCCCGATACGGTCCTACCGGTCGAGCTCGTCGTGCGTGAGAGCTGCGGCTGCGTCAGCGGCGCCGCCAAGGACGAGGCCTAGCGATGCCGGCGCTCCTTCGCAGGCTCGGCGTCTACCTGCTCGCCGCCTGGGTGGCGATCACCGTCAGCTTCCTGCTGCCCCGCGTCGTGCCGGGCAACCCGGTCGCCGGCGCCGTCGCGAGGGCCTCGCAGTCGGGCAACTGCAACACGCAGTGCGTGCTCGCCGTCGAGGAGCAGCTCGGTTACAACGTGCACACGAGCGTCTGGGAGCAGTACGTCTCCTACCTCGGCAACCTCTTGCACGGCGACCTCGGGCATTCGTGGTCGGAGAACGCGCCCGTGGGCAGCCTCATCGTCTCGTACCTGCCGTGGACGCTGGGCCTGCTGGTGGTCGCAACGACGGTGAGCTTCGTCGCCGGCACCACACTCGGCATCCTGATGGCCTGGCGTCGCGGCTCGTGGTTCGAGTGGGTGCTGCCGGTCGCCACGTTTTTCCAGGCGCTTCCGTACTTCTTCCTCGCGCTGGTGCTGGTGCTCATCTTCGGCCAGACCGGAACGCTGCTCAAGTGGTTTCCGAGCCTGTTCGGGTACGACCTCTATGGGGTCACCCCGGGCTCGAACCTGCCCTACATCGGAAGCGTCTTGAGCCATGCGATCCTGCCCGCGGCGACGGTCATCCTCGCCTCGATCGCCGGCTTCATCCTGGCGATGCGCAATCAGATGGTCACGACCATGGACGAGGATTTCGTCCTGGTCGCCGAGGCCAAGGGGCTGCCGACGCGCACGGTGATCTGGTACGCGGCTCGCAACGCGCTTCTGCCCGTCGTCTCCAATTTCACGATCGCGATCAGCCTGGTGGTTGCCGGCCAGATCCTCGTCGAGATCGTCTTCAACTATCCCGGGATTGGCTTCCACCTCTTCGATGCCCTCGGCAAGCTCGACTACTCGTTGGTGCAGGGGATCTTCGTCGTCATCACCCTGGTCGTGCTGGCCGCGAACCTCCTCGCGGATGTGGTCTACGTGATCATCGACCCCCGGGCCAGGCAGGCAGCCTGACGATGACCATAGACAGCACCGCCCTGTCGACCGTCCCGGTACCCGGGCCGACTCCCGACCCGATCTTCCGCAAGGCGAGGATCCTCCGCCTGCCGCGCTCCCCCAAGGTCATCGCCGGTCTGGTGATCCTGGCCGTCTTCGCTGTGGTGGCGGTCATCGGCGGATGGATCACGCCCTATTCACCGAACGCGACCGACCCGCAGAACTGGGTGCAGCACATCCTGGTCCCGGGGACGGGGCCAGGCACCGGCTTCCCCGCCAACTACTACCCGCTGCCGTTGCCGCCATCGGGCGCCCACTGGCTCGGCACCACCGTGTTCGCGCAGGACGTGTGGTCGCAGGTCCTCGCCTCCACGCAGGCGACGCTGTTCGTCGGCCTTCTGGCCGCCGCGATCGCAACCTTTCTCTCGATCCTGTTCGGCGTAACCGCGGGCTATTTCGGCGGCGGTGCCGATGAGGTGCTTTCGCTCATTTCGAATGTCTTCCTTGCCATACCGGGCCTGCCGCTGCTCATCGTGCTCGCCGATTACGTACCGACCGCGGGTTCGAGCATCTTTCTCGTCGCGGTCATCATCGCGGTGACGGCATGGGCTTACAGCTCGCGCGTGCTGCGCGCGCAAACGCTGTCGCTTCGCAGTCGTGACTTCGTCGAGGCCGCAAGGGTCTCGGGCGAAGGGCGCGCGCGGATCATCGTCGTCGAGATCCTCCCCAACCTCATCCCGATCGTTGCCGCGTCATTTCTGTTCACGACGCTTTACGCGATCTACGCGTACGTCGCGATCTCGTTCCTCGGGCTCGGCGGTTCGCCGACATCGTCACCACCTGGGCTCTGGAACTGGGGCGAGATGCTCCGTGAGGGATTCGCCAACAACGCGATTCGCGGCGGGTGGTGGTGGTGGTGGGCGCCGCCGGGCCTGTGCGTCGCGCTCCTTGGCACCGGGCTTGCGCTGCTGAACTTCGGCATCGACGAATTCATCAACCCCCGGCTCCGCGTCGCAGGTCTCACCCGCAAGAAGGCCAAGAAGGCCGGCATCACCTTCCACGCGAAGCTTGGCTTGACGCCTGTAATAGGTGGGCGCTCCCACTCGGCCTCGCCTCCCCAACACCTTCCCGCGGGCGGGGAGCTGGCCGACCCCGTGCTCGAGATTCACGGGCTCTCCGTTGATTACGGCTACGGCGACGAGGCCGTGCACGCGGTGGTTGACTGCGACCTGGTTCTACGCCGCGGCCGCGTGCTCGGCCTGGCCGGGGAGAGCGGGAGCGGCAAGACTACGCTCGCCCTCGCGGCCATCCGCCTCCTTCGCACGCCGGCGGTGATCACGGGCGGCCAGGTGCTCTTCCATTCCAGGCCGATCGGTGGGGACGGGCCCAAGGGAACCATCGACATGCTGGCCGCGGGGGCGGACACGCTGCGCGCCGTGCGGTGGTCTGAGATCTCCGTCGTGCTGCAGAGCTCGATGAACGCGCTCAATCCCGTGATCACCATCGGCGCTCAGTTCGACGACCTCCTACGCGTCCACCGTCCACGTTTTTCGCGGTCCGATCGACATGAGCGGTCCGGAGAGCTGCTCGATATGGTCGGGATCAACGCTGACCGGTTGCGCAGCTATCCGCACGAGCTGTCGGGAGGCATGCGGCAGCGCGCGATGATCGCGATGGCTCTCGCGCTCGAGCCCCAGGTCATGATCCTGGACGAGCCCACCACCGCCCTCGACGTCGTCACCCAGCGGGAGATCATCGAGGAGCTGATAGCCCTGCGCGACCGGCTCGGGTTCGCTGCGATTTTCATCACCCACGACTTATCTCTGCTCGTGGAGATCGCGGACGAGATCGCGGTGATGTACGCGGGCAGGTTGATGGAGCGAGCGCCGGCGGCCGCGCTGTTCAACGCTCCGCGGCTGCCATACACGCACGGCCTCATCCACTGCTTTCCTCCGATGCACGGCAAGCGTTCGCGGATGCTGGGAATCCCGGGGTCGCCGCCCGATCTCAGGGCGCTTCCCCAGGGATGCGCATTCAATCCGCGCTGCACGTGGGCCATGGAGCGGTGCCGCCATGAGGTGCCACAGCTCGCGCCGCTGAACGGTTCGGGCAGGGAGGTCGCGTGCTGGCTCCACAGTGGAGACGCGAAGGTCCCGGCCGAGCTGGCCCGACCTGATCCACCTTCGATCGTGGGTGAACCGGTCTCCATCGCCCCACCCGGCTCGGCTTCGCCAAGCCGACCTCCCCGCGGGGTGGGGAGGTGATTACCAGCTCAACCCCGGTGTTGGAAGGCCGCGACCTCACGAAGTATTTCTGGGTCAAGCAGGGACGCGGGCCGCTCGCTCGGCGCGTCCCGATTCACGCTGTCGACCGTGTCTCGGTCCGTCTCGACGCGGGCAAGGTCACGGCGCTGGTCGGCGAAAGCGGGGCGGGGAAGACGACGGTCGCCCGTCTCCTGGCACGGATCATCAAGCCCGACAAGGGACAGGTCCTGCTCGACGGCAGGCCGGCGCCCGCCGGAAGGCCGCGGTCCTACGCGGCGCAGGTCCAGATGGTCTTCCAGGATCCGTTCGCGTCCCTGAACCCGGTGCATCTCGTCCGCCATCACCTGGTGCGTCCGCTGCAGATCCACCACATGGCCAACGGCAACGTGGATGGCGCGGTGGACGAGCTCTTGCGCCGGGTCGCACTGAAGCCCCCAGACAGCTTCACGGGCAAGTTTCCGCACGAGCTGTCAGGCGGGCAGCGGCAGCGGGTGGCCATCGCCCGGGCGCTGGCCGTCCGCCCGCGCGTGCTGATCGCGGACGAGCCGGTATCGATGCTCGACGTGTCGATCCGACTGGGCGTGCTCAACCTGCTCGCGGACCTTCGCGACAAGGAGCATCTCGCGCTTCTCTACGTCACCCACGACATCGCCTCGGCCCGCTACCTGGCCGACACGATCGTCGTCATGTATGCGGGCCAGCTCGTCGAGACGGCTCCCAGCGCGACCCTTACCGACAGCCCCGCGCACCCGTACACGCAGCTGTTGCTCTCAGCCGCGCCCGACCCCGACCGGGTCACGCCGTCCCATCTGGAGGGGCGCGGCGCGCCACCGAGCTTGAGCGCTCCGCCGAGCGGGTGCCGGTTTCACCCCCGATGTCCATTTGCGATGGACATCTGCAAACGCGAGGCGCCGCCCAGCATCGCGCTGGACTCGAACCACATCGCGGCGTGTTGGCTGCACGTCGACCCTGCCCAACGGCAGGCGAGCGAAAACGGACTGCTGCTCACAGCCGGCCAACCACTCGACAAAGAATCGAAAAAGAGGTGAGGAAGGATGGATCTGCGTCTGGCGTTTCGGTCCCCGCCGTCGTGTACCCGTACGAGTTTCCGTCAGCAATTTCACGGCGTCACGGAGGTGACAGATAGATGAATCGGAGAGTCTTGACCAGCCTGGTTGGGTTGGCGGCACTGCTCCTTGCAGTCGGCTGCAACCAGACCGCCACGACGACAGCTTCGGGAGGAAAACCGCTCATTGCGGAGCCGACCACCGGGGTCACCTTCTCTGAAGACTTCAACCCCTACGACACCAATTCGGTCGCGGCCAGCATGGGCACGCGAACGATGGTCAATGAGCCGCTGGTTGAGTTCGACCAGCTCGATGCCACCGCCGCCGGCACCCATCCCTGGCTGGCCACCGCGTACACGTTCCAGAACGGCGGCAAAGACCTGCAGGTCACGATCCGCCAGAACGTGAAGTTCAGCGACGGCTCCTCGTTTGGTCCGGCCGATGTTGCCGCCACCTTCAAGATGCTCGAGAACCCGAAGGCCGACGTCACGGGCGTTCCGCCTCAGGCGTCCGACCCGACCGTCTCCGGCAACACGGTCACGCTCCATTTCAACTCAGCTCAGTACACCGGCCTGTTTCCGATCCTCGGCAACACCTACATCCTCAAGGGGGCGATTGCGAGCCAGATCGCACAGAACCCGACCATGACGATCAAGGTCCCGTTGGGGACCGGGCCATTCATGCTGGACAGCTACTCCAGCTCAGTCATCAAGTGGAAGCCGAACCCAAACTATTGGGGCGGAACTCCGCCGGAGTCCGCCATCTGGACCCCTTCCATCGCCACCAACGCCGCGGCGAGCGACGCGCTCATCAGCGGACAGTTGGACTGGGCGGGGAATGACATCCCGAACGTCTACGCCAACTACGTCAACCTCAACCCCCTCACCAACCACGCCTGGTTCGCCGCCGGCAGCACCGTCACGCTGTGGTTCAACCTGAACTCGGGCAACGGCGGCGCCACCGGAATCGACGACCCGGCGGTCCGCAAGGCGGTCAGCTATGGCGTCGACCGCAACGCTCTCGCCCAGCTGGGCGAGTCGGGCTATGAGCAGCCCGCGAGTTCGTCCAGCGCGCTCATCCTTCCGAACCAGAGCGCTTTCCTTCCCTCCGACGGCAGCATGAAGAATGACCTGTCGATCAGCGCCAGCGTGCCCGACGCGGCCGCGGCCAAGGCAGCGAACCTGCCGGCGGGCGCCGACGTCTACGACATCCTCAAGGCCGGCGGCTGGACCCCACCCGCCAGCTCGCACTACGACAGCGGCACCGGGACCTTCAAGTCGGGCGGAAACTGCGACGGCAGCAGCACCGCCAACTGCTGGACCAAGGGCGGCAAGATCATCAAGTTCTCCGTTTACGACCCGGTTCCCTTTTCCGACTACTGGGAGAACGCCGCTCTAATGTCACAGGAGCTCCAGCCCCTGGGCATGGACGTGACCACGAAGCCCGCGCAGGGCTACTCCGACTGGAACACCAACATCACGTCGAACCCCGCGAACTGGCAGACGGCCATTCACTGGGGCAGCGGCGGCAGCATCCCTTACATCCAGTACCAGAACTGGCTCGACAACAAAGACGCAAACTCGACGGCTCATTTCATCGGCTACTCCAACTCTGCCGCTGACGCTGCTCTTCGAAAGTACGAGAGCACCGACCCCAGCGATACCGCCTCCCTCTACCCGGTTGTGCAGCAGCTCGAGAAGATCATGTCCACTGACGTTCCCGAGGCACCTCTTCTTTACGGCGCCGACTGGAACGTCTTCAGCAGCGCCAAGTACACGGGCTGGCCCAACCAATCACATCCTTATATGAACCCGTCGCCAAGCGACCCGCAGATGCCTTACATCCTCATGCAGCTCAAGCCAGTCTCCTGACGTTGGAAGAACTAGCCCATCACGGAGATGGGCGGGCCGCGGCCGGCAACGTGCCGGCCGCGTCTATCCCCGCCCGAAAGTCTCGAGGCTGCGCATGAGCATCGCCATCAACGGCGATGAATCGGCCCTGCTCGCTCGCCTCACGCTGGATCAGAAAGTCCGCCTGCTGACAGGCGCGGACTCGTGGCACATGCATGGCGAGGCAACGGTTGGGCTCCGCCCGATCGTCATGTCGGACGGCCCCGCCGGCGTGCGCGGCACCCGTTTCGATTCGCGTAATCCATCCTCCTCGCTCCCTTGCCCCGTGGCGCTGGGCGCCACATGGGACGAGCACCTCGTCCACGACCTCGCTTTCGCCCTCGGCCAGGAGACGAGGGCCCGGGGCATCGACGTTCTTCTCGCCCCCACCATAAACATCGTTCGCACTCCGCTCAGCGGTCGCGGTTTCGAATGCTTCTCCGAGGACTCTCTGCTCACCACGCGTATGGCGGTTGCCTACGTGCGTGGCGTGCAGGAGGCCGGCGTGGGCGCGACCGTCAAGCACTACGTGGCCAACGACTCTGAGACCGAGCGCCGGACCTACGACGCGCGAATCTCGGAGACCGTCCTCCGGGAGCTCTACCTCCCGCCGTTCGAGGCTTGCGTGGTCGAAGCGGGCGTTGCTCTGGTCATGGCCGCCTACAACTCGGTCAACGGCGCCGCCATGACGGCCAACGCGACTCTGCTCCGCGATCTTCTCAAGTCGGAATGGGCATTTCCCGGCGTCGTGGTCTCGGACTGGTCGGCCACCAAGACCACGGTGCCCAGCGCCACCGGCGGGCTGGACCTGGTGATGCCAGGACCTCATGGACCCTGGGGAGACCACCTGGTCGCGGCTGTACGCGGCGGCCGAGTGCCCGAGGCCGACATCGACGACAAGGTGGCGCGGCTGCTGCATCTCGCGCGCCGGGTTGGCGCACTGAACGGTGCGGTGGACGGCGGCATGGCCCACCATGCCGTGTCGGCCTCTCGAGCACTCGTCGATCCCGCACTCCTGCGCGAGGCCACCGCGCGATCCTTCGTCTTGCTCAGCAACCCGCGCGGCCTTCTTCCTCTGCAGAGTGGGAGCGTCTCGCGCCTTGCCCTGATCGGTCCCAACGCCATCGACCCGCAAACGCAGGGCGGCGGCAGCGTGCGCGTGCTTCCGGTCGTCCGAGCTGGATTGGCTGACGCGCTCGGCGAAGCCATGGACGCAGTCGTCACCATGAGCCAGGGCTGCGTCACCAATGCCATGACGGCGGCGCCAAACGACGGAAGCCTGCGTGACCCGCTGAGCGGGCAGGTGGGCGTGCGCCTCGAGGTGCGCGTCGCCGGCGGCGAACTCGTGCATGACGCGCCGTTTCCGACCACCACCGTCACCTGGTGGGATGGGTTGCCGGAGGCCGTGCATCACCCCGGCTCGGAGGTCGTGATGCGCGCCCGGTATCGCGCTGGGGTTGGCGGCCCACATGTGCTGGGTGCCGCCGGCGTCGGCGTACTTCGTGTTTTCGTCGACGGCGCCCTGCTGGGTGAGGCCACCACTCTGACTCCGCGCGATGCGGTCGAAGCCCTGTCGCGGCCGCCCGAGGTCCGCCTGCCTGTTCAGCTCCAGGCCGGCCAGGAAATCGAGATCAGGGTCGAGCACCGTCCGAATGCGAGGGGAAATCAGGCCGGGTTCGCCAGCATGAGGCTGGGCATCACTCCGCGGCTGGACGATGAAGCGCTTCTCGCACAGGCCGTGCTGGCCGCCGTTGAGGCGGACGTGGCAGTCGTGGTCGTGGGCTCAGCCGACGGAGCCGAGAGCGAAGGCTACGACCGGGACACGATGATGCTGTCCGGCCGGCAGGACGAGCTGGTGAGACGGGTCGCTGCCGCCAACCCGAACACCGTCGTCGTGGTCAACTCCGGCATGCCTGTGCTCATGCCGTGGGCTGCCGACGTCGCGGCCGTCCTCCACGTGTGGTTTCCAGGCCAGGCCTTCGGTGAGGCGCTGGCCGATGTCCTGACGGGGGCTGACGAGCCAGGGGGCCGGCTCCCGGTCTCGGTACCTCGCGCCGAGGCGGATTCGCCGGTGCTGAGCGCATATCCGGAGGCCGGCGAGCTCAGCTATTCAGAGGGCCTGCTGGTCGGCTACCGCGGCTATGACCGGACCGGCTCCGAGCCGCATTTCCCCTTCGGCTACGGCCGGGGCTACACCGACTGGAGCTACGAGTCGTGCGCGCCCGGTGTCGAGTCGATCGTGGCGGGCCAGGACCTGCCGTTGACGGTTACGGTCCGGAACGCGGGCGAGCGCGCAGGCGGGGAGGTCGTGCAGGTTTATCTCGAGACCCCGAGCGACGATCCGAAGCGACCGCTCCGCGTGCTCGCCGCCTTCGCGACGGTCAGAGCCGGACCGGGCGAGCAGGTGGAGGTGCGCATGACAGTGCCGGCCCGTTCGTTCGCGCGCTTCGACGAGGCCAGTCGGGACTGGGCCTGGGAGCCGGGCACGTACGTCCTCCATGTCGGCCGGTCATCACGTGATCTCAGGCTCAGCGGTGAGGTGGTGCTGCGATGAGATAGAGCGTCGATTGCGGACCTTTCGTATGGCTGCGGAAGATCAAAGCTGATGGGGAGATGAACAGATGAAGATGCGCACTTTGCTTTCGCGATGGTTCCTGGTCGCGCTTGTGTGCACGGCGACCATCGGAGCGGCAGGCACGCAGGCCCTCGCCGCCACACCGGCCGGGCTGCCGAACTTCGGCGCCAGCGTTCACATCTTCAGTCCCGCCATGGCGCAGAGCCAGGTCCAGGCGACGCTCGACTCGGTGTCGGGTCAGCAGGTGAGCAGCCAGTTTGGGACCCAGCGTTCTGCGCTTCTCTTCGAGCCAGGCACATATGGCTCGCCGTCGAACCCGCTCGTCTTCCAGGTCGGCTACTACACGAGCGTCGCTGGCCTCGGGCTCAGCCCGAATGACGTCGTCATCAACGGCGCGATCGTTTCGTTCAATCAGTGCTTCGGAGGCAGTTGCACCGGGCTCAACAACTTCTGGAGGGCGGTATCGAACCTGACCCTCAACGTAACGCTTCCGCACCAGCCTCCGGCGTACGCTCCCGCGCCGCCGGAGAACCCCTTCTGCGCCAACTCGAACGACCTCTATTCGATCTCGCAGGCGGCGCCGATCCGGCGGGTTCACATCAACGGCCTGTTCTTCCTCTTCGACTACTGCAACACAGGCTTCACCAGCGGCGGCTTCATCGCCGATTCTGAGTTCACTGGCAGCACTGTCGTCAACGGCTCGCAGCAGCAATTCCTTGTCCGCAACACCCAGCTGGACGGATGGAGCAACGCGGTCTGGAACCAGGTCTTCTCCGGCGACACCGGCAATGTTCCGGCGCAAGGCTTCCCGAACCCGACGTACACCAACGTGCCACGCTCGCCGGTAACGCGTGAGGCGCCTTTCCTGTATCAGGACGCAGGCGGCGGCTACAACGTGCTCGTCCCCACAGCCCAGCTCAACAGCTCCGGGCCGTCGTGGTTGAGCGCACCCACCCCGGGTACCTCGCATCCGATCGACAACTTCTTCATCGCGCAGCCGTCGGACTCAGCCGCGACCATCAACGCCGCGATTCACCGCGGCAGGAACCTGATCCTGACGCCCGGCATCTACCAGCTCGACCAGCCCATCGACGTGACGCGTCCCGACTCGGTGGTGCTGGGGCTCGGCTTTCCGACCCTGGTCCCGACCAACGGAAACGCGGCGATGACCGTGGCGAGCGCAAAAGGGATCGTCATCTCGGGCGTCCTCTTTGACGCCGGCCCGACAACCTCTCCTTTCTTGCTCCAGGTTGGAGACGGGCACGCGCGCAGCGACAACGACGCGTCGGACCCGTCACTGCTCGCCGATGTGTTCTTCCGCATCGGCGGCGCGGCGGCGGGCAGCGCGACCACGAGCCTGATCGTCAACAGCGACAACACGATCCTCGACGACATCTGGGCGTGGCGTGCCGACCACGGCAATGGCGTCGGGTGGACCACCAACACCGCCGACACCGGCGTCATCGTCAACGGCGACAACGTCACCGCTTACGGTCTGTTCGTCGAGCACTTCCAGAAGTACGAGGTGGTCTGGAACGGCAACGGCGGGACGGACGTCTTCTTCCAGAACGAGATGCCCTACGACGTGCCAAGCCAGACGGCCTGGATGGAGGCTCCCGGCGTCGACGGCTGGGCTGCATTCAAGGTGGGAGCCAACGCGACGAGCTTCCACGGTTACGGAATGGGCAGCTACTCGTTCTTCAACCAGGGCATCGACATATTCGCCGTGCGGGCATTCGAGGTTCCGGACACGCTTCCGCCGGGAAGCCTTCAGGACCTGCTGACGATCTTTCTCGACAAGACGCACGGCAAGGGCGGCATCCTGCATGTCATCAACGACACGGGTGGCTCGTCGACCATCGCCAACCCGGATGTCCCAGTCAGCGTGTTGAGCTACCCGCCGCTCAGCTGAACCGCTGATCTTTCGAGGTGAGGGCCCGTCGAGCTTGATGAGCCCTCACCTCCTCACTAGCATTGGCACCAAGTTGGAGCTGCGCCAGCTGAGGGCATTCGTGGCGATCGCCGATCACGGCCACTACGGCCGCGCGGCCGAGAGCGTCAGCCTCACACAGCCGGCGATCACGCAGCGAATTCAGGCGTTGGAGCGTGAGCTCGGGACCCAGCTCCTCACTCGTACATCGCGCGGCGTCCACCTCACACCCGCAGGGGAGGCCCTGATCGAGCACGCTCGTCGCCTGATCCTGATCGAAGACCGCGCGCTGCGAGCGCTGGACGATCATGTGAACGGCGTCGTGGGGCGATTGCGAATTTCATATCTGACCCTGTGGGACTTCGGACCGCCGGCCGACATCATTGCGGAGTTTCGGGTTCGCTACCCGGCCGTCCAGCTGGATATGAGCACGGGCTACTCCCAGACGAACATGGACCAGCTCTCGGCCGGAAGCCTGGATTTCGCCTTCGTCGGTGTGTCGATCGGCGAGCGGAGCGGCATCGCGATTCGAACGTTGGACCGTCACGAGCTCGTGGTGGTGATGACCCCCCAGCATCCCTTGGCTCTGATGGACCGCGTACCGATCGAACGACTTTGCGGTGAGCCCATGATCGCCGTGTCGTCAGGCGTCAACAACCCTCTGGCCTCTGCCACCTTGACCTGGCTCGAGGCTCACATCGGCGAACCGCCCAACATCGTCAGACAGGAACCGCCGGATCAGATGGCCGCAGCTCTTGCGCGATCCCGAGACGCGGTCGCTCTGATGACAGAGCATCGGGCGATGAAGGCTCAGAGCGATGGTCTTGTCTATCGATCTCTGTTGCCGTCACCGATGATCGAATACGGCGCGGCGTATGTTCGCGATGATCCGTCGCCGGCGCTTGCGAACCTGCTCGAGATCGTCGACGAAGTTGCCCCGACGCTGCCTGAGGATCTCCCTCCAGGGAGTGAGCTTGTGTGGTCGAGGCCCGCGAGACGCAGCGAGATCGCCGTCTGAGTCAGGGAAGCCTTCGTGGATCCTCCGCCGTGGTGATGGGCTCGTCGACCTTGGGACGCACCGGGCTGAGGTGGATCTTGAAGGGCACGCCGGGTGCGCGAAATTCCATCGCCAGGTGCTCGTTGTCGCAGAAGGGCTTGTGCTTCGAGAACCCGCACCGGCACAGGGTCGCCCGCGGCAGGGTCTCGACTGTCCCATCCTCGAGGCGCACCTCAATATCGCCCGTGACGAACAGCGGCCCGTTGCGAATCGGCGTGACTTGCGTGCCCTCGTGCTCCTCCGGCGCGCCGCCATCGAAACGGCGGTACTGGAGTGCGCCGCTCGGGCACCGCTCGATGATCTCCGCGACGGTGTCCGCGTCCGCCTCGTCGGGCAGGATCCAGGGCCTCCGCTGCAGCTTGAACACGCCGCGGTGACCGCGTAAGCACTCGCCGATGTGGACGCAGATGTCGAGGTCGAAGCTCACCTCGATGTCGCGGCCGCGGTAGACCTTACGCACCTCCTGCACCTTACGCGCGCCCTCCCCACCACGTGGGGAGGTGGGCCAGGCCGCGCAGCGGCCTTGGCCCGGTGGGGGGATTCAAGAGCCGAATGCCTGCTGGCTGGGCGGTTAACCCACCTCATTTGCTAAGCCCCTTGTCGTCGAATTGTCGTCACGCCTAGAATCTCGGGCCAGTGCCTGTCGTGCTCGCGGTGATGCCCCTTGCGATCGAGGTCGCTTTCGTCCTCCTCTCCGTCGCGACGGTGGCCGACTGGCTGACCCATCGTGAGCGCCGGCGCGGATACCTCGCGCTGGCCTTCGGGTCCCTCACCTTGCTGGTTCTCCTCGCTCCCAGCCTCTCTCAGTCGGGGCCCCTTGGTGAGCTGCTGACCGGCGCCGGCATCGTGCTGTTCCTCCTGTCGGGCTGGGCCCTCCTCTTGTTCCGGGACTCGTTCATCCCACTCGCCACCGGTACGAAGCGGTTTGTCGCGGTGGTGATCGTTCTGGTCGCGGCCATCGCCATATTCGTCCAGCTGCCCACGGACACAGGGCTGCCGCATGCTCCGCTCCAGACGTTTGCCCTGGCGGCCCTGCTCACCACGTGGAGCATCTGCGTGGTGGAGCCCATCGTCACTTTGTGGCTGGCGTCGCGTGGCCGCCCCGCCGTCGAGGGGGCGCGCATGCGGGCACTCAGCCTCGGCTACGCGGGCCTTGTCGCAGTGATCATGTTCGGGACCCTGGGCGGCTCGCTGGTTCGAAATGCGGCGGCCGAGCTGACGCTCGACCTCGTGAGCCTCGCCATCGTGCCGATGCTCTTTTTCAGCTTCCTTCCGCCGACCTGGCTGCGAAGGATGTGGAGCCAGCCCGAGGAGGAGGAGCTTCGGCAGGGGCTGCACAGCCTGCTCACGTTCAGCCCGGACCGCGCGACACAAGCTCGGAGGGCCCTGGAGTGGGCGACGCGCCTGGTTGGGGCCGCGGGCGCCGTCATCGTCGATTCAGACTCATCGATCCTCGCCTCACAAGCCCTCAGCGAGAAAGAGGCCAAACAGGTCGCGGCTGATGCTGCCGCAGACTCCGAAGGGGGAGTGGTTCGGTCTCCGCGTCTTGGGCCAACAACTCTCGTGATCCCACTGGATTTCCAGCGGGGACCTGGCGCCATGGTGATCGTGGCGGGCCCGTTCACCCCGCTTTTCGGTGACGACGAGGTGACCCGCCTGCGCCAGTACGCCAGCAGCATCACCGCCGGACTCGATCGCGTCGCGTTGACCGCTCGCATCAACGACCTCGAAAAGGCAAAGACCGAATTCATGAACATCGCATCCCACGAGCTGCGAGGTCCGATGACGGTGATCAAGGGCTACCTCACGATGCTTGAAGCCGGGTCTCTCGGCATTCTCGCGCCCAAGGCGATGTCGGTGATGCCTTTGCTCATCGCCAAGGCGGACGAGGTCAACGCGATGATCGAGCAGATGCTCGAGGCCGCGCGCCTGGAAGAGGGTCATCTCGTTCTCCACAAAGAGCCCGGCGACATCGTCGAGCTCACCGAGCTTGCCATCGATGATATGCGGCCCGTGCTCGCGGACCGGCAGCTCGACATCGATGCGCCGGCCATCCCTCTGCATGCGGACGTGGACAGCGAGCGTTTCCAGATTGTGGTCAGGAACCTGATCAGCAACGCCATGAAGTACTCGCCCGAGGAAGCGCCGATCAAGGTCGTGGTCAATCGGAACGGTGGGACAGCCACGGTCATGGTCATCGACCGGGGCGTTGGCATTGCACCGGAAGACCAGCCACGGCTGTTCACGAAGTTCGGCCGCATCGAGCGCGGATCCACCATGCATGTGGCTGGCACCGGACTCGGTCTGTGGCTCTCGCGTGAGATCGCGCGCCTGCACGGCGGAGACATCACATGCGAATCGGTCGAAGGGAGCGGCAGCACCTTCACCTTCGAGGTCCCGATAATCCCCTGATCAGCTCTCCGCTCCAGACGCGATTCAAGCTACGACGGCCTCTCGACCTGGCGCTCACCATCGCCCCAATCGGCGCGGGCCCCTCAATGCGCGTGCGCGACGGCGAGGTGTGGAGGGCGACTCTCACGCCGGAGGGTCCGGCCACAGTGCATCTCGCGCACAGAAACGGCGAGGTCGAGGTCGAGGCGTGGGGACCCGGCGCCGCCTGGGCGGCCGACGGCGCCGCGCAGCTGTGCGGTGAAGAGGACGACGACTCCGGTTTCCGCCCCGTCCATCCGCTCATCGCCGAGTCGCACCGCCGCCATCCGGGGCTGCGCCTGCCCAAGACCCGCGCGGTCTTCGAGGCGCTCGTCCCGGTGGTGCTCGGGCAGAAGGTGACCAGCGTCGAAGCTCATCAGTCGTACCGGGCGATGGTGGACGCCCTGGGCGAGCCCGCGCCCGGAGCAGCGGGCCTGGCTCTGCCGCCCTCGGCGGCCGTCCTCGCCCGAACGCCTTACTGGACGTTCCACCGCTTCGGGATCGAGAGCCGGCGGGCGGAGGTGATCATCCGGGCGGCCCGCAGCGCGACTCGCCTGGAGGAGACGGTGGGCATGGACCTGCCGAGCGCCCGGCAGCGTCTCGCGGCGTTTCCAGGCGTCGGCCCGTGGACCGCGGCGAAGGTCGCGCTGGTCGCGCTGGGCGACCCGGACGCGGTCCAGGTCGGCGACTATCACCTGCCGCACATGGTCGCCTACGCGCTCGAAGGCAAGGCAAGATCCACGGACGAGCGCATGCTCGAGCTTCTCGAGCCGTACAGGGGACATCGTGCGCGCGCCGTCAGGCTCATCGTGCTGACCGGCATCGGAGCTCCGCGCTTCGGACCGCGGATGCCGCTTCGCAACATCTCGCGGAGCTGAGGGCGCTAGTCGACCTTCTCGAGCTCCTCCTCGACCAGGCTGACAAGCTCGCGCATGCCCTCGCCGTCGAAGATCAAGCGGGCCCCCGCGGCCTTGAAAAGATCAGGCAGCGGCTTTGTCGCGCCCAGGGCAAGTGCTTCGCGATACATGCGAACAGCCTCCCGCCGGTCGCGCAGGCTGTGGCGCCATACCTGCAGCGCGCCCAGCTGCGCGATGCCGTATTCGATGTAGTAGAACGGGCTCCCGAAAAAGTGCGGCTGTTGATACCAGCGCGCGATGCGCTCGTCGTCGAGGCCGGTCCAGTCGACCGAGTCGCCTTCGAAGCGCCGCCGCAGGTCGAGCCACTTGCGGTCGCGAGCGACATCGTCGCGACCGGCTTCATCGAGGTAGATCCACTGCTGAAACGCGTCGACCGACGCACAGTGTGGAAAGAAAAGAATGATGCCTTCGAGGAAGTCGGCCCTCGAGCGCGTCGCATCTTCCTCGGTGTAGTAGCCACCGCTGTCCTTGCCGATGAACGGTGAGGCCAAGAGCTCCATCGACATCGACGCAACCTCGGCCATCTCCGAACCCGGGTGCCGTTGGAAGAGCAGGGGAAGCTTCGATGCCTCGACGCTGTGGAATGCGTGGCCGGACTCGTGGAGCAGCGTACGCAGGTCCCCGTCCACGCCGACCGCGTTCATGAAGATCAACGGCTGCTTGCGGAAGTTCAAGGTCTGGCAGTACCCGCCGGGCGCCTTGCCCTTGCGATTGTCAAGGTCGAGCAGGTTGTTGCCGGCCATCGTCTCGTAATACCCACGGAAAGCCGGATCGACGCGCTCGAACACTGAGCCGGCGGGGTCGATCAGGCCTCTGATGTCATCGAACGGCTTGAGCGGGGGACGGCCCTCGGGATCGACGGCTGTGTCCCAAGGCCGGAGCTTGTCCAGCCCCATCCGACGCCGGCGCTTTTCGTGGATTCGCTGGACCGCCGGCAGCACAGCCTCTTCGACCGCCACGTGAAACCGCAGGCAGTCCTCGGGTGTGTAATCGAAACGGTTCTTCTCGCGATGCGCAAAGTCGCGGAAATTGGTGAAGCCTGCGTTCTTGGCGACTTTCTGCCTAAGGTCGTACATGCGGTCGAAGAGGCCGGCCAGCACGTCGCGCTGGTCGATGTACGCCTTTGCACGCAGCTTGAATGCCCGCTCGCGAACGTCGCGGTCCGTGGACTGCAGGAACGGAATGAGCTGGGCCGGGGTCTTCTCCTTGCCCTCCCATTCGACCGTCATCGCCCCGTTCACCTTGGTCCACTGCGTGCCCAGCTGGGCCAGCTCTGCGAAGACGGGCACGTTGGCCTGATCGAAGAGCTCCATCTGGTTGCGGAACCTCTGGATCGTCGCCTCCAGGCCGGGGCGGACGTAGCCGAGCTCGACGAGCTTTTTCTGCAGGCGCACCCGTTGCTCCTGCGCCCGAGGTGAGATCTGCGTTCCAAAACGCAGCTGCGCCGCCTCCTTCTCGGGGTTCGCCGTGTCGCCTGAATACGCGAATGTCGCCAGGGCGGCAGCCTCCGAGAGCAGCGACTCGAATCGAGACCAGTCGGCGAGCCATTCCTCGACGTTCGTGGTGTCGAGCCGGCGCGCAGCCAGCTCCTCGTAGTACGGGAGGACGTCGCGCCACGTCGCGTCCTTGAACGCGTCAGGCGACTCCGGGAGCACCTTCGCGGCCATACCAACACCCTCCGAACCGTTTAACGCCTTGCTTACGCGCGAGCGCAACACTCATCGTACATAGGCCATGGAGCCTCGATCCTCGTCTCCAATGCGGCTGCCCCCGGCGGTGCGTGAAGCGGCCCTGGCCGCGGTTGGCGGGACCAGGCTGCAGAAGGAGTTCGCGTGGATGAGCTGGGCGGGCACGGTTTGGCGCCTGGAGGGGCAGTCGGGCGCGGTCTATGTCAAGCGCGCCGCTCACCTGCGCGATGAGCAAGACCGCACGAAGTGGCTCGCGGGCCGCCTACCCGTGCCGGAGGTGCTCGGGCTCTTTTCTGGATTTGGCGACGACTGGTTGCTCACGCGCGCCGTTCCGGGTGTGCCGCTGTCGGACCGCTCCCTGGCCTGGGAGCCGGCTCGTGTCGCACGGAGGCTGGGCGAGATCCTGCGTGAGATCCACGCGGTCGACGCCACCGCCTGTCCTTTCGGTGAGCGAGGCGTCGGCCACGTGCTGATCCACGGCGACTACTGCCTGCCCAACGTGTTGGTCGTCGACGGAAGGCTGAGCGGTCTCATCGACGTCGGTGGAGCCGGACTTGGCGACCCGCAGGACGACCTCGCGGCCGGGGTGTGGACCCTCCAGTACAACTACGGAGCGGGTCTTGCCAGCGAGTTCCTCGACGCCTATGGATGGCCGCCGATGAGCGATCGTGCGATCGAACGGCTCCGGCGCCGCTACTCGCGTTAACTCTTGATCGGCAGGACCGTGTCGACCACTCGCCAGCAGTACCAGGCGGCTATCGAGCGGTAGGGTCGGAACTTCTCGCCTTCGCTTTGAAGGGCGCGCGGCTTGATCGTTTCCTTGAGTCGGTGCGCGGTCGACCAGCCTTTCCGGACGCCATAATCGTCCACCGGCCACACGTCGAGGCGGCGCAGCTGGAACATGAGGAACATCTGGGCGGTCCAGGGGCCGATGCCGCGAACCTGCACCAATCGCGCAATCAGCTCGTCGTCAGGTACTGGATCGAGATCGCCGAGGGGCACTGTGCCGTCCTCTACCTTCCGGGCCAGGTCGGTGACGGCGGCTGCCTTGGAACCGCTCAAGCCGGCCGTTCGCATCGATCCGTCGGGCAGGGCGAGCACGCCCGCCGGCGAAAGACCATCCGCGAAAAGCTTGAGGAATCGGCCGTGGATCGCCGTGGCGGCGGCGCCGGCGAGCTGCTGGTACATGATCGAGCGCACGAGCGCGCCAAATGGGTCCTCGGCCGGCGCGCGAAGCATCATCGGCCCGACTGCTTTGATCAGCTTCGCCATCGCCGGGTCGCGCCTCGCTATCAGCCTGGTGCCGCGCGCCAACTCAGCTGGCGTCGGGCGGGTGTCCACGGCGCGGCTCAGGCGAACTCAGACATGAACTGTTTGAAGTCGTCCGGGCTGAGACGCAGGTCGTCTTCGGACAGGTCCATGAGCGGGCGATCGGGGATGTGCTCGGTGGTGGCGAAGTCGGCCATTGTCGTGTCCAGGTAGAGCAGCCCGGTCACGAGATGCCCGGCGGTGCGTCCTTCCTCGATCACCTTCATCGCCGCGCGGCGGTCGGTCGGATCGTGGTCTTCGCCGAGCTTCTTGAGCAGGATGTGCGAGCCGTCGTGAAGCTCGACGTCGCGAACCGTGCCCGGCTCGTAATCGACGTGCACCTCTTCGAAGAACGGAATGAACGAGACGTCCGCGATCGACTCTTCGTGGTCTTTGACCCAGCTGTAGCTCTTGGTCGAGCCGTCGTGGTCGTTGAACGTGACGCAGGGCGAGACGATGTCGAGGATCGCAGTGCCGCGGTGCGCGATCGCGGCCTTGATCAGCGGCACCACCTGCTTGCCATCGCCGCTGAACGAGCGCGCCACGAACGAGCAGCCGAGGGTCAGCGCGACAGCGCAGGGGTCGATTGGCTGGAAGGTGTTGACCGCGCCTTTTTTCTGCATCGAGCCGAGGTCGGCCGTGGCCGAGAACTGGCCCTTCGTGAGGCCGTACGTGCCGTTGTCTTCGATGATGTAGGTGCAGTCGATGTTGCGGCGGATCATGTGCATGAACTGGCCGAGACCGATCGACGCGGTGTCGCCGTCGCCGGACACGCCCAGCATGATCAGCTGCCTGTTGGCGAGCTGCGCGCCCGTAGTCAATGCGGGCATGCGGCCGTGTACGCCGTTGAAGCCGTGGGCGGTCTCGACGAAGTAGGCCGGGGTCTTCGACGAGCACCCGATGCCGGACATCTTCGCCAGCCGGTGCGGCTCGACCCCCAGCTCGTGGAGCGCTTTGATCATGTGGTTGGTGATCGAGTTGTGGCCGCAGCCGGCGCACAGGGTGGTCGCCGCCCCCTTGTACGCGTCGCGTGGCAGGCCGATGTGGTTGATGGTGGCGCTCATGCTGGGACGGCTTCCGATTCAAGAAGCGGTTCGATGATGGCGTCCGCGGGGATGGGCTGGCCGTCGTAGTGCCTGATCGAGTGCAGGCGGCTCACGAGCGTGGGCGGGAGGTCGAGGCGGATCAGGTCGAACACCTGGCCGTCGCGGTTCTGCTCGACGACATACACACGCTCGTGCCGCGAGACGAACTCGACGACCTCTGAAGACAGAGGGAGGGCGCGCACGCGCAGGTAGTCCACGGGTCGCTTCGCGGCCTCGAGCGCCTGTCGCGCCTCGACGACGGCCGCGTGCGTGGAACCGAAGGCGATGAGTCCGATCTTCGAACCGGAGGCCTCGTCGACCGCCGGCGCCGGCAGCACCTTCCGAGCCGTCTCCAGCTTGCGGACGAGCCGGTCCATGTTGGCGGCGTACGCCTCAGCGCTCTCTGTGTAGCGCGCGTGCTCGTCGTGGCCCGATCCGCGCGTGAAGTAGCCCGCCGCCGGGTGATCGGTGCCGGGCAGGGTGCGGTACGGCACGCCGTCGCCGTCGACGTCGCGATACCGCGCCCACTCGCCCGCGAGGCGCGCCAGGTCGGCTTTGCCGAGCACCTTCCCGCGGTCGAAAGGCCTGTCCGGGTACTTGAACTCGGGCGTCATCCACAGGTTCATGCCCAGGTCGAGGTCTGACAGCACGAACACCGGTGTCTGGAAGCGGTCGGCGTAGTCGAACGCGTCGCGCGCGAACTCGTAGCATTCCTCGACCGTGCCAGGAAGCAACACAAGGTGCTTCGTATCTCCATGCGACAGCGTGTACGCGAAACCGACATCCGCCTGCGAGGTCCGCGTGGGCAAGCCCGTCGACGGCCCGATGCGCTGGATGTCGAAGATGACCACCGGGACCTCCGCGTAATAGCCGAGGCCCGCGAACTCGGCCATCAGTGAGATGCCGGGTCCCGACGTCGAGGTCATCGCGCGCGCGCCGGCCCAACCGGCCCCGATCGCCATGCCGACCGCGGCCAGCTCGTCCTCAGCCTGCACGACGGCGATCCGCCGTTCGCCGGTCTTCGGGTCGACCCGGAACCGGTCGGAGTACGCGATCAGGTTTTCGCACAGCGACGATGACGGCGTGATCGGGTACCAGGCGGCCACTGTCACGCCGCCCATGACGGCGCCGAGGGCCGCAGCCTGGTTGCCTTCGACCAGGACCTTGCCGTCGACCACGCCGGTCATCGGCTCGAGGCGATACGGGTCCTTCTTCGAGAAGTTGTCCTGCCAGTAGTCGAAGCCGACCTTGATGGCATCGAGGTTGACCGGGACCGCCTTCGGCTTGGACAGGAACTGGCGCTTGACCGCGTGGTCGAGCGCCTCCCAGGGAATGCCCAACAAGCCCGCGACGACTCCGACGTAGATCATGTTGGCCAGCTGCTTGCGCAGGGTGTCACTCTGGATCTTCGTCTTGGCGAGCTTCGAGAACGGCACCGGATAGTAGGTGACGTCGGTGCGCGCTTCGGCGGTGGAGAAGACCTCCTCATGCACGACCACGCCGCCAGGACGGACGGTCTTCAGGTCCTGGTGCCAGGTGGCGACGTTGAAGGCGACCAGGATGTCGACCTGGTCGCGTCGCGCCATATGGCCCTGCGGGGTGACTCGGAGCTGGTACCAGGTGGGCAGGCCCTCGATGTTGGACGGGAATACGTTCTTGGGGGCGACCGGGATCCCCATGTGGAAGATCGCCCGCGTCAAGATCAGGTTCGCCGTCTGGCTCCCCGAGCCATTCACGGTGGCGGCCTGGATGGTGAGGTCGTTGATGATCTGGTTGGTCACTTCGATTCTTGGCAGGGGATTGTGAATTTTACGCGCACCTCACCCCCGAACTCGTGTGCTCCAACCAACGAATTGGTTACATTCCTCAGTCTGTGAAGGTTGGCACTCCCAAAGAGAGCGCGCCCGACGAGCGGCGCGTTGCCCTCGTCCCCGACACCGTCACCCGGCTTTCCGCCGCCACACTCGAGGTAACAGTCGAGTCTGGAGCGGGGTCTGCGGCATTCATCACCGACGAGGCCTACCAGCAGGCGGGAGCGACGATCGTCAAGGGGGCCGCGGCGCTGATCGGCGACGCGGACGCCGTCCTGAAGGTCCAGGCGCCATCGGTGGCCGAAGTCGCCATGTTCAAGAAGGGCGCGGTGCTGATCAGCTTCCTCCAGCCGGCCACGCAGGGCGAAATCGTCCGGGCGCTCGCCGCACAGGGCGTGACGGCATTCAGCCTGGAGCTGGTGCCTCGCATCTCCCGAGCGCAGTCGATGGATGCGCTCTCGTCGCAGGCGTCGGCCGCGGGCTACAAGGCGGTGCTGATGGCAGCCGGCCGGCTCGGCAAGTTCTTTCCGATGATGATGACCGCGGCCGGCACGATCCCGCCCGCGCGCGTGCTCGTCATGGGCGCGGGAGTCGCCGGCCTGCAGGCGATCGCCACCGCGCGGCGGCTCGGCGCGGTGGTATCCGCCTACGACGTGCGTCCTGCTGTCAAGGAGGAGGTGCAGTCGCTCGGCGCGACGTTCATCGAGCTTGCGCTGGAGACACAGGAAGGGGAGGGTGGCTACGCCAGAGAGCAGTCCGAGGCTTTCCTTCGCAAACAGCGCGAGCTGATCGGCGAGCACGTCGCCAAGTCAGACATCGTCATCACCACAGCCGCCGTCCCCGGACGCCGCGCGCCTCTGCTCGTTACCGGAGACATGGTCAAGGGCATGCGGCCGGGTTCGGTGATCGTCGACCTCGCGGCGGAAACCGGCGGCAACGTCGAGCTGACGAAGGCGGGCAAGGATGTCGATGTCGGCGGGGTGACCATCATCGGCACGCGCAACGTGCCTTCGACGATGCCGCTTCACGCTAGCCAGCTCTACGCGCGCAATGTCGCGAACCTGCTGCTTCATCTCGTCAAGGACGGTGCGATCGTGCTCGACTTCGAGGACGAGATCACCAAGGGCTGCTGCGTGACGCATGACGGCGAGATCGTCAACGAGCGTGCCAAGCAGCAGATGGTCGCCGCCACCGCCTCATGAACAACGAGCTTCTGAATGAGCTGACCTTCTTCGTGCTGGCGGTGTTCGTCGGCATCGAGGTCATCTCCAAGGTCCCGACCATGCTGCACACGCCGTTGATGTCCGGTACCAACGCGATCCACGGCATCATCCTGGTGGGAGCGCTGCTGATTGCTGCCGGCGCCGACTCACGGGTCAACGTCATCCTCGGATTCCTGGCCGTCGTGCTCGCCACCACCAACGTCGTCGGTGGTTTCGTCGTCACGGACCGGATGCTCGAGATGTTCAAAGGCAGGCAAGTGCAGCCGAAGACGCCCGAAGCAGCTAAGTCCAGGTGACGACTGTCCTCACGCTCGCCTACCTGCTGGCGGCGGTCCTGTTCATCCTCGGCCTCAGGCAGCTGAGCTCGCCAAGGACTGCGCGTAACGGCAACTACACCGCCGCGGCCGGCATGGTCATCGCGCTCGGCGCGACAGTGCCACGGCTTCACTTCACGATCGCCGGCGCGATCATCGTCCTTGTCGGCGTGATCGTCGGCGCCGCGGTCGGCACGATTGGCGCACGCCAGGTGAAGATGACCGCGATCCCGCAGATGGTGGCGCTGTTCAACGGCGCCGGCGGTGGAGCGGCCGCGCTCGTAGCGGTGGCCGAGCTTCTCACGTTCGGTTCGCATCCGCCGTTTTCCGAAGCTTTCCCAAGCGTCTTCAGCATCGTCATCGGCTCGGTGTCGTTTGCCGGCAGCATCATCGCCTTCGCCAAGCTCCAGGAGCTCATGACCGGCACGCCGATCACATACCCGGGCCAGCAGCTCGTCAACGGCCTCATCGCCGCGGCGATCATCGGTTTTGTGATCGCGGTGCTCGCGATCGCGTCGATTCCATTCTCGTTTCTCTCCCTGATGCTGCTGGCGCTCATCCTGGGCGTGGCGTTCGTGCTGCCGATCGGCGGCGCCGACATGCCGGTCGTGATCTCGCTGCTCAACGCGTTCACCGGCCTCGCTGTCGCGGCCAGCGGGTTCACGCTCAACAACTTCGCGCTCATCGTCGCGGGCACGCTGGTCGGCGCATCCGGTAGCTTGCTGACCAAGCTCATGAGCGACGCGATGGGGCGCTCGCTCGGGAACGTCCTGTTCGGCGCGTTTGGACAGGTGCGCGCCGGTGCGGGCGTAGGCGCGCCGGGCAAGGAGACGCGGACCGTGCGCACGAGCTCGATCGAAGACCTGGCCACGCTCCTCGCTTACTCGCGGCGCGTCATCGTCGTCCCCGGTTACGGGCTGGCGGTGGCACAGGCACAGCATGCGGTCCGCGAGCTGGCCGAGCTGCTCGAGAAGAGAGGGGTGGAGGTCAGCTATGCGATTCACCCGGTGGCCGGCCGGATGCCGGGCCATATGAACGTCCTGCTCGCCGAGGCAAATGTGCCTTACGAGCAGCTCAAGGAGATGGACGAGATCAACGACGAGTTCAAGGACGCGGACGTGGTCCTCGTCGTGGGCGCAAATGATGTCGTGAACCCTGCGGCCCGCACCTCACCCGGAAGCCCCATCTACGGGATGCCGATCCTCAACGCGGACCAGGCGAAGAACATCGTGTTCCTGAAGCGGTCGATGCGGCCCGGGTTTGCCGGTATCGACAACGATCTCCTCTATGACCCCAAGACGATCATGTTGTTCGGAGACGCCAAGGATTCCCTGACCAAGCTGGTCAACGCCGTCAAAGCCGCCTAACCCAAAAAGTTCTGGGTGGAGTTGAAGGCCGGGTTCACCCGGCCGTCCCCCATACGTGCATCATCCAGGCGCCTCCGGACAATGTGTTACTCCAACCCACCGGGCAAGCCTGCTTGCCCGGTGAAATGACACGAGCCCCCGACCGTGAACGGACCGGAGGCTCGCGCCGCGAAGAGGGTGTGGTGCCTCGAATCCTAGGCGGTGCGCGCCCGATGGGTTAGTAGGCGGCCCACAAAAAGCATCCACCTTCGTTGTGTGGCGGCGAACGGAGTTCGCCCACTTACAATCGGCGAGGTGGACGGCCGCGAGCTCATTCTCGTGATCACGGTCGTCCTGCTCGTCGTCTACGTCGTGGGCATCGGCGGGGCGACCGCGGCAGCGATCCGCGTCAGAGAGGCGTGGCGCAGGCGCCCGGCGCGCACGACCAGCATCGGCCCCAGAGACGAGGGCGACGTGGTGCTGGCGGCCCCCTCGCTGCCACCCTTCGCTCGCGCGCTGCGCGTTGCTGGGTGGGCGGCGTTCCCGTTTGCGCTCGCGCTGGGCATCTTCGCCAACCGCGGCTTTCCATGGCTGGCACCGCTGGCCGTGCTCGTGATGGTCGGGCTCAACGCTTTCTATTTCACGGCCATGCAGGGCCTGGGCGAGCCGCTGACCCTCATGAAGGACGGTTTCAAGCTGGGTGCGCGCGGCAGGGAACGCTCGGTGCGCTGGATCCACGTGACCGACCTCGTCGGGGCGCGACTGGGCGCCTTCAGCGGCACGCGGATGTCGGAGGCGGGCGAGTGGCAGGACCCGAAGATACGGCCCAACGTCATCTTCTTTCGCGTCAACCGCGCCCTCGTTGCCACGCGGAAATCGCTGCTCCAGCGTTTGCGCGGTTTCTCTTACTACGACGGCGCGATCCGCAATGCGTTCGGCGTACCGACCGAGCAGCTGCTGCAGGCGATGCGTGAGTGGCAGCGGCTGGCCGTCGATGCCGAGGCGCCACCATTCCGACGGCCGCGCCCAGGCGAGAAGCGCGTCTAGCCGCGCGACTGCTCGAGAACGCGCGCGAGCGTCTTGGTGTCGAAGGGATGCGCCAGTCGCAGCACGAAATGCTGCAAACCCACACCCAGCCATTCCTCCACATCGCGCGGAGACTTGACATTGACGTTGGCCGTGCGCTCGATCTCGCCGGGATCGCGGCCGATTCGCCGGCACCATTCGTCGAGGATCTTCGACTTACGGGCATATTCGTCCGGATCGCCGAGCGCATTCCACATCTGCGCGTGCTCGGCCACCAATCGCAACGTGACCTTCTCGCCACCGCCGCCGATCAGGATCGGCATCGGCCCGGCGGGACCTGGTTTCAGGTTCGCGATGCGGTCTTTGATCCGAGGCAACGCATCTCTCAAAGTGCGCAGGCGATCCCTAGCCTCACCGAACGGGAATCCGAACTCGTCGTAGTCACGCTCGAACCAACCCGCGCCCAGCCCGAGCACGAGCCGGCCGCCCGACAGTTGGTCGATGGTGCCGGCCATGTAGGCGATGAGGTCTGGATTGCGATATCCGATCGACGAGACCATCGGGCCGATCTGGGGTGCTTTGGTGTCTATCGCGGCGGCAGCGAGGACTGTCCAGCACTCGAACTGGTTGCCGTTCGGGTTGCCGTAAAGCGGAAAGAAGTGATCCCAGAACCAGATGCTGTCAACGCCGAGCTCATCGGCTCGCCGCCACGCATCTCTCAGCTCGCTGATCGTGCACTGCTGCGGATGGATCGTCACTCCGACCTTGAAGCGCCGCGTGGAGGACATTGGCCAGGGATTATCCTCTCCATTCCATGACCACTTGGAAGCCCGTAGAGGTCGACGCCGCCACCGCGGGCGCGGCCTTCTGGAAGCGTTATCACACGTTTCGCCGCATGCGGCATGCCGAACGACGCCCCGACGATCCGATCACGCCGGACGAGGTCGTCGAGGGCGAGATGAAGCGCGAGGATCCTCACGAGCTGCACTTCCGCTACGAGATCTCGAAGGGCGACCAGATGCTGAGCTGGTTCAGCGCCGGGGCGACCAGGCCTGGAGCTCCCGGTTACGACACCAACAAGCACCTGCTGTGGGCGGATGGGTCGGTACATAAAGACCACCGGCGCCGCGGCATCGGCAGGACCTGGATCCCTCTGATGCTCGAGATCATGGAGCGCGGCGGGTACACGACAGTGGGCATGGGCACCGAGGAATCGTCCGGCCACGCTTTTCTCAAGTGGCTGGGCGCGGAGGCAAAGCTGACCGGCGCGGAAAACCGACTCAAGCTCGCCGACGTCGAGTGGACGATGATGCGGCGTTGGGTCGAGGAGGGTCCGCGGCGGTCACCCCAGACGAAGTTCGAGTCTTACGACGGCAGGCTTCCCGAGTCGATGCTGGACGACTATTCTCCCCAGCTCTCCAGCCTGCTCAACACGATGCCGTTCGAAGATCTCGACCACGGTGAGATCGTCGTCACGCCCGCGATCCTGCTGGAATGGTTCGCGCGCATGGACCTGTCGGGCCAGGTCGGGCACTGGATGATGACGCGCGAGCCGGACGGCACGATCTCTGGGATCACCGACATGTTTTACGCACCCTACAGCCCCACCATCGTTCACCAGGGCTTCACCGGCGTACGAAGCGATGCGCGCGGGCGCGGACTGGGCAAGTGGCTGAAGGCGGCGATGGCGATTCATCTGCACCAGCTGTATCCGAAGGTCGAGTGGTTCACGACCGACAACGCCGGCTCCAATGCGCCGATGCTTGCCATCAACACGAAGATGGGCTTCAAGACCTATCGGGTCGGCTCGGAGTACCAGATCACGCGCGACCAGCTGGCGGCGCGCGTCAAGGAGCTGGCGGAGACTCCTTAGGCGCTTCGGCTGCGCTGGATGCTGCGCACGAGCAGCAGGATCCCGACCACGATCAGCAGCCCCGGCAGCGCGGCCTTGCCGAACCATCCGTAGTCGACGTCGCTGATCTTGAAGATCGTCCCGAAGATCACGAAGCCGACCATGAAGATGAGGAACGCCACGAACATGAGCACCCGTCCCTGCCGCAGCAGGTGGGCATCGTTGGTGCGCACGCCCTGCAGCCAGATCCCGAGCCCGACTCCGCCCGGCGCGACCAGCGGCCATGCAAACGCCCACGCGGGCCAGTCCTGGGTCGCGTTCATGTAGGCGAGGATCAAGCCGATCACGGTCAGGATCGCGCCAGGAATGAGCGCTCCCGTGCCGAGGCTGACGAAGCCGATCACCAGCAGCGTCAGGCCGGGGATCACCACGAACAGAGGCCAGCTTCCGCCGGCGTCGAAGCCCGTGAACTGGACGATCAGCGCGAACGCCCCGAGCACGACCAGGACCACGCCGAGCGCAACGCTCGAGCCGGCTCGCCTGGGCCCGGCTGTGGGCGGCACGAAGGCTGGAGGTCGCGGCTGGTAGGTGGTTGGGCTGGTGGCAATTGGCGCTGCCGGCTCTTCAGCCGCCGGTGCAGGCGCCGCCTCCTCGATCGGGGCCGGCCCTTCCGTGGCGGGCGTCGAGGTCTCCGCCGCGTCCTCGCTCATCGCCGCCGGCTCCGACTCCTCTGCAGGCTTGTCTTTGCCTGGCGCGAAGATATCCGGGCTGCCCGCCAGCATGTCGGGCCTGACGTGGACGGTCGGTTCGGCCTCGCCGCCTTCCGCAGGGGTTTCCTTCGGGGTGGAGCGCTTCCTCTTGGTCATTGGGCCTCCAGCTTATACAGCACGGAGGCTTGTGGTTGGACCATCACACCGCCCGCCAGGGGGCGGGCAGGAGGTGGGCGAGAATGCGGTAGACCTCCGGATTGAGGGCGAGCCCGACGTGGCTGCCCTTGACCTCGATCGCGTTGACGTCCCGCCGCAGGCACGCTCGCCAGTTCACGACGCCGTCGGATCGCGAATAGATCGATGTGATGGGCACCTTCGGCGGCGCCGCCAGGTCGCGCAGGAACCGCATCTCCACCGACGCCGGGTGCCCGTAACGGAAGATGTTGTAGAGGTGCGCCGCCCGCACGCCGGCCATCGTGAGCGGATGGATGTCGAACGGGTCGTTGATCGGTGAGCCGAGGGTGATGACCTGCTCCACCAGGTCCGGCTTGCGGTGCGACAGCACCTTCGCGAGGACGCCGCCCCGGCTGTGGCCGACAAGGGAGACGCGAGCGCCCGTGCGGTGCTGCAGGTGCTGTAGGGCGTCCAGCAGCGGCCGCAGCATGACCTCCGAGTACATGACGTTGAAAGCCATCCCCGCCAGCTGTGGCCGGTAGCCGATCCGGCGCAGCCACCCGAAGGGCGTCCGCAAGGTCCAGTCGCCGGCGAGGAAGCCTGGGATCAGGATCACGGGCCTTCCGAGCCCTGCCGGCACGTCGAGGCCTCTGTAGACGGGGTCTCGGATGAGGCTGAGATATTCGAGGTAGATGCGGCCTTCGCGCCACATCGGCGGGATGTGCTCCCAGCTGCCCAGGTTCCGGAGATCGGGCAGAACCGAGGCTGCAACCTCCTCCCAACGCCCCCGCCGCCTGGTGCGATGTTGTGAGACCGTGGCCAAGTTGAGTTCTGAGTGCGTCTCCGTTATGAAACCGTGGCGGGCTCGGGTGAGATTCTAGTGGCTTCCCACTCGAAGAACGCGCTCAGGAAAAGATCCGGAGCCTCGATCATCGGCACGTGCCCGACGCCCTCCAGGATCTTCAGCGTCCAGTCGGGATGGCGGCGGACGAGCTCGCGGGCTGCGGATACCGGGATGACGATGTCGCGCGATCCGTGAATGACCAGGGTCGGAGCGGTCACCTGCTTGACCCGGGCCCAGAAACGCGGGTGGGCCATTCTCAGGCCTATCGACCGCGAGGCCTGGATGAACGCCCGGCTGTTCTGCGGACCGAGGTGACCCCGCTCACGCGTGAGCTGGACGTGTGCCTCGATGACCTTCGGGTCGATTCGGGATGGGTCGGCGGAGACCAGCGCGATGATCTGGCGCACCAGCGTCTCCGGGTCAAGCTCACGCAGGCGGCGTTCGAAGATCACCTCGGCAAGGCCCGGGACCGAGATTGCCGCGGCGATTCCGACCATCACCCGATGCGGCTTGCGCACGGGAACCGCGGGATCGACCAGGACACACTCGGTCACCCACGTCGGATGCTCGGCCGCTTCGAGGATCGCAATGTGACCGCCCATCGAGTTGCCCATCAATGCGGCCGGCTTGCCGATGACCGTCTCGACGAACTGGTGCACCAGCCTGGCGTTGGCACCCACAGTCGCAGATCGATGGAAGAGGGGCGTCTGCCCGAAGCCGGCGAGGTCGATGGCGAGGACGTGATAGCGCCTGGCGATCTCGGGCGCGACGGCCATCCAGTTCAGCGCATTGCCGCCAAGGCCGTGGACCATGAGCATCGGCTCGCCGCTCCCACCGAAGTCGATGTAGTGGACCGGGCCGTCCAGGTCGACGATCCTATGGCGCACTGCGTCAATCCTACGATGCGGGACTGAGGATGGCGCCTGCCAAACGCATCAGGATCTCGGCGACGGCGGACGGTGACCGACGCCCGTCCTGGTGCAACCGATCGAACACGGCGAAAGATGTGAGCGCGCCAATCACGTCCTCGGCCTCCTTGAGCGAGCAGCCGGGGCGGAGCTGGTCTGCCGCGGCCAGCCTCTCGGCCAGGGCGCGATCCTTCAGGGCGGCGGATTCGCCTGAGTTGGTGGCCGCCGGCAGGGCGCGGAAGAGGGCCGGATCGGCGGCCCAGGTCGAGCAAGCGGCGGCGAGCCTGGCGTGCAGCTCGGCTCGCGGATCGCCGGCTCCGTTCGGCGCCGGGGGAAGGGTGCGGCGTTGGGCTTCACCCGCCACCGCCCGCAGCAGGCCCGAGCGGGACCCGAAGCGGTTGTAGATCGTGAGCCTGGACACCCCCGCCCGGCGGGCCACAGCCCCGACGCTGAGCGTCGTCCCACCGGCGCCGGCGACCAGCTCTCGCGCTGCCGCCAGGACTGCGGCCCGCGTGCGATCGACTCCGGCCTGCCGCTTGCCGAGATCGTGCCGGCCGTTCACGGAATCAGCTTAACAGACTGTATGTTAATCGGGTGGCGCAACGGCAGTGCGATCAAGCGAGCGCGGGGAGCCCTACCATCCCTTGCCGATGAAGCTCCCGGACCCGCTGGCGCTCCGCGAGCTTGCAGCCTTGCTGCGCGACCCGGTTTTTCGGGGGCGGGGGGTACGTCACGGAGACGGCCGGTCGGTGCTCCTGGTACCTGGCTTTCTCTCTGGCGACTGGACGTTGACCGTGATGCACGGGTGGCTGGAGCGGATCGGCTACAAGGCGCACGTGTCCGGCATCAACTTCAACGTGCGCGCCTCGGAGCACATGCTGGCCGGGCTCCGGCGTCGCCTGGTTCAAATCCAGGCGGGCGATCCCTCGCGCGTCACGATCATCGGGCACAGCCGCGGCGGCCTTCTTGGCAAGGTGCTCGCGCAGCGCCGGCCGGACGCCATCGAGCAGGTCATCACCCTCGGCTCACCGCTCGCCGACCAGTCGGACATCACACCCCTGACGCAAGCTGCCGTTGGTGTTGTGCGCACGGCCAATGAGATCGGTTTCGGCCTGAGACTGCGGTCAGAGGGACGATTCGCCTACGACCTGCGGCAGCCGCCGGCGGTACCGACGACCTCGATCTACACGAAGTCGGACGACGTAGTGAACTTCCGGAGTTGCATCCGCCCCGACATCCCGTCCATCGCGGTTTGGGGCAGCCACAACGGCCTGGTCATCAACCCGGAGGTCTACCGGCTTCTGGGCCGGCTTCTTACGCGCCCTCGCCGAACCGCGGCGGTCGCGGCGAGCCGCTGACGCTCGTGCCTTGATCCCCGTCGCGATCGCGCTCGCACTCGTCGCCGCCGCGCTGCACGGCACGTGGAACGTCCTGGTCAAGGTGAGTGGTGATCCCACCGCCACGCTCACGCGCGCGACGGTTGCCGCCGCCCTGTTGGTGACTCCGCCCGCCTTCGTCGCCTGGCTGGTCGACGGCCGCCCGATGCTCGCTCCCAGGGCCGCGGGGCTTGCGGCCCTGTCCGCCGCGCTCGAGCTCGCCTACATATATCTCCTGTCCGCCGCCTATCGCCGCGGCGAGGTGTCGGTCGTGTATCCAATCGCCAGGGGCTCGGCACCGCTGCTGGCCGTGCTCGCCGGCCTGGGCCTGCTGGGCGAGCGCTTGACGACACCCCAGCTGGTCGGAGTGGGGCTGCTGCTCGCCGGCATACTCGCCGTCACGTTGCCCCAGACGAGCGGCCGCGCGACGCTGCCCGCGCTGCTCACCGGCGTCGCGATCGCGGCTTACACGTCCGTGGATCGTGTTGGGGTCAGGCTCACGCAGCCCTGGCTCTACGGTTGGCTCCTGGTCGTCCTTCTCGCCGGCGGGCTGATCGCCGCGCGGTGGGTGGTCGCAAGGATGGGTCGGGCTCCTTCGGCCCTGCCCCAGGTGACGTGGCGACAGGCGGCCTTGATCGGCGCCTTCATATGGTTCGCCTACCTGCTGGTCCTGATTGCGCTGAGCATCGCGCCGCTGTCCGTGGTCGCCCCGGTGCGCGAGACAGCGGTGGTAGCGGTGGCGGTCTGGGGAGTGTGGAAGCTGCGCGAGCGCCAGGCGGCCGCGCTCAAGATTTCCGGGGCGCTGGCCACGCTGCTGGGGGTCGCCCTCCTCGCCCTTTGAGGCGCTTTCGGACCGCCTCCAAAGCCCCGGTTTGGGCCCGCCGGACCCGTGGTAAGGTAAGTTCGTCGCCGGAAGTCGGGCGATGATCGCCGCGGTCGATCGATTCTTCTCGAAAGGACCCGTGCGTTCGCGAGATTTACTTTCGAGAAGAGGAGTAGCCGATGCCGACAGGCACCATCAAGAAGCTGGTATCCGACCGCGGGTTCGGGTTCATCGCCGCAGAGGACGGGCGCGAGTATTTCTTCCACCGCACCGGTCTCGACTCGAGCGTGAACTTCGACTCCCTGGCCGGCGGAGAGCGCGTCAGCTTTGAGATCGAGCCGAGCCAGAAAGGCCCGCGCGCGAATCGCATCAAGCTTGCGTAGCTGAAGGGGTTGCGGGGCCGGTCGCATGAGGCGACCGGCCTTTTTTGTGTCTTAGGCGCCTGCCGGCCGGACGCCTGACATACCTGCGCCGGCCTTGGCTTGGCTCCCGTAGAGCTTCAGCAGGTCCGCGCCGCGCCGCGCAAGCTCAGCACGAACCTCGGGAGGGCGGATCACCTCAACCATGGCACCGAACGAGCTCACGAATGCCGCCGCGGGCTCCAGCGCCGGAAACGCCAGGCGAACGATGCGATTGCGCGGCTTACTCATCACCCGCTCTCCAGAGACTCGTATGACCAGGGCGAGATCCTCCAGTCGCGCAACGCGCAGCACCACCTCGAAATCCGCCCGTCCGGCCTCCCAGCGCGCCGACAGGTCGCGCCACGCCCTGGCGAGGTCGAACCGTCTTGGCCGCCGCGCGATCCCATCGATCACGCGCGCCCCTTCGATGCGCGAGAGGCGAAAAAGGCGATGCTCGCCGCTGACGTCCGCGAGCAGGTACCACACGCCTGCCTTGATGACCAGCCCAAGCGGGTCGACGTCGCGCTCGACGACCTGAGCTTCGGCGCGCCGGTACTGGAGATGGAGGCGCCGGTCGCCGAACACCGCGTCCTGCACGACGCGGAGATGCGGGGAGGGGGCGCCGCGCCGGCCCCACCCGGCGGCGTCGACCAGAAGCCGATCGCGAATCCGGCCGGCCCGCCTGCCGCGTTCGCCCGGCAGCGAGGCCGCCAGCTTGCCCATCGCCCTCTCGAACGCAGGACCCGCAGCCGAGGTGAACAAGGCCTCCACCTCCGTGGCGGTGAGTCCGGTGAGGTCGGTCCGCCAGCCTTCGAGCAGCTGGATGCCCCCGCTGGGGCCGGGGTCTGAGTGGACGGGGACGCCGGCGGCGCTGAGCGCATCGACGTCGCGGTAGACGGTGCGCCGCGACACCTCCAACCGGTCAGCGAGCTCGCTTGCGGTGAGGCGGCCGCGTGCCTGTAGAAGCAGGAGGAGGGCGATGACGCGGTCGGCTCGCATTTCATTTTCAATGATGACACTTGATGTCAACAATTGAGCTGCATGCTTGCCTGCATGAAGACGCAAGCTAAGCCGCAGACGTTCGAGATCTCGCCTCTAGGCCCTTACTCCTTGGAGGAGTCAGCGGGTTTCATCGACGCCTGGCACCACGCGCCTGCCGAGGGTGGAACCTCCCGAGGACACCTGCACCTCGCCTTCCTGACCGACCGCGAATGGGAGCCGGTCGGTGTCTGTCTCACAGAGGACGGCGCGGTCGTGCGCGGCGAGATTTTCGGTTCCGCAGCCGCCGCAGGTGTCAAGGACCAGGTCGCCCGGATTCTGAGCCTCGACATCGACGGTCGCGGCTGGCCGGAGGTGGGGCAGAGGGATCGCGTGGTGGCTTCGCTGCAGCACCGGTTTCCTGGCTTTCGCCCCGTCAACTGGTCGGATGCATACGAGGCGGCTGCGTGGTCCCTGATGTCGACCCGGATCAACATGCGGCAGGCGCAGGCGATCAAGGATCGCATGTGCCGCGAGCTCGGCCACGAGGTCGACATCCATGGCCACCATCTCTCGACGTTTCCGGACCCGTCCCGGCTTACGCGACTGGAGTCCTATCGCGGGCTGTTCGGGCGCAAGGTCGAGTACCTGAATCGGCTAGCGCACGCCGCGATAGAGGGCGACCTCGACACCGAGACTCTGCGCGCACTGCCTCGTGAGGAATGTCTGGAACGGTTGCAGCAGCTGGCCGGGATCGGAGAGTTCGGGTCGCAGCTGGTGCGATTGCGCGCGTTGAGCGCAGTTGACGAGCTGCCGACGCGCGAGCCGAGGCTGATGGGCGCCATACGGACCGAATACGGCCTCGAGGCGGAACCAGATCTTGCCCAGCTCGAGGCGTTGGCAGAGAGCTGGCGTCCCTACCGGATGTGGGTGGCGGTGTGCCTGCGGCGGACGCTCGCGGGTGGGGCGGGAATGATGCACTCGCGAGCCGCGGGCTGATCGCCCGTTCTTAACAGGCAGGGTTGGCGGGTTTCGTTTTCGCGCGTACTGTCAGTGGCAGGCGTAGTCGGTGGGGGAGGGCCGACACTCAGGGAGGGCCCGATAAAGGTATGTCTGTCAGCGCGAGGCGCGCTCGACCACCCCCATCGCTCCCGCCCACGCCGCAGTGCCAACGGTCACCAGCGCCCACATGGTCGGGGCGATGACCGGAAAATCGACGAGGGCGCCGAAGATGCACATCGATGCGGCGCCGGCGAGCAGGAAAGCGCCTGGCAGCAGCAGCCACGCCGAATACCAGGGAGGCTGCACCACGTCGCCGCGATCGAATCGCCGCGCCGCGAAAAAGAGGACGGCGGCGGCGGCGATTGCAGGGGCCGTCAGCTGCGCCGCCCACGCCGGACCGACCGACCCGGTGGCGGCGCCCAGGATCGGCTGCACCCCGGCGAGCGTGAGTGCGGCCGGGACCGCAAAACCGAGCAAGCGTAGAAGCCGGCTGGCGTGAGGCACCGGCTCAGCCGCTCAAAGCGCGAAACATCACGAGCTTGCGATTGACGGCACGAGCGCCGGCTGTGTGAACACCGGGGCGGTCGCGACCCAGCCCAGCTGGACGTCGCGGTAATAGTCAGGCTGTGCAAGCTGCGTGATGAACCATTCGTTGAAGGTTCTCGCGCGCTGCGCGAGCGCGGCTTCGTTCTTGAGGCCGCCGCTGTACGGCTGGCGTGGCAAACCCGCCGCCAGGTCGGGAGACCGATAGAAATCATCGGTGCCGTACACAGACGTCGAGCCATATGAGTAGATCGCGACGCCGAGCAGCTGATGCCCCGAAGCTGACGCTGCCAGCACCCGCGTGATCTGCGCCAGCGTGCCATCCGGATAGTTGAGGAAGGCGCCGACCCCGGTCACTATTCGACTCGAAAAGCCCGAGTTCTTCTCGAAGTTCAACCAGCGATCGAACCACCGTTTTTCGAGGCCGCTCCAGTCGCTGTCGTAGTTCATCGGCACGCCGAAATCGAGATAGCCGTTGGCGAGCCAGCTCTGCCAGTCCTGGAAAACAGACCCGTATGCCGCCGTCCCGGTCCAGTCCGCCGCCGTCAGCGGGCCGTTGCCGAAACAGATCAGCGCTCCGCTGAGCTTGACGCCCGGATTCTCCTTCTTGAGGTCGTCATGCAGGTCGCGGACGAAATCGGTGACCCTGGCCCTGCGCCATGCCTGCCAGGCCACGTCGGCGGGTGATGGCACGGCTCGAGCGCCCGTCTCCAGCATGTACAGCGACAGCGACTCAGGGCTGTAGCCCCACGTCGAGCCGGGGTAGCGTACGAAGTCCATGTGCAGGCCGTCGACGTCGTAGTTGCGCGCGACGTCCATGAACACGCGGTGCGTGTAGACCTGCACCTCCGGCACCCCCGGGTCGAGATATCCGCTCGAGCTGCCGTCATCCGCGCGGTTGCCCCAGCTGTCCCCGTGCTGCACATAAACCTGGCTGGATTGGCCGGCGAAGAATGTGTTGAGCCAGGCGTGCACCTCAATGCGCGGATTGGCTGCATGCGCGAGCTTGATCACGTACGCGAGGGGATCGAAGTCCGCCGGCCCCTTGATGTCGGCGGCGCGCGGCTCGTCGGAATGGTTGAAGTACGCATCGCCCGCCTTCCGCACCTGGACGATCAGGGCATTCAGGTTCGCGCGATGGGCGTCGGCGACGAGCTTCTCAACCTGCGCCGGGGATTTAATCCCGTCGTGGAACGCATCCACCCACAGCGCCCGATATTGCGGTGTCCCGAAGACGACCGGACTCGGCGACGGGCTCGGGCTGGGCGGCGTCTCCGCCGCCGTCTGACTCGTGCACGACCAGGTCAGGATGACGAGCGCGATCATGCCTGCCCTCGGCAGGCTCATTTGCGGGCGTCGAGCACATGGTTTCGCCCGGTGGTCGAGATCGCCCCGGGATGCTCGCGCGTCAGCGTTGCGATGGCGTCTTGTTTCATGGCCTCGCGTTTGTCGGTAGGCACCGCTTCGAGACGCGAGGCGCAGTCCCACCAGCTCATGAACTTCGAGACCAGCTGCTCCGCGGATTCCCATTCGACCTCTTCCTCGATGACTTCAACGTTGGCGGACGTAAATCCGGCATCAAGCGCGGCCTGGCGGAGCGCGCGCGAATCGCCCACCGCCTTACGCGTCGGCGCCTGGTCGAGCACCTCGCTGAGCGGCGGGAGCCAGCGATCGAGCACCGAGTAGAGGAGATTCCAGGCCGCCTCTCGCTCCGTCGATACGGGAACACTCGCCGCGAACCCACCACCCGGCTTGAGGACGCGTCGTGCTTCACGCAGCGCGAGCGCCAGATCAGGAACAAATTGCAGGCCATGGCCGCATACGACACCGTCGAAGGTGGCATCTTCGAACTTCAGCGTTTCGATGTCCATGACCTCGAATTCCGCATTCGCAATGCCGGCGGCAGACGCGAGCGCGATCATTCCGGGCGCTAAGTCGACGCCGATCACGTCTCCGTCCGGTGCCACTCTCTCCGCCAGAAGCCGGCTGAGAGTGCCCGGGCCGCAGGCAAGATCCAGGATCCGCATTCCAGGCCGGGGCGCTGCAAGCTCGATCACTCGCATTCGTCCCCTGGCCTCGCCGCGGGCCATGATGCCCTCCAGGCGCTCCTGATACGCCTCGGCGTGGCGGCTGAAGACGCCGGGGAAGAACTCCTTCGACTTCACCGCGGGCGGTTGCGCCACTCCCGCTCGAGCCACAAGGCGGCACGCAAAGCACCGGCGTTGGTCCGACCGACGACCTGCATGCCAACTGGCAGGCCGGTCACGGGGGCCGGCAGCGTTACCACCGGCTGCCCTGTCGTGTTGAAGGGCCGCGTGAATCGGGTCAGGGGCTCACGCACCTCGGTTCCGGCCTCGACGGACGGCGCCACGATGGCAGTCGCCGGCAGCAGGAGTGCGTCGATGCCATCCATTGCATCCTCGGCGGCTTTGACGAGGCGGGGTCGCTCGTGCACGGCATCCACCAGATCGACAGCGGGAATCGTCAGGCCTCGCTTCAGATGTGCGAGGACATCCGAACCATATTTTTCGGAGTACTCCTCCACCCAACGGCGGTGATATGCCGCCGCCTCCACCAGGAGGAGGGTCAGGCCGTTTCGGAAGAGGGCGTCGCGCTCGACGAAATCAATCTCGGGCACATCGTGCGAAACCAGGCGCCAGGCAGTCGCAGTGGGGGCGTCGAGGTCGGCGACCCACCCGCGGGGCACGGCCAGCCTGGGCGGTTCGAGATTCTCGACCGAGATCGACTCATTCGACATCATGGTGTAGGCGGTGGCGGCGGCGGCGACGTCCGGAGCCAGGGGACCCAGTGTGTCCAGCGACCATGCCAGCGGGATCACTCCGGTGACGTCGATACTCCCGATCTGCGGCTTGAACCCGACCACCCCGCAAAGAGACGCGGGGACGCGGATCGAGCCGCCCGTGTCGCTGCCGATCGCCCAATCGCACATTCGCATCGCCACCGCCACCGCCGATCCACCCGAAGAACCGCCCGCGACGCGGCTCGTGTCGTGTGGGTTGCGCACCGGGCCGTAATGCGGGTTGACGCTCGTCACGCCATAGGCGAACTCGTGCAGGTTGGCCTTGCCGACCACCACGCAGCCGTGGGCGCGGATGTTCTTGACGACTGGGGCGTCCTCCATAGCGGGCGTTGGCGGAAGGATGATGCCGCCGGCCGTCGTCACCATTCCCGCGACGTCTACCAGGTCCTTGACCGCCACCACCGACCCGCTTCCGCTTTCGTCTGAGACAGAGATGAACGCGTTCAGCTCCGAATGGTCGCGAATTCGCCCGCGTGCCTCCCCGAGGTCCACGTGGCCAATTCTGGCAGCCGGGGAGTTATCCTCCGGCGGAGATGTCTCAGCCCATGGGCGCCCTTGGCGCGAACATCACCTGGACCAAGGTCGACGTCTTGACCGCGTATCAGCGCCTCACCGCGGAGATCCAGATCCGTGGCCGCTTGCGGGAGACGATGAACGACCCCGAGCCGCTGTTCCATCTCCGCAACGTGAGCGCCGAGCCTCTGCTCCCGGGCGCGGTCCAGCTGAACGGCGTGCCGGAAGGCCTCTTCAACAAGGCCGCCGTGCTTGGCATCCGAACGATCGACGTCGAACCTCCGCTGCCCGACCAGCCCGAGCAGATACGCCGCTTCGTGATGTTCCAGGGCGCGAGCTTCATGGTCACGGGCGCCGCCGAGTTCCCGAAGGCGTCGGACCCCAAAATGCACGGGGAGCTGATGATGAAAGGACGGTTCTTCGCGATGGTCGACGTGACCGTAGTCGTCATCGGGGCGGCCGGCAAGAGCTGGACGCAGCCGAGCATCTTGGTCAACCGCGACCAGATGCTGGCCCTGTACCTCGGTTAGGTCTTAGCTCCGAACACTCCCCGGAGCCGCGCCCAGAGCACCGAGAACAAAAGTCCGATCGCATTGACCGGCTTGGCCGTGGCCACGGCGGTTTGGGGTTGTGCAGGGGACGATGACGACAGCGCCGATGCGCCTCCACCGCCGATGGCACCAGGCCCGTCGCTTGCTGTGGCTTCCGGCGCGGGGCGCGCCTCGCCCGCCTCGACGTTGGCCTTGATGCAGGCGGCCATCTCTCCGACCAGCCGGCGGGAGACGTCCTCCATCACTCCGCGGCCGAACTGGGC
>WNGH01002810.1_pt1 | contig 53172 bp, 48 predicted proteins | sample 5400631 | NCBI WGS metagenome assembly WNGH01 (sample SAMN13153373, study PRJNA577476) | soil metagenome | isolation source: 115 cm soil or saprolite under Garry oak tree replicate 1 | place: USA:California | collected 2016-06-15 | reverse complement strand
AGAGGCACCACAGAAAGCGTCTGCTGGGGATGCGGGCAGCCAGGCAAGGACTGCACCTGCCCGCCCCAAGACGGCTGGCACCTGCAGGCGGGGCGCGGCGTGACGGCGGACGAGACCCTGGTCTGCTCAGCGTGCAGACACGAGCCCGGCGACTGCCGGTGCCCGCCGTGGGTGAAAGAGATTCACGAACGGCTGGCCCCGGTCAGTGACCTGGTCCCGTGGGAACCCGAGGAAGGCTCACCACTGGACTACCAGGCCGGCGGCCTGGCCGAAATCGCCGCCGCGTTCACCCCCGTGGACTGGCACGCCGCGTGGGAAGAACAGCCCGAGGAGATCCGGTGGCTCATCGAGCCACTCATCGAAGCCGGGCAGTCCGTCGCCCTGTACGCCACCCCCGGCACCGGCAAAAGCCTCATCGCGCTGGAGCTCGCCGCCGCGCTCGCCACCGGCAACCCCGTCCTCGGCAACCCCGCCCGGGAACCGATCACGGTCGTCTACATCGACGTGGAGAACCGGCAGACATCCCTTGTCGAGCGGCTCCAAGCGTACGGGTACAAGCCCGGCGACCTCGGCCGCCTGGTCCTGTTCTCCTTCCCGTCGATCGCCGCGCTCGACTCCCTGACCGGCGGCCAGCAGATCCTCGCCCTGGCCGTCACCCACCAGGCCGCCATCGTCATCATCGACACCACGTCCCGCGTCGTCGCCGGCAAGGAGAACGACGCCGACACCTACCACGCGCTTTACCGGCACACCGTCATCCCGCTCCGCGCCCGCGGGATAGCGATGCTCCGCCTCGACCACCCCGGCAAGGACGTCACCCGCGGCGCCCGCGGATCATCGGCGAAGAAAGGCGACGTCGACACCGAATGGCTGCTGGCCAAACTGTCCGAGAACACCTTCAGCCTCGACCGGCAGAAGGAACGCGAGAACCACGGCGATCCGCGTATCGGGCTGCGGCGCTGCTCCGAGCCGCTGCGGCATGAGGTGACAAGCGGTTCCGGCGACCGCGCCGGGGAACTGGCCGCCGAGCTCGACCGGCTGAACGTACCGCCGGGAACCGGTCGTGTCATCGCCGGGAAGGCTCTCCGCGACGCGGGGATCAAGGTCCGCGCAAACGACCTGGCAGAGGCGCTGCGGCGGCGGAACGCGGTTCCCTTCCAGCCTTCATTCGACGACAGCCAGAGCGATTCCCAAATCGTGGGAACCGCCGGGAACCGCTCATCACAGTGACACGGCGGGTAACGGTTCCCACCACCCACACAGTGGTGGGAACCGGGAACCGTCACCGGCTCCCACCGGGGAGACATCATGACTCGCAAGGATCAAATCCAGGCATGGAAGGCCGCCATCGGCGCCAGCCATCGCCAGCAGCAGCGGCGGCGCGGCAGGCGCGCGAAGGATGCATCTATCGCGCGCATAGGTCCCGGGATGGTGCGCAGGCCACCGCCACCCCAGCCAGACGACGACGACAGCGGCGACGGCCCATGGCACGACTGACCACCCTGAGTACGGAGCGTGACGGGGGCACGGGGTCACGACATGTGATCGACGCTGCCGACCCCGCAGACACCAATCCGCGCGCGCGCCCGTCGCGCGTCACGTCGCGGCGGCGCAGCCCGTGGGATGCTTGGATCATGGCCGACAGCGCCGCGGTGAGGAGCCGCCGTTACCGCCTGCATAAGGCCGGTGACCACTCAGCGTGCCGTCACAAGCTGGCTGTTTGTGACGCGGCGGCGGCTGCGGCGGCTGCGGAGGGCGGTGTGGACCCGGCGGCCGAGCTGGAGGGCCTGGCGCGGCGGCTGGCTGCCGCGCACGTGGCGGATCCGGGTAATGCGGCGCTGGCGCGGGAGTTGCGGATCACGCTGCAGGCGCTCGCTGCCGCCTTGCCGGACGGCGCGGCCGATGATGACCCGCTGGCGGAGCTGCGTGATCTCGCCGGGTCCGTGGCCTGAGCCGCGGGTCGCCTACCGGCCGGTGGCTGACGGCCGCCGGGGGCGCGCCGCCGCGGGCCTGGCCGCCCTTGCCGGGATCGAGCTGGACGGGGCGCAGCGGATGGTGCTCGAGGCCGCGTGCGACTGGCGCGGCGGCCGGTGGTCGGCGTCCACGGTCGGGATCGTGGTGCCGCGGCGCAATCTCAAGAGCCTGTGCGTGCGGATCCGGGAGCTGTCCGGGCTGCTGCTGTTCGGCGAGCGGCTGGCGATCCACTCGGCGCATGAGTGGCGGACCGTCAGCGAGCAGTTCCGCGAGACGCTGGAGCTGATCGAGTCCTCGCCGCTGAAACGGTACGTGCGGAAAGGTGGCGTGCGGTACACCGGCGGCGAGGAGTGCATCACCTTCGTCAACGGCGCCCGGCTGCGGTTCATGAACAGGTCGAAAGAGAGCGCGCGCAGTTTCGGCGCCGACTTCATCGCGCTGGACGAGGCGCACGCCGTGACCCTGGAGCAGGCGCAGGCGCTTATCCCGGTGCTGAGCGATCACCCGAACTCGCAGGTCTGGTGGCTGGCGCACGGGCCCACGCCGGGCGCGTGGCAGCTCGCGGCGCTGCGGAACCGTGCCCTGTCGGCGGACCCGGGGCGGCTGTGCTGGCTGGAATGGTCCGCCGACCCCGCCGTTGACGACCTGGAGGACGAGGAAGTGTGGCGGCGGGTCAACCCTGCGGAGGCTGCGGGCAGGCTGACGGTGGAGCGGATGCGCGAGGAGCGGGCCACCCTCGGCGCGGCGGGGTTCGCCGCGGAGCGGCTGGCGGCGGCGCCGTGGCCGTCCGAGCTGGCCGGCGCCTGGCAGGTGTTCAGCGAACAGGACTGGGCGGCGATGACAGGCGGCGGGAGGCCGACGGCGTGAGCGCGATCGGGCTGGAGATGAGTGTGGACACCGACGCGGCGGCGGTCCTGCAGGTGGCGCCGTCCGGTGACGCGGGGCGCTTTCACCTGGCGGTGCTGTTCTACGGCCCGGCGGATGAGGCGCCGGGGCAGGTGGCGGCCGGTGCCCAGGTGTGGCTGGACCCGATGCCCTGCGCGGGCCTGCTGGCGCCCCTGCGCGCCGCCGGGGTGCAGGTGCACATGCTCGAAGCGGTCGACGTGGCCGCCGCGAGTTACGAGTTCAAGCAGGAGGTCCGTGCCAGGCGGGTGACCGCCGATGATCACCCGGCGCTGCGGGCGGCGATGCAGTTCGCGGTGCGCCGCCCGCTGGCCGCGGCGTTCGCGTTCGAACGGCGGCGGGTGGCCTGCGATATGAGCCCGGTGAACGCGGCGGCGTTCGCGCTCTGGGGCGAGACGCACGCCCAGCCGTTTTTCGGTGGGTGGAGGTGAAACGGTGACTGACCCGCTGGCAGAGGCCGAGGCTGAGATGGCCGCGGCGGCGGAGGTAGCGCGGGTGCGGAGGGCGGTGGCCCTGGCCTGGTTGCGGAGCGCTGACCGGGCTCTGAGCGCGCTCACGGGGCCGTGCTGGGGCGGCCCGGTGGATGCATGGCATAAGGCGGCTGACGCGGTTGCTGAGTCGGCTGAGACGGTCGCCGCCTATGAGCATTTTGGGGCGCTAGACTGACCCTGTGGCATGGCGGCCGCGCCGGGTGGCGCGGTGGGTGCCCTGGATGGCAGGCCAGGCGTGGCGGTGACGCCACCTATTCGCTGACCACCACTCAGCGGGTGCTGACCAATACCACCGCGACCACCGCGGTGGCGGACCCGTGGAACCTCAAGGCGCAGATCCCTGCCCGGTGGCTCAACTCGACCACGTTCGCCGCGGCCCCGGCTGCGTGGGATGCCGTCTATAGGTTCGTTGCCCAGGGCAGCACCACTGAGCCGCGGCAGTTCGCCGACGGTGACCGCGGCGGTGACTTCCTCGGCCGCCCGAAGATCGAATGGTCCACGATGGCCACGACCTTGAGCACGACCGGCAGCAAGGTTATGGTCGGCGGGGACTTCCGCACCGGGTACAAAATTATTGACCGGGTCGGGATGGAAGCCGAGATTATCCCCAACTTGTTCGGGGCCTCGGGCAGGCCGACCGGGCAGCGTGGCCTATACGCGTTCTGGCGGACCGGCGCCGCGGTCCTGGCTCAGAACGCCTTGCGCTACCTGGAGGTCAAGTAGCCGTGGCTGGCTACGGCCCCGGGCACGCCAGGGCGCGTGCCCGGTACCTCGCTTCCACGCTGGCGCCATCTACCGAGACGGAGGCCGCGGCGGTCTGCGCCGACTGCGGCGCCCTGGTCGCGGACACGGCGGCGCATGACAGGTTCCACGGGCTGCTCGCCTCGCTGGCGCCCGCCCGGCAGCCGAAGGGTGAGACGCGCGGTAAGACCTAGGGACGTGGCGCGGGCCGGGCCTGCCGGGCTCAGGGTGCCAGGGCCGGCCCGGTTCGCGCCGCTACGCCTGCCCTCCCTCGACGGCGCGCATCCCGTGCCGGTCCCGTTCCGGCCTGCGTGGCGGCAGCGGCAGGTCAGCGCTGGACATGATCGCCCCGATCCGCGCCTGCCGTTCCCGCCACTCGACCAGCAGCGCGACCTGCTCGCGGAGTTCGGTGACCTCGCGGGCGAGGCTGGCCACGGTAGGGCCGCTCACTGCTCCGCCTCCTCTGCCAGCCGCCCGGCCAGGCCCTCCGGGCTGTCCGCGCTGACGAGTTCGCCAGCGTGGCGGGGCATCGCCCAGTATGCGCCGGTGTGCTGCCCGCGCCAGAAGGTCACCCCCGGGTAGGCGGCGCGCAGCCCGTCGAGGCCGTCGCCCGGCGCCGCGGTCACCACCTGGACCTCCACGCAGTTCCCGGACGGGTTGCTGTGGCTGGACTTGCGCCACTCGCCGGTCATGGCCGGGACTTCCGGTCGATCGCCTCACGGAGGGCCTGCGCCGAGGGCGCCCGGACCACCTTGGGCGGGCTCGACCTCGGCCGCCGGGCGTACAGCACGCCGCCGACCCCGCACCAGGTCTCCCACCCGGGGAAGTCGGCCTCGATCTCGGCGAGGGCACAGTTGCGGTCATAGGCCGCGCGGGCGGCATGGGCCTGCTCGCTGGCCTGTACGGGGGTGAGGTGCCCGGCGGCGCGCTCCGCCTCGATGAAGCCGACCTTGGCGGTCAGCGCCTCGCGGTGCGCGGACAGGGCCCGTTCCAGGGCCTCGCCGCGGGTGCCGCTGCCGTCGTCCGGCGGCTGCTGTCTGGCAGGATCATTCACAGGGTTTCGCCTCCTAGTTAGGCGGGGCCTCAGCGCCAGGCCCGGTGTGCAAGCACCGGCCTGGCGCGCTCTGTTGGAGTCCCGACACTACGCTCGCTGTCACATGGGCGTCTATGGCTCACAGTGAGACACACGCACTACCCTGGTCACGCTGCGCAGCCAGGGATGCCTACAGTCAGTCACGTGACGATTGATCACCTGAGCGGCACGCCGGTCTACCAGCAGCTCGCCGCGATCCTCCGTGCCCGGATCGAGTCCGGGGACCTGGCGCCCGACCGGCCGCTGCCGTCGTACACGACGCTGATGCAGCAGCACGGGATAGCCCGGGGCACGGCGGCGAAGGCGGTTCAGGTGCTCGTCGGTGAGGGCCTGGTCCGGATCGTCCCCGGCCGCGGTGCCTACGTCGCCGAGCGGTAAGGGTTCCGTCACCCTCTAGCTAGTGCATTCCGCTCCCGGTGTCGGCAAGACCGCGCTGGCGGTGCACTGGGCGCATCAGGTCGCCGCGGAGTTCCCCGACGGGCAGCTTTTCGTGAACCTGCGCGGCTTCGACCCCTCGGGGGCACCGGTGACGCCGGACGAGGCCATCCGGGTGCTGCTGGACTGTCTCGGGGTCCCGGCCGAGCAGCGACCGCAGTCGGTCGAGGCCCAGCTCGGCCTGTACCGCGGCCTGCTGGCCGGGAAGCGGATGCTGGTGCTGCTTGACAACGCCAGGGACGCGGCGCAGGTGCGGCCGCTGCTGCCGGGCGCCCCCACCTGCCGGGTGCTCGTCACCAGCCGCAACCAGCTCACCGGCCTCGTGGCGACGGAGGCCGCCCGCCCGCTGCTGCTTGACGTGCTGACCGACCACGAGGCCGGCCAGTTGCTCGAGCAGCGCCTCGGCGCGGAGCGGCTCGGCGTCAACCCCGGCGCGGTGGAACAGATCATCGCCGCGTGCGCCCGCCTGCCGCTCGCGCTGGCCATCATCGCCGCGCGCGCCGCCATGCGGCCGGACCTGTATCTCCGGGAGATCGCCGCCGAGCTGGCCGCGAGCCCGGACCTGGACGCGTTCAGCAATGACAGCGATCCGGCCACCGACATCCGCGCCGCGTTCTCCTGGTCCTACCGGCAGCTCGACGCGGACGCCGCCCGCGCCTTCCGGCTGGCCGGGCTGCATCCCGGGCCCGACCTCGAGCGGTACGCGGCCGGCGCGCTGGCCGGCACCACGGCCGGCCAGGCGGACCAGATCCTGGGCGCGCTGGCCCGGGCGTGCATGATCCAGTCCGCCGGGCCGGTCCGGTACGGCATGCACGACCTGCTCCGCGGCTACGCGCGCGAGCTTGCCGCCGCCGACGGTGCGCAGGCGCAGCGACAGGCCCTGACCACGCTGTTCGACTACTACCTCTATGCCGCGGCGACCGCGATGGACACCCTGTTCCCCGCCGAACGTCATCGCCGGCCGCGGATACCGGCACCCGCGTGCCCCGTCCCCGCGCTCACCGGTGAGACCGAGGCACGGGCCTGGCTGGACGCCGAGCGGGAGAACCTGGTCGCGGTCACCGTGCACCTGGCAGAGCACGGCTGGCCCGGCCACGCCGTCCAGCTCGCGGCCACGCTGTACCGCTATCTCGACACGGGAGGGCACTTCGCGGAGGCGGTCACCGTGCACTCCCGCGCCTGCCGGGCGGCCCGTTCCGTCGGCGACCAGGTGGCCGAGGCGCACGCCCTGCACAACCTGGGCGCCGTCGACCTGCGGCTGGGCCGGTATCCGCAGGGCACCGCCAGCATCGGGCAGGCCCTGGGCCTGCTCCGCGCCACCGGCGACCGGCCGGGGCAGGCCCGCGCGCTGGCCAACCTGGGCATCGCCGCGCTGCTCCAGGGCCATTCGCAGCAGGCGGTCGACCATTTCACCGAGTCCCTCGCCCTGTACCGCGAGACCGGCGACCGGACCGGGCAGGCCCGCGCCCTGGGCAACCTCGGCTTCGCGGCGCTGCGCCAGGGGCAGTATGGTCAGGCCGCCCGCGACCTCGGCGAGTCGCTGGCCCTCTGCCGCGAGATCGGGGACCGTGGCGGGGAGGCCCGTGCGCTGGCCAACCTCGGCGAGGTCGCGCTGCGGCAGGACCGCTATCAGGAGGCCGCGCGGTACCTGTATGAGTCGCTGGCTCTGCTCCGCGAGGTCGGCGACCTGACCAGCGAGGCCGACACCCTGGTCAGCCTCGGGGTCATCAACCTGCGGCAGGGCCGCTTCACCCAGGCTTCCGAGCATCTGCGGCAGGGCCTGGCCCTGCTCCGCGAGGCCGGTGACCTGTCCCGGCAGGCGATGGCCCTGAACAGCATGGGGGAACTGTTCCTGGCCACCGGGGACCCGGACGAAGCCAGGGCCCGGTACTCCGACGCGCTCGGCCTGGCGGCCCGCGCCGGGGAGAAATACGAGCAGGCGCGCGCCCATCACGGCCTGGCCGGCAGCTACCAGCAGGGCGGCGATACGCGCCGGGCGCACCGCCACCGGCGGGAGGCGCTCACGCTCTACACCGAACTCGGCGCCCCGGAAGCCGAGCAGGTGCACGCCGAGCTGGCCGGCCACGCCGCCCGGGTCTAGGCGCGCCGATCAGGCCAGGGGCCCGAACCTGATCTCGTGGGTGCCGCCGGCCGCGGCGAAGCCGAGCAGCCGCTCCCCCTCGGCGGTGATCGCGTCCCGGTCCGTGGCGGGCACCGGGCCGAACAGTTCGATCGTCAGCACCGCGGAGCTCCTGGACCGTGCGATCCGCCAGGCCCCGGCGACGAACCCGTCCACCAGCACCGTCCCCGGGAAGATGCCGTTCCGGGTGTACAGGCGCTGCCGGTGCTCGTCGCTGACCACCCGGGTCCGGTCGGCGTGGGACAGGACGAGGTTGTCGAACTCGGCGACCAGGCGCACCGGTGCCGGGGTACCGGGGGCGGGCCGCGGCGCGTCCGGCAGGTCGAACAGCTCCCGCCCCCGCTCGTCCCGGAAGGTGCGCAGGCCGGGTCGCAGCCGGTCCACCACCTCGCCCAGCCGGGTCAGCCCGGACCAGGCCTGCACGTCGGCGACGGTGGCCGGGCCGAACGCCCCCAGGTAGCGGGTGATGAGGGCCCCGGGCGACGCGGCGGGATCCAGGGAACACCCGAGCCAGGCCTCCGCCGAGGTGTGCCTGGCCTGCCCCGCCGCGCCCCACACGGCCCGGGGCGGCACCTGGATGAGCGGCACCAGCGTGCGGACGCCTTGGGCGAGCGCGACCGGGTCATGGCCGGGCCAGTCCGGCGCGAGCAGCGTGCCGAGTTCACTGAACGTCCTTGGCTCGGCGTCCACGAGCGCACGGCCCGCCTCGGCCAGGGCGCCGGTGTCCAGGCCGGCCAGGCGCGCACCGAAGATGGCGGTCAGCGAACGGTCCAGGACCGGCTGGATCGCCGGGCGGAACGTCAGGCAGTCGCGGGCGGAGACGAGGTGGATCGTCGAGCGCATCAGCGCGATCCGGACCACCTGACGGCTCACCAGCAGCTCGGCGAGGTCGCCGGGCCGGAAGCCGTCCAGCCGGGACCACAGCCCGTAGTACGGCGGGAACGGCGCCTGTGCTTGCAGGCCGGCCAGGTGCTCGACCATCTCGATCACGGCCCCGGCCCGGCCCGGGCCGGCGGGCAGCGGGGCGGGCCGGAGCAGCATCTGCCTGGCGAGCAGAGCCCGGTTCAGGGCCCGCGGGTTCAGCACGTCGGCGGGCATCAGCGCTTCCAGTGGCGTCGGAGGGACCAGGCTATGCCGGCATGCCCTAGATTCTGGGACATGAAGAAGCTTGTCGAGCTCCTCCTCTGCTTTCTCCATCCCCTCGCGGTCGTCCTCATCTGGATCGACCTGCTCTCCCGGACCGACATATCGGGCGGCTCGAAGCTGGCCTGGGCCCTGTTCGTGCTGATACCGCTCGTGCCGTTCATCTACGTGCTCACCGGCGGCGACCTGTGGTGACGCCGGGACGCCGGCCCGCCCGCCGGTCATTGAACCGTTAAAGGCCCCCGCCCGTTCCACAGGAAACGGCTGGAAGGCACACGTGAGGGCCGCCACGCCCCGGGCAGGCGTGGCGGCCCTCTCTGCTTCCACAGATCCTCGTGGCGGCCCTCATCCGCTCCCGGGATCCTCGTAGAGTGACCGGGTGGCCTCCCCCGGCACCGGTTCCCGCCTAGCTGACCCCGCGGCGGTGCTGCGCCGGGTCTTCGGCTACGACACCTTCCGTGGCGGTCAGCGGGAGATCATCGATCACCTGATCAGCGGCCAGGACGCGCTGGTGCTGATGCCCACCGGTGCCGGCAAGTCACTGTGCTACCAGATCCCCGCGCTGGTCCGGGACGGGACCGGCGTGGTGGTCTCGCCGCTGATCGCGCTCATGCAGGATCAGGTGGACGCGCTGCGCGCCCTCGGCGTCCGGGCCGGCTTCCTCAACTCCACCCAGGACATCGGTGCCCGCCGGCTCGTCGAGGACGCCTTTGTCGCCGGTGAGCTTGACCTGCTGTACGTGGCCCCGGAACGGCTGTGCGGCGAGCCGGCGCTGCGGCTGCTCGAGCGGGGCCGCATCTCGCTGTTCGCCATCGACGAGGCGCACTGCGTGTCCCAGTGGGGGCACGACTTCCGGCCCGACTACCTCGGCCTGTCCGTGCTGCGGGAGCGCTTCGGCGAGGTGCCGCTGATCGCGCTGACCGCCACGGCGACCCAGGCCACCCGCACCGAGATCGTGTCGCGGCTGCACCTGACCCAGGCCCGCCAGTTCGTCGCGAGCTTCGACCGGGCCAACATCCAGTACCGGATCGTCCCGAAGAACGACCCACGGCGCCAGTTGCTCGAACTGCTGCGCACCGAGCATGCCGGGGACTCGGGCATCGTCTACTGCCTGGCGCGGGCCTCGGTCGAGCAGACCGCCGAGGTCCTCGCCGCCAGCGGGCACGTGGCCCTGCCGTACCACGCCGGGCTCGACGCCCGCACCCGCCGCGAGAACCAGGCACGCTTCCTCCGCGAGGACGGCGTCATCATGGTCGCCACGATCGCCTTCGGCATGGGCATCGACAAGCCGGACGTGCGCTTCGTCGCGCACCTCGACCTGCCCAAGTCCGTGGAGGGCTACTACCAGGAAACCGGCCGGGCCGGCCGGGACGGCCTGCGGTCCACCGCCTGGCTGAGTTACGGCCTGCAGGACGTGGTGCAGCAGCGGAAGCTGATCGACTCATCCGGCGGCGACGAGGCGCACCGGCGCCGCCAGAGCGGGCATCTCGACGCCATGCTGGCGCTGTGTGAGACGGTCGGGTGCCGCCGGGTGCAGCTCCTCGGGTATTTCGGCGAGCAGAGCGAACCGTGCGGCAACTGCGACACGTGCCTGGTGCCGCCGGAGGCGTGGGACGGCACGATCGCCGCGCAGAAGCTGCTGTCCGCGGTGTACCGGCTGCGCAGCGAGCGCCGCCAGCGGTTCGGCGCGGGCCATGTGATCGACATCCTGCTCGGCAAGCAGACCCCCAAGATCACCCAGCACGGGCACGACACGCTCACCGTGTTCGGCATCGGCACCGACCTGCGCGACACCGAGTGGCGCGGCATCGTCCGGCAGTTGCTCGCCCAGGGCCTGCTGGCGGTGGAGGGTGACTACGGCACCCTGGTCCTCACCGACACCAGCGCCCAGGTGCTGCGCAAACAGCGGCCGGTCATGCTGCGCCGCGAGCCCGAGCGCGCGGCCAAGGCGCCCAGGACCCGCAAGGCGGCCGAGCCCGCCGCCAGCCTGCCCCCCGACGCCGCGGCGCTGTTCGAGCGGCTCCGGGGCTGGCGCGCGGCCACGGCGAAGGAGCAGGGCGTGCCCGCGTATGTGATCTTCCACGACGCGACACTCAGGGAGATCGCGATAACGTCGCCGTCGTCGCTGGCCGAGCTGGGCAAGATAACCGGGATCGGCGAGACCAAGCTGGCCAGGTACGGCCAGCAGCTCCTGGACGCGATCTGATCCCGGCGGCGGCCGCCCGGACCGCCGGGAACCGCGCCGCCGATCCGTGGCACCCTGGAGCCAGGGGGATAGCGCCCGCTGCCCGCGCCCGGAGGTGCCATGTGCTGTACCCGCTGCTAGTCCGCGACTTCCTCGACCGGGCCGAGCACGTGTACCCGGACCGGGTGGCGATCGTCGACGAGCCCGACCAGCCGGCACCAGGCCTCGGCGAGATCACCTACCGCGAGATGGCGGCGCTGGCACGGGCCCAGGCGGCCCGGCTTGACCAGCTCGGCGTGCCCGGGGGCGGCCGCGTCGCGATCGTCTCGCAGAACTCCGCCAGGCTGCTCACGTCGTTCTTCGGCGTCTCCGGGTGGGGCCGGGTGCTGGTGCCGATCAACTTCCGGCTGTCGGCGGCCGAGATCGACTACATCGTCAGGCACAGCGGCGCCTCGGCCCTGTACGCGGACCCGGCGCTGCGCGACGTGCTGCCCGGGCTCGATGTGCCGCACAAATTCCTGCTGGGCGACGACGACGCGCTGTTCCTGCGCGGCGCCGAGCCGCGGGCCTGGGCCGAGCCGGACGAGAACGCCACCGCGACGATCAACTACACCTCCGGCACCACGGCGCGCCCCAAGGGGGTGCAGCTCACGCACCGCTGCCTGTGGCTCAACGCCACGGTGTTCGGCCTGCACACCACGATCAGCGACCGTGACGTGCTGCTGCACACGCTGCCGATGTTCCACGTCAACGGCTGGGGGATGCCCTACGGGGTGACCGGGGTGGGCGGCAGGCACATCGTGCTGCGCCAGGTCGACGGGGCGGAAATCCTGCGCCGGGTGGACCGCCACGGGGTGACCCTGCTGTGCGGGGCCCCGGCGGTGGTGAACGCCACCCTGGACGCCGCCGCCCGGTGGGACGGGCCGGTCCCCGGCAGCGGCAGGACCCGGATCGTGGTGGCCGGCGCCGCGCCGCCGTCACGCACGATCGAGCGCGTGCTGACCGAACTTGGCTGGGAGTTCATCCAGATCTACGGGCTGACCGAGACCTCGCCGCTGCTCACGGTGAACCGGGCCCGGGCCGAGTGGGACAAGCTGGAACCGGCCGACCGGGCCCGCAAGCTGATGCGGGCCGGCGTGCCCGCGCTCGGCGTGCGCCTGGGGATCAGCCCCGGCGGCGAGGTGCTCAGCGCCACCAACCACAACCTGGACGGCTACTGGGAGCAGCCGGAGGAGACCGAGAAGGCCACCGGCGGCCACCAGTTCAGCACCGGCGACGGCGGCTATCTGGACGACGACGGCTACCTGGTGATCACCGACCGGAAAAAGGACGTGATCATCTCCGGCGGCGAGAACGTGTCGTCGATCGAGGTCGAGGACCGGCTGATGGGGCATCCGGCGGTGCGCGAGGCCGCGGTCATCGGCGTCCCCGACGAAAAGTGGGGCGAGCTTGTCACCGCGCTCGTGGTCACCGACGGCTCCGGCGTCACGGCGGAGGACCTGATCGCGCACTGCCGCGGCACCCTGGCGGGCTTCAAGTGCCCCAAGCGGGTCGAGTTCGTCGCCGAACTGCCCCGCACCGCCACCGGCAAGCTGCAGAAGTTCAAGCTCCGCGAGCCCTTCTGGGGCGGCCGCGACCGCCAAGTCGGCTAACCCGCCCATGCGCGTCATTTGCCAGATTTCTTAAGCCCAGTCAATATCGACCGGCAATCGAAGGAAAGCTGACGGTACGTCGCCACCGTGGCGCAAACGGCCATAGGGATTCACGGTGCCGTGGTTTCCCATGCGCCTCCCGGAACCAGGTCAGCCCCGAATCCCCTCTCGCTTCCCCCCACCCGCCCCGGCGATGCGCCCGCCCCAGTCCGCCCCTGTTGCCCGCAGCCCGTGCCCGCACGCCGCCGCCAGTACCATGAGCCCGAACCCGCGAACCGCCCTTCCGGTTTGTCCCGCCCCAGTATGATTAGTCATCTTTAGCCAAAGAATTGTTAATACAGTCCCCGCAAAATAATCGAGTGCCGGTATCAACCCGCTGCATCGGCATCACGGTGCTGATCTGCGGTCATACTTCCTGCACGGTGATGTAGCCAGTAGTTGCTAGGATGCATTCGGGCTTGCTGGCGGCTGTCCCATTTGGGCGGCCGGGGGAAAATATCCACCAAATCCGCTATCAACCCGAGGAGGCCCGGTGGCCGAAACGCCCCGCCCCGCTCCCTTCGCACGGGACATCGTGGTGATCGGCGGGTGCGGGCACGTGGGCCTGCCGCTGGCCATCGCGTTCGCCTCCCGTGGCCTGCGGGTCAGCATCTACGACATCAGCGAGTCCGCGGTCGCCTGCGTGAACTCGGCCCGGATGCCCTTTGCCGAGCCGGGAGCCATCCCCGCGCTGGAGCAGGCGATCGAGGCAGGCACGCTGGTAGCGTCCACGGACCCGGCGATCGTGGGCACCGGCGAGCACGTCATCGTGGTCATCGGCACGCCGGTGGGCGAGAAGCTGGAACCCGACCAGTCCGCCATCCCGAACGCCCTGCAGGACTGCGCGGCGCACCTGGCCGCGGGCCAGATCCTGATCCTGCGCAGCACCGTGTACCCGGGCGTGACGGCCCGGGTGGAGAAGATGGTGGCCAGCCTCGGCGCAGACATTGACGTGGCGTTCTGCCCGGAGCGCATCGCCGAGGGCAAGGCGATGACCGAGCTGTTCGAGCTGCCCCAGATCGTGTCAAGCCGCGGCTCGCGCGGCCTGGAGCGGGCCAGCCGGCTGTTCCGCAGGCTCACCCCGACGCTGGTGCCGATGACGCCGGAGGAAGCCGAGCTGGCGAAACTGTTCACCAATACCTGGCGGTACATCAAATTCGCCACCGCCAACCAGCTTTACATGATGGCCAATGATCGCGGCCTGGATTTCGAGCGAATCCGGCAGGGGCTGGCATTGGATTACCCGCGGGCCGACGACATGCCGGGCGCCGGGTTCGCGGCCGGCCCGTGCCTTTTCAAGGACACCATGCAGCTCGCCGCGTTCAACAACAATAATTTCGCGCTCGGCCACACCGCGATGGCCATTAACGAGGGACTGCCGCTGTATCTGGTGGCACGCCTCGAGCAACGGTTCGACCTGGGCTCGATGACCGTGGGGATCCTGGGGATGGCGTTCAAGGGCGGGTCCGACGACGTCAGGTCCAGCCTGTCCTACAAGCTCAAGCGGCTGCTGGCGTTCAAGGCGGACCGGGTGCTCTGCACCGACCCCTACGTCACCACCGACCCGGACCTGACCCCGCTGCCCGAGGTGCTGGCCCAAGCGGACCTGCTGATCATCGCGGCCCCGCACCCCGAGTATGCCGCCCTGGAGACCGGCAAGCCGGTCGCCGACATCTGGAACGTGCTCGGAAAGGGGGTCGTTGTGTGACTGCGGATGAGCCACGCGTTTCGATCATCATCCCGGCCTACAACGAGGGCAAGCACATCGTCCCCGTCCTGGACCGCCTGTTCGAGTCGGTGCACCTGTCCTGCGAGGTGCTGGTCGTCGTCGACGACGAGGCCGACCCCACGGTGACCGTGGTCCGCGACTACGGCCAGGCCGAGCCGAGGCTCCGGTGCCTGGTCAACACGTACGGGCCCGGCCCGGCGAACGCCATCAGGTTCGGCATTGCGGCGGCCGTGGCGAAGGTCGCCGTGGTGACGATGGCCGACGGCTGCGACGACTCCCGGCAGATCGACGACCTGGCCAGGCTGGTCGAGCGCGGGGTGGCGGTGGCCGCGGCGTCCCGGTACATGGCGGGCGGGCAGCAGGTCGGCGGGCCGCTGGTCAAGGGCATGCTGTCGCGTGCCGCGGGCCGTTCGCTGCGGCTGTTCGCCCGGCTGGGCACGCGGGACGCGACGAACTCGTTCAAGGCGTACTCGACCAGCTTCGTCCGTGAGGTCGGCATCGACTCGCGGGACGGCTTCGAGATCGGCATCGAGCTGACCGCCAAGGCGAAGCGGCTGCGGCTGCCGGTGGCCGAGATCCCGACGATCTGGCTCGACCGGCCGACCGGGGTGTCCAACTTCAAGGTCGCCGAGTGGATCCCCAAGTACCTGCGCTGGTACCGGTTCGCCTTCGGCGGCCGCCTGACCCCGGAGCAGATCAGGGCCCGGAGAGCGAAGAAAGGGAGATGATAAGGGTGGGGCGGCGGGGTGATGGACTAGCAGGGAAGGTTCTGGTCAGCGGCTCGGCCGGGTTCATCGGCGGGTATGTCGTCGGCGAACTGCTCGGCCGCGGCTACGAGGTCGTCGGCCTGGACAACTTCTCCAAGTACGGCAGGGTGGCCAAGTCCTATACGACCTGCTGGCCACCAACGAGCGGATCATCGCGGCCTCCTGCGACGCGGCCATCAAGGCGCACGCCGAGGGCCGGCTCCGGAAGGTCACCTACCTGTCGTCGTCGATGGTCTTCGAGAGCGCGGACCAGTGGCCTTCCCACGAGGGCCAGCAGCGGGAGATCCCGCCGCCGGTGTCGTCCTACGGCTTCCAGAAGCTGGCCGTGGAGTACTTCGCCCAGGCCGCCTGGGATCAGCACCGGTTGCCGTTCACCATCATCCGGCCGTTCAACTGCGTGGGCATCGGCGAGAGCAGGGCGCTGGGTGACGAGCAGATCATGTCGGGGAACATCCGCCTCGCGATGAGCCACGTGGTGCCTGACCTGGTGCAGAAGGTGCTCAAGGGCCAGGACCCGCTGCACATCCTGGGCTCCGGTGAGCAGGTGCGGCACTACACCTACGGCGGTGATCTGGCGGCCGGCATCGTGACCGCGATGGCGCACCCGGACGCGCTGGGCGAGGACTTCAACCTCTCCACCGGCGAGAGCACCACCGTGCTCCAGCTCGCCGAGCTCATCTGGCGCAAGATCAAGGGCCCCGGCGTCCCGCTGCGCATCGTCCACGACGAGCCGTTCGCCCACGACGTTCAGCGGCGGGTGCCCGCCACCGAGAAGGCCAAGCAGGTGCTCGGCTTCGAGGCGGCGACCTCGCTGGACCAGATGCTCGACGAGGTGATCCCGTGGATCGCCCGGGCCGTGGAGACCGGCACGATATGACCTCCGCGTCGGCCTCTGGGGGGCGGGCCGGCACCACCACGGCACCCGATACCACTGACCGGGCACGGCACTCCGCCCGCCGGGCCCTGACCACACTGGACCGGCTCCCGGGCCGCCGCCGCCTCTGGCTGGCGGCCCTGGCCTGGCTGCTGATCGCCGCGGTCCTGTTCGTGTGCTACCTGCACATCTCCCGCACCGTGCCGGTGAACTCCGACGGTGCCGCCAACGCCCTGCAGGCCTGGGACATGCTGCACGGCAACGTGCTGCTGCGCAACTGGTGGCTGTCGGACGTGTCGTTCTACACCACCGAACTGCCCGAGTACATGCTGGTGGAACTGGTGCGCGGGCTGAACGCCGACGTGGTGCACGTGGCCGCGGCCCTCAGCTACACGCTGCTTGTGCTCCTGGCCGCGCTGCTGGCCAAGGGCCGCGCCACCGGCCGCGAGGCCGCGGCCCGGATGCTGCTGGCCGGCGGCATCATGGTGGCGCCGCAGCTCGGCTCCGCCGCCTACATCCTGCTGCTGTCACCGGACCATGTGGGCAGCAACGTGCCGGTGCTGCTCATCTGGCTGCTGCTGGACCGGGCACCGCGCCGCTGGTGGGTGGCGGTGCTCACCGGTGTGCTGATGACCTGGGCGCTCATCGGCGACGGGATCGTCCTCTATACCGGGTTCCTGCCGCTCACGATCATCTGCGCGATCCGCGCCTACCGGGCGATCGTGGTGCGGCGGGAGCCGGGCACGGAGCATCGCTATGAGCTGGGCCTGATCCTGGCCGCGCTGATCGCCGCGGAGCTGAGCACCAGGCTCTTGCTGCTGATCCACTCCATCGGCGGCTTCCTGGTCTGGCCGGTGAGCCCGCTGCTGGCCGTGTCCGGCCAGATGCCGCGCCACTTCGCCTACACGGCGCACGGGCTGTTCGTGCTGTTCGGCGCCGACTTCTTCGGCCGCAAGGTCGGGTTCGCCGCGATCCTGATCCTGCTCCACCTGGCCGGCCTCGCACTGGCCGGCTGGGCGGCCTGTGCCGGGGTGCGCCGGTTCTTCCGCGACGGTGACCTGGTGGACCAGGTTCTGGTGGCCGGCGTGCTGATCGGCCTCACCGTGTACGTGCTCGGGAAGCGGGTCAGCGACATCAACAGCACCCGCGAGTTCGCCGAGGTGCTGCCGTTCGCCGCGGTCCTCGCGGGCAGGCTGCTGGCGCCGCGGCTGCTGCGCGCCCGGCTGGTGCCCGTGCTCGCCGTGGCGCTGGCCGGTTACCTGGTCAGCCTCGGCCAGGCGGCCGGCGCCCCGCCGGTGCCGCCGATGAACCAGCAACTGGCCACCTGGCTGGCCGCGCACCACCTCAGGTACGGGCTGAGCACCTACTGGCAGTCCAGCGTCGTCAGCCTGACCACCGGGGAGCACATCATGGTGGTGCCGGTGGCCACGGCGACCAAGACGGCCGGCTCACTGGTGCGGCGGGACGAGTGGGAGTCGACCGAGGACTGGTATGACCCGGCCCGGCACGACGCGAACTTCATCGTCCAGCTGACCAAGCCGAACGGGCTGCCGGCGTTCCTGCCGCCCGCCAGCGTGGCGAACACGTTCGGCCGGCCGGCCCGGGAGTACCTGGTCGGCCCGTACCGCATCCTGGTCTGGCCCAAGAACCTGCTCACCGAACTCGGCTGAGGGCCAGGCGTGGCCGGAACTCCCGGACCGGCAGGGCCGAGGCCTTGGGAGGGGTTCCGGGGGGCCGCTCCCCCGGGCCAGGACGGCTAGCGGCCGGGGCGCTCCATGGTGGACGGGCCCACATGAGCGTCCAGCCAGTCGCCCAGCGGCCGGGCCGCCCGCAGGAAACCGGCGATGCGGTCCTTGGCCTCCGGGGTCTCCAGCCAGGGCGCCGGCGGCCACTCCTGCCAGGCGACGATGCCCTTGTAGCGGAGCAGCCCGGCCCGCGGGTGATCGGCCGGGTACCCGCGGGGCACGGTCTTCAGCACATCGCGGCCGTGCACCTCGATGCCCCGCTTCTCGATCCCGGCGATCAGCCGCTCGAGTTCCCCGCCGGTCCGCATCGCCGCCACCGCCTCGCGGTACCTGCCGACCTGGTCGGAGGCCATGCCGTACATGCCGTCACCGGCGGCGAGGCCTCGGGCGGAGAGCTGGATGTAGCCACCGCCGAGCATCGCGCCCAGGTGGGTCTTGTACGGGGTCTTGTCCTTGCTGAACCGAACGTCGCGGTACGGCCGGAAGATCTTCGACTCACCGAACTCCGGCCCCAGTTCGTCAAGCAGCTCCGTCATCGGGCGCAGGACCTGCTCCTCGTAGACGGCCTTCTGCCTGGTCCAGTACGTCTTGGAGTTGTCGGCCTCCAGGCCTTCGTAGAACTCCAGCGCCTCGTCGCCCCACCCGCCGAAGGCCATGTCCGTCAGTCCTCTCTATGGTTCCTGCTTGTCCTGCTACCCCCGGCCCCCCCCCGCTGGCCTGCGGCCCCCGCGACTACGTCGCGGGGGCCTTGTCCTGGATCTCCCAGGCGTGGTCGAGCGCGTGCCAGGCGGCGCGGCGGGCGACGAACCGGGCGGGGCGCCGGGCGCGGCCGAGATCGTCCGGCGCCCCGGCCGCCACCGTGGCCCGGATCTCCGCCAGGATCGCGGCCCGGACCCGGGCCACGGCGGTGACGTCGCCGGCCGGGAAGGGCCGTTCGGCGAGCCCGAGCATCCGGGCGTGCAGTACCTCGGTCTCCCGTACGTGCTCGATGATCTGATCCCGGTCCCGGCCGCCGCCGCGCGGGCCCTTGCGCAGCACCGCCGGGGCCGCGGCGGCGGTCTGCTCGAAGTAGTCCCACGCGGTTTCGACCAGCGCGGCGAGCCGTTCCGCCTGCTGCGCCGTGCCGGGCCCGCGGTCGAGCGCGGGGGCGACATCAAGCGCGCCGAAGTCGGTCGTGCCGGTGCCGGTCACCCGCTCGGCGATCTCGATGCAGTCCACCTCGCCCGCCGGGTCGAAGGCAAGGCCGGCCAGGGCGGGCACCACGGCGTACCGGGAGACCGCGGCCGCCAGCGCGGCGAGCGCCTGTTCCTCGCCGCGGCCGGACCGGCACCAGCCCGGCCAGTCCACGGCGCAGGCGAACACCCGCTTGGTGCCCGCCTCCAGGTACACGCCCGTCACGGGCACCATCTTTCCAGCAGCTGCCGGGCCAGTGTCACCAGCGCCTGAACTCAAGGATGCGCCACGGCAGCACCCGGGCCAGGTGCGTGTCCCGGACCAGGGCATAGCCGGCCTCGGCCATCAGTGCCTCGTGCTGGGCCCGGGTGCGCTCCCGCCCGCCCACGGCGGTGAGCATGATCAGGTCCATCAGGTGGGCCTGCGAGGGCTCGGGGCCGTCCGGCAGCATCAGCTCGACCACCATGATGGAGTTGCCCGGCTGCCCGGCCACGCGGCAGTTCGCCAGGATGGCGCGCACCTGCTCGTCGTCCCAGTTGTGCAGCACCTGGCTGAGCACGTAGAGGTCGCCGGGCGGGACCTCCTGCAGGAAGCTGCCGGGCACCAGCTCCGCCCGGCCGGTGAGCCCGGCGTCGGCGAGCACCTGCGGCGCCTCGGCCAGCGCCTCCGCGCGGTCGTACAGCACCCCGGTGGCGCCGGGGTCGGCCCCCAGCAGGTAGGCGAGCAGGGTGCCACGGCCGCCGCCGAGATCCACGATCCGCCCGGAGGCCAGCGGCCGGAACCCGCTGGCCGCCAGCTCGGTCACCATGGTGGTGGTAACCCGGCTCATCGCCCGGCCGAACCACATGGCTTCCTCGGGATGCTTCCCGTAGTACTCATAGAGCCCGCCGGGCCCGGCGGGATTGACCTTCCCGGTCGCCACCACGTCGGTGATGTTGCTGCCGACCATCCACATCGGCGGCCCGAGGAACCCGGCGGCGAGGCTGCGGGCCGAGCCCTCCACATCGGTGCGGAACAGCTCCCCGGTCCCGGTCAGCTCATACCGGCCGGTGCCGTCCCGGCGGACCAGCCCGTAGACGGCAGCCGCGGCGAGCACCCGGCCGAGCGCGTCCGGGTCCGCGCCGGTCTCGTCGGCCAGGTCGGCCACCGGCCGTGGCCCGGCGGCCATCAGGTCGGGGATGCCTAACCTGGCCACGACCAGCGCGACCTGGGCCATCAGCAAGCCTTCAAGGAACATGCTGGCCCGCTGCCCGTCCTCGCCGTGGCCCAGCATCTCCGCGTGCAGCGTTATCCGTGCCTCACTCACCGGCCTGGCTCCCTTCCGTCGACACGGCTCCACTCACCGACCCCACCGCGGTCCTAGTCCACACTCACGCCGGCCGTCCTGTAAACGGGATGATCTGGCGCAGGTTTGCCCCGTGCAAAGACCTGCATCGTTTCGGATAGCCGGGCTTTAGTCCCTTTACAGACCGCGCGGGTTGGTCAAGCATCACGAGTATCGCTACTGGACTGCCTCAAATCTCAGTGGGTTCCCGGCTTCGCTGACGCGGCTGACCGCCGCGACGGCGATGCCTGGCCGGGTGCGCGGGGCACCCTGCGACTGGGCGCAGATCCGGTAGCAGGACATTCGTTGTCCGACCCGACCGCCCTGGACCGTGTGCTGGGAGGGGACCGTGACGCTGTTAACGCCGCCCGGGGACAATCCGGTGAACCTGGCCCCGGGAGCGCCTCCCGCCAGACGGGTCCCGCCGGGCCTGGCCGCGCTGGCCGCCCAGTTCCCCGGGCTTCGGGTCGGGGAGGTGCTGTGCCATGACGGCAAGTCGGTGCTGGCCGCCGGGCACGCCGGCGACCAGCCGGTCATCATCAAGGTGCTGGCCGACGGCGACCCGTCCTGGCGGCACCGGCAGCGTCACGAGATCGGCGTGTACCAGATCTTTGCGAAGCATCCCCCGCCGGTGCGCGTGCCCCGGCTGGTGCATACCGACGGGCAGTGCATCGTCGTCATGGAACGGCTGGACGGCGCCACCCTCGGCAGCGGCCGCTACCCGCGGGTCCTGACCTGCGAGGAGGTCGAGGCGGCGGCCGGGGTGGTCGGCCAGTTGCATGACTGGCAGCCGCTGCCGGACGGGTTCCGGCCGGTGTTCGCCTACCACAACCGGATCGTCCGCTATCACGCCGCCGGGTACTTCACCGCGGACGACCGGCGGGCGCTGGAGCGGCTGCTCGCCCGGTGCGGGCAGCCCCGGCAGCTCAACCACGGTGACCCGCTGCCCGGCAACATGCTCCGGCTGCCCAGCGGCGAGTGGGCGCTGCTCGACTGGGAGTTCACCGGCCTGTTCCTGCCCGGCTTCGACCTGGCGATGCTCAGCGTGCTGCTGGCCGACACGCCCGGCGCCGCGGAGTTCCTCGAGGACGTGGCCTGCCAGGCCGGCTACGAGGTCGCTTACCTGGTCAACCTGGCCGTCGTGCTGTCCAGGGAGCGCCGCATCCATCTCACGCTGTCCAGCGACCACCCGCTGCGGGTGGCCCGGCTCCCGGCGATCGACGCCGCCTGGTCACGGGCCAGGGAACGGCTCATGGCCGCCGCGGGGCGGCGGTTATTCCAGACGGCCCGGCGCTGAGGCGCCGCCACCTCGGCCGGGCTCGCTAGGGCTGCATCCCGTCCACCCGGCGGATGATCTCCCGGCACAGCGGCCCCACGCCCGCCGGATCGTCGGTGAACTGGGATGGCTTGATGCAGAAGGTGGTGAACCCGGCCGCCATCTGCGGCGGTATCGCCGCCAGGGCCTGGCCGAGATCGGCCACGGCGTCCGGGCCGCCGAACGTGGCCCGGGTCCCGCCGACCAGTTCCAGGCCGCGCATGTCCCGGCCAGCCGCCTCCATCGCGGCCGCCAGGGCGGCCATTTCCTCCGGCGCCGGCGGGCCCAGCGGGTTGAACCCACCGCCGTAGGCGACGATCCGCTCCAGCATCCGCCGGTGCAGGCCCGCGCCGCCCAGCCACAACTGCGGGCCCTCGGGCCGGAACGCCTTCGGCTCGAGGTAGACGTCGTGGAACCGGTAGTGCTTGCCCGTGTACGAGGCCGGGGTGTCCCGCCACAGCACCCGCCAGGCCGCCAGATGCTCATCAAGCAGGTCGCCGCGTTGCCGGAACGGCACGCCGAGCGCCGCGTACTCCTCGTCCAGCCAGGAGACCGTGGGCTGCACCACCAGCCGGCCGCCGCTGAGCAGGTCGAGCGAGCCCAGTTCGCGGGCGAGCAGCAGCGGGTGCCGCAGCGGCGCGATCACCGCGCTGGCGACCAGCCGGACCCGAGTGGTCACCGCGGCGATCGCGGAAAGCAGCACCAGCGAACTCGGCCAGGGCGTGGCGGGATCCTGGTTGCCCGGCAGCGCGTACTCGCGGGGGTTGGCCATCAGCCCGTTCGCGTTCGCGGCCGGGCCGAGCACGATGTGCTCGCTGAGCATGACCGCGTCGAACCCGGCGTCCTCGGCCTCGCGCGCCCAGCGCACCAGGCGCGGCAGGTCCCGGCCGCAGGTCATGGTCCAGTTCTCGCTGAGGATCAGGCACATCCGCGGCGAAGGCATGATCGGATTCTCCCGTTACGAACGGCGTGGGGGGCGGATGCCGCGGAATTCCCAGTCCCCGCCGAGTGCCGTGGACCGGACTTCCTCGCTCTCCGTCGGCTGCGCGCCCAGGCCGGCGGGCACCGGCAGCGGGCCGGCCACGATGTGGTTGCGCAGCCTGCCGAGCCCGTCGACCTCGACCTCGACGACGTCCCCCGGCCGGACCGGGCGGGAGCCCGCCGGGGTCCCGGACAGCAGCACGTCGCCGGGGCACAGGGTGATGGTGCGGGCGATGTCGGCGACCAGGTAGTGCATGTCCCACTGCATCTCGTCGGTGGAGCCATCCTGCGCGAGCCGGCCGTTGACGTAGGTGCGCAGCCGCTTGCCGTGGAAGTCCCAGCCGGTGACCAGGCCGGGGCCGAGCGGCGCCATGGTGTCCGAGCCCTTGACCCGCAGCATGGATCCGGCGTCGGTGTCGCGGAAGTCGTGCAGCCCGAAGTCGTTGCCGATCGTGTACCCGGCGATGTAGTCCGCCACGTCCGAGGCAGGCACGCCCCGGCAGGTGCGGCCGATCACGATGGCCACCTCGCCCTCGTAGTTGAGGTACTTGCAGTTCGCCGGCCGGACCACCGCGCCGCCGTGACCGGCCAGCGCGGAGACCGGCTTGTGGAAGAACGTCGGGGCGGGCGGCAGCGTTGCGCCGAACTCGGTCACCCGGCTGTGGTGGTTCAGGTGCACCGCGATGATCTTGGTGGGCACGACCGGCGGCAGGTGCACGGCCTGGTCCGCCGGGATCCGGCGGCCGTCCCCGGCGACCAGGCCGTCCCCGTCCCGGCGGACCTGCACCGCGGCGCCGTCGAGCAGGATCCTGCGGTATTCCGTCGTCACGACGCTCTCCCCTCCGCGCTGGCCGCATGGCGCCAGCCGCCGGCGGGCCGGTCGAACCAGAGGTGGACCTGGCCGGTGCCCACCGAGTTCTCGTAGTCGCTGTAGGCACGTGCCGGGGCGGTCACCGCCCCCTCCCCCAGCGCGGCCACCATCATCAGGTAATGCGCGAACCGCGCCTCGGGGTGCACCCTCAGGAATTCCGGCATGGTAGCGATGACCCGGGCGTGGTCCCCGGCCCGGAGCCACCCGATCCGCTCCTCGTCCGCCGCGCGCGCCTCGGCGGTCCTGATGTGCACCGTGTCGCTGGCCTCGTGCGCGCGCAGTTCGCGCAGCGACCAGAACGTGTGCGACATGGCGCCGGAGGCCACCAGCAGGACGGTGCGGCCGGTCGCCGCGATGGCCGCGCCGAGCGCCCGGCCCGCGCGCAGGAAGTCCTCGGTGTCACCGGTCTGCGCGATGCTGACCGAGACCCACCGCTTGCCCAGCCCCCGGCCGAGGTAGTGCCACAGGTTGACGGTCGCGTAGTGGGTGGGCAGGCAAGGGTCATCGATGGCGGTGATCCAGGTCCCGTGCGCCTCAGCCTGGGCGGCGATGGCGTGCGCGAGTTCCGGGTCACCCGGCCAGTCGTAGGGGATGCGGGACATGCCGCGCGGCAGTTCGTCGGACGTGAAAAGCCCCGCCCGCGTCGCCTGGGCGGACACGACGAACTCCACGGTGGTGTGCCAGTGCGAGTCGAGCACCACGACCGTGTCATAGTCCAGCGCGCCGAAGACCTCGGCGCGCAGCCGCTCCAGGCCGGGGACCAGGCTGATCTCCTTGCCCTCGTTCAGCTCCAGCCGCTCGGAGTACGGCAGCATGATCGTCGGCACATGGGCCAAGAGCCCGGCCCCGGCAACCTCACCCATGGCTGGTCCATCCCTGTCCTGCGTAGACGGTGTTCTTGACGTCGCTGTAGAAGTCGAAGCTCCAGGTGCCGCCCTCACGGCCGATGCCGGACAGCCCGGCGCCGCCGAACGGCGCGGCCAGGTCGCGGACGAAGAAGCAGTTGACCCAGACGGTCCCGGCGACCAGCCGCGCGGACACCCGTTCGGCCCGGGCCCTGTCCCCGGTGAACAGCGTGGCCGCCAGCCCGTACGGGGTGCCGTTGGCCAGCGCGACGGCCTCGTCTTCGCTGGCGAAGGTCTGCAGGGTGAGCACCGGCCCGAACACCTCCTCGGTGAGGATCTCCGCGCCGGGCGCCGCGCCGCCGAGCAGGGTCGGCTGGTAGTACAGGCCGCCGAGGACGGGGTTGACCGCCCCGCCGAGCAGCGGCCGGGCACCGGCCGCGATGGCCCGCCGCACGTAGCCGTCCACCCGGTCCAGGTGCGCGCGGGTGATGTTCGGCCCGATGTCGGTCGCCCCGTCGCGGGGGTCGCCCTGGCGCAGCCGCGCCGCGCGGATGGTGAACCGCGCGGTGAACTCGCCGGCGATCGCCTCGTCCACCAGCAGCCTGGTGCCGGCCAGGCACACCTGCCCGGCGTTGTCGAACTGCCCGACCGCGTGGCCGACGGCCAGGTCCAGGTCGGCGTCGGCGAACACCAGCAGCGGCGACTTCCCGCCGAGTTCCAGCGAGACCGGCGTGAGCTGGGCACCGGCCGCGGCGGCGACCTGGCGGCCGGTGGCCACCGAGCCGGTGAAGGCGACCCTGGCCACGTCCGGGTGTGCCACCAGCGGCGCCCCGGCCTCCGCGCCCAGGCCCTGTACGACGTTGAAGACGCCGTCGGGCAGCCCGGCGTCGCGGGTGATGTCCGCGAGCAGGCTGGCGGTCAGCGGCGCCCACTCCGGCGGCTTGGCCACCACGGTGTTCCCGGCCGCGAGCGCGGGGGCGATGCGCCAGGTCGCGAGCATCAGCGGGGCGTTCCACGGGGTGATCACCGCGGTGACCCCGGCCGGGTCCCAGGAGACCCGCTCCGCGTGCCCGGAGACCTCCCGGTCCCCCGGGTCGAGCCGGCCCAGCCAGTCCGCGAAGAACTCGAAGTTGTGCGCCACCCGGGGCATCACGCTGCGCCGGTGCGAGCGCAGCAGCGAGCCGTTGTCCCCGGTCTCGACCTGGGCGAGTTCCTCGATCCGGCCGCGCACCCCGGCCGCGATCGCGCGCAGCACCGCGGCCCGCTCCGCCGGCGGGGTTCCCGCCCAGCCGCCGAACGCCGCCCGCGCCGCGCCGACCGCCGCGCCGACCTCGGCCGCCCCGCCCCGGGCCACCTCGGCGATGGGTTCTGAGTCGATCGGGGACACGTCGGTGAACGTGGCGGCCGATCCGGCCCGGCGGCCGCCGATCCAGTGGCGCGTGTCCACCGCGACACCGGCCACGTGCGCCGAGTTCAGTGGCAAGGCAGATCACCACCCGAAGGTCGTTTGGAACCAAAATATAGTACGAAGGTCATCCGGCCGTGGCTAGCCTTCGCCGTCACGTCGGCCGCGTACGCGGGGGGTTGCCCTGGTTCCCAGTTAGCCGGGCTGGTTTCTCGCTGGCTGGGACAGGCGGTGGGCGAGCTGCGCCCGGGAGCGGACGCCGAGCTTCGCGTAGGCGTGCGACAAGTGGCCCTCGACGGTGTTGATGGTGACGAACAGGGCCTGGGCTATCTCCTTGTTCGAGCGGCCGGTGGCCGCCAGTTCGACGACGCGGCGCTCGGTGGGGGTCAGCTGGCCGGCCCGGCCGGGGCGCCGGGCGCCGATGCGGTCGATCTCGGCGCGGGCGCGCGCGGCCCACCCGGTGGAGCCGATCTCGTCGAAGGTCCCGGCCGCCTGTTCGAGCGAGCGCCGCGCGGCGGCCCACTTCCGCAGCCGGCGCTCGGCCTTCCCGAGCGCTAGCAGTGCCCTGGCCCGGTCGAAGCGAAGGCCGAGCTGCCCGTAGGAATCCGCTGCCGCCCGGAGTTCTGCCGCCGCCGCGTCGCCGCCTGGCGGGGCCGCGAGGCGGATCAGTGCGCTGCACCGTTTAGCGGTGACCAGGCCCCAGGGGTGCTCCTGTTGCTCGGAGAGCGTTCGCAGCCGGGCGGTGACCTCGCGCGCCCTGTCCAGTTCGCCAAGCTCCACCAGCGCCTCGACCAGCTCCGGCGCGACCGGGAAGACACCGGGCTCGTCCACCCCTTCCCGTTCGGTGTGTTCCCAGACCGTGCCCAGGCTCTCCGCCGCGCGTGCGGGCTCGCCGGTGAGCAGCGCGACGATGCCGCGCGCCCGCAGGCCTTCGAGCCAGTCCCACTGGAAGTCGATCGCCTCCGCCCGGTCGATCGTGTCGGCGGACCAGCTCATCGCCTCTTCCGGGAGGCCCCGGCCCGCGGCGAGCAGGGCGCGGCAGCGTTGGTGGTAGGGCTCGACGAACAGCTCACGCTCGGCCGTCTCGGCCCACTCGTCCAGCAGTCGCTGCGCCGTCTGCCACTCGCCGGCCCGGAGCGCGAGCTCGCACAGATGCAGCCGCGCCCAGACGTAGGAGAGGGGCTCGCCACGTTCGTCACTGAGCGTGCGGAGCCGCTCGAACACGGGCTTCGCCGCTTCGATCTCGCCGCGCCAGACGTGCCGTTGGCCCGCGACGCGCTCGGGCGACTCGGCGAGGTGACCGGGCGAGGCTGACGCGGCGTTCCATCGCTCGCAGATGTCGCCGATGCCGCGCCCGCGCAGCCCGCGGGCCCAGGCGAGCGCGAAGAGCACGGCCCGCTCCACCTCGGGCCCGGCCCGCTCCGCGGCGGGCAGAACTTCGAGCGCGCGCGCCTCGGCGTCGGCGATCCGTTCGACGCTGATCACGGCGCTCGACATCTTCGCGACGATGAGCGCGTGCAGCGCCGGGTCGGCCTCGGCCGCCACGCGCGCGCGGTCGAGAGCCTGCCGGTAGTCGTCGAGGTGCACGTAGACGGCCTCGGCGAGGAGCAGCCAGGCGCGGGCCAGCGGCGGGCCGCCCGGGATCGAGTCCAGATTGGCGGTGAGCAGCTCCGTCAGGCGCTCGGGCTCGCCCGCGGTCTCGAGGTAGGACGCGAGCGCGAGCAGCCGCTCGGGCCGCTGCGCCGAGTCCGCCGGCGTGAGCCGGATCGCGTGCTCGCCCAGCTCGGCCGCCTCCCGGCGCGCGCCGCGCGCGAAGGCGTGCCCCGCGGCCGCGGCGACCGTCGCCGCGAGCTGCTCGTCCGGATCGCGGCTGGCGAGTGCGAGGTGGTGGGCGCGCAGCCCATCGTCGGCCGCCACGCTGGCCAGCGTCCGATGCAGCTCGCGGCGCTCGCGGCTCGCGGAGCGCTTCTTCACCGCCCCGGCAAGCAGCGGGTGCGCCGCCCGGATGCGGCTGCCGTCGGCGAGCACCAGGCCGCGCTCGATCGCGTCGTCCAGCGTGGCGGGCGCGGCGATCGCGGGGAGCTGCGACGGTTCGAGGTCGCCGCTCAGCGCCACCGCGAGGAGCAGCCTGCGGACCGGTTGCGGCAGGCGTGTCACCCGCGCCCCGAGGAGCCCCTCGACCGTCTCGGGCACGGGAAGGTCGCCGCCGAGCGCGGGCAGCCCTTGCTCGACGAGCGTCCGCCCGAGTTCGAGCGCGAACAGGGGATTGCCGAGCGTGGCGTCGAAGATCCGCCATAGCAGGTGCCGCGGCAAGGTCAGGTGGAGCCGGTCCGCGAGCATGTGGCGCATCGCATCGAGGCTCAGCGGCCCCACGCTCAGCCGCTTGATCTCAGGAGCGAGTGCTCGCTCGAGCTGAGTCGGCGCGCGGGGGCGCCGGGTCAGCAGGAAGCTGACGTGCTCGCCGCCCAGCCGCCGCGCCGCGAACGCGATCGCGTCCGCGGAAGCGCCGTCGAGCCACTGGATGTCGTCGATCGCGACGAGCACCGGCTGGCGCGCGGCGAGCGTGCGCAGCGTGCCGAGAACACCGGCGGCGACGGCCCGCGGCTCGCCCGGCGAGGCGGCGGCCTCGGCGCGCAGCAGCGCGACCTCGAGCGCGTGGGCCTGGGGCGCGGGCAGGTGCGGCAGCGCCTCGTCGGCGACCGTCCCGAACAGGTCGGCCAGCCCGGCGAAGGTGAGCCGGGCTTCGGCCGGGTGGCCGATGCTCTCCAGGACCAGATAACCGCCTGTCCGGGCGGCTTCGAGCAGAGTGCACCAGACGGCGGTCTTTCCGATCCCGGCCGGGCCCTCGACGACCAGCACTCGTGCCGGGCCGGCTTCCAGAAAGGCCTGGCCGGCCTTAAGCTCGAGGTCCCGCCCGAAAAGCGCTACGTCCACTCCTGACCAGACGTTACGTCCATTTCCTGACCCGACCCTACTGGCCCGGACTTGGGTGCGCCATGGCCGCGAAGGGGCGCCGTGCCAGTCAAAAGTCCGGGGTTTTCCGCCGTTTCACGCCGGGCTGCCCGCGCGTAGCGTCGGGCGCATCAGCGCGGCGGTCACCGGGCCGCACGCAGGCGAAGGGGGCATGAGATGACGACGGTTGCGGTGCCGGAGGCAGGCGCGCCGATGCGGAGGCACACGGTGCGCGGTGGCGGCGGGCTGCTGTTGCACGTGCGCGAGTGGGGCAATCCGGACGGGCGGCCGATCCTGTTCCTGCACGGCTGGTCGCAGAGCCATCAATGCTGGGACAAGCAGGTCTCCAGCCCGCTTCTTAAGGAGTTCCGGCTGGTTGCCTGCGACCTGCGGGGCCACGGGATGTCGCAGGCGCCGCCGGGCCCCGAGTGCTACACCGACGCCGGGCTGTGGGCCGACGACGTCGCGGCCATCGTCGGGCAGTTGCGCCTCGGCCGGCCCGTCCTGGTCGGCTGGTCCTATGGCGCCTTCGTCATCTGCGACTACCTGCGCGCGTACGGCCAGGAGCAGGTGGCGGCCGCCTGTTTCGCCGGCGGTGCCGTGAAGCTGGGCCAGGCGGCGTTCGGGACGCTGATCGGCCCCGGCTTCCTCGACCACTTCGCGGACGCGACCTCGGACGACCTGCCGGCCAACATCCGCGCCATGCGCGGCCTGGTGCGGGCGTTCGCGGCGAAGCCGCTCCCGGCCTCCGACGTCGAAACGCTGCTGTGCGCGGGCATGGTCGTGCCCGCGGGCATCCGGGCGAGCCTCGCGGCCCGCGAGATCGACGGCGACGACGTGCTGCGCTCGCTCGGGGTGCCACTGCTCGTCTCGCACGGCCGCGCCGACACCATCGTGCTCCCGGCGATGGCCGAGCACGTCCTCGCGACCTGCCCGGCCGCCGAGGCCTCCTGGTACCCCGGCGCTCACGCGCCGCACCTGGAGGAGCCCGAGCGCTTCAACCGCGAGCTGGCGGCGCTCGCCCGCCGCGCCGGTCGGGGCTGTGATGATCACACCGGCCGAGGCGACGCGGCGCAGTCCGATCACCAGGGGCAGCCCGGGCCTGGCGGGGCGACGGACGGGGCGGATGCCGGTGGCGGGCCGGCCCCTGCGGCGGAGCAGGGCAAGCAGGGCCGGCGGAACTTCCTGACCGGCCTGGCGGCCGGGGCGGCGGGAACGGCGGCGCTCGCGGCGGGCCTCGTCTCGGCCCAGCCCGCCCGCGCCAGCACCGGCGATTCCTGGACCCTCGGCGCGGCAAACACCGCGGGGGGGCTCACGTTCCTGGATATGACCGCGAACCCGTATTCGGATCCGGCCCTCAGGGTGTCGACCGAGGGGCAAGGGCCCGCGGTCGAGGGCGATAACCACGGCGGGGGCCCCGGTGTCATGGGGACGACAGGCACCGGCACCGGCGTGGCCAGCCCGGGAGTGCTCGGCCAGGCTGGCGCCGACGCGGGCGTCGGCGTGTTCGGCACCGGTGACATCGGCGTGCGGGGCGACTCGCCCGGTGCCACGTCCACGCAGGTCGGCGTGAAGGGAAGTGCCGGGGGGCCACAGGGCATCGGTGTGCAGGGCACCGGCTTCAAGGGCGTCGAGGGCGTGAGCCCCAACTACGGCGTGTACGGCGCGGGGTTCTTCGGCGTCTACGGCCTGAGCCCGGTCGGTGCGGGCGTGTACGGCGACTCCAGCGCCGCCGCCGTCCCCGGGGTGCTGGCCAGCAGCCAGGTCAGCGGCGGCCTCGCGCTGAGCGTGCAGGGCTTTGCCAAGTTCTCCACCGCGGGAAAGGCGACCGTCGCAGCGGGTGCGTCGAAGGTCACGGTCACCCTGGCCAAGGTGGTGGCCACTGACTCCGTCCTGGCGACCGTCCAGGGCAGCAAGCCGGTTTCGGTGAAGAACGCCACCGCCTCGGCCGGAAAGATCACCATCACCCTCACCGGCACCACGTCGTCGTCGGTCACGGTCAGCTACCTGGTCCTCCGTACCTAAGCCAGGGCCAGCCTTCGCCGCCCGCTGACCCCGCACGGAGGTCCGTGCGGGGTCAGGGCTGGACCGGTTCCCGGTCAGCCAGGCTGGTTCCCGGTTGGCCGTAGCAGTCTTCCGCCGTCCCAGGTGACCCCGACCTGGCGGTAGTAGCCGGCGATGATCTCGCGGACCTCCAGGGCGGCCAGTTCCTCGGTGGGCGAGTCGAACAGGTCGAGCGTCGCGTCACCGCGCCAGGCCGGGCCGGCCTCGGCGCTGGCGCTGCCCGAGGCGATGAGCTCGTCGAGCGAGTCGGGCGCGCCCTTCTCGATCGAGGGCATCCACCGGTGGTGCGCCATCGGATGGGCGTTGACGAACCCGTTGTCCGGGGACGGCTCGCGCAGCGTGACCACCGCCTGGGCGAGCCGCCGGTCGGCGGCGGCCAGCGTGCCGGCGAACCGGCCGCCGGGCGCGATCCGCGGCGCGGCCCGGCCGAACGGGTGCGGCCGGGTCTGGTGGATCGACCCGAGCTTCTTCGGATACCCCTGGTGCAGGCCGCGCACCAGCGCGAAATCGGCGTCCACCCAGATGTAGACGCAGCGCGAGTAGACCTGCCCGGCGTAGGCGCAGCGCACCACGGCGAAGCACTCGCGGTACTGGGCCCGCACCGGATCCAGCAGCTCCGCGCCGGACTCCCCGCAGGACTGCCAGTCGGCCCAGATCAGCGCCACGGCGCCGGGATCGGTGGGCGCGGGCTCCAGCGGGGCGGGCAGCAGTTCGGCGACCCGGGCCGGGTCGGTGCGGTACTCCACGGTGAGCAGGTCGCCGGAGTAGTGCCAGGGCGGCTCGGGCAGCAGCGACGCCCGCCCGGTCGCGGTTCTCGGGTAGAAGAACCCCGCCAGATCGCTCATAGGTGCTCCGAGGTCGTTTGTATCCGTACGATCATGGATGCTAGACGCAGGAATTCATTCCCGCCAGGCTGGATGCCCGGCCCAGCCGCGCCCTGAGCGGCTGGCCGGCCAGGGGATCGATGTCGTCCGGGTGTCCTACCCGGACCTGATCGGCGTGGACCGGGGCCGGGACGTGCTGCTCGGCGAACTGGCGTCCGCGGCCGGCCACGGGCTGGCGTTCTGCCGGGCGGTGTACCACACCTCGCCGATGGGCGACGTGGTGCCGGTCCAGGGCGGCCTCGAGGCCGGGCTGCCCGACATCACCGTCCGCCCCGACCTGGCCACGCTGACCCCGCTGCCGTGGGAGCCGGGGGCGGCGTGGTGCCTCGGTGACGCCTTCACCCCGGACGGCGCGCCCGCGGCGGAGTCGCCGCGCGCCGTGGCGCAGCGGGTGGCCGGCCGGGTCGCGGGCCTCGGCTACGCCCTGGTCTGCGGCCCCGAGCTCGAGTTCTACCTGTGCCAGCCGGCGCCAGGGGGCGGGTGGCGGCGGTACGCCAACGACCTGGGGAACGTGTACGTGGTCGGCCGCAAGGGTGACCCGCAGGGCGTGCTGCTGGCCATGCTCAGGCAACTGCGGGACGCGGGGCTGCACGTCACCGCGGCCAACCACGAGTTCTCGCCCGGCCAGTTCGAGATCAACCTCGGCCACTCGGAACTGGCCGACGCGGCCGACCGGTCGTTCCGGCTCAAGTCGGCGGTGCAGGAGATCGCCCGGCACCACGGCCTGCTGGCCACGTTCATGGCCAAGCCGTTCAACGACGAGGGCGGGTCCGGGTTCCACGTGCACGTCTCGCTCACGGACTCCTCGGGGGAGAACGTGTTCGGCGACCCCGGCGGCCCGGACGGGCTGGCCGCCGTCGGCCGGCACGCCATCGGCGGGGTACTGGCCCACGCCCGGGCGCTGAGCGCGCTGCTCAACCCGACCATCAACTCCTACAAGCGGTTCGGGCCGGACACCCTGGCCCCGTGGCTGATCGACTGGGGCCTGGACAACCGCAGCGCGATGGTCCGGATCCCGCCCGAGCGGGGCGCCGCCGCCCGGATGGAGGTCCGGCTCGGCGACGCCACCGCCAACCCCTACCTGGCCATGGCCGCCGTCGGCGCGGCCGTCTACCTGGGCATCACCGGGAAGGTGGAGCCGCCCGCCAAGCTGGAGGGCTACGGCTACGACCCGGAGCGCGCGGACATGCTGCCACAGCGGCTCGGCGACGCGCTTGATGCACTGGAAGCCGACCGGGAGCTTGCCGAGGTGCTCGGCGAGTACTTCGTCGGCTCGTTCCTGGCCTACAAGCGGAACGAGATCGAGCGGTTCGAGCGGTTCGTCACCGACTGGGAGTTCCGCGAGTACACCTACCACCTCTGACCCAGCACCGCCCCAACCTGCCCCTGAACCCCACCCCAACGATTCGTGATCATGACTTTGGTGGGGCTATACCCCCACCAAAGTCATGATCACGACGAGGGTCGGTGCCTGGACGCCGGGATCAGGGGCCGAAGGTCGTGGTGAGGGGGATGGTGCGGCCGGTGGCGGCGGCGGTCCGCGCGGCCAGCATGATCTCCAGGACGTGCCGGGCCCGGGCGGCGCTGGGCAGCGGCCGCGTCCCAGCGTCCAGGCAGTCGGCCAGGTGCTCGACCAGGGACGCGCGGGCCAGCACCTGGGTCCGGTCCGGGACCATCTCGGCGTCCAGCGACCGCGGGGTGATCCAGCCCGGCAGGCCGGGCGCGGCGTCCACCCGGAACAGTTCCATCGGCAGCTCCCCCGGCCCGTAACCGGCGCCGGGCCGGTTCACCACCAGCGTCCCGGCAAGCCCGAACACCTCCATCTCCGGGCTGCGGGTGGCCACCACGCAGAAACCGGCGTCCACCACGGCGAACGTGGCGCCGCCGAAGTCCAGCAGGAGCAGGTTGTTGTCGTTCTCGGTGACCGGGATCTCCAGGCCGTCGAACGGGCCGCCGCGGGCCCGCCGCACCGGCGCGGTCACCCCGGACATCGCCGCCACGGCCCGGGCCGGGCCGAGCACGGCGGTGACCCGGTCCAGCCCGTAGACGCCCATGTCGAGCAGCGGGCCCGCGCCCTCGGCGTAGAACCAGGCCGGGTCGGCCGGCCAGGCCATGGCGGCCGGGCCGCCGTGCGAGGACTGCACGCGGGCGAACGCCACCTTGCCGATGGCGCCCGCGCCGATGAGCCGCCGCGCCTGCGCCCATTCCCGCTTCAGGATGTCCATCGGCGCGCAGACGATCAGCAGGCCGCCCCGGTCGGCCGCCTCGATCAGCTCGTCCGCCTGCGCCAGGGTGGACGCCAGCGGCTTCTCGGTGACCAGGTGCTTCCCGGCGGCCAGGACGCGCAGCGACGTCTCGTAGTGGTCCGCGATCGGGGTCAGGTTGACCACGGCGTCGACGTCCGCCCGGGCGAGCAGCCCGCCGAGGTCGTCGCAGACCACCGGGATGTCCCAGTCCCGTGCCACCTGCTCCGCGCGGGCCCGGGTCCGGCTGGCGATCGCGGTCACCGCCACCCGGCCGGACAGCCGCCGCAGGCCGGGCAGGTAGCCGGGCTCGACCGTGGCGATCATCCCGGCGCCCAGGATCCCTACGCGGAGCGGGTCCCCCGGCCTACGGGCGGCAGGACCGGGCAGGGTCATGCCGCCACCTCCTCCGCAGCTCGCATGGGACGGTGCAGTCTACGGCTAGCCCCGCGCCGCCTTGACGTGCTCCTCTAGCGCCGGAGGCGGCCCGGCGGCGCTGGCACGCCGGGGAGCGGCCCCGGGCGCGGATCACACCCTGGTCCCCGCGCTCAGGTCGGATAGCTGTGTGCTCGCCGATTGCCTGGCCCGCAGCACGAACGTGGACGCGAAGCCGACCACGAGCAGCGCGAGGGCCAGCCACGGGGCCCAGATCGTCGGGCTGGTCACCTTGTAGAACGAGCCGTAGATGGCGGCCGCGGTGATCACGATGCCGATCACCGCCGAGATGACCAGCGACACCCGGCGCGAGGACGTGGCGAAGCTGCGCAGCGAGCCGACCGACATCAGCAGGTACACCACGACCAGGGCGAAACCGCCGAACGTGGACCCCCAGGCGAACAGCGCGAAGTAGTGCGGGGTGGCCGGCAGTGCGAACAGCCCGGTCCAGAACTGGTTGACCAGCAGGGTCACGATCGACGCCCCGACCACGAAGGCCGCCGCGCCCAGCGGCGCGCCGTTCTGCTTGCGGGTGACGGCCAGCGGCGCGGGCACCCGGCGGTCGCGGCCCATGGCGAAGATGCCGCGCGAGGCGGACACCGCGCAGCCAATGGCGACCGCGAGCATGTCGAACAGCACCACGAGTTCCAGCAGCCGGTCGATCCAGGTGCCGCCGTACCCGCCCGCATTGGCCGGCGCGCCGAGCGCGAAAAGCGGCGCCCCGGCGGCCGCGGTGATCGCCTTGAGGCTGTAGTGGAACCCGGCCACCTCGACGTAGGTGGCGAGGACGTAGAAGACGGTGGCGATGCCCGCCGTGGCCATGACCGCGATCGGGATCTCCCGGCGCGGGTTGGGCGTCTCCTCGGCCAGGTTGGCCGCGGTCTCGAAGCCGACGAACACCAGGACGCCGTACAGCACGCCGAAGAAGATGCCGGACCAGCCGTCCGCGGCCGAGGACGGGTTGAACGGCTTCAGGCTGTTCGCCGACCCCAGCTTGGCGATGACCGTGATGAAGAAGATGGTCACCACGACGATCGAGACCAGCGCCAGGGCGAGCTGGCTGCGGGTGGACACCCGGACCCCGAAGTACAGGATGCCGGCGATCACCGCGATCAGGATCAGCGTCCACAGCCACGACGGCAGCGGGTTCACCCCGAACTCGGCCTGGATGGTGCTCTGCAGGTACCCGCCGATGAGCAGCAGCAGGCCGGTGAGCAGCACGGTCACCCCGCCGTAGTACAGCCACCCCGCCGCGGTGCCGACCCGCTCGCCGAGGCCGCGGGTCACGTAGTCATACAGCGACCCGGCCGCGTGGATCTCCTTGACGTAGGCCGACACGATCCAGCCCAGCGCGAACACGCCGACCGCGGCGAGGAGCACCGACAGCGGCGACGCCACGCCGCCGCCTTTGCCGGACGCGCTGATCACCCCGACCACCAGCGGGATCACGAAGGCCGCGGAGAACACCGGGCCCATGAACCCCACCGACTGGGCGATCACATCCGGCAAGGAGAGCACCTTGGCGCCAAGGCGCTCGTAGACCGGCTCGGAACTCGCCATGATTTCCTCCCCTGACATTTTCATGCACTTACGCTTGCCGGGGCACCCGGGCAGCGCCCCTCAGGCCGGAATCCGCAATACCCGCCTCGCGTTCTCGCCGAAGATCGCCGCCTCGTCCGCGTCCGGCAGGCCGAGAGCCTCGATGTCGGCGATCGTGTCGCCGACCACGCTGGGGCCCCCGAGCGGCATGTCCGTGCCGAACAGCACGTGATCCGCGCCGAAGAACTCCACCGCGCAGCGGACCGCGTGCGTGGCGCCGAACATCGCCGTGTCGGCGTAGAAGCCCCTGAAGTAGTCCATCGGGTCGCGGTCCAGGCCGGCCAGGATGGCCGCCCGGCCGGGATCCTCCAGCGGCGAAGCCAGCCTCCCGGCGAAGTGCGGCACCATGGCTCCCGCGTGATGGGTGATCACCCGCAGCCCCGGATGGGTGTCGAAGACACCCGAGTACACCAGCCGCGCCATGCACGCCGACGTCTCGTACGGCCAGCCCAGGGACCACCAGATGCCGTACTTGGACCGGCTCTCCGCCGGGTAGTCCGGCCAGGCCGGGCTGCGCGTGGGGTGGATCCACACCGCGCCGTCCAGGCGGGTCACGGTCTCGAAGACGGGCGCGAACCGCCGCTCGTCCAGCGGCGCGCCGCCGACGTTGGTGTGCAGTTGCGTGCCGAGCGCGCCAAGCTGGGTGATCGCCCGGTCCAGTTCCCGCGCGGCGGCGTCGATGTCGTTCATCGGCAGCGCGGCGCTGAACCCGGCGAACCGGTCCGGGTGCCCGCGCACCAGTTCGGCCAGCTCGTCGTTGGCGGCGCGGGCCAGGTCGCGGGCCAGGGCCGGGCCGCCCAGCTCCGCGGGCGGCGGTACGGCGAGCGTCAGCACCTGGACGTAGTCGCCGAACGCGTCCATGACCCGCCAGCGGGCATCCAGGTCGATGAGCGCCGGGTCCTCGCGGATCCACGGCTGGTAGCCGAGGATCCGTTCGCTGACGGCGTCGCCCGACATGATCGGCTCCAGGCGCCGCGCATACGAAGGCGGGAGAATGTGAGCGAAGGCGTCGATCTTCCTCACGACCGTCCCCTCGGCGTTGGTCCCGGGCGGCACTGGCGCGGGCAGTTGCCGGGATCGTATGGAAGCGAACGATCCGGTGTCAAGATCTGGCACATCACCAGGAGGTGGAGTGGGCGACGGCGTCACCCGGCGGCCCGGTGCCTTGGCGCGGCTGCGCACCGCCGTGGCGGGCGGCCCGCTCGGCAACCGTTCCTTCCGGTTGCTCGGCGCGGGCCAGCTTGCCTCGACCATCGGCGACCTGTGCTACGCGGTGGCGCTGCCGTGGCTGATCCTGTCCAGCCACGGCGGGCCGGTACTGCTCGGCGCGGTGCTGGCCTGCTACGGCGTGCCGCGGACGGTGCTGATCCCGGTGGGCGGCATCCTGGCGGACCGGCTGGGCCCGCGCCTGGTCATGCTGATCGCCGACGCGGCCCGGTGCGTGCTCGTCGCTGCCCTCGCGGTGCTGGCCGCCCAGCACACGGCATCGCTGGCGGTGCTCGGCCCGCTGGCGGCCCTGATCGGGGCCGGCGAGGGCCTGTTCCTGCCGGCCTCGTTCACGATCATCCCGTCGATCGTTATACCGGAACAGTTGCAGGCGGCGAACGCCATCTCGACCGCGCTGAACCAGGTCGGCTCGCTGCTCGGGCCGGTGCTCGGCGGCCTGCTCGTCGCCACCGCCGGGTCCGCCCCGGCGTTCGCCGTGGACGCGGCGTCGTTCGCGATCTCGGCCCTCGCGCTCGCCCTGATCCGGACCCGGTCACCGGCCGCCGGTGAAGCCACGGAGGGACAGGCCGGCCAGGAGGGCGCACCGCGCGTCTGGCCGCTGCTGCGCACCTCACGCGTGCTGCAGATCACGCTGGTGGTCGTCGTCGTGGCGAACCTCACCGCGGGCGGCACCTTCGAGGTCGCGCTGCCCGCCCTCGCCCATGCCAGGTTCGGCGCGGCCGGCTACGGGGCGCTGATCGCCTGCATGGGCCTCGGCGCCCTCGGCGGCACCGTCGCCGCCGCCCGGGCCACGGGCCTGCGCAGGCCGGGGGTCGTCACCTACTGCGTGTACCTGGGCGAGGGGACCGCGATCTGCTTCGTGCCCTACCTCGGCGGCCTGCCCGGTGCCGCCGCCGCGATGACCGTCGTCGGGATCTGCAACAGCTTCGGCAACATCCTGATCATCACCCTGCAGCAGCAGTGGGCGCCGCCCCGGCTGCTCGGCCGGATCATGAGCCTGATCATGCTCGCGGCCCTGGGCAGCTTCCCCGCCTCCGTGGCGGTGGCCGGCGTGCTCATCCACCACTTCGGCCCGGCGGTCTTCTTCCCGGTCGCCGGGATCGTGCTGATCGTGACGATCCTGGCCGCGCTCACCCAGCAGGAGATCCGCGACTTCGGCGCCGCGCCGGAGCCGGGCCCCGAGCCCGCCGCGTGACCATGGCGATGCTGGCCTGTACTCGGGCGCGGCAGCGGGTCAGGCCGGGGTGACGCGGACCGGGAGGGCCTTGAGGCCGTTGGTGAAGTTGGACCGGATCCGGCGCGGCTCGCCGGCCAGCTCGAACCGGGCCACCCGCCGGGCCAGCGCGGCGAGCACGATCCGCACCTCCAGCCGGGCCAGGTGGGCGCCCAGGCACAGGTGCGGCCCGCCGCGGCCGAAGCTCAGGTGCCGGTTCGGCGCGCGGCCGACGTCGAACACGTCCGGGCCGGCGAACTCCGTCTCGTCCCGGTTCCCCGACACGTACCAGAGCACGACCTTGTCCCCGGCCCGTACCGCCGCCCTCCCAAGTTCGGTATCGCGCATCGCGGTCCGGCGCATGAAGTGGGTCGGGCAGCTCCACCGGAGCACCTCGTCGGTCGCCGGGTCCAGCAGGCCGGGGTCGGCCCGCAGCCGGTCCCACTGGTCCGGGTGCTCGCAGAACGCCAGCACCCCCTGGGCGATGGCGATCCGGGTGGTCTCGTTGCCCGCGATCACCAGGATCGAGAAGAAGTTGTCCAGGTCGGTCTCGCTCAGCCGGTCGCCGTCCACCTCGGCGCGCAGCAGCCGGGACAGCAGGTCGTCGCCCGGATCCCGGAGCCGCTCCGCCACGACCTCGCGGCCCAGGTCCCACAGTTGCTTGCCGTACGGGCTGCGGAACGGGAACCGCCGGTAGGCGTCGGTGTCGTCACGGCCCCAGACCACGTCGGTGATGTCCGGGTCGGTGTTGGCGATGAGCCGGTCGCCCAGGTCGATGAACGAGTCAAGGTCCGCCTCGGGCAGGCCCATGATGCGGGCCAGCACCCGGATCGGCACCTCCTTGGCCACCGCGTCCACGAAGTCGAACCGCTGGCCGGCCAGCACCGGCCCGGTCAGCGCGGCGTCGAGCACCTGCTCGGTGAGCCCCTCGACGAAGTGCTGGTAGACCGCGACCGCCCGGATGGAGAAGGCGCCGGACACGATCTTGCGGAGCTTGGTGTGCTCGGGCGGGTCGGTGTCGATGATGGTCCGCCGGGCCGCCATGTCCTCGTCGGTCGGCTCCTCGAAGGAGATGCCCCGGGCCGAGGAGAACGTTGCCACGTCCCGGCTGGCGGCGACAATGTCGGAATAGCCGCAGACGGACCAGAAGCCCGAGTTCGGCGGCGCCTCGTCATGCCAGGCGACCGGTGCCTCCCGCCGGAGCCGGGCAAACTCGGCGTAGGGCACCTCGCGTGCCCACATGTCGAGGTCGGTGAGGTCGACGGCTCGGGTCATGGCAAGTAGTTTGGCACCAAACGAGATCACCGGCAATCGGAGGGATCGCATGCGGGTCGTCGTCGTCCGCCACCACGAAGAGGACTCGGCCGGGTTCATCGGCGCCGCCTTCGCGGCGCGCGGCGCGGAGCTGTCCACCGTGCTGTTCCCCAAGGAGGGCGGGCTGCCGGAGCCGCACGGCCTGGCGCACATCGTCCTGCTCGGGTCCACCTGCTCGGTGTACGACGAGGGCGAGGCCCGCGCCTGGATCGACGAGGAGCTGGCCTGGCTGCGCCGGGCCGACGCGGCCGGGGTGCCGGTGCTGGGGATCTGCTTCGGCGCACAGATGCTGGCCACCGCGTTCGGCGGCACGGTGGAGGACGCCGGCAGCCAGGAGATCGGCTGGGTCACGGTCGACACCGCCGACCCCGGGCTGATCCCGCCGGGGCCGTGGCTGGAGTTCCACCACGACCGGTGCCTGCCGCCCGGCCAGGCCACCGTGCTCGCCCGTAACGACCTCGGCGTGCAGGCGTACCGCCTCGGCCGGCACCTCGCCGTCCAGTTCCATCCCGAGGTGGACGGCGACCAGATCCGGCTGTGGCTGGACGCCGGCGGGCGGGCCGAGATCGAGGCGAACGGCCAGGACCCGGACCGGTTGCTCGCGCAGACGATCGCCGAGGAGCCCGGCGCCGCCGACCGGGCCGGCCAGCTCGTCGCGGCCGCGCTGCGGGTCGCCGCCCAGGCCAGGAAGCCGGCTGGCGGGTAAACCCCGGCCGGCCCGGGAGCCGGGCGATACCGCCGCCGATCGGGGACACCGGCGGCGGCACCAACCAAGTGATCTTCGTCAGCCGCCGGGACGGGTTCGTCCTTGGCGACGACGGTCAGCTTTCCTCGACCGCGCGGATGATCGTGCGCAGCAGCGACGCGAGCTGGTCCTTCTCCCGCTCGGACAGGCTGGCGCTGACGAACGCCTCGCCCATGTTGAACGCGGGGAACAGCCGCTCGATCACGCCCAGGCCCTTGGGCTCCAGGCTGACCATCACCAGGCGGCCGTCCGACTCGTGCGCCCGGCGGCGGGCCAGGCCGCGCTTCTCCAGGGTCTTCAGCACGCCGGTGAGGGTGCCCTTGGTGACCCCGGCCTCGGCGGCCAGGTCCCTGGTCTGCTGCTCGCCCCAGATCCACAGCACGAACAGCACGGTGAACGCGGCCCAGGACAGGTCCTCGCCCGCGAGCACCTTGCGCTCCATGTGGTTGCGGATCACGTTGGCGGCGCGGTAGATGTTCGACACCGCGGCCATGGCGGCGAAGTCGAGCTTCTGGCCGCCGATGCGCTCACGGATGTCACGCTCGGCCTGCACGAGGTCGCTGGCGTTGCTGGCGGCGAGGCGACGTGGCATTCCACGATGGTACGTGCGCGCTTCACCGGAAGTATCGCCGCTGCATGTACAGCAGATGGTCGAACGGCTCGGGGGACGCCCCGGCACCGGTGCGGGCGGCGTCCGCATCACCCTTCGCCAGCGCCCGGTTGATCAGCCTGGCGACCTCCTCGACGGTCGCCACCCCGTAGGCCATGTCGGGGTCGTTGCTGGTCAGGATCGCGATCGAATAGTCCAGGTCATGGTCGGTGAAGTCGCCGATGCTGTTCACGTCCCACAGGTCCGGGTCCGGCAGCCAGCCGTTCTTCAGGTGGACCGTCACGTCCGCGGGCGCGCCCGCCGGCACGCCCCAGCGCTGCGCCGGGATGACGTCGGCCATCAGGGCGAGCGCGTAGTGGCGGCTCGCCGCGTCCAGTACCGGGTTGTGGGTGATCAGGAGTTGCAGCAAGCGCAGTTCATCGTGCGCGTTCACCTCGGTCAGGCCCCAGAGGTCGTCCTGGCCGAGCACGGTGTGGTTCATCCCGGCCGCGGTCAGGAAGCGCTGCAGTGCGGTCATGCCGATCTCGTTCCACAGCGTGTCCTGTGCGTCGTTGTCCGACTCGGTGATCATCGCCTGCGCCAGGGCGGCCTGGTAGGGGCCGAGTTCCTGCTGCCCCTGAAGCTCGTACAGCAGCGCGCCGAGGGTGATGACCTTGATGACGCTGGCCGAGTGAAACTCCCGCCACTGGTGGTACCGGCACCGGATGCCCGCCTCCGGGTCGTCCGCGGCGATGCCCACCGTCGCGTACGTGCCGCGCAGCGCGCTGGCTATCCGCCGGGACAGCGCGGCCGCGAGCGCGGGCTGGGCCGATGACGTGCAGATGCCCGGCGCGGCCCGGGCGGGGACCGGGGGAGCGGGGGCGGCACCGGGGCCCGGGGCGGCGGCGGGACCCGGCGCGGCCGCCAGGGCCGGGGCGGCCGCCAGGGCGGGGGCGAGCAGGGCCGTCAGCACGAACGCACGCGCGGGCCACCGGCGCCATCGCCGCATCCTCATCACGCTCCTCGGGCAGCGCAGACGATAACTAGCGAAGCTGGAGTGATGGTGTCAACCGCATGTGAAGAATGTGAGGATGAACTGGGTCGGCCCGGCGGCGGGCGCTAGGCGTCGTAGGCGATGGTCGGCAGGTCCACCGCGGTCGCGCCGCCGTCCACGGTGAGCACCGCCCCGCTGACCGCCGACGCGTGCTCGCTGGCCAGGAACGCGACCGTCGCCGCGACCTCGGCGGGCTCGGCGGGCCTGCGCAGCGGCACCTGCGCCGTGGCCAGCGTGTAGGCGGCCTCCCGGTCCGGCAGCCCGCGCAGCGCGGCCAGCGCGTCCATCTCCTCGTCGGCCATCGGGGTGCGCACCCACCCCGGGCACACGGTATTGACCCGCACCCCGCGCGGGCCGAAGTCCCTGGCCATGGACCTGGCCAGGCCGATCACGCCGTGCTTGGCGGTGACGTAGCCCACCGACTCGGGCGCGGCCGCCAGGCCGGCGATCGACGAGACGACCACCACGCAGCCGCGCCGCGCGATGAGCTGCGGCAGGCAGGCCCGCGCCGCGACCAGGCAGGTGGTCACGTTGGCGCGCCAGCTCTGCTCCCAGGCCTCGTCGGGCATGTCCGCGGCCGTGCCGGCGCCGTGCCCGCCCGCGTTGGCCACCAGGATGTCGATGCCGCCGAACCGCGCGACCGCCGCGGCGGCCACCTCCGCCATCGCGTCGCCGTCCGCCGCGTCCGCGGGCACGGCCAGCGCCCGCTCCCCCAGCGCCGCCTCGACGTAGCGGAGCGGCCTTTCCCGCCGGCCGGCCAGGACCACGCGAGCGCCCTCGGCCACGAACCGGTGCGCCACGGCGGCGCCGATCCCGGTGCCCGCGCCGGTGATCACGGCCACCCGGCCGTCGAGCCAGCCCGCAGGTCTGTTCCCGCCCCCGCGCTCTGCGCCCGCCCCCGACGCTCCGCGCGCCCACCCCCGCTCGGCGCCCGCCCTCTCGCTGTCAGGCATGGCCACCTCCGTGCGCCTGGCCGGCCGCCTGCGCCGCGAGTTCCTCGACCCGGGCATGCAGCTCGGGGACGTAGCCGCGCGCCTCGGGCTTCATCAGCACGCTGCGCAGGATCCTGGCCCCGTCCCGGTCGGCGCCGACCCCGGGATGCCGCCGGGACATGCCGGCCGCGGTCACCCGCAGGGTGCTGAGGAAGACCGGCCGGTCCCGTTTCATGCCCGCGGTGAGCATAGAAACGGACGCGTCGTCGATCCCAGACATCGTCCCGCCGGGAGTGATGGGGAAATAGCAGACGATGTCGAGTTCCGGCGGCTGGTACAGCTCCAGCCGGCCCGATTCGGCGATCAGCGCGGACCAGTCGAGCGCGGCACGGCGGCAGGCGGCCAGCACCTGGCCGAGCCCGTCGGGGGCGAGAGGCAGGAGCCGGAGGGTCAGCCAGAGCGCGGCCGCCGCCGCCCCGGCCCGGGAGCACTCCAGGCTGATCTCGCCCAGGTGCAGCTCGTCGGAGGTGAAGTAGGTGTAGGGCGAGTCATGCAGGTAGAACCGGCCCACCTCGGGGTCTTTGAACAGGACCGCACCGCATCCGTAGGGCTGCAGGCCGTGCTTGTGCGGGTCGACCACGACCGAGTCGCACTCCGCGATGGCGCGCCACGGTGCCGGGTCCAGGCCGGCCCCGCCCGGCTGCCCGGCGAGCAGCGTGAAGAACCCGCCGTAGGCGGCGTCCACGTGCACCCGGGCCCCGTGGCGGCGGGCGACCGCGAGCACCTCGTGCACCGGGTCGATCGCGCCGAGGCCGGTGGTGCCGGCGGTCGCCACCACGGTGCCGATCCGGCCGCCGGCGAGCAGCTCGCCGAGCGCCCCCGGGTCCATCCGTCCCGCGCCGTCGGCGGGCACCGCGGTGCCCTCGATGCCGAGCACGCCGCACATCCGGGCGTGCGTGTAGTGCGCCTCCTCGCTGTAGGCGACGCCGCGGCCGGGATGGATCTCCCTGGCCACGTAGAGGGCCTCCAGGTTGGCGATCGTGCCGCTGGTGGTCAGGTGGCCGAGGTGGGTATCGAGGCCGAACATCGCCGCCAGGGTGGCGACGGCCTCCTTTTCCATCTGGCCGGTCGCGGGACCGCCGTCCAGGGCGTGGTTGTTCGGGTTGATGAGCATCGCGGCGAGGTAGCCGGCCACCGCGGCGGGGTGCGGGGGCTTGAGCATCTGGCCGGCGTAGGACGGGTGGAAGAACGGGTAGTTGCTCCGCAGCCGCCCGGCCAGCTCGGCGAAGGCGTCGGCGAACCGCTCATCGCTGATGCGCAGCGACGGGTCGGCCGCGAACGGCCCGAACCCGTCCTGCCACTCCTCGATCGCCGCGACGGCGCTGCCCAGCCAGCGCTGCAGGTCCATCCGGAAAAGGTACCCCCCGGGCGCGGCCGGCTGCGGGCGGCGGCCCGCGGAGCACGGCCGGGCCCCCTGCCCAGGTGGGGCCCGGCCGCACAGGCGCGTTGCCGCGGTGCCGCGGTACCGCGATCAGGTCCCGATGTTGAGGAACGTCACGGGCAGCTTCGCGGACTTGGCGGTGGAACTGGTGGGCGACGGGGTGAATCTCACCGTCCCGGTGCCCGAGCACGGCACGGTGATGCTGGTCGGGATCTTCTTCGACACGAAGTAGCTGGTGAAGCTGGCGAGGATCGTGGTGGTCGCGGCCGGCGCCAGGGTCGCGGTGATCTTCGTCCCGGCGCTGCCGGTGTACCCGATGTCAAAGGTCGAGGTGGGCTGCGCGGTCTTCACCTCGATCGTCTGGTTGCCCGCCGGGTGGCCGGTGTTGGCGGGCCCTGGGCAGATCACATCGATGACCGCCTTGCCCGGCGGGTGGCCGTTGACGAAGCCCCTGAAGAACTCGTTGGGGCCGATCGGGACCGGGTCCTGCGGGATGGCCGCGGCGGACGCCGCCGCGGCGAAGGTCACCCCCAGGGCGGCGGTGATTAAACCGGACATGAGGGCCGCGGTGAACCGCAGGCCGAGCCTTCCGCGCATCTGTTCCTCCCCGGAGATCAGCGCGTGCACCTAATTGCCACGTTGCCACCGGTAGCGGGCCCGTTCCAGTGCCTTCCGCGGTACACAGGGAAAACGATTCGCGGTACCCGCGGAAAACGCCCGGCGTATAGCCTAGTAAGTTAATAGGCAAAATAGGCATAACGGCGCGAACCGGGTTAGGATCGTAATCCCGGCCCCGTCCCGGAGCACCGGCCCCATCTACGAGCAGGAGCCCCATGACTGCTATCGACGAGTACCTGGCCAACAACGCACGCTATGCGGAGAGCTTCAGCGGCCCGCTGCCGATGCCGCCGTCCGCGCACCTTGCCGTCGTCGCATGCATGGACGCCCGCCTCAACGTCTACGGGCTGCTCGGCCTCGGCGACGGCGAGGCCCACGTGATCCGCAACGCCGGCGGGGTCATCACCGACGACGAGATCCGGTCGCTGGCCATCAGCCAGCGGCTGCTCGGCACCAGGGAGATCATGCTGATCCACCACACCGACTGCGGCATGCTCACGTTCACCGACGACGCGTTCAAGCGGTCGATACAGGACGAGACCGGGATCAAGCCGGCCTGGGGCGCGGAGTCATTCCCCGATCCGGACGAGGACGTGCGCCAGTCCATCGCCCGGATCAAGGCCAGCCCGTTCGTGCCGCACACCGACGCCATCCGTGGCTTCGTCTTCGACGTCGCCACCGGCAAGCTCAACGAGGTCAGCTGACCCGATGACCACCGCGGGCGCCCCGGTCCCGGCCCGGCCGGCCGCCGGGGCGCCGGTCATCGACACCCACCAGCACTTCTGGGACCTGTCCGCGCACGACCAGCCGTGGCTGGCCAGCGACCCGGTACTCGCGCCGCTGCTGCGGAACTTCACCCTGGCCGACCTGGCGCCGCTGGCGGCGGCCGGGGGCGTCACCGCCACCGTGGCGGTGCAGACCGTCGAGGAATCCTGGGAGACGCCGGAACTGCTCGCCCTCGCCGCCGGGCCCGGGCTGGTCGCGGGCGTGGTCGGCTGGGCGGACCTGACCGCGCCCGATGTCGCGGACGTGCTGGCGGAACTGCGGGAACTCCCCGGCGGTGACCGGCTGTCCGGCATCAGGCACCCGGTGCTCGTCGAGCCGGATCCGGACTGGCTGGCCCGGCCCGCCGTGCTGCGCGGGCTGGCCGCGGTGGCCGCCGCGGGCCTGGCCTACGACGTGGTCGGCGAGCCCCGCCACCTGCCCGCCGCCGTCACCGCCGCCGCCCACCTCCCCGGGCTCACATTCATCCTCGACCACCTGGGCAACCCCGGCATCACCCCCGGCACCCGCCCCGAAGCCAGCCAGCCGTGGGCCAGCGCCGTCACTGCGCTCAGCCGCCTCCCGAACACCGTCGTCAAGCTGTCCGGCATCCTAGGCGTCCTCCCGCCCCCAGGAGCCGCCCCCGGCAGCCTGTCCCATCTCCGCCCCTACTATGACTTCGCACTACACGCTTTCGGCCCAAACCGCCTCATGTTCGGCTCCGACTGGCCCCCCTGCACCCTCGAAGCCACCTACGCCCAGGTCCTCGCCGCCGCGAGGTCACTCGCCGCGGAGTTGAACAGCACCGAGCAGGCGGCCATTTTCTCCGGCACGGCCCGCACTACTTACCGCCTCCCGTAACCAGGCCAGCCCCGGAACCAGCCGCGGAAGATCGCCAGCCGGTGATGACCCAGTCCCGCGTCAGGGAGATGATGGCCTTTTACGCGCGCCAAGGAGAGGAGGCCGGCATGGCCGATGTCGTACGTGCCGCCCTGGTTCAGCAGAAGTGGACCGGCGACAAGGACTCGATGGGCCCGTACTTCTGCCAGGTGCAGGAGCCGGAGTGGTACACCTGGGCCGAGGCGGTGCCCGACGGGCCCACCGTCCGGCTGATGCGCGATGTCGCGCGCGAGCACCAGATGGTTCTGGTCGTACCGCTCTACGAGGCCGAGCAGGAGGGCGTCTACTACAACACCGCCGCGGTCATCGACGCCGACGGCACGTTCCTCGGCAAGCACCGCAAGAACCACATCCCGCAGGTGAAGGGCTTCTGGGAGAAGTACTACTTCCGTCCCGGGAACCTCGGTTACCCGGTGTTCGACACCGCGGTGGGCCGGATCGGCGTCTACATCTGCTACGAGCGGCACTTCCCCGAGGGCTGGCGGGCGCTCGGCCTGGCCGGCGCGAAGATCGTGTTCAACCCGTCGGCGACCAGCCGGGGCCTGTCGGAGTACCTGTGGCGGCTGGAGCAGACCAGCGCCGCGGTCGCCAACGAGTACTTCGTCGGCACCATCAACCGGGTCGGGGTCGAGCCGCTCGGCGACAACGAGTTCTACGGGCAGTCCTACTTCGCCGACCCGCGCGGGCAGATCATGGGCGGGGCCGCCTCCGACACCGCCGAGGAGGTCGTGGTCCGCGACCTGGACATGGGCCAGCTCGAAGAGGTCCGGAACCTGTGGCAGTTCTACCGCGACCGGCGCCCGGACAGCTACGGCCCGCTGGCGCAGCCGTAAGGAGGGGCCGCCATGCGCACTCTGATCCGCGGCGGCACGGTGGTCACCGCGACCGGTTCGTCAGCCGCCGACGTGCTCATCGACGGTGAGACCGTCGCCGCACTGCTCGATCCCGCGCACACCGGCTCGTTCGCCGGGCTGGCCGACCGGTCTATCGACGCCACCGGCAAGTACGTCATCCCGGGCGGCATCGACGTGCACACGCACCTGGACATGCCGTTCGGCGGGACGTTCTCCGCCGACGACTTCGAGACCGGCACCCGCGCGGCCGCCTGGGGCGGCACCACCTCGCTGGTGGACTTCGCGGTGCAGCCCAAGGGCGGGTCGCTCCGCGAGACGCTGGACACCTGGCACGCCAAGGCCGGGGGCAAGGCCAGCATCGACTACGGGTTCCACATGATCGTCTCCGACGTCAGCGAGCAGTCGCTCAAGGAGATGGACATCCTCGTCGGCGAGGGCGTGACCAGCTTCAAGATGTTCATGGCCTACCCGGGCGTGTTCTACGCGACGGACGGCGAGATCCTCCAGGCCATGCAGCGGGCCGCCAGCAGCGGCGCGACGATCATGATGCATGCGGAGAACGGCATCGCGATCGACGTGCTGGTCGCGCAGGCGCTGGCCAGCGGGCACACCGACCCGGGCTGGCACGGCCGCACCAGGCCGCCGGAGCTGGAGGCCGAGGCCACCGCCCGGGCCATCCGGCTGGCCCAGGTCACCGGCGCCCCGCTGTACATCGTGCACCTGTCCGCCCGGCAGGCGCTCGAGGCGGTGACGCAGGCCCGCGACGAGGGCCGCAACGTCTTCGCCGAGACCTGCCCGCAGTACCTGTACCTGTCCCAGGACGACCTGGACGCGCCGGAGTTCGAGGGGTCGAAGTACGTGTGCTCGCCGCCGGTCCGGCCGAAGGACCACTGGGCGCACCTGTGGCGCGGGCTGCGCACCAACGACCTGAGCATCGTGTCCACCGACCATTGCCCGTTCTGCTTCAAGGAGCAGAAGGAAATGGGCCGCGGCGACTTCTCCAAGATCCCGAACGGGATGCCGGGGATCGAGCACCGGGTCGACCTGCTGCACCAGGGCGTGGTGGACGGCGAGCTGTCGCTGGCGCGGTGGGTCGAGGTGAACTCGACCACCCCGGCCCGGATGTTCGGCCTCTACCCGCGCAAGGGCACGATCGCCCCCGGCTCGGACGCCGACATCGTGGTCTACGACCCGGCGCTGCGGCACGTGCTGTCCGCGGACACGCACCACATGGCGGTGGACTACTCCGCCTACGAGGGCCGGGAGGTGCAGGGCGGGGCGGCCGTCGTCATGTCCCGCGGCGAGATCCTGGTCAGCGACGGACGGTGGCACGGGCAGGCGGGGCGGGGCAAGTTCCTTCCCCGGGGCGAATGCCAGTACCTCAGGTAAGGGGGACTTGATGGATATTGGCCTGGTGCTCCAGACCGATCCGCCGTGGAGCCGGGTGGCCGAGCTGGCCGCCCGCGCGGACCTCGGCGGTTTCAGCCACGTCTGGACGTTCGACTCCTGCGTGCTGTGGCAGGAACCGTTCGTCATCTACTCGCAGATCCTCGGCCGTACCTCGAACGTGAAGGTCGGCCCGATGGTCACCAACCCGCTGTCGCGGGACCTGTCGGTGACCGCGTCGCTGTTCGCCACGCTGAACGACATGTTCGGCAACCGCACCGTGTGCGGCATCGGCCGGGGCGACTCCGCCATGCGCGTCCTCGGCCGGACCCCGTCGTCGCTGGCCACCCTCGGCCACGCCATCAACGTGATCAGGGACCTGGCCGAGGGCCGGGAGGTCGACTACGACGGGACGAAGGTCCGCATCCCGTGGGTGCGGGACGGCCGCCTGGAGGTGTGGATGGCGGCCTACGGGCCGAAGGCGCTGAAGGTATGCGGCGAGGAGGCCGACGGCTTCATCCTCCAGTGCGCCGACCCGGACATCGCCCGGTGGACCGTCGGCGCGGTCCGGGCGGCCGCCGCGGCGGCGGGCAGGGATCCCGCCGCCGTGACGATCTGCATCGCCGCGCCCGCGTACGTCGGCGACGACTACGCGCACATGCGGGACCAGACCCGCTGGTTCGGCGGCATGGTGGGCAACCACGTGGCCGACCTGGTGGCCCGCTATGGCGACACCGGGGACGCGGTGCCCAGGGCGCTCACCGACTACATCAAGGCGCGCGAGGGCTACGACTACTCCCACCACGGCAAGGCCGGCAACCCGTCCACGGCGTTCGTGCCCGACGACATCGTGGACCGGTTCTGCCTGCTCGGGCCGCCGGAACGACACGTGGACCGGCTCGCGGAACTGCGCGAGATCGGCGCCGGCAACTTCAGCGTGTACCTCATGCACGACGCGCAGGAGGCCACGCTGGACGCCTACGCCAGCCGGGTGATCGGCGCGCTCTGACCGGGCGGGCCGGGCGCGGCGAGAGCCGCGCCCGGCCGGCCATGGCCCGCCCGCACGGCCGGGTCCGGTCCGCGCGGGTCAGGAGAGTTCGAGCAGCGGGAAGGACCGGTGCCGCCGGGGCGGGACCAGGAAGTTCTGCCGCCGGGTCGCGGTCAGGAACCGCTCCAGGCCGTTGTCGTCGTCCTCATTGTCGAGGAACTGATGCTGCAGGTCCTGTGCGGCCTGGGAGGTGCGCAGCCGCGCGAAGAAGTCCGCGGTCGGCACGAAGATCAGGAACTGCAGCTTGAACTGGTTGCTGCCGGCCGGCACGGTGGGCTGACCGGGGAACGGCTGGTAGGCGGGCACGTCCATGGTGTCCACACCTGGGCCGTCCATCCGGATGTGCAGCGGCGTGCCGTCGGCCGCCCGGGACACCCGCTGCAGCGCCGCGTTGTGGCCGATCCGGCCGGTGCCGGTGAACGTGGCGCTGAGCGTCTGGTTGGCCGGGCTGAACTGGCCGGCGCTGTCCTGCGCCTCCGCCGCGGCGGAGGTGGTGCCCTGGAACACGTTGTTGATGAAGGCGGGCCCGCCGCCGTTGGCGAACTGGTCGGCGTTGCCCGCGGCGGGGATCCCGTTGGGCGTGCCGAGCTGGTTGGAGGTGAACATGTACTGGCAGCGCTCGGTGAACGGCTCCCCGTCCGGCCGCCGGGAGTCCTGGCCGGGCAATGCGTAGAACTGGTACAGGTCCTCGATGACGTGTGAGAAGTGGGCGATCGAGCCGTTGTCGAAGTAGTCGCCCGGCTTGGCATCGGTGAGCCGGGCCGAGGAGTTGCCGGCGAACGTGACGATCTGGGCCGGCCCGCCCGCGTTGACCTGCTGGTCCACGAAGCCCATGGCCATCGAGGAGTCGGGGTTGACCCTGGGGGCGAACTCGAAGCCGTAGCTGTCGGCGACCCGGCGCGGCATGCCGGGCTGCATGAACTGGATCCGCGGCGTCTGGAACGAGATCAGCCCGTTGAAGTTGGGCGAGGGGATCCTGTTCCCGTTCAGGCTGTTGCTGCCCTGCAGCCACAGTGCCACGTCGCTGAGGTTGGCCAGCGTGTCGCTGCGGAACTGGAACAGCATGTCGTTGGACTCGATCGCCACGTTGACGTTGAAGCGGTCCTTGGTGACCCCGGGAATCAGCGCGTTCGGGCCGCCCACCAGCCCGTCCACCACGTCTGTGGGGAACGGCACCGCCTCTTCGAGCACGAACCGGCTGGGGTCGCCGGCCAGGTGGGGCAGGTGCGCCGCGACCACCGCCTGCGGCAGGCGGCCGAAGTAGGGCAAGCCGTAGGACACCGAGAAGATCAGCACCCCCGCCGGGCTTGACGGGTACTCGGCCTCGATGATCGCCAGCGTGTTGGCGAGCGTGACCTGCTCGGACCGGGCGGGGGTGCGGGTCAGCGTGGCCGGCTGGAACAACGTGAAGATCACCGGGAACTGGGCCAGCACGTTGCCGGCCCCGTCGTTGTAGATCTGCGCCGGATGCACGAAGGCACCCATGTCGAACTGGATGTCGGAGAACCCGGTGGCGGCGAAGGCCGGCCGTGCCGGGGCCAGCACCAGTTGCTCGAACAGCGTGGCCTGGGAAAGCAGGAAGGCGGTGATGGCGCCCGTCTTGAGGGCGGACCGCCGGCTCAGCGCCGTGCTGGTGAGTTTCTCTGCGTCCATGGCCGGGTTTCCTTTCAGCGGGCGGGAGGCGGGAGCGGGGCCGGGAAGCGGGGGTGCCGGGGGGCCCGGCAGCGGGGGTGCCGGGGGGCCCGGCCCGGGGAGCGGGCCGGGCCCGGGGCTCAGCAGAACGTGGTCTCCGCGAGCCGTGTCGTCCACGACCCGCTGGCGGTGAAGTACTCCTGGGCGGTGAGCGCGGTCTCCCCGGCGGGGCAGGAGCCGGTTGCGGCCGGGTCGATCGCGGCCGAGGAGTAGCCGCCGAAGGTGGCGATGGCCGAGGTGGACGAGCCGCGGACCAGGGTCAGGTCGGCACCGGCCAGGACCGGCACGCCCTCGCCAGGGGCCACCCCGGCGACCGTGTCCGATACCGGCACGCCGTTCTGGGCGTTGGTGTAGGCCCAGTTCACCCAGATGAAGTTGGTGTTGCCCCCGGCGTCCGACACCGCGATGGACGGGTTGAAGTCGTCGCTGCTCGGGCTGTGGTAGGCCACGGCCGTGGTGGGCTGGCCGTTGGTCACGTTGATGGCGCCGTACCTGACCGTCGGGAAGCCCTGGAAGTTCACCCCGTGGGCGAACCAGACGAAGCTGCCGTCCTGCACCGCGGCGGACTCGATCCGCCCGTCGAGCGGATCGAGGGTCTGCGCGGTGCCGGGCTGGAGCACCCGGCGGGACGGGGCGCTGAACGCGGACCTGATGACCGCCTGCAACGTGATCGCGCCCGCCGGGCTGGTGGGCATCACGTACAGGTCGTAGCCGGTGCCGGGCACGGCGGCGAGCCAGTAGGTGTTCGTGGTGGCGAACGTCGGGATGCCCGCCACGGTGACCGGTGCGGTCGAGAACGCCACCTGGTAGGTGGTGAAGCTGAACCCGGCCCCGGCGTACCCGGCGGCCTTGGGGATCGCGTAGGCGGCCGAGCCGAGGTAGCCGCCGGCCGAGCTGTAGTTGTTGGTCGAGGACAGCAGCGAGGTGCCGTCCTGGCCCAGGTACGGGTAGTCGAGCAGGGCGCCGAGCGGATACAGGTTCGGCGTGGAGCCGTTGAAGATGATGCTGTACACCCACCACGCGCCGCAGGCGTCGGCGGTCTGGCTGGCGGCCAGGTACTGGATCGGCACGTCGAAGGCCGACCCGGGCACCGAGTCGGCGACCACGCTGAACCGGTTGCTGGCGTTGTCGTATTGAATCCTGGGCCGGGACAGCCCGGTGACCGCGCCGAACAGGCCGCTCAGGCTCATCGTGCACAGCGTGCCCCCGCTCTTGCTGTACACCTGCATCCTCAGGTTGGCCGTTTCGGCGATCTCGGTGCCGCTCACCGCCGCGGTCGCGTCCGGCGTCTGGCAGTTCGTGCAGTCCGAGCCGCCCTCGGTGATGCCGGCGAAGCCGGCCGCGGCCGGTGCGGCCGACGGCGCCGGCCCGGGCGCGGACCGTGCCCCGGGCCGT
>WNGH01001016.1_pt1 | contig 53237 bp, 40 predicted proteins | sample 5400631 | NCBI WGS metagenome assembly WNGH01 (sample SAMN13153373, study PRJNA577476) | soil metagenome | isolation source: 115 cm soil or saprolite under Garry oak tree replicate 1 | place: USA:California | collected 2016-06-15 | reverse complement strand
GGAACGTGGTCCCGCTGTTAGCCAAAAGTCGAAGCAATCGCGCACCGCAAAGATGGTCCGGCAACTCCGGAACCTCGGCTATCGAATAGAACCACCGAATCCCCAACAGCCCAGTCCAAGACAGGCATGATTTTCGACCTTGCAAGCAGGTGAACATCGCACTGGTGGTGAGCCGCGAGGGAATGCCGCTGGGCTACCAACTATTTGCCGGGAACCGCAACGATGTGACCACGCTGGAAGAGATCGTGGAGCGGATAGAACGGTTGTACGGGAGAGCGAACCGTATCTGGGTGCTGGATCGCGGGATGGTGAGCGAAGAGAACTTGAGATTTTTGAAGGAAGCGAAGCGGCGTTACATCGTTGGGACACCGAAGGGCTTGCTGAAACGCTTGGAACCGGAATTACGAAGCAAGGATTGGAAGCAAGTGCGGGAAGGCCTGGAGGTGCGCTTGTGTCCCGCTCCGGGTGGGGAGGAAATATTTCTTCTCTGCCGGAGTGCGCAGAGGAAAGAGAAAGAGCAGGCCATGCATGAACGGTTCGAGAAACGGATTGAGGAAGAAAATGGATCGCTGGCGGGAGTGGGCGCGGCTCAGCGAAGGCTGTAAGATAAAAACCACCCTGGCACACTTCGACTGCACACATCTGAATCTCTGATCTGGCCCTCGTCCGGTAACTGCATGGAGGGGCGACAACGAGCGTCACGAGGCGTACTGGCGTCTCTTGTCGCTTGCTCGAAAGGCAAGGAGTTACTACAATCCGCCCATTCTTCATACGTGTCACACAAATGAGGGTCGCGGTCATTCCCGGCCTCAAATGAGTATTTCCGAGTTAATATCACCGAACTAATAGTACCTCCGGGCCGTTAGAGGACGAACAATGAGCGCTAATAGACGGTGGTCCATCCCTCTGTTCAATCACATAAGGATGCACGCGGAGCTAGCGTTTTGGGTGGAACGGATCACCTTCCTTACGGCCATCCTGCTGACGCTCTGGCCATCGGGCGGGCGCGCGCAAAACGTCACTGCGACGGTCAACATCGCCGGCGGCAGTACTCCCGCGGCATTGGCGGTGAATCCGGTGACCAACAGGATTTACGTGGCGAGCGGTCCCATTGCGGTGATCGACGGAGGTACAAACGCACTTACGTCGATCAACGCCGGTGGATTTGCAGTGGCCGTTGCGGTAAATCCGGTGACCAATAAGATTTACTTTGCGGATAAGGCGAGCAACCCAGGCAGGGTCATTGTGATTGATGGAGCCACAAACGCGATCACGAATGTCACGGATCCAAACGCTAATGAGCCCGTCGCGCTGGCCGTCAATCCGGTTACCAACAAGATCTATGTGGCGAACGGCTTGAGCAACAATGTGACCGTAATCGACGGGGCGACGAATGCAACCACCACGATCACGGCAGGCAGTATTCCGTTCGCTGTAGGCGTGAATCCGGTCACTAACAAAATCTACGTGGTGAATCAAGCCAGTCCGGTGACCGTGATCGATGGTGCCACTAACGCCACCACAAACGTCGCTACCGGCGGCACAGACGTGGCGGTGAATCCAGTAACGAACACGATTTATGTGCCGAACTTCAACAACCCAGGGACCGTCAGTGTGATCGACGGCGCAACGAATGTGACTACGACCGTCGCAGCGGGTAGCTTTGCGCGCTTTGTGGCAGTGAATCCAGTGACCAACAAAATTTACGTGGCGAACCAGGGCGACAACATCCACGCCAGCAGCGTTACGGTGATTGATGGTGTCACCGATGCCACGGCAACCGTGAACGCCGGGATTGGCCCGTCTGCGATTGCAGTGAATCCCGCAACGAATACAGTTTATGTAGCGGATGCCAACAGCGGCACAGTGACCGTAATCGACGGTACCACCAATGCAGCTTCAACCGTTGCGGATGCCAATGCCAGTTCCCCGGACGGTGTGGCCGTAAATCCCGTCACGAACAAGATCTACGTAGCGAATCTGGGCAGTGGCAACGTGACGGTGATCGATGGGGCCAAGTATGCGACCACCGGCGTTCCTGTCGGCGGCGTTGCTCCGACCCTCACGGCGGTGAATCCGATGACCAATAAGATTTACGTGGCGGATAATGTAGTTCACACCGTCACGGTGATTGACGGGGCCACGAATGCGACCACCAGCCTCAGTGTCTTTCATCCGCTCAGTATGGCGGTGAATCCGGTGACCAACAAGATTTACGTGACGAACGGTGGTACTGGGTCGCTCTTAGGCACCACGGTGACGGTGATCGACGGGGCTACCAATGCGAGCACGAGTGTCACGGACGGCCTTGTGCCGTTCGGTCTAGCGGTCAATCCGGTGACCAACAAAATTTACGTGACGAACGACTTTGTCTCCGGCACCGTTACGGTGATCGACGGGGCCACCAACGCGACCGCGACGATCGGCGTGGGCCCTAACCCGATCGGCGTGGATGCGAATCCGGTGACCAACAAGATTTACGTGGCGAACACCGGCGGCCCGACCGTGACAGTGATCGACGGGGTCACCAATGCGACCACCAGCATCTCAGTGGGTTCTGTCCCTGGTGCCGTGGCGGTGAATCCGGTCACCAACAAGATTTACGTGGCGAACACCGGCAGCCCGACCGTGACGGTGATCGACGGGGCCACCAATGCGACCGCCAGCATCTCAGTCGGCTCTGTTCCTGGTGCCGTGGTGGTGAATCCGGTGACCAACAAGATTTACGTGGCGAACACCGGCGGCACAACCGTGACGGTGATCGATGGGGCGACCAATGCGACCACCAGCGTCTCAGTCGGCTCAGTCCCTGGTGTCCTAGCGGTGAATCCGGTGACCAACAAGATTTATGTGGCGAACGGGGGCAGCGTGACGGTGATCGATGGAGCCACGAATGTGACCGCGACGGTCATCGTCGCTGCTTTCGCCGCGTCCGTGGCAGTAAATCCGGTGACCGACGAGATTTACGCGGCGAGCGGAGGTATCCCGGGCACCGTGACCGTGATAACCGAGGCCCGGGTACAGCCCAATCCGCTGAGCACTGCGATTACCGCTCTCTCTGGGAATACGACCAGCAGTGCGACGCAGGCGTTTCAGTTCACCGCCACCAACAGCACAACGCATGCTCCGCCGGTCACGAATCTGTACTTTCAATTCGACACGTTCGATGGGCCGTGGAGCGACGGTACGGTTTCCAGTGCGCCGGGCAGCTTCACGGGCTCGGCTTCGGGGCTTGCGGTCGGCACCCATATTCTGTATGCCTTTGCAACGGATGGAGAAGAAGCAACCTCGGTCATGCGGGCAAGTAGCCCGGTCATTGGAGGAGTTGCCGCCTACCTCTTCGCCGAACAGGGAATCTCGACGAGCACGATCGTTGCTGCGAACGTGAATCCGGTAAACGTCGCCAAGATGGTGACGTTTACTGCTTCCGTGACGGCGAATCCGTCCAGCTCGACGATCCCAGCGGGCTCCGTGTCCTTCTTCGATGGCAGCACGTTTCTTGGAAACGTCGTCCTCGACAACACGGCTCAGGCTGCATTTGCGAGCGGTTCATTGGCGGCGGGGGTGCATTCGATCAACGGTGCGTATCTTCCCTCCGCTTCGAGTGGATTTGCCGCCAGCACGTCGGCGGCGCTGACGGAAACGGTAAATGCGCCACTCGACTTCACGATCGGAGCGGCAACGGGAGGTTCGACCTCCGCCACGGTAAAGTCTGGGCAGACGGCCATGTACTCTCTCCAACTTTCGCTGGTTGGCGGTGCGGCCACAGACCAGCTCATGGTGACCGTGACCTGCACGGGAGCGCCTGCCAAGGCGACGTGTACTGGTCCAGGCTCGACCGTCCCTGTGACACAAGCAGGGCCCACCCTGGTGGCGATTAGCGTGAGCACCATGACCAACGGGATGCTGATTCCTCCGGCGCCCTCTTCCCGGCTGAGGACTCCCTGGAATCGCTTGCCTATCGTCTGGGTCCTGCCGATGCTGCTTATCTTGCTGTGGCTGCGGCGGTGCAAACAGACAGAAGCACGCGCTTGGGCGGCGAAGCCGGCATTTGCGGTGCCGGTGTTGTTGCTCGCCATGGCGGGCGCGGCAGCGAGCGGATGCGGCGGCGGTGGTTCCACGACCACGCCTCTACCGGTGAATAGCGGGACTCCTACGGGCACTTACACTCTGACGGTAACCGTGGCAACGCCAAGCAATCTCACTCACTCGCAACAGTTGACGCTCGTTGTGCAGTAGTTCAGATACGCAACGAAATGAACGCGTGCGGTTTGGTACTCTTTACGATCAATCGTATGAGATGGCCGCTTTCTGGTCTGGGGATTGCGACTCGCGCAACCATTTCACAGTCGGATTACCGGACTGGGATCCGTGGAAGGATAGCCCGATTGTCTTTCTAGCGGTTGAGACCGCCCTTTATTTTAAGGATGAGAGCTTTCGTGTTTCTACTGACACTTCACTGACACTTTCCACTCTCGTTGGACGGCCTCTCCGGGTACTCAGCAAGAGCTAAATCCTTAATTCTCCTTCAGCTATCCCCTCAAAACGACCATCAGGAACCGTAGACAGTGCGAGCTGTTAACCGAAGGGTTGCTAGTCCGAATCTAGCCCGGGGAGCCATTCTTCAGTTTTTACAAAGGCGACCTGTCAAACCTCTTTAGAAATGTCCCCTTCCTTATCTCATTAGAAGTGTCCCCTTTTTGTTTTGATTGTTGTTTCGTTGAATACGACGAAGGGGCCTGGAAACAATGAGCACGACAACTATAGACCTCGACGAGAAGACTTACGGGCAATTGCTGGGCCGTACGCTTCCCCATGTCAACCGCACGGATGAGGAATCCGAACGTCTCACGAACGAGCTGCTGCGTCTCGACGAACGTGAGAACCCTTCGCCAGAAGAAAAGGAACTTGCCGAATTGCTGACCATGCTCATTGACGAGTACGAGGAGCGGCGCTATCCAATTCGGAGGCAAGTCCGCAGCGGACACTCCAGCATTTGATGGAGGCGCGCAGCCTGACTCAAAAAGACCTCTGGAAAATATTCGGCTCGAAAGGAATTACTTCCGAGGTATTTCACGGGAAGCGCTCCATCAGCAAAACGCAGGCAAAAAAGCTGGCTGAGTTTTTCCATGTCAGCGCAGAGCTGTTCATCTAGAGAACTTGGGGCGCAATCATGGCCAGGATCTCCATTTCAATTTCCCAAATTCCCAGTAATATCCAGGACGTTGGGACAGGTTTTACCCCGGCCACTCCGTCTGATACATCATTCTTATGTAGGCGCGATTCGCCGCACGACCCATCCGGAGTCATGCCACACGGACAGTATTATTAGAACAGTGCGATCTCATTGGGTTCAGCCGGGCTCGCAACGACCGCATCCGCAATCACCGTGGTGAGGTACAACCCTGGACGCAAGCCCGAGCTTCTGCACGTGCGGCGGCCAGGCACTTCGGATCACCATGACAGGTCTTCACCGCGCCCGTATAGTTCTGCCAGCACACGTTCGCGCATGGATTGGGCGGTCCCTGCGCCACAAGGAACGATGCGAACAAGATCAGTGCCGCTGGGGCGAGGAGTATTACAAATCGTTTTTTCAGCGTGTCCATAATCTTAGACCTCCTTGAAAATTGTTAGCATCCATTGTGGACGCTAGGTTGACGGAGCCTTGGCCGCATGCGATTAGAGAAGACTAACCGCAAGTCCCCCTGCAGCTAGTATTGACACACTGCAAAGTGCGCTGGTCGAAGTGACATCCTGCCTGAGGCAGAAGTTGTCTGTCGCCCGAGCGAAAACAGCTGCATGTATGTGACCTCCCAAAAGCCGTGCCGCTGCTGGCCACGAAGGCCGCCAGGAGCGTCACGAGCAGAAGCACTGTCGATATTCGCCTTAACATTTCTTTTTCTCCTTCCTTTTTGTGATCTAAGTCTTACTTACAGCTCTTGGCGGGCGTTTGGGGCAGCTCCGACCCGCAGCCGGTTGGGTTGGCGCCAACCTGGCTTTGGAGAGGAGAAGCCGTCTCTTGCCGTTCGCCAAAATATGCAAACATCGTGTTCCAGCCTGCCTGATCCAAACGTCCAGCAAGCCGGGCAGCCTGGAGAAAAAGTTATGATGAGGAGCTTGGAACCCCCCGCAGGAAGAGCCACTGGCTCCAGACGGCCATCGAACGCTATTCCCGCAAGCATCTGTAGTTGCGTTCCCGCAGTGATCTGGGGAGCCAAGGCTTCGCTCAGCTGCCGGTTCTGCCGGAAAAGGAAAATGTTCTCGGCGAGCACTCCCAGCCCGGCAAGCCAGAGAAGGATCTCCATCAATTTGCTGAATCGGGTTTTTGGCTGAGCGCCTGCCATGCTAGCGTGCTCTTAAACGCTGCCTGTATCACGGATTTGCATGAGGCTGTCAATCACGAGAGTCTCCAGTGCGTATATTTTTTGTGTATCCCGGCAAATTGTTAGGAAAGAAGGGTTGAGTAATGCGGAGGGCGACATTCGTGAGGACGAACTGACAGAGGACGAACTGACACTTTGCGGGAGCCGACAGGAGGAGTAAGCTGAGCGGGCGAAGAAAGCCACCGCAGGGCAAGGCGGACCCCATGCCCAGGCCCGAATTCGACGCTTATCAATTGGATTTGAAGCGCTATGAACTGCGCCGGGCAGACGGTATGACCGTGAAGCTCGAGCGCCAGCCCATGGAATTGCTTATTTTCTTGGCAGAACGGCGCGGCGAGCTGGTTATGCGCGATGAGATCGCCGCGAAACTCTGGACCAATGGCGTTTTTGTGGATACGGAACGCGGGATCAACAATGCCATCCGGAAGATTCGCACCGCACTGCACGATTCACCCGATGATCCTACGCAATTACAGACGGTGGTTGGGAAAGGGTACCGGTTCATCGGACAGCTCGAAGTCGCTGGCGGCTCAGCCGACTTACGCCAAGACAAGGCGCCCGATGTTTCAGCAACTGCATCGAAATGGGAGCGCTGGCGACTGGTAATTTCAGCAGGAATTGCGGTCGCCATCGTTATTCTCGCAGTGGGGCTGGCGCTGTGGCGTTCACGAGCCGCAGGAAGTCAAGCCGCGATCCACTCGCTCGCCGTGCTGCCGCTAGAAAATCTTTCTGGCGACCCTTCGCAGGAATACTTTGCCGATGGCATGACTGAAGCGCTCATTACGGAGCTGGCACAATTCAGCTCCTTGCGCATTATCTCGCGGACGTCAGCCATGCATTACAAGGGTTCCCACCAGCCACTGCCTGAAATTGCAAAAGAATTGAACGTGGACGCGGTCGTTGAAGGCAGCGTGACCCGCTCGGGTAACCGGGTGCGAATCACCGCGCAATTGCTGGACGCCCATTCGGATCGCCACTTGTGGGCCAAGGCCTACGACCAGGACATACGCGAAATCATGTCGCTTCAGCACGACGTGGCGAACAACATTGTCCACGAAATCCAAGCCAAGTTGACGCCCCAGGAAAACCTGCGCTTGAGTCGAAAGCAGCAGGTCGATCCCGAGGCCTACGATGACTATCTCCGGGGCTTGTACTTCTGGCACAAATTCACCGACTCAGGCATGAGACAGGCACAGGAGTACTTTGAAAAATCCGTACAGAAAGACCCATCTTATGCCCTGGGATATGCGTGGTTAGCGAACGCCTATGGTCAATCAGCCCGTTTCGTCGGATTTCATAAGGATCTCATGCGAAAATCGAAGGAAACTTCTCAGAAGGCTTTGCAGCTCGATGATGGCCTCGCGGATGCTCACGGCGCGCTCGGCTGGGTAAGATGGGCCTATGACTGGGACTGGCCCGGCGCCGAAAACGAGTTTAGACGCGCGATTCAGCTCAACCCTAGCCATGCCATGTGCCACGGAATCTATGCACGATACCTCGATTCCATGGGGCGCTTTGAAGAAGCCATTCGAGAGCACCGGATTGCCCGAGAACTCGATCCCCTCGCCTTAATTCTTATCCACGACACAGGGGATCACTACCTGGTTTTGCGGCAATACGACAAGGCGATTGCGGAGTATCGCATGGTGCTCGACATGGATCCCAATTTTATCGACGCGCACGGAGGATTAGCCGTTGCCTATAAAGGCCAAGGCATGGAAAAAGAGAGTATCTCCGAGTGGGAGCAAGAGGCAATGCTTGCTGGAGCACCTAATCAGGCCGAGGCAATAAAGATTGCTTCTGTGCGTGGCGGGTACAAGAGCGCATTGAAGGCACGGCTGACGTACGACCAACATCGGCGATCCGAAGGCTCGTATGTTTCTTTCTCGCGCTTTGCCCGGACGTACGCAGCATTGGGAGAGAAGGACTTGGCAGTGCAAGCGCTCGAAAAAGCGTTCGCTGAGCGCGAGCCAATGGCCTGGTTGAATGTTGACCCTGAGTGGGACCCAATTCGCGCCGATCCGCGCTTTCAGGACCTCCTGCGCCGCGTCGGGCTTCCGGTGGATACCGGGGCAGGCGTCGTCGCGCGTTAGTTAGTTACCCAGGCCTCCTTTGAGGCTACGCGTCCGTGCAGATTAACCACTTCAGCTGCGGCGCGAATCCACGCACATAGAGAAAGAGAAACGCCAAAGCGTTTAGGACCCGGGACATGTCGGAAGAGGAGTGGTGTAGCCAGCGCTTCGAGTCATAAGTCCGGTCCTGGGCATTTGGAAGTTCCATTGGCGCTTGCTACCGATTGGGGGTGAATCACAGGCACGGAAGTAATGATGTCGTTTGACTGCAGCTGTCATACAGTGACCTCTTAACTGAGACAGTCACAAAGTTACACTTTGTAGGGAAAGGTGGGTCTCTACAAATGGCGAACGGACGAGGGTGGCGGTACCCAGAAATATTCCGCCGAATGGCTGTCGAACGCTTCAAATGTTGCGAGAACATCGAGTGGCTGGCGAAGGAACTTGGTGTGCCGCGACAAACCTTATAACAAACCTTATATAGGTGGCACGATGAGCTCGAGCGGTCCCAGGATGGTGAGGAACCGCCGACCGAAAAGTCACGTGAATCAAGGCTCGAGGCCGCGAGCAGCGGGTCTGGCGAGCTGGCATCTACGACCACATCCGGGACGTAATGTTGCTGCGGAGCAGCCGGTGGGCTTACGGCTTCCTGCGGACTTCAAAATCCCGCATTCGCAGAGATTTGAGTTCGAGTACGAAAAGGCACAACTGCTGAAAATCCTGGAGGCGGGCTGGGAACGCGAGAACTGCGGATGCCTGGAAGCCGCATCCACTGCTCGGCAAGATGACGCCCAAGGAGTGGAGCAAGCTTTTGCAGATTCACGTGGATTATCCACCTGAGGCAGTTCGCAGCTTAACGGGGTGTTCGCTATGAAGGTGCTGATTCTCGGAGCAACGGGATTTGTAGGTAGGAATGCATTGGCGCAGGCTCTTGCACGGCCGGCGGTCACGCAGGTCATACACCGACGAGGCGAAACCGGCCCGAATTGCGGTCGCACAGTGCAACACAAATGTCGATGAGCAGCGGCACGCAGGCAAGGCGGGTGAACAGACCAGCCAAGAGGAGCGCCCCGCAGATGATTTCGGTGACGCCGACAAATGGCGCCATGAGCTGAGGCAAAGGAATGCCGATCTTCGTAAAACGGCCCACTCCCAAGGCTTCCGGGAAGAGAAATCTCTGAATGCCCTCGGAAAGGAACACCCATCCCACAAGAATGCGAATGAGCAGGATCGCCTTCTTTGCGCGATTCACCCAGATTGCGTCCGTGTCCGAAGTCATGGAGGTGCCTCCTCGCGCGGGTCGGGATTCATCCAACTTCTTTACACATAGTCGAACAGGGTCATGAAGCCAAAGTCCATGTGTAGCTGCTGATGACAGTGAAACAGGGTCAAGCCCGGATTGTCGGCGACAAAGTCCACTTCCGCTTCCTGATAGCCTCCAAGCATCACAACATCTTTGAGAATTCCCGCGGTGGGCTTTCCCGCCAGACTCGTCAGCTCGAAGCTGTGCCGGTGCAAATGGATCGGATGGATGTCATCGCTGGCATTGCGCATACGGAGTCGATACCGCTTGCCGTGCTTCAAATGAAATGCAGCTGTGCTTACTTCGCTCGTCATCGGGTAAGCGATGCCATTGATGGTCCATCGGTTGAAGCCGTCCTCCGCGGCATTGTCTTTCGCGAAGGTCATTTCGAAGGTCTCGTCTGGTGGAGGCGCGGTTGCGCCAGGTTTCGCGAAACGTGCGTAGTTCCACTTGAAAGGCGAAGGCGCAATCCATTGCGCTTTCCCGGTGCGCCCGGCGTACTCCACAACAATGCCCATGCCGTGGCGGCGATCATCATCGGCGAGGTCTCCCAGAATCCAGACGCCTGCATGAGTCATATGTACAATGGCCGAGATTCGCTCTGCTGTGCCAAGCCACAGCACAGGAACAGAAGTTGGATTCGGAACGGGATTGCCGTCGAGGGTGACAACCTCGAAGGAGTGACCCGGCAACGCCAGGCTGCGAATCTCGGTGGCGCTTCCATTGAGGATGTGAAACAGGACGCGTTCGCCTTGCCTGACCTTGATCGGCTCGCTGTGGCTGAGCATGCGTCCGTTGATGGTGAAGGATCGATATCCTACTTCGTAGCCGTGAGGCATTCCTTTGGCGAGCGACGCGTCCATTGATGTTTCGCCGATTTTCTTGAGTTCCGGATTCGGCTCGGTCGAAGACAGGAAGTCTTGAGCCATGTCGCCACCACGGCTGAAAGTGGGCTCGAACTCTTTCAGGACGAGGAAGACTTCGCGGTCATACCTGCCTGGTTCCTGAGCAGGCTCGATGTACACCGGACCGACTTCTCCGCCGTACTGTCCGGTAGCTAGGTTGGCGCCCGCGCGATTGTGGGTGTGATAGAACCGGAACCCGGCCGGACTTGGCGTGAACGCGATCCGCCGTTTGCCCTGTGCGGGAATAAAGGGTGTGCCTTCTTCGGCGGCTCCGTCCACATCGACGGGAACCTTTTGACCGTGCCAATGCAGCTGCTCAGGCGTATCCGTGTCGTTGTAAATGTCGATAGTGACCTGCGGACCCTCCTTAAAACGAAGCAGCGGTCCGGGAAACTCCCCATTGTAAGTAATGGCAGAAACGATTCGCTTGGGCGCAATTTCGATCGGGGAGGTCTTGATGTGCAGCGTGTAGTCTGCACGTGTTTGGTCCTGTGACCTTAGACCAAGAGCGGAAAGAGACAATGGAAAGCTCGCAGCGGCGAGTCGTACGCCTGCAAGGGTCCCAGTTTCTTTCAGGAATCGGCGGCGGGAAACGCTCCATGTGTTCATCAGCAACTCCTCAAGGCCTAGTCTGGTGTTGCTACCTTCAACACGAAAGGAACCATGACCAGACAGATGATGTCGTTGACGAAGAATGCGGAAAGCAACCCACTCAGAAAGATGACCGTGGGCAGAAGATGATGTGGTTTCAGCCGCGTAACGACGAGCTCCGTGACCCAATCGAAGAAGCCCGCCAGATGCAGGTAGGCCACGACCAGCATCATCGAGAAAAGCAGAATGATCGTGCCGAAGTGGATGAGGCGCAGGGAATTCTCTACGTGTACGGCGCCCGTCATGAACATCAGGACGGCTCCGATGATTGCGGCACCGGGGCGATCAATTTTCATTCCCGGAAATTTTCCCAAGGCAAAAACAACGTAGCTCGCAATGAAAACGGAATACGTTCCTAGGGTTGCGAGTTCGGACATCGCGGCTCCCGACTGTTCGACTACGCAATCCCGAGTATGTCCTGGGCACAGAGGGACTTACATCCCGACGGAACATTGAGGCATCATATGTATAACTGCAAGAACCTATGGCGAAGGCAGGCAACCAAGCCTGTCCTGTCCCCGCCCAAAAACAGGAGAGCGATATGAAACATTTCACTCTGATTCTGGCCGGAGCGTTGGTACTCGCCTTGGCGGCGCCAGCTTTTGCTCAGCGCGCACACCCGAGCCCAGGTGGACCGCCTTCGAGTCCTGGCGGACGTCCCTCGGGGGATGGACCGGGGTCGAACTCTAACTCTGGCGTGGGCGGAACTCATGACGTGACCGCGACACATAGCGATATGTCGCATGCTTCTCCAAGCGATGTGCTCAGCCACAACACCGCAGTCGCCGGAAAGATCCAGACACTGACGGGTCAGGACGCGCAAGCAGCCTGCGCCGGCTTCAAAAACTTAGGCCAATGCGTCGCGGCAGCGCACGTAGCGAAGAATCTGGATATCCCTGGTGGCTTCGATGCGCTGAAGGCGAAGGTAACAGGTAGCGGCGGAGTGAGCCTCGGTAAAGCCATCGAACAGCTCAGTCCGCAAGCCAATGCCAAAGCTGAGGCAAAGAAGGCGAACAAGCAAGCCTCTGATGATTTGAAAGAGTCCAGTTCCTGACGATCAGCGTGCCGTCATAAATTCGTAATACTAATCGTGGTGAATGGCGGCAAAATGCGAACGAAAGATGAACAAAGAGGGAGAAAGTGATTCGTCAGGTTTGGTCGCAACTTGCTGATTTCCTTCGATTAGGGCCAACTCCGGCAAGTTCTGATTAAATTAGTTTCTTGGCTGTTAACCGAAAGGGTTGCTAGTTCAAATCTAGCTAGCCCGGGGAGCCACTTTCTTGCGCTCCTGCATCTTCACGTAACGCTCTGTAATGGTCTTAGGCTACTTGGCTCGGTGCAGTTCCGGGGACAGCCGTGCCAAGAGCTCCATCGATGAATACTGCAAGTCTTCTGCCCCCAAATATGAAATCTGGTCTTCCGGGAAGATCTGGATGTCTTCGCCAGCCGGTTATTCTTGCTTCGCGGAGGATTTTGAGAAAAGCACCTTCCGTCGTCGCATTTCCCGTCGATTGGATACTCGTCGCAGTCCGCGACGCCCGGCCAGGAAGAAGGCCCGCTTCAGCGGTTCACATAAACCAACGGGGAGAGAACATCAGTCCCTTGACGGATGTGGAACGCTCGATCCATCGGGACATCTCGAAACTGCTGCACTTGTTTTGGCACTGGCCATGTGACCTCAACCTGAAAAATCTCAGTTGCGTCTCCGATACCGATGTGCTGACGCAGTGGATTGCTTCCGAAGCTTGAGCCGTACCCTACCGTCCGGAAAATGTGGCGCTTCCCCTTCGCGGTCTTCACCGTTAACTTAATTCGAGCCCCCGTGGCGGGACGGTTAGTTTGAACGCCTTCCAGTTCGAGCGTCACCCAGTGGTTGCCGTGCCCCGGATTCTCGAACAAAACGCTCTTGTACGTGTCCCCTGGGTAGGCGCCGCCGATCTTTGCAAAGACATCCTCATTACCGTTGTTCATGAGGTCTCCGAACGCAATGCCGTGTCCTTTTTGCAGAATGCCAAAGCCTCCCGAAGTGGTCACATCCTGGAAAGCCTTTCCGGCATTGTTGCGAAACATCTTGTTCGGTAGCAGCGACTCATAGAGCGAATCTCCTGTTCCCAGGTAAATGTCGAGCCAGCCGTCGTTGTCGAGATCGCCGAACCCGGCTCCCATGATCAGAATTGCGCGGTCAAGTCCAACTAACTTGGTCACATCCGTGAAAGTGCCGTCGTGGTTGTTGTGATAGAGACGGGAAGTTTCCGCGTGATGCACTTTCGCCATTTCGAAGGCTGCCACATCATCCAGCGTCTGCGTTCCGTAGCCCGCCACAAAGATGTCGGGCCAGCCGTCGTTGTCGTAATCGAAAAACCAGGTCGCGAAGCTCTCAAACGGTTCCGCCACCCCGGCTTGCGCGGTTACGTCGGTAAACTGCCAGCGATCGGCAAAGGGATTCCTGGAATCGCGTGGACCATCATTACGGAAGAGATGATTTGGGCCGCCCTTCACCGAGACATACAAGTCCGGACGCCCGTCATTATTGAAATCTCCCCACGCGACACCCTTCACAAATCCCATGTCCGCCAGATGATTCGGAGCCGCGACCTCGGTGAAGGTGCCATCGTGGTTATTGTGAAAAAGCTGGGAAGAATGTAGTTCCTTCGCGTCCGACTCGTTGCCCACATAGAGGTCAAGCCAGCCATCGCTGTCGAAATCCGCCCACGCCGCGGTCTGCCTGGGATGGAACGACAGCAGCCCGGCGCGTTCGGTCACGTCTTCAAACATGCCGTTACCGAGGTTATGTAGTAACGACATGGGATACTTGCCGTGTTCTCCCCACCAGCCGCCCCGTAAGATCAGCAGATCTGGATGGCTGTCGTTATCGTAGTCCGCGACAACAATGTTCAGGCCGCCGGTTTCGCCGGTCAAGCCCGCCTCGCGCGTACGATCGCTGAATGTTCCATCCCCATTATTATGGAAAAAAAGTAACTGGTCCTCCGGGCCGGAGGAGGAGATCATCAAATCCAGCAACCCGTCGCCGTCGAAGTCTTCCATTGCGACTCCTCCGGAGTGCCCCAATACGGCAACTCCGGCATCCTGCGCCCGGTCAGGAAAGAGCCCGATGTCATAGTCTGACTTGAAGCGATCCAAAGGAACCAGAAACTTCTGCGGGACAGCAGCAGGATAACGTCCCAGCGTCATGGCCGCGATATTGAGCAGCCAGCGTGATTTCAGGTCCTTGGGGTTGTCTTCGAGCGCGGCGCTCAGTTCGCGAAATGCGCCCTCCGAGCCTTCCTTGCGGACGTGGATACCCGAGCCATGAATTGGGAAAATGCAGGCTTCGCGCCCGTGAATCAACAGACAGTTCTGCTGTTCGCCGAGCCGTAGATAGGAAATCGCAAGCGCGTCCCGCAACTTCTGCTCGGCAGCGTGGTCGAGCTTCACATTGTGCAGCGCGCATAGCTTCCTGATCGTTTCCAGTTGCTCGACCGCACGCCCGCTGTCGCCCGCGCGCAACAGAGTTTCTGCCAGCGTCTGGCGGATCTTGATCTCCGTCGCCAGATCGGGATGGCCATTGAGTAGCGAGCGATAATAATCCGCCCGCTCGTCTTCTTTGTAGGAGTCAGTCTTCCAATCCTGTTCGCGAAAAATCTTCAGCAGCAGCGCCGCCATCTTCTTGGTGCCGGGGGATTGGTAGACATCTTCGGCATGCACGCGGGGAGGTCGCGCGATCGTAGACCGTAGGACGGTGAATCCTGCCAGGATCACCAAAACGAAAGGGCCAGTGCGGCGGAGCCAGTGCAATTGCACGATGGAAGAAAGCTAACGAAAAGCTCTTGGATTTTCAACGGCCGGTGAAACTGGTTTATAACCTCGGCTCCCCTTAAGCGGAGATTGTGGCCAAACATCCCAAACGTTTCGGCGCAATCGCGACACTTCCGGGCAAAATGATGGATGGATCTCTGTCGGAGATGGAATACGCGCTGGATACGCTCAAAATGGATGGCGTTTCAACGCTGACTAGCGTGGAAGACATCTACTTGGGAGATTCACGCTTCGATCCATGGTTCGAAGAGATGAATCGCTGCAAGGTCACATTGTTCATGCATCCCACAGTTTTATGCAACCCCGAGGCGCGACCTTTTGGGGCGACGTCGTCGTCGGCTAAGGGCTTGTCGCGTTTCGCGAATCAGAGTAGATTCCAAGCGCGGAGATCGCGAATGGCCGCCACAAGAACGGGCGTAGGTTGTCGCTATCACAAGTGCCCTCGGGCCTCGGCGTGACCCTGCTAAATACCGCTGATGAGGAAGGATTGCTTTCGTATGACTCCTGCATTCCGCCTTTCGGTTGCGATTCCAGTCCTCAATGAAGAGACCGTCTTGGCGGAAATGCTGCGGCGAGTACGCATTGTGCTGGATGAGCTCGCCGGCGGACCGCACGAAATAGTGTTTGTGGACGATGGCAGCACCGATCGCACTTTCGAATTGCTCGAAGAAGCGGCGCAGCAGGACCCCCGTATCATTGTCGTCTCGCTTTCGCGTAAATTCGGGCATCAGGCAGCGCTGACAGCAGCTCTCGACCACGTCACCGGAGACGCTGCTGTGGTGATGGATGGCGATCTGCAAGACGCTCCCGAGGTTATTCCGCGATTTGTCGAGCTGTACAATCAGGGCTACGACGTCGTTTACGCGCAGCGAGTCCACCGCAAGGAAGCTTGGGCGTTGCGTCTCTGTTATTTCGTCTTTTATAGAATGATGTCAAGGCTCTCCGATATTCCGCTGCCGCTGGATTCCGGAGATTTCGGCCTGATCTCGCATCGCGCAATCGAGCAGTTGCGACGGATGCCCGAGCGTCACCGTTACCTTCGTGGATTGCGGAGTTGGGTAGGCTTCCGCCAGACGGGTCTACCCGTCGAGCGCGGGGAACGCCATGCGGGGAAGACCAAGTACAGCCTCTTGGGCCTGATGAAGCTAGCAGCAGACGGCGTGTTTTCCTTCTCGATTGTTCCGATCCGTGCGGCAGCCTTGCTTGGCGCTGCGGTGATGGTGATTTCGTTGCTGTATGTCTTCTATGCTCTCTATGCGAAGTTGTTTCTACATATATCTCCGCAGGGCTTCACCGCGCTGATTGTGGCGGTCACATTTCTGTGCGGCGTGCTTCTTCTTGTTCTGGGAGTGATTGGTGAATACGTCGGCCGCATCTACGAAGAAACGAAGGCGCGTCCGCTGTATATCATCGGCCGCGTCGCAGGAGGGTACAAAGGCAGGACAGGAGATCCTGAGGCCGAGACAAGTCGTGCCGAGCGATTGCTGCAGCGCGAGTTTCGATCCTAGCTCAGCGACAAATGTCATTTCTCCAGGCCGGAAACCATCCAAGATGAATTCCAGTCGAAACTTAACCTATCTCTCATCACCCGGCGAAGTCAGTATGGCCGAGCAGTGGTTCGAAATCGCTTCCATGGACCATTTTTGGGTACGTCGGCGATTTGAGGTACTCCGGCGACTGGCCGGAAGCCTGATTCCGAGCGCTCGCGAGATCGCTGAGATCGGATGCGGTCATGGTCTACTGCAGCGGCAGATCGAAGACGCATACGGGCGAGAAGTAACAGGATTTGACCGGAATGAATTTGCACTAAAAAAAAGTCTCAGCCGCCGCAGCAAAATTTGCTGTTACGACATTCACCAAAAAGATGCGTCATTGCACGAGCGATTTGACTTGGTGCTCTTATTCGATGTTTTTGAACATATCGCGGACGAGGAGCGCTTCCTCGCAAGCCTGAAATTCCACCTGGCTCCTGGAGGGAAACTGGTTGTGAACGTTCCTGCAGGCAAGTGGTTGCACTCAGCTTATGACGAAGCGGTTGGACACCTCCGGCGCTATTCGATCGGCTCCCTACGCGATGCGGCCGCGCGCTGTAATCTTCAGGTCACCAGATGGAGCTATTGGGGCCTTCCATTAGTACCTACTCTGGTGCTCCGGCGGCTCTGGCTGTTAGGAAAGCATGACAAGGAAAAAGTAATCTCAGATGGATTCAGCTCACGAACCAAAGCCCTCAACCAATGGCTGGGGTTGATTGCTATGTGTGAACCGATTCCACAAAGACTTTTGGGAACCTCAGTCATGGCCGTTCTCCAGGCCGACGGCGATTGACACCATGACGCAAGACTTCCGAATGGAAGAACATGGGTGGTCTCGAAGGTACTTAAAACTAATCATCATCGCATTCGTCCTGAACATGATTTCAGCAGCGCTGTTTATCGGCCTGATTAACCGTCCCGTTTATGATGATCCATATAACATGTTTGACGTTCAAAGCTATGCGCACGGCGGATTGTCCGTCGCAACTGTCCTCTCCCAGCGAAATCCCCCAGGTCCCACGAGTTTCCTCTGGATGGCGGCCGGAGTTCGCCTGGTGGCGGGAGAGGAACTGCGTCACGCACGGATTGCTGCCCTACTAAGCTGGGTACTTCTTCTCGTTGGGATACTGATTGGTGCTCGTTATAGTAGTTTTCCGCAGATCTGGTACGGTGCCCTACTGGCCGCTCTAGTGTCTCCGCACGCAGTTATGGCAACCGCGACCGTACTCACTGAAGGTCCAGCGCTGCTTTTTGCGACACTGGGGTCTCTGCTCTGGATGGAATCAGCCTCACGACCGACAGCCACTCCGTCCTTTCTTTGGCTGGGGATCTTTGGAGGCTTATCCATGGGCATCGCGGTCACGTGCCGGCAGTACTACTTAGCGCTGTTCCCAGCGGCTGCTCTAGTTGCCGTATTCCAATTACGCGGACGGGGCCCCAAAGAAAAACTGTTTCGGGCGCTTGGCATCATGCTCTTCCTGGCTGTCGCATCTGTACCCGTGATTCTCCTGATGATGGTATGGAGGGACATTTCAAGCCCGGGCATGGCCACGGGCGTGTCGTACAACAACTGGAGGGCCGGCGTGGGCCTGAACGTATTCAGGCCGATTGTGGCAAGTTTTTATTCCTGCTTTTATCTCTTGCCACTGACCTTCCCGGTGCTTTGGCGTATGCGGCCTGCAGCGAGTTGGCCGGCGCTCCTGTTTGCATCGCTCGGTGCGATCGTGGCTGCCTGTCTCAGGTCTTCGTTACTTCAGCCGGGTCCCCTTCACGCACTCGTTCGGGCGGCCTCACGACTCCCGGCTGGAGATTTCATCCTCATCGGGCTCATTGCCGGTTTGACAATCTACAATGCAATCGCGATGGGGCTGCTCCTCTGGGAGAAACGCGATATTGTAATGTCCTGCCCTCCCCTGCTTTTCGCGTTGCTGACAGCAGTGTTCTTCGTTGTGGAGCAGCTGGGAGTCGGGGGCAACCTCCCCCTCTATGATCGATATCTTCTTCAAATCGCGCCGTTCTTGGGCGTTATCGCCTTCACGCTTATTCCGCAGTTAACCTCTGCGCGATTACTGGCGTTAACGGTGATGGCTGCGGTTAGTCAATTTATGTTGTGGCACTACGCCTTCGGCAGTTGAAATCCTATCGCGACCAGACGTCGTTTCTTGAGGGCATAGCAGGTTATGAGTACCGTTACCACATGTGCGATTTTAGTCTGGAAAAAGTAACAATTTTTTCACTCACGACCTCAGAGCGTTCCCTAATTCCGAGTGGCCGCAGTCGAATCTTTAAGGTAAACTCCTTAGAATGTGTATGCCACGAAATCTACTTGTTTGGATGGCGACGTGCATAGAAGGAAGCGTCAATTCCTGGCATACTGGGCGATGTTTAGCACATCCATCCCGCAGACCGGTAGCTGGAGTCTTAGTGGAGGAGAACTCGTGCGACTATTGGTTTCTATTTTCTGCGCTTTGGTGTTTTGCCTATGCTTGACCGGCGGAGCTTGGGGCGATAGCGTTCCAATACAGAACGCTTCGTTTGAGACCACAAATCCGCTTGTTGCCTCATGTGCGGGCCCAGAGACGTGCCTGTTCAATTTCGGCCCAATACCGGGATGGTCAACTGCTGGGGCGGGCTCGTTTGAGCCCAGTTCTTCCTTCTTCAGTCTTCCATTGCCTGACGGCAACATCGTCGCGTACACCAATGGCGGCGGTATCTCGCAGATCTTGACCGGAACCTCTCTACTGGCCAACTCGATCTACACCTTGTCGGTTGATGTCGGTCGCCGGTTCGATGTGCTCGCTGCTAACTATTCGATATCTCTGCTCGACGGCCCAAACGTATTTTGTACCACGAGCGGCTCCAACGGATCTTTTGCCGCGGGAACATTTGTTGACATAACTCTCACCTGTGCGACGGGTTCCAGCGTGCCGTCGGGATTTCTGGGGATCACCATGGGCGGGGATGGGCGCCAAATCGATTTCGATAACGTTCGCTTGGATGTGGTACCGACCTCGACCCCAGAGCCGAGCGTTTTAGTTCTCATGCTTACCGGCTTGGGCATTGTCGGTCTACTCTTTGCGCGTTCTCGGCGAAATCATAATTTGCAAGTCGCTTCGTCGTAGCCGATTGTCCCTGTCTCCCGCGGTGACTTGGTCTAATCACGTACTTTTGACCGGTCGGCGGGGACCTAACTCCTATGCAGTAAGGCGTTCGCGCTTCGTATGCTGTCATTGAGGAGGCGCACGCGGCGTTGTCGCATTGCACTTACCCAAAACTCTTGTTCGTTGGAGACCCCCGGCGTATTAGTCTCGCCGGCATTCGCCCGTAAGCTTTGCGAAGAATCTCAAGAACTGCAGAGTCCTATACCTTGGGCCGGGGCGCTCATTACCTGCAGGAGGATCATCCGGAAGCCATCGGCGCCCGCGCTTCAGCTTTGGTTAACCGCCTAAGAAATGCCGGATTCCAAGACCGTTGTAGCTCCCGACTGTTTCGCGTGAACTAATTCAGGACAAATAAGTTATGCGAGCGCCGCACGGATTCGGGAGCTTGGTGTCGGTCGCATCCTCTATCACTGCGGCGGTGGCCGCCCTAGACGTGATGCTTCACATTTGAATTTTGCGTTTGCGTTCTTCTTGTTCTTGGCAGAATCTTGCGCCCAGCAGCTTTACTGCGCGTTGGCGAGTCTCAGGCTTTTTGGGAGGCCCAGAAACGGTCTTAACGCAACAGTCCTTCCGTTCTTTCCATGTCGAAAGAACCTCCCCATCTGTTAGGCAGTTAGTTGATCCGCTCGGATACCAAGTAGTGTCCGCCAGTTAAAACTCAGGGCTCTTCGAAGAGCTGAGAGCTAGTCCGTCGCTGACGTTCTTTGTGATCAGTTTGGCGACAGCTGGATGTTTTGATGATTTGTGCCTTGGAACGCCTAGCTAGAGAACAAGCCACGTCGCGAGGATTCATCGACCGTCTCGAAGACGCTGGCAAAGTTCGTGGCAGGTAGCAACTTGTTGAAATCATCGATGGCTAAGACAGAGTTGGCAGGTATTGATGACTTTACCGCTGCTTGAGCGCGCAAAGGAGCAGAGCGCAACTTTTCTGCTCACCACCAAGAGAACCAAAGATTCTGCCGGAGCGCCTCATTGTGCGACCACCATAGACATCGGCGAACCGCGAATCCCGCAGCGCACTCTGCAGGCGGGCGAGCAGTACAGATTTCACTTTGACATGACCAAGTGCATAGGCTGCAAGTGCTGCGTGGTGGCATGCAACGAGCAGAACGGAAACCCGGCGGAGATTAATTGGCGGCGCGTGGGTGAGATCGAAGGCGGGTGGTATCCGAACACGCAGCGGTTGCATTTATCCATGGGATGCAATCACTGTCTTGAACCAACCTGCATGACTGGTTGTCCTGTGGATGCGTATTCGAAGGACGCGATAACCGGAGTAGTAATTCACAGTGCCGAAACTTGCATCGGATGTCAGTACTGCACATGGAATTGTTCCTACGGAGTTCCCCAATACAATCCGGAACGCGGCGTCGTCGGGAAATGCGACATGTGCCACAACCGGCTGGCGGAGGGCCGCGAGCCTGCGTGTGTGAGCGCATGTCCCGAGAGTGCAATCCAAATCGAGATCGTGAACATCACGGAATGGAAACGCGACTATGCGGCGAGCGCGAATGCTCCGGGTCTCCCTTCCGCGGACGATAGTCTCTCCACAACACGCCTTACGCTTCCGAAAAATCTGCCTCCCGATAAGAGAAAAGTGGATCTAAATAGAGTGAAGGCTGAACATCCGCACTGGCCATTGGTGGTGATGACGGTGCTCACACAGCTTTCCGTCGGCGCGTTTGCGACGATTTGGCTGTTGCAATTGATTGGGCAGCAGGCGCGGCTGAACATCGCGGCTCTTGTGTCATTGATGGTCGGCTGCCTCGCGCTGGGTGCGTCCACGATGCATTTGGGACGGCCGATTCACGCCTATCGCGCGCTGAAAATGTGGAAACGATCCTGGCTCAGCAGGGAAGTATTGTTGTTCGGATGTTTTTCGCAAATCTCATTTCTTTACGCCGGGCTGCTGTGGCTGAACTATCCCGGAAGCAAAGTGGTAGGCCTGCTGACGTCCCTTGCGGGAATCGCCGGCGTAACCGCGAGCGCCTGCATCTACCTCGTGCGGCCGCGGCCGGCGTGGAACAGCAAGCACACCCTGGGCGAGTTTTATCTGACGGGAGCACTGCTGGGGCCCTTGCTCGCGGCGAATATGGGACTCGGAGCGCGCCGCTGGCTGACCATGACGATCGTCGCGGCAGCCGGAGCGCAGTTACTGAATCTCGCGCTGAAATTTCTCTGGCTGGTGAGTTCGGACACATTTGAGTTGAAAGCAACGGCGCGGCTGCTATCGATGAAGTTGCGTTCGCTGATGATGGTGCGGAGCGCTCTCCTCGTCCTGGGCGGCATCGTCCTTCCGCTGTATTCCGCAAGTCCGATGGCGATGGTCGCGGCGCTCGGCCTGGCGTTCAGCGGCGAAATCACCGGACGCTATCTCTTTTTCGTGAGCGTCGTCCCCAAAAACATGGCCGCGTCGTATCTGACCGCCGGAAAGTCGGCGGCATGACGCTCAAAAGAGAGCTCGGCCTGGACATCCTGGCGGAAAAGTATGCTTACGCTTCCGATCCGGTGATGGGATTTACGTCCGCGCAAAAAATTCCGGAGCGGTGGGTGGCAACGACTTGTGGGTACTGCTCGGTGGGCTGCGGAATTATGGTAGGAGTGAAGGAAGGCAAGGCAGTCAGCGTGCGGGGAAATCCCGATCACCCGGTGAACCACGGAATGCTTTGTCCCAAGGGACTTTCCGAGCACCAGACGATCGACGCGGAAACGCGCGCGAAGTATCCGTTGCTGAAGAAAAACGGAAAGCACGTTCGCGTGGGATGGGACGAAGCGCTCGAAACGTTGGTCGAAAAATTCCGAGGCGTGCAGGAGAAGTATGGTCCGGAATCGCTCGGCGTTCTGAGCACGGGCCAGCTAGTTACGGAAGAATTTTACGCGCTTGGGAAACTCGTGCAACTTGGATTCGGAACAAAAAATTACGATGGTAATACAACACTGTGCATGGCAAGCGCGGTGTCCGGTTACAAGCGATCTTTCGGGAGTGATGGGCCACCGGGAGCGTACGAAGATCTCGAAGTTGCGGATGTAATTCTTCTACTGGGCGCGAATGTCGCAGACAATCATCCTATTCTTTGCCAGCGATTGGAAGCCAACAGAAACAAAATCCTGATTGTGGCCGATCCGCGGGTAACCAAGACCGCGATGATGGCCGACGTGTATCTACCGCTTAGGCCAAGATCAGACATCGCGCTTGTCAACGGGCTGATCTACTTGCTCATCGAGAACGATCTTGTGGACCATGACTATATTGCGCGGCACACAACGGGATTCGAAGTTCTCCAAGAATCCGTTCGCAAGTACACCCCCGAGTACGTCTCGCAAATCACCGGCCTATCGAAAGAATTGTTGATCAAAACCGCGATGCTCTACGGGTATTCCGAGGCGCCGTTCCTCGGCTGGACGATGGGAGTGAACCACAGCACGAAAGGCACGGAGACTGTCAACGCGATCAACAATCTTGCGCTCGTGACCGGCAATGTGGGCCGGCCGGGAGCCTCGCCGTTTTCGATCACCGGACAGTGCAACGCGATGGGAACGCGTGAAGCGGGATTTGCTTCGAGTTTGCCGGGCTATCGCAAATTCGAAAGCGCTGCAGATCGCAAAGAATTGGCAACCCTTTGGGGAATTTCGCCGGATCGTCTTCCTGCTTCGCGCGGTTTGGCTTATCCGGACATCGTAGAGGCGGCACTTGCAAAAAAGATTCGTGCGTTGTGGGTGATCGCCACGAATCCCGTGGTTTCGTTTCCGAATCTAGGCGTGCTGCAGCAGAGTCTGGAGACGCTCGACTTTTTTGTGGTGCAGGACGGTTTTTATCCGACGCCGACGTCGGAGCTCGCCGATCTTGTTTTGCCCGCCGCGATCTGGGGAGAAAAAGAAGGAACCTACACAAATTCTGAGCGGCGGGTGAGCAAAGTGAACGCGGCCGTGCACCCGGCGGGAGAAGCGCGCTCGGACTTCGATATTTTCCTTGCCGTCGCGGAAAAGCTGGGCTGCCGCGAAGAACTTTTTCCCGGTTGGCGCGAGCCGAAGGATGCTTTCGAAGAGTGGAAGAAAATCTCCGCCGGCCGTCTCTGCGATTACTCGGGCCTGGACTACGCGCTCATCGAGCGCGAAGGAGGCGTCCAGTGGCCATTTCCCACAGGGACCACCGAGGTAACCACTAGCAGACTTTACGCCGACGGAAAATTTCAGACGGAAGACGGCAAAGCCCGATTGCTTCCTGTCGAATGGGAACCTTTTCCAGAGCAGCCAACGCGAGACTATCCATTTGTTCTTAACACCGGCCGCACAGTCGAGCATTGGCACACACGCACCAAAACCTCGCAGGTTCCGATTCTGGAACATCTCGCGCCGAATGCCTGGCTGGAGATGAACCCACGCGACGCGGAAACACTAAAGCTCCAACCGCACATGCGTGTAGATATTGTTTCGAAGCGAGGCAGAACCAGCGGCGTGGAACTTCGCATAACAGAAATTATCGCGCCGGGCCAGGTGTTCATGCCGTTTCACTTCGCGGAAACCAACGTGAACGAGGTGACGCAAAGCGCCTTCGACCCGATTTCGCGCGAGCCCAACTACAAACAGTGCGCGGTGCGTGTCGAGAAGACGCCGCAAAGCGTCAGCTCGGCAACAGGCGGAAAGTTCTTAAGGCGCAAACATGTTTCTGTTCAGGAGAGATGCCGATGAAAAGGCTGGTTGTCGTTGGAAACGGCATGGCAGGCGTCGGCTGCGTGGAGCAGATCCTGAAGCACGCTGCGAAATTTGAAATCACCATCTTCGGCGAAGAAACGCACGTCAACTACAACCGCATCCTTCTCTCATCGGTGCTTGCTGGAGAGAAGGCCGCTGACGATATCGTTTTGAATTCGCTTGAGTGGTATCGGCAAAACGATATTCAACTGCGACTCGGAGTTCGGGTTTCGGGCATTGATGTCAACGCAAAGACTGTGACGGGGGATGACGGCTCGGTTACGCCGTTCGACAAGCTTTTGTTGGCCACTGGAAGCAATCCGCTGATTCCGCCGATGGAGGGCGTGAAGAAAGAAGGCGTTTACGTTTTCCGCAATTTGGACGACACACGCGCGCTGCTGGATCGGGCAACAAAGGGAGTGAAAGCAGTCGTCATCGGCGGCGGCTTGCTGGGCCTCGAAGCTGCGCGTGGTTTGCAGGTGCAAGGGTGCGAGGTGACAGTCGTTCACCTGATGGACACGTTGATGGAACGGCAGGTCGATTTTGCCGGTGGTGGTTATCTCAAAACGAAGATGGAATGTCTCGGCGTCAAGGTGCTTTTGGAGCGTAACACTGCAGCGATCCTAGGAAACGAAAAAGTTGAAGGCGTCGCGTTCAAGGACGGCAGCAGCATCGGCGCGGAAATGGTTGTGATCGCAGCTGGAATTCGTCCGAACGCGGACCTAGCACGCAAAGCTGGCCTGCAGGTGAATCGCGCCGTCGTCGTCAACGACTTCATGGAGACCTCCCATCCGGACGTCTTCGCAGTCGGAGAATGCGTCGAGCACAAAGGCATCTGCTATGGGCTGGTGGCGCCGCTTCTCGAACAGGGCAAGGTGCTGGCCGCAACGATCACGGGAAACAAAGGGCCTCGTTATGAAGGCTCGGTTAGCGCGGCAAAGCTCAAGATCATGGGCGTGGATGTTTTTTCCGCTGGCGATTTTTCAGAGAAAGCGCCAGGAACCGATGTGGTGCGATACGAAGATGCTGCGTTGGGGGTTTATAAAAAACTGACGTTGCGTGATGGCAAGCTCGCCGGCGCAATTCTTGTGGGCGACACGTCAGACAGCCACAGATACATGGACTGGTTGCGCACGCAAACGGACTTGACGGCGCAGCGTCGTCAGTTGCTCTTCCCCACTCCGACCGAAGATGCTGGGCTCGACGTTGCCGAAATGCCCGACAACAAAGTGGTCTGTGGATGCATGGGCGTGACCAAGGGCACCCTCATCGAAGCCATCCGCCAAAAAGGGGTCAACACCCTCGCGCAGTTGAAGGAATGTACTCGCGCCTCGACCGGCTGTGGCAGCTGTACAGAACATTGCCAGCAATTACTCAAAGCTGTGGTGCCGGAATTTCGGGAAGCGTCGGAGAAAATTCTGTGCAAGTGCATTCCGTTCGCCGAGGATAAGTTGCGCGATATCGTGCGCAGCCAGCGGTTCCGTTCCGTGCAGGAAGTTCTCGATATTTACGGCAACAGCCACGGCTGCGAAGTCTGCAAGCCTGCGCTGAGCTATATGATGGACATGTTGTGGTGCGGTGATCACGACGAAGACCGCTCGGCGCGCTTCATCAACGATCGCGTGCACGCCAACATTCAGAAAGACGGAACGTTTTCCGTCGTACCGCGCATGCGGGGCGGTGTGACCTCGGCGAAAGAGCTTCGGCGCATCGCGGACGTCGCGGAAAAATACAACGTGCCCATGGTGAAGGTCACCGGAAGCCAGCGCATCGATCTCCTCGGTGTCCAGAAATCTGACCTGCCAAAAATTTGGGCCGATCTCGGCATGCCGTCGGGCCAGGCGTACACAAAGGGTGTGCGCATGGTGAAGACCTGTGTCGGTACGGACTTCTGCCGCTTCGGAGTGCAGGATTCCACGCGCGCTGGGATTGAACTCGAGCGGCGCCTCGAGCATCTCTACACGCCACACAAAGTAAAAATGGGTGCGGTGGGCTGTCCGCGAAATTGCGCGGAAGCGACGGTGAAAGACATCGGTCTCGTTGGCCAGGACGGCACGTGGCAGGTCGTGGTCGGAGGCGCGGCCGGGAAGAAAGTTCGCAAAGCTGACCTGCTGATCACCGTTGAATCCATGGAAGAGGCGCTCCAGGCCGCGACACTTTTCTTTCAGTACTACCGCGAAAACGCCAACTATCTCGAACGAACTTACGATTTCGTGGAGCGTGTCACGATCGAAAAAGTGCGACGGGACACCGTGTACGCACCGCTGGGTGTGCAACAAGGCTTGCGCGAGCGGCTTCGCAAATCGAAACGCCTGGCACGCGACGCGTGGCTTGAGGGCGACGAACCAAGGCATTCCACACAATTCGTGCAGATCGAACCCTTGGAAAAGGTGTACCAATGAGCGAAACAAAAATTTGGGTAAGCCTCACGGCTATCGAAAACATTCCCGTGCGTGAAGGTCGATCCGTCCAAGTGGGTGGACGTAAGCTTGCGATTTTTAATTTAGGTAACCGTTTTCTTGCCGTCGAAAATCGCTGCCCACATCGCGGCGGTCCGCTTGCCGACGGAATCGTCTCCGGTAGCACGGTAGTTTGCCCCTTGCACGCCTGGAAAATCGACCTGGTCACGGGTAGCGTCACGAACCAAGCGGAAAATCTGGAATGCGTCAAGACTTTCCCTGTCCGCGTGCAGGACGGGGTGGTTCTCGTCGAGTTGAGTGTCGGTAATTCCGATACACAGAGTTCGCAGCCCGCTTGTTTTGTTTCGATCTCGCACGATTCATCCATCAATCATTCAGTTTTAGGGAAGGCATAGAAATGAACACAAAAAATTTCTTGAAATCCGGCCACTTTCCGACCTTGATTGCCGCGTTCCTCTATTTTGACGTGAGCTTCATGGTCTGGGTTCTGCTTGGCCCGCTGGCTCCTTTTCTTGGCGAACAGCTCCATCTCACGGCTACGCAAAAGGGATTACTCACGGCCATTCCTCTGCTCGGCGGCTCACTCTTTCGTCCTGTGCTCGGGGTTCTCGGCGATCGTCTTGGGGGCCGGCGAACCGGTTTGCTCGGTCTTTTGTTGACACTTGTTCCGCTCTTTCTTGGGTGGCGTTTCGCCCATACACCGGGTCAGTTTTATTTCCTCGGTCTTCTGCTTGGGATCGGCGGCGCAAGTTTTGCCGTTGCCCTCCCTCTCGCGGGCCGTTGGTATCCTCCTGAATATCAGGGGCTGGTCATGGGCATTGCCGGGGCTGGCAATTCCGGCACTTTGATCGCGACACTCTTCGCTCCTCGCCTTGCGCAAAAATTTGGTTATCACAACACTTTTGCGCTTGCCATGCTCCCGGTGTTGCTGATTATTCTCCTCTTCGCACTGCTTGCAAAAGACAGCCCCAGACAGGGAAGGTCACCGGCGTGGCGCGATTTCGCTTCTGTCTTGCGCGAAACCGACACCGCTTGGTTCTGCTTTTTCTATTGTTTCACGTTCGGCGGTTTCGTCGGACTTGCCAGCTTCCTCACCGTTTTCTTTCACGACCAGTACGGTCTCGCAAAAGTTCGCGCCGGCGACTTCACAACAATCGTGGTCTTGGCCGGAAGTTTCCTGCGTCCAGTAGGGGGCTTCCTCGCCGATAAAATCGGTGGCTATCGTCTTCTCTTAGGACTTCTCACCGCTTTGTCTATCTGCCTCTTTGCCGTCGGCACGCTGCCTCCTTTGACCCTTGAAGTGGCCCTTCTGTTCCTCACAATGGGTATGCTCGGCATGGGCAATGGCGCAGTATTTCAGCTTGTTCCTCAGCGCTTCCCAGAGCGTATTGGCATTCTTACTGGTCTGGTCGGCGCAGCCGGCGGATTTGGCGGATTCCTTCTCCCGTCGCTTCTCGGGGCAATCAAAGATCGTACTGGCCAATACTCGTGGGGTGTCTACCTGATCGCGGCGGCGTTTCTGGTTTCTGCCTGTGCGCTCCTCTACGTCGGAACTCAGTGGCACACCAAGTGGCACGAAGCCAGTGTCGATCGCGCCGGCATTTTTTCTTATCGGAAAGTTTTTCGAACTCCTGCTCAAGAAATTGCCGAATAAAGGAAAGAATATGAGTTATTCCCATCGATCAATTCTTGGAATTTCATTGCTTGTGGTCGTAATGCCCACTCTTGCCCAGCAACATGGGCTCGCGGGGCGTGAAACCCAGGTCCGCATGGAGAGCGGTGATGGGCTTCAATGGACGATTCCGAACGAGAACGACGAGGCGGTGCGCGTAGCGGTTTCTACTGATTCGAACAAGGCTGCAGCTTCCCCATCAGGTGCACAACCTCTGCCGCATTCCGCCCAGCCGCACAAATTTGGACCACTCACGGTTTTAGTGGACTGGCGATTTCGAACGGAAGCATGGGATTGGTTTCAACCCGTAACGGGACAGAACGCGTACGCGTTCGAACACTCGCTCGTGCGAATCGGTGTCGGCCAAAAGAGCGAAAACCTGGAATGGTTTTTAGAGGGAGCGCAAGATGCCATCCTCGACCTGCCAACGGGCGCGGTTCTCGCTGGAAATCCAGGCCAACTCGGTTTAGGTGGTACCTACTTTGCCGCGAACGGCAAAGGACAGAACAACGCCAACGGATTTGTGCGACAAGCTTATGTCGGGTTCAAACTTCCCGCGGGTGGGAAGTTGCGGCTCGGCCGTTTCACGTTTCTGGATGGCGCAGAACTCACGCGCGCGGACAAGAGTCTTAGCGCGCTAGTCAACACTCGCATCGCGCAGCGCTTGATCGGAGACTTCGGATTTTCCGCGGTGGGCCGCAGCTTTGACGGCGCGCAACTTTCTTTCAATGCTGGCAAGAATAACATCACGTTTCTCGGTGCACGCGCCACTCGCGGCGTCTACCAGATTGATGCCATGGGTGAACTCAATGTGGATCTTTCCTACGGAGCTTTCACCGTGCCGGTTTCGACAAACAAATCCGCCGGGGAATTCCGCATCTTCAGCTTGGGATATATAGACGAACGAGGATCTGTCCTCAAGACAGATAACCGTCCACTCGCCGCACGCTCTGCCGACAAATATCACATTCGCATCGGAACTTACGGCGCCGACTACGTTCACGTTTTCAAGACGCAAAATCGTGGTCAGTTCGACTTCCTCTTGTGGGGAGCCCTGCAAAACGGCAGTTGGGGCGTACAGACCCATCGTGCAGGGGCTTTCGTCGGAGAATTCGGCTGGCAGCCTGTCGTGCACTTTCTAAATCCCTGGTTTCGCGCGGGCTATTCCTATGGCAGCGGCGATTCCAATACCCGCGATGGACGGCATGCGACGTTCTTTCAGGTGTTACCCACGCCCCGTCCCTATGCCCGTTTCCCGTTCTACAATATGATGAACAACGAGGATTTTTACGGAACCTCGATATTCCGTCTGCCTCATTCCTTGGTGGTGCGCAGCGAGCTGCACGCGTTGCGCTTAGCTAGTTCGCAAGACCTCTGGTATGGCGGCGGAGGCGCTTTCCAGCCACGAACGTTCGGCTATACCGGTCGGGCGAGTGGCGGCAACAGCAGTCTGGCAAATGTTTGGGACGTCAGCGTGGACGTGCCATTGCGTTACGGGTTTAACGTCACCACGTACTATGCGCATGCCTGGGGAAAGAGCGTTGTGGCGAGTATCTATCCGGCAGGTACGAATGCGCAGTTTGGATACGTCGAAACGAACTTTCATTTTTAGTTTCCTTTAGGAAGGATTCCATGACCGGCGCAGGTTTCGATGGCTTGCGAGTGCTGGCTCTGGAGAGCCGTCACGCCAAGGAAATATCGAAATTGATCGCCTCCTATGGAGGCCAGCCCACGGTCGCGCCTGCCATGCGGGAAGTGTCGCTCGAATCTCATGAAGCGCTCGAGTTCGCCGCGGGATTGCTCGCCGGAAAATTCGACATGGTCATTTTTCTGACGGGTGCCGGGACCCGTGCCCTGGTCGCCGCTGTGGAAGACACCTATCCCCGCGAACAACTCTCAGCTGCGCTGAAGCGGGTCCAAGTGGTCGCGCGGGGTCCGAAGCCAGTTTCTGCATTGCGTGAATTGGGTGTCAAGCCATCGCTGGTAGCACCCGAACCGAATACCTGGCGCGAGCTTTTGCGTGTGCTCGATGATGCTGGTGCATCACAGCCCGTTAAAGGACTGCAAATCGCCGTCCAGGAATATGGCGTGCCTTCCAAGGAGTTGCTGGCCGGCTTGCGCGAGCGCGGCGCGTGCGTTACCACTGTTCCCGTTTATCAGTGGTCTTTGCCGGAAGATATTGCGCCATTGCAGGCAGCTACGCAGTCCATCAAGAGCGGCGAAGTGGACGTACTTCTTCTCACGTCCGCCATACAGATCACGCACCTTTTGCAAATTGCCGCGGACATGAGACTCGAAGACTCTGTGCTCAAAAGCCTGGAACGCCTCGTGGTTGCCTCCATCGGTCCTTCGACTTCCGAGCGCTTGCGCTCACTTGGCTTGCAGGCCGATCTCGAAGCGTCACATCCCCGCATGGGTTTTCTGGTCAAGGAAGCTGCGGAACGTTCAAAGGAAATTCTTCACCAAAAACAGAGGGACCCTACTCTTAATTTTCTACATGAACTGGGCAGCAGGATGGCATCGGCAAGTCCGCTGCGCGAAGTGCTCGATCGTGTCATCGAATTCGCTTCTGCCGTTGCAAAGTGCGACTCCTGTTTCGTTTTTGTGCTGGAGGACGACGAGCTGGTTCTGCGCGCTTCAAAAAACCCTCATCCTGACGAGGTGGATCGCCTGACTCTGCGACTAGGGGAGGGCATCACAGGCTGGGTCGCGCAACACCGCCAACCTGTCGCAGTTGCGCGTAATGCGTTCCAGGATCCTCGCTTTCAATTCTTTAACGAGCTACCCGAAGACCGCTACGAATCCTTTTTATCCGTGCCCGTTCTTTGCCGAGGCAGGCTTGTTGGCGTCATCAACCTTCAAAACCGGGGACCGCACTCCTATAGCAAACTGGAGATTCGTTTGATTTCGACCATAGGTTTGCTTGCTGGAGCAGAAATAGAAATGGCTCGTCTTGAAGAGAAAAGCTCACAACTTTCCGAAGAACTCGAAACCCGCAAAGTCGTTGAACGTGCCAAAGGAATCCTGCAGCGCCAAGCGGGCCTCAGCGAAGAGGAGGCTTACCTCAGCTTGCGGAGGCAGAGCCGCCAGCAACGCAAATCCATGAAGGAAGTGGCCGAAATTATTGTCAGCGAAGAGTTGGAACGTAGTCAGAAACGCCACCAGGCGTAATCTTCGTTGTAATCCAAAATTCTTGAGCAAATCATTTAAGTTTTCTGGTTACTTCGCAGACTGAATTGTCTCTGCCGACTCTTCCCACGGTTCGAGACGGTTCTCGACCAGCGCGAAGTCAAATGGGAATGCTGGTGAAGGGGTCGAATCTTTAGAACCTGCAACGCTGCTCGCCTGTCCAATATATTTTGCCGCTACTGATCCGACAATCAGCAACACAGGTGCTGGGTAATGCGGTGCCTCAGCCAAGTTCGCTAACGTCGTTGCATGCACTCGTTGCTCGCGAGTTGTCGCGTGCGAAACAATGAGGCATGGTGTCTCGGGCCTAAGTCCGTCGGCGCACAGTTTTGCTGCCAATTCTTGGTAGTCGGCTCCAGGCATGTAAATCAACGCTGTCGTGTCTTCGGAAACTGCGCCTTGCCGGTCAAGCAAATGCTTTCCTGCACACTGATGGTTGCTCAAAAACAACACCTTGGATGCAAGCCGCCGGTCGGTCAGCGGGATTCCCGCTCGCGCTGCCGCTCCAAATGCCGCGCTAATTCCGGGTACAATTTCGCACTCGATTCCAGCCTCGCGCAACGCATCCAGTTCTTCCCCGGCGCGCCCAAAAATCAGCGGGTCTCCCGATTTCAGCCGCACCACGCTCCATCCTTCTTTTGCGGCATTGATCATCAGAGAATGGATTTGCTGTTGTAAAATGCTCGCGTCGCCGCACCGCTTGCCAACGCTTTCCACATGTATTTCAGAAGGGATCAGAGCCAGGACTTCCGGAGAGACTAGATCATCGTGAAAGACGACATCTGCCGTTTGCAGGAGACGCAACGCCTCAATCGTCAACAGGGCCGGATCGCCTGGTCCTGCACCTACCAGATACACTTTGCCAGTCTTGTTCATCTGTCGCACCGCTTGGTCGGACAGAAGTCCCGGCCATTCTGAAAAACACCCGGGGCCTGTAGCTTCTTCTCCAAAATGCTAGCACTCGGAAGGGCGTGTCTCTTCGTGAAAGAAGTTATGCATTGGATTGAAACTCTTGATGAGGATCGGAGCTAGCGCTGTGGCGATTACGCGGGTGTTTCAGAGTGTCACTGGCTAGTTTATTTCTTGCGGCGTTTCTGGAATTTGCGGAACGACTCTTTACTTGCTAATTCGTGCAGCTGTTTTTTTTGATCCGTAGCCTGCGTTGAGCCATTGAGAATTCTCTTTCGCACCTTCCCAAGTTCTGCGACCCAATCTGCATACTCCGGGCCAAATTGTGATTCGAGTTCCTTCCTCAGGCGTTGTGCAAGCGCTGGGCTTTCGCCTCCAGTTGAAATAGCGACTTGCAAAGACCCGCGCCTGACCACTGCTGGATAGTAGAAGTCGCACAATTCCGGCACATCCACGACGTTGCAGAGCACTCCTAGCCGCTTTGCCAATCGGAGAATTCTCTTATGCAGTTTGCTTGATGAGGTGGCAGCTACAACCAAGAAGCAGTTGGCCAAATCCGCGTCTTGAAATTCCCTCTTCCGCCAGCGAATCTGTCCTTTGCGCGTCCACCCCTGTATCTTGGCGGTCGCGCGGGGCGCCACTACTTGCACACCGGCTTCTGCATCGAGCAGGCTGGCGATTTTCGATTCGGCAATTTCGCCAGCCCCGACAACGAGGCATTTTCGTCCTTTCAGTTTGAGGAAGAGCGGAAATAGTCTTTCCATCTACTTATTACCCTCAGTACTCGCTCGCTCCATGTTCGCGCCGCCATAAAATCGTAATACGAATGGTGGTGAACGGCGGCAAAATGCGAACGAAAGGTGAACAAAGAAGGAGAAAGTGATTCGTCAGGTTTAGTCGTAACTTGCTGATTTCCTTCGATTCGGGCCAACTCCAGCAAGTGCTGATGAGGTTGGTGGTTCGGCTGTTAACCGAAGGGGTTGTTAGTTCGAATCTAGCCCGGGGAGCCAAATCCTTCGTATTCAATGAGTTGAATTTTTTGTGAATCAGGAAACTAAGTCGATGAACATTCGGGTGCGTGCCGAATGGTTGGAGTCAAAGCGGATCCCGTCCGGGCCAGGTCTTCTTCTTCGAATGATCTAAAAGGCCTCTCGTCTCCTCGCTCTTCTTGCGTGTAAATGCATGCAAGAACGAGTGCTCCCATGGATTCACGAGCTCTATTGACGTCAGTGCGTGCGCTATTCATCGTTGAGACACATTGTAGGGCTTCTGACCGCTCCATGGAGTTAAAGAGGCAAGGGCAGTTTGAAAATCTCACAGGGTTCGCAGAGCCAAAAAGGGAACACTTCTAACGAGCCTTGAAATTGCAATCGAAATTGCAATCTGGACTTGATACCTGCAGGCGCCGGGCATATCGTCAGCGCGGAGAAACGTCGAACGACGTTGACGTAACTCCCGCCAGCGCGTTTTCGTTCTCTCGAATTCGCTAGCATTCATAGACGGGCTCAACCGCGCCAGAGTCGTTTGACCTTCTTCGCTCGCGGGTCCCCCCAATATATCGCTGCTCGCTCCCATTTTTATGGTCAGTTGCGGTCCTGAAAGGACCATGGCTCATTCATAGCGCAGGGCCACCATCGGGTCCACTCGCGCTGCTCTTCTCGCCGGAATCCAGCACGCTAATGCACCGGTTCCCACCAATAACAGGGTTGTACCCGCCAAGGTCGCCGGATCGTAAGGTTTTAGACCACGCCACAACTCTGCCTCGATTACTCGCCCGAGCAGCAGGCTCATAATCAATCCAATTGCAGCTCCCGCACTCACCAGCCGCAAGCCCGTCCTGATCACTAATCGAAGCACGTCCGTACGTTGCGCACCCAGGGCCATGCGGATTCCGATCTCATGTGTCTTCCGCGCTGTCGCATACGCCAGCACGCTATAAACGCCCACAGTGACAAGAATCAGCCCTAGGCATCCGAAAATCGTCATCAGCAAGAACGCAAAGCGAGGGCCTGCATACAAAAGTTGGCTGATGCGATCCTGCAGTGCGCTCGGGAAGGCCAGTGCCACACCGGTATCGGTCGCCCAAACCGCTTGACGCACGTCATTCATCAGGGCCGTCGGTGTTTGCTGCGAGCGCACCAGCAGAACCTGCGCTCCTGAACCTGTAACGGTGTACGGAACCCAGACTTCCGGTTCGACGGGCGCCTGCAGACCCTGGTTGGTCACATCAGCCACCACTCCCACGATTTCAAACCACGGCTCTCTCACCGGATCCGCAAGGGTTTCCAGGCCCGCCAGCTTGATTCGACGCCCCATCGGATCTTCGCCGCGAAGGAAAGTGGACACGAACGTCTCGTTTACCACCGCCACTCTTCTTGCGTCGTTGATTTCCGCTTCGCTAAACGCTCGACCCATCTTGAACGGAATACGCAGCACCCGGAAATATCCTTCGCTGATGTTTTGCAGCAGCGTGTGCCATTCCTCCTCGTGCGACTTGCCGGAGATATCCATCTTGCTGTCCATACCGCCGTAGGGTGGGAGCGCGCTCGACTCCGTCGCATCGACTACTCCGGGGATCGCCTTCACACGCGCAAGCAGCGGCTGGAAAAATCCGCGGACTTGCGCGGCTGTTTTGTAGCGATCCTCGGGCAACGGCAACTGCGTCTCGAAGACGTGGTCCGCCTGCAGCCCCAGATGCACCTCGCGCAGCGCCACAAAACTTCGCATCAAGAGCCCCGCGCCGATCAACAGTGTCAGCGACACCGCCACTTCCATGACCACGACCGTATCGCGCATCCGCCCCGTGCGAAATCCGCCGATCACTCCCTTGCCACTGTCGCGTAGCGGGTCGTTCAGTTCCCGCCGAGCAGCTCGCAGCGCCGGCGCCAATCCGAAAATCAGGGCGGTCAATACAGCCACGACGAGCGTGAAAACCAGCACCGGCGCGTTCAGCTCGATGACGGATTCCGCTGGGATCAAATTCTGCGGCATCGCCGCCACGATCAATTTCAATCCACCCCACGCAATCAACACGCCCAGCGCCGCTCCACCGATCGCCAACACGAGACTCTCAACCAGTAGCAATCGCACGAGTCTCGTGCGCCCGGCTCCCAGCACCGCGCGCAACGCGAATTCCTTCTCTCGCGACGTCGCTCGCGCCAGCATGAGGTTCGCAACGTTGCCGCAGCCGATCAGTAGTAACAATCCAACCGCCGCTAGAATCGTGTACAGCGTGGACTCGAATCGCCCCACAACCGTATCTCCCAACCTCTTAACGAACACCCGGAAGTGTGCGGGATAATCCTGCGGATTGATTTTCGCCAGATGATTGGCGATGACCGTCGCATCTGCCGCGGCTTGCGCCTTCGAGACGCCCGTCTTGAGTCGCCCTAGGAGGAACCAGCGCGCCGGCAATCCCGCATATCCCGTCGCCGCTCCGCGAATCGGCGTCTCGGGAATCAACACGTCCGCTTCATACCAGCCAAAGCGCGGCGGCATGATTCCGATTAACGTTCGCGCCGTCCCATTCAGCACAAAAGTTTTGTTCAGCACTCCCGGATCACCGTTGAAACGCTCCATCCAGGTCTTATGCCGCATCACGAATACCGGCGCTGCTCCCGGTTGGTAATCTGGGGCTTGGAGCACACGGCCGTATAGTGCCGGCATGCCAAAGAATTCAAATGTGCCCGGCGTCACGTGCGCTCCATAAAGCAGCTCGACGCCTTCTCCCTGTTTGTAGAGCACGAGGTCATCGGATGCCGCAATGACACCGTCAAAAACGTGGTTGTGCTCGGCAAATTCCAGAAGTTCATTCGAGGTGTAACCCTGACGTCCTCCTTCCTGACCCCGCGCAGTATCGTGAATCTGCAGAAATACCATGCGTCCCGGATCCTTGTAAGGAAATGGTTCGAGCAGCACGTTGTCGATCACGCTGAAAATCGCGGTCGAGGCGCCAATCCCTAATCCCAGCGTGGCGATAGCCACCGCCGTGAATGCACGACTTCGTCCGAGACTGCGCAACGCGTAGCGTAGGTCGCGCCCGAGATCCTCGACCGATACCAGCGTCCGCAATTCCCTCCGGTCTTCCTGTAACAGTGTGGTATTTCCGAACTGACGTCGCGCTGCCGCCGCTGCGTCCTCCTGCGACATTCCTTGCGCCACAAAACGATCCACCAGCAATTGCAAATGCGCCTGCATCTCTTCGTCAAATTCCCTGTCGCGTTTTCGAGATCGGAAAAGTCCGAGCACCCTCGCCGTAATGGCGCGTAGCTGCGAAATCCGCCGGTTATCCATGACTATCTCTCCCCCTCCAATCGCAGCACACGCCCCACTACGCCCGAGATCCGCTCCCAATTTTCGGTTTCCACCGCAAGCTGCTTCTCGCCGCGCGCCGTGATCGAGTAAAACTTGGCCTTGCGGTTGTTGTCGGACGTCCCCCACTCCGCAGCGATCCACCCCTGCTGCAGCAGCCGTCGGACGTCCCCCACTCCGCAGCGATCCACCCCTGCTGCAGCAGCCGCAACAACGACGTGTACACCTTACCCTCGTTCAACTGCAGCACATCGCGGCTAACCTGCTCGATCCGCCGGGCAATCCCGAACCCGTGTTGGACGCCCAACGCATGCAGTGTCTTCAGGATCATTAGATCCAGCGTCCCTTGCAGCACTTCCGACTTTTTTGCATTGGTCATATCGACCTTCCTTTGCGCACTGCAAAGGAAGCTACCATTTCTCCTTTGCGATGTCCATAGGTACGAATCGACGGGGCATTCGCGATTTCAAGAATATAAAGAGGCGATTGACAGGGATGCTGCCAAGCAGCATTGAGAATGATTGGGGAAGAGGAGGCTTATGGCAGAAAAGCCAGGTGATGTCGTTCAGGGTACGCTGGACATGATCAACTAAGGCCCCCCCCATGAGACTAATCAGCCACTGTAATGGCCGAAAGAATCTCGGCGCACGTCTGCGGATCCCGGAGCGTGCGAGAAGCCGACATACGTAGAATCTGAGATTCCGCCAGCGTAGGCTTGCGATACTCTGGGCCGAAAACAAACTCGATTGTGTCCTACCGGCACTTCCGTAGCCTTCGAATATGTTTCATCCTATAATTGGCCGAAATGCAAGAGGACGCGTCGAGCAAAACGACAAGCTTTTCAACAATGGCCTGGGCCAAGCGGCTGCAGGCAATTGCTCAGACCGGCCTAACATATGCCCGAGACCAATACGATGTCGAACGTTATCGAGCAGTGCGACGGATTGCCACGGAAATGATCGCCGCTTGTTCGACGGCCATCTCGAGTGCCGAGCTTCTCGATATATTTAACTGCGAGGTCGGCTACGCTACCCCAAAGATTGACGTGCGGGCGGCGGTGTTTTCTCAGGATAGCTTGCTGCTTGTAAAGGAGCGCAGCGAAGGTGCTTGGGCTCTTCCTGGTGGTTGGGCAGACGTCGGTGACAGCCCCAGCGTTGCAGCTGTCCGGGAGACGAGAGAGGAATCTGGCTATGATGTCGTAGCTCGCAAGCTTGCCGCCGTGTATGATCGCGATCACCAGCGACACGGACATCCTCCCATGGCTTATCACGTATACAAACTTTTTTTCATATGCGAACCCGTTGGCGGGATGGCCAAGCCAAGCATAGAGACGGAGGAGGTTGCTTTCTTTAGAGAAGACCGGCTTCCGAACCTATCCGTGGCGCGTGTCACAGCGCAGCAGATCGCACATCTTTTTGGACACTATCGACACCCGGAGTGGCCTACCTCGTTCGACTAAACCCGGTTCGCTTCTGGTGGCCATAGGCGCAGAAAGAAGTTCGTAGCCAGTGCCGATCACTCTCAAATCGATCGTATTCGATGCTGAATACACGTTAATCTACCCTGATTTTGGACTGCTTTTCGAGTCACTCTCACTCTCGCGTCTCCCATGCAGAACCGCTTTCCGGAGGCCACGGCCGCTTTTGATCGTTGTGACGAGATAAGCGGAAATTCCGACGTGGCGAACCTCGGCAGGGCACAAGCGCTCGCTGCACAAAAACGCTACGGCGAGGCCGTGTCCACCGTGTTGAAGGGAAGGACGGTGAAGACCTCGAATGATTTCTACCGTTTGAGTTCCTTCTACGCAGGGAATGGCGACAAAGAAAAAGCCCTTGCCACTCTGCAAAAATCCTTCGACCTCGGGTATCGCGATTTCCCCGCAATCAACGCCAACCCCGCATCCCGTGATTACTCCCGAATTGTCGGCCCTTACCTGGGGTTTCGAATATGACCGCTCGGGATCAGCGACATGCTACACCTGCCTGGGCGTCTTCGCTGGCGGCTTGCTTCGGGTAGCCAGTCACTTCTGAGGAATGCCTCGTCTCGTGACGAGATAAACTGCAAAGCTCCCCAGCCAATGACCGCCTTCGTAATGCTTGCCAGTCACCGCTGCCAATCCAGCACGCCTATGCTCCTCGGCAGCCGCCCAGATCATGGGCAGGCGTTTATCTCCTTTCGGCAAGCCCGCAGCGATGCCCTCCAGCATCCATGCGCGACTCAGGTTGAGCCCGTCCAAATGTGCCAACTTGGGGTCACTGGGATCGGGCGATACTACGGGCTGCAACCAATTGCCACGTCTCGCTGAGGAAATCTGCGGTAGGAAAGCTTGGAGCCAGAGAGCAAAGTCATTGTTCGGTAGCACACGCCGCATCAGGTCTGTCTCGCCAAGGCATGGCGAAAGGAAATCCTCACCGGAAGGCTCGTATGCGAGCGGGCAGGTTTGGTCACCGAGATAGAACTGTCGAGCTTTCGATACGACTAGGTAAGCAAACTTCGCGTCGCCAGCGGTGCGTGCATAATCTAGCATTAAGCTGAGAGCGAAGGCGGTCTGGTAATGCTCCCCGATTCGCACCGGATGCGATAGCTTGGGCAGCCAGTCGTTCAGTCGCGCCAACGCAGCCTCCTCCAGCGGATGCAGATTCGTCGCCATCTCCTTCGCTTCAGGATCGTGCCACTCGCGTAGTTCCGCCACGAGTTGCAGTAACCACGCCAGTCCATAAGGACGTTCGAAGCTGGCACGTCCCTCAGCCCGGAGGTACGCCGCTTCTTGCGCAATGTGCTCTGCGCTCAGGCTTTGTCGCAGGGCTTCGCGGGCAGGCTGCGCAAAGTCAGCATTCGGGAAACTCCTCACTAGTCGCACGAGCAGCCAATGTCCGTGCACCGAAGAATGCCAGTCGTAGCAGCCGTAGAACGCAGGCGTTAGTTTTCGGGGAGGGGCGACATCCGCATCGCCGTTCAAGGTATGACTCAACTTGTTTGGGTACTCTTTGTGGACACACGCGAGCGCAAGATTTGCGAACCGCTCCGCAGTGTTGATATCGAACTCGCTGGGTTTAGCAGGCGTCTGAGCACCCATCGCGTTCGCGCTGAAGAGCAAGAAAGCGATGCACACGATGGATTTCATTGGCTGATATTTAGTTTACCAGCAGCAATCCCTGATCTTTGCACTCTGAGATAGGTGGTGGGAGGTTCCTGTTTTGGAAGCAGACGGGTCTTCAGCATGCTAGTTGCAACACTTCTTACTTGGGTTTTCTGGGTTGGACTTTGTTCGAGGAATGTGAGCGCAAAACTGCAGATTTCCGCCCTTCAAAACTGCTGCCGCTAAGTCCTTATTTAGAGGTGTTCGCTGGTCCATTTCGCGCGAGGTTTTTAGCTCGCCCTTTTAGGAGCCGTGCGCTGACCGCGGTGGAGGGAAGGAGCTAATACGACAACGCCCATTGTTACCGAGTAGCCCGTAAGAACGAAGCCGCTCGCGCGGAATCCCGAGAGGCCCGCCAATCGACTGCAGAAGAACCCACTTCTAACTGTGGCCGACCAGTATGAGTTCTTCACTCCCACGGGGCACAAGGCCTTGACGGCGGCGGCGGCTCGCAGGTACCGTCTTCACATTCAACAGGGTGCTCTCGATTATCGGGTCATTTCCGTTTGCGGTGTGCGCGAGCGCTGATCCACTCCCTGGTCATTCACTGAAATGGAGGACAGTATGTCAGCCTCCCACCCGAGAACGACCGTCGAGAACGTATACCGAATCGCTTCTCTTCTTGCATTGGCCATTCTGTGGATGGCTTCATTCGCCGCACGTCCTTCACGAGCCCAAGGAACTGGCTCTTCAAAGTTTCATGTCGACTCTCAACGTTTGCAAGGAACGCTTGAGAAATTGAGCGAGTTCGGCCGGAATCCCGAAGGCGGTGTCACTCGCATTGGTTTCTCGGCGACCGATATGGCCGCTCGCGAATACGTCATCGGTCTCATGAAGCAAGCAGGCCTTGAGGTTCGCGTCGATCCTGCGGGAAACATCTTCGGCCGGCGCGCTGGCTCGGAGAAGTTGCCAATATTGCTTTTCGGCTCGCACATCGATTCAGTGCTGCACGGCGGAAACTTCGATGGAGACGTCGGTAGCATGGGCTCCATTGAAGTGATGCGCGCGCTCAACGACGCAAGAGTGAAGACCCGCCATCCACTGGAAGTAGTCATTTGGACGAACGAAGAAGGCAACCACTTCGCCCTGGGCACGCTGGGTTCCGGTGTCGCCGCTGGACTGCTGGGGCCGGAAATCCTCGGCCGCAAGGACGACCAGGGACTGACCCTAGCAGATTGGCTGCGCCGTTACGGTCAGGACCCGTCTCATCTTACTGACGCGCGCATTCCGAAAGGAGCGCTGGCGGCCTTTATCGAATTGCACATCGAACAAGGCCCTCACCTTGATGAAGCAAAAATCCCAATCGGGATCGTACAGGGGATCGTGGGCATCAAGAGATCGGATTGCGTCGTCACGGGTTTCGCCAATCACGCGGGCACCACGCCGATGAATCGCCGGAAGGACGCCCTTGCGGCCGCTTCAAAGGAAGTCCTCGCCGTTCGTGACGCAGTGCGTGCGGAAAACGGCCATCAAGTCGGTACGGTCGGCTATATGAAGGCAGAACCTGGAGCCGTTAACGTCGTACCTGGCCGCGCTGAGTTCCCTGTCGAACTGCGCGATCTCGATGCCGCGAAAATAAAGCGCATGTGGGAGCATATCCAAGTGAAATTCAAGCAGATCGACAAGGAAGAGAACGTCGTGACGCTCTGCACATCAGTAGACGATACGGAACCAGCTCCGACGGATCCCGCCCTGCAGGCCGTCATCCGTGACGCCGCGAAGTCCCTCGGCCTTGCCACCATGGATCTACCCAGCGAAGCGGGGCAGGACTCCCAGCAAATTGCCAAGATTGCGCCGATAGCCATGATCTTCGTCCCCAGCACCGACGGCATCAGCCATTCCCCGAAGGAATTCACTTCTTGGCAAGACGTAGCCAACGGTGCCGAAGTTCTTTACCGTGTGGTTTTGCTTCTCGATGACCGGCTGAATCGCAACTGATTCTCCGAGCGGGATTCCTGGGTATTTTCAACCACCTCATCACCTGCCTTCTTATTTGACTGATAAGGTAATGCCTTGCCGGTGATCCGGACGGAGTGGCCTTCACGCACTAACCGGTGCTCCCTCGCTTCCAACCGAAAGGGACCAAACTCATAAACGACGTTTGTACACTCTGCGTGCGTGGTGCTAGAGATGCATCCAATCAATCATTTAAGCTTCGCTAGGAGATTCTGGAAGCGCGGGTCGTCGCGCAAGATATCGTAATCTGGGTCGTGTTCCACCCAGTCGCGCTTGCCCCAGCCTCGCGCGAATACGCGCTCCAGTAACTCCAAGGCTTCTTCCTTTTGACGTAACTTGGCGCGCAGACACGCTGCGTTGATTAAAGTGCCCATGTCCTCTGGATAGAGTTCGAGCGAACGCTGAGACCACTCCAGCGCGCGCTCCTTCTGACCGTCCTCAAAAAGCGCCCCCGAACCAAGGGAAAGAGCCCTCCCATCGATGGGATTCAATGCAAGGTTGAGTTCGGCTCGACGAATGCCTTCGCGTACGGCTGCCTCTGATTCCTCCATGCGTCCGAGCATCCGGAGAGACTGCGCCAGAAGCATGGGGCTTTGAAAGTCCTCCAGACAAAGTTCCCCGGCCCTGCGAAAGAGTTCTGCCGACCGTTGTATGTCTCCGCAGGCAAAACTTGTGCGGGCAAAGTAGTAGAAGGCGTCGAAGAAGTGTGGATTGATCTGGATAGCGGCTTCAAATTCCTGTGCGGCTTCGTCATAACAGTGGGATAGCGAGAGCGCGAAGCCTCGGGCCACGTGAGCATCGGCAAGTCCCGGCGCAATTTCCAGCGCTCTTTGACTGGTGCGTTCCGCCTTGGTGCGATCGGCTTCTTTCGCGCCAAACCACTCGTATAGCGTGGCATGCACCGTCGCCAGACCCGCTAGCGCCGGCGCGTAGCTGGCATCCAGCGCGATCGCCTGCTCGAACATTTCGGCGCTTTTCTCCAACTCCGGCTGTGTCAAGCGAGGGAGATGCTGCCGTCCGCGCAGGTAGTATTCGTAAGCAGCCACACCAGTGTGGGGCCGCAGCAATGCCTGCTTCTCACGCCCGCTTAAATCGCTCCCGCGCAGGGACGTCGCGACGGTCTCGGCGATTTCGTCCTGGATCGCAAAGACGTCGTCGAGCTTGCGATCGAAGCGCTGCGACCACCGGTGATAGCCCGTCGCCGTTTCCACAAGTTGGACCGTCACGCGCAGGCGATCGCCCGCTTTGCGAACGCTGCCTTCGAGCAACGTCCCTACGCCGAGTTGCCGCCCGACCTCGCGCACGTCCGCGCCGGAGGCACGGAATTGAAACGAGGCGGTCCGAGAAGCCACCCGGAGGCCGTCTACGTGGGTGAGAGCGTTGATCAGTTCCTCCGCGAGGCCTTCGCAAAGATACTCCTGATCGCGACCGGGACTCATGTCCACGAAGGGAAGAACGGCAATCGCGAAGAGATCAGGTGCCGGCAGCGGTGAACCGGCAAGCTCTTCGCGAAGCGTCTCCGACAGTCTGCCGATGAAACGGTACCCGACACGCGGGACCGTTTCGATGTATTGCCGTCCGGTGGCCTTTTCTCCCAGTGCCTTGCGGAGCGCAGAAATATTGCGGTCGACGTTGTTCTCCTCCACGGTAGTCTCTGGCCAGACGACGTTCATCAGGTCACGTTTGGAGACCAGCGTTCCGTGGCGCTCCACAAGGAAGCATAGCGTTTCAAATGCCTTGCCGGTGAGCGGGACGGAGCGGCCTTCGCGCACCAACCGGTGCTCCTTCACTTCCAACCGGAAGGGACCAAACTCATAAACGACGTTTGTATGCTCTGAGATCACGTGTCAGAAAAATGCCAGAAAAAAATCAGCCGCACCAAAGGACACAAGCGCCCGTTCGGAGAGTAAATAGACAGCGTCGGGAGCCGTTCTTGGGCGCTTTGAGATTGTAACCCACACGCGACCCGCAGGAGGATACATGCTCGGTCGAGTCACAGCCTTTGTTTATGGCGTCGCTTGCTATCTCGTGTTTTTCGCGACGTTCTTATACGCCATTGGTTTCCTGGGGAATTTCGCGGTTCCGAAGTCCATTGATTCCGGGCCGCACTCGCCATTCGTCCAGGCTCTGGCGATCAATGCCGCATTGCTAGGACTATTCGCTCTTCAGCACAGTGTCATGGCGCGCCGATGGTTCAAGGCCGCGTGGACGCGAATCGTGCCCGCGCCCGTCGAGCGTAGCACCTATGTACTGTTTTCCAGTCTCGCTCTGCTCCTGCTGTTCTGGAAATGGCAGCCCATGGGCGGTGTGATCTGGAATGTCAACGGCTCCTTCGGACGACTGGCTCTGAATGCCCTGTTCGCCGCCGGCTGGCTGACCGTCCTGGCCACGACCTTTCTCATCAACCACTTTGATTTATTCGGACTGCGCCAGGTCTGGCTGCACCTGCTAGGTCGTACTTACAGGGAGATCGGATTCCGCACCCCTGGCCCATACCGCTACGTGCGGCACCCTTTGTATGTGGGATGGCTGCTGGTGTTCTGGTCGGCCCCGGTGATGACGTTTGCGCATTTGGTTTTCGCAATCGCCACCACCGTGTACATTCTAGTAGCGATTCAATTCGAGGAACGCGACCTCGTCCAATTTCACGGAGAATACGCAGAGTATCGCCGCCAGGTGCCGATGATTCTGCCCACCGGTTCCTCTTTGCGGCGGGTAACGACCGAAGTGCGCCAGACCACCGCGAAGCAGGCGGGTTAACTTATCTGCATCAGCTCGAAGAGGCATCAACGATAAGCATGAGTAAAGACAAAATGTTTTCTAAAATCCGGAATGAAGCGTCAGCCCCTGATACGCAGCTTTCGCGGTATCGCGCCTTGCTTTATTTCGTAGCATCCCGCTTGCTCGAAGATCGCCAAGGAGCCGAGGAGGCCGTGGAAAACTGCCTCCTCGCCGCCACTCGTAATCCCCCAACGTTCGAATCGGAAGGCGCTTTCCGAAGCTGGCTGCTCAGAATTCTGATCGAGGAGGCTTTGCAAATTCTCCACCAGGAAAGGAGCACGTCGACAAACCTTCTCGAACCGGTCTGCGGGGACTGAAACCCTACAGATGACGGCGCGGCCAGTCAAACCACCTTAGGAGCTCATGAAGTCCCGCGGCTCTCGATTCTTTCTCAAATGAGATGTTCTGAACCGGCGAAATGGAACCTCCGGCTGGGTCAGTTTGCATGTCCTTACGAATCTTCTCGAAGCCCGCTATCGCCGTTTTAACTCTGGCCTCTGTAGGAACCGTGATGTATCGGAAGCTTTACCAGGACCGATGTTCGAGGACCCTGGGCACTTGGCCGTGGCGCCTAATCGGTCAAATGGCTACTAGTACCGTCCCCAAACACAAAAATCTGCCGGTCTCCGTTGAAGTCGGAATTTCAGGAGATTATTATTGGGCTGTCCTCGACATGGAAATCTGAAACAGAAAGGCAGCTCGTCGATGGAATCAATTGCACAATATAAGCGCGACGAAACGTGGGCACCGACCGAAAAGAAGTTGGCAAGGATCGCTTTTGACAAGGCATTCGAGAGGCAGTGTACGGCGATCAGTCAAGAAGCAAAACGAATGCTGGAGACTACGACTGTTCCATCTGACATCTTTCGGGTTCAAGAATATCTTACGGAGCAGAGAAGGATTGTAGATCGACTTTATGATTACCGGTATTCACGGCTTTTAGAGGTTTTCGGGAGACTGCTATCGGATGGATGGGTAAGGGAGAGTGACCTTAACGGTCTCCAACCAGAGAAAATTACCAAGATTAAACACGCAGCAAGTTTTTATAGCCAACAGTAATCTTTAGCCTCGCTCAGTCATTTTCTTCAGCTGAAAAGCGGGTTCGATACCGATCCGATCATTCACGGCCTCGCGAAGTCGTTGCTTGCATCCGAGGACGCTCCGTCGCAAGCACTACGGCGCTCTCTACTTGAAGGGATTCAAGACGGCCACGTCGAAGTGCGCGAAATCACGTTCGTTCCGAGTGGCTACGGTGAGACCATGAACGCGAGCCGTGGCGGCCATCATGGCTTCGCAAGCTCGAAGACTTTCGCGTGCAGCACGCGGTGCACTCGCTCGCCGTCGATCTGAAGACACATCGTGTGTATGTGCCCGAGCAGGAGGAAGATGGAAAGCCCGTGGCACGTATGGTGGTCTATGAAGCAGTAACGAACTGAGAGGATTCGGCAATTCGCAACGAATGTCGACAAAATTAATACCGACCGCACTCAAAGTTCTGTCACGTGACGGGTGGCTCCTGTTCGTCACCAGATTTACTCGCTTGTTCGCATATGGCTCGCTGTCCGTCATTCTGGTTTTCTATCTGATTGGTCTCGGACTTACGTCTGCTCAGGCGGGCCTGGTCCTCACTCTCACTTTGGTTGGTGATGTGGTTGTCTCGCTTTACCTGACAACTCGCGCGGATCGGATAGGGCGACGGCAAATGCTGATTGCCGGCTCGATTCTAATGGCCGCAGCGGGTTTAGCCTTCGCTTGCACTAGCAATCTGATTTTTCTGATCCTCGCGGGCACCATCGGTGTCATCAGCCCAAGCGGCAATGAAGTCGGCCCTTTTCTGTCGATCGAACAAGCCGCTCTGTCCCACATCATTCCGGCCACAGCCCGGACGGAAGTTTTCGCGTGGTATACGATGGCCGGCTCTTTGGCGACGGCATTGGGTGCGCTGTTCGGCGGCTTCGTCACGCAGGCACTGCAGCACGCCTCCATGACGCCTGTGGCGAGCTACCGATCCATAGTGATTGTCTATGCCATTTTCGGGGCCGTTCTAGCCTTCCTCTTTGCGCGTTTGTCCGCATACGTCGAAGTGAATCCGGCGGATGACAGCACGGTTGGCACGGCAACCACGCGGTTCTTCGGTTTGACGCACTCACGAAACATAGTTCTGAAATTATCGAGCCTGTTTGCTCTCGATTCGTTCGGTGGCGGATTCGTGGTACAGAGTTTCGCTGCGTATTGGTTCTACCTTCGTTTCGGCGTCGAACCTAGAACGCTCGGCGCGATTTTCTTCTGGGCGAATCTATTCGCCGGAATTTCCGCGCTGCTGGCTTCCAGGCTGGCGGTGCGCATCGGTCTCGTCCGGACCATGGTGGTCACACATCTTCCGTCCAATATATTGCTGATTCTCGTTCCGCTAATGCCTACGCTTTCGCTCGCCATACTGGTGCTGCTTCTCCGCTTCAGCATCAGCCAGATGGATGTCCCCACGAGGCAGTCCTATACAATGGCGGTCGTTCCAGCCGAAGAACGTTCCGCGGCTGGGGGATTCACGGGAGTCGCACGCACCACAGGCGCGGCACTTAGCCCGCTGTTTGTGGGATTTCTCTTTGCGAAGCCTTCTTTGATTAACGCTCCCTTTTTTATCGCTGGCACTCTCAAGATCGGCTACGACCTTCTGCTCTACTACTCGTTTCGAAAAATCCGCCCTCCCGAAGAATGCTAGCGAGGAGCATCGAGAACTTCGCAAGCCGCGCCAAGGTTTCAATTCTGAAGCTTGCAGAACCTCGGCATCTTCCTCAAGGGCGATCTGATCGCGATCAAGCTTCGCTGGACATTTTGCCTCTAGACAGACGACCATAACCCGCGGCATACGCGCTAAAGTTCGGCAGTTGGTTCAGGCTTACGTCAAAGGCAAACACGCTAGCCGACAGGAGGAACTAAAAATGAAGGAGATTCAGTCGAAAAGGTTTCGAATGGTGGCGCTGGTTCTCGCAATGAGCTTGCCCATTGGTTTCAACGGGCCTAGTGCGGCTGAAGCAAGGCTGTCCGCGCAAGCTACGCAGACCGGCACTGACAAACCATTCGTTGTCGAGTACTACTACAAAGCAAAGTGGGGACATGCGGATGAATTCATCACCCTCTTTAAGAAGAACCACTATCCCGTACTGAAGAAGGAAATCGAACTGGGAAGAATCCTGGAAGTGCACGGAACCCAGCCGCGTTTACACGGAACCGAGGACGGCCGCTGGGACTATCGAATCACGATCGTCTTCAAGAATGCGTCCATCGCGAACGACAGTTTCGATTCGTCTGGAATCATCAAACAGCTTTATCCGGATCAGGAAACCTATAAGAAGGAAGAACAACGACGGTTTGAAATCCTCGAAGGGCATTGGGACCTTCCTATTAAGGAAGTGGACCTAGCCGGCAGTTAGAGTACCCGCTAGTCGGCGCGGCGCGATTCACGTCCATCTCCAGGCCACTTGTGACTTTATTTTCTGGTGATGAATCTAAGCGGATGTGTCGGCTAAAATCGTCGCGCCCGCCCAAATACCAAGGTGCATTCCGCCACAGTTTGAGCGGTGCCGCCAGCTCAGATTTTCACGCGCCGAAATCGATTCACCCGTGCCGGCCTGCAACCTCAAGTGAGCTAAGATTCAATCGAAGGAGACATGAGCATGCCTTCCGCCTCCACCACCGGAACCGCCAAAGCCACGGAGTCAGCGCAGCCACTTTCGCCAGAGGAATTGCGTAAAGTTCACGCGTACTGGCGCGCGGCGAACTACATTTCCGTCGGGCAGATTTATCTCTATGCGAATCCCTTGCTGCGCGAACCGCTACAGTTGAAACACATTAAGCCCCGGCTTCTCGGCCACTGGGGCACGACTCCCGGACTGAACTTCGTCTATGTACATCTGAATCGCCTGATCAAGGAGCATAGTCTCGATGCCATCTACATCGCCGGACCGGGACACGGTGGCCCCGGCCTTGTAGCGAATACATATCTCGAAGGCACATACAGCGAGGTCTATCCGCACATCTCGCAGAACGAAGAAGGCCTGCAGCGTCTCTTCAAGCAGTTCTCGTTTCCCGGTGGAATTCCCAGTCACGTCGCGCCGGAGACTCCTGGCTCGATTCATGAAGGCGGCGAACTTGGCTACTCGGTTGCACACGCTTATGGAGCCGCGCTCGATCATCCCGATCTGATCGTTTGTTGTGTGGTCGGTGACGGCGAAGCAGAAACCGGACCGCTGGCAGCAAGCTGGCACTCAAATAAATTTCTGAATCCGGCCCGCGATGGCGCAGTTCTGCCGATTCTCCATCTGAACGGCTACAAAATTGCCAATCCGACGGTGCTGGGCCGCCTAAGCGACGCAGCGCTCACGCAACTATTTTCCGGCTACGGTTATAAACCATATTTTGTCGAAGGCCGTGAGGCGGATGCGATGCATCAGCTCATGGCGCATACGCTTAACAGAGTTCTGGACGACATTCGCAGCATCCAGCACGCTGCTCGCAGCGGAACTTCGGCCGAACTGCCCGCGTGGCCGATGATTATTTTGCGCACGCCCAAGGGCTGGACCGGCCCAAAAATAGTGGACGGCAAGCCAGTCGAAGATACCTGGCGCGCGCATCAGGTTCCACTCACTGACTTCGCGAAACATCCGGAGCACATCAAAATGCTCGAAGACTGGATGAAAAGTTACAAACCGGAAGAACTTTTCGACGAAGGCGGCAAATTTGTCCCGGAGCTTGCGGAACTGGCGCCTTCTGGCACCCAGCGCATGGGCGCGAATCCCCACGCAAATGGAGGGTTACTCCTCCGCGACCTCTCGATACCGGATTTTCGCAACTACGCTTTTAAGGTCACTAAGCCTGGCACCGAATTCGCTGAATCCACGCGCGCGTTGGGCCAGCTTCTGGGCGACATCATGCGGTTGAACGCTGGCAAGCGGAATTTTCGCGTGTTCGGGCCCGACGAAACCGCGTCAAACCGCCTCGATGCTTTGTACGAAGCGACCGACAAAGTTTTCATGGAGCCGCTGCTCAAAACCGATGAACATCTCTCTCAAAACGGGCGCGTCATGGAAGTTCTGAGTGAGCACATGTGCCAGGGCTGGCTCGAAGGGTATATTCTCACCGGACGTCACGGACTGTTCTCTTGTTATGAAGCGTTCATCCACATTATCGATTCCATGTTTAACCAGCACGCAAAGTGGTTGAAGGTCACGCGCAAGATTCCGTGGCGCCGTCCGATCGCCTCACTCAATTATTTGTTGACCTCGCACGTCTGGCGCCAGGATCACAATGGATTCAGCCACCAGGATCCCGGCTTCATCGATCACGTCGTCAACAAGAAAGCGGAGATTGTCCGCGTGTATCTTCCGCCCGATACAAACACACTTCTTTCTGTGGCTGATCATTGCCTGCGCAGCCGAAATTATGTGAACGTGATCATCGCGGGGAAGCAGCCCGCCCTCCAGTGGCTCGATATGCAGTCCGCGATTGAGCACTGCAGCGCCGGCCTTGGCATCTGGGAGTGGGCGTCCACCGACAATGGCGTCGAGCCTGACGTCGTTATGGCCTGCGCCGGAGATATCCCGACGCTCGAAACTCTTGCCGCGGTTGCGTTGCTTCGCCAGCATTTTCACGACATTAAAATCCGCGTCGTGAATGTCGTCGATTTGATGACCCTGCAAACTTCAACGGAACATCCCCACGGGCTTCCCGATCACGAGTTCGATTCCATCTTCACCACGGACAAACCGGTGATCTTCGCGTTTCATGGCTACCCGACACTCATCCATCGCCTCACCTACAAACGCACAAACCATGCGAACTTTCACGTGCACGGCTATCGCGAGGAAGGAACCACGACAACTCCGTTCGACATGACTGCGTTGAATCAACTCGATCGATTTCACCTAGCGGGCGATGTTGTAGATCGTGTCGCTCGATTGCAGCCCGTGAACGCACACTTCAAACAACTGCTGCGCAACAAACTTGTCGAGCACGGGCAATACATTCGCGAACAAGGCGACGACCTTCCTGAAATCCGCGACTGGAAATGGCCGTTCTAAATGAAAATTCTGGTGCTCAATTCCGGATCGAGCAGCCAGAAGGCTCGCCTCTACGATCTAAAGCCGCCGCTGCCGGACGATCCACCGGAACCGCAGTGGGATGGCAAACTCGAATGGCGCGACGATCGTGCGACGTTTGAAATCCGCGCTTCCTCCGGCGCCGTCTCAACGGAAAATGTGCAGAAAAGCGATCGCCCGGCAGCAACTGCACAGTTGCTCGGCGAACTGGTCTCGGGAAAGACTCGTGTGCTTGCGTCGCTCTCCGAAATTGAAGTCGTAGGCCATCGCATCGTGAACGGAGGACGTTCCTCGAACCAGCCCACTGTGATCACCGCCGAAGTCAAAGCTGCGATCGAAAAGATGTCTGTCTTTGCGCCCCTGCACAATCGCCTGGAACTCGAAGGAATCGCATTGATCGAGAAGCTCTGCGGCACTGTGCCTCAAATCGCCGTTTTCGATACCGGCTTCCATAGCAAGTTACCCGAAGCCGCCTCAGTCTATCCCGGCCCTTACGCCTGGGCGCAAAAGGGAATCCGGAAATTTGGATTCCACGGAATCAATCATCAATATTGCGCACAACGCGCTGCTAGTTTGCTAGACAGGAATCCCGCTGACCTAAAACTCATCACCTGTCACCTTGGCAACGGTTGTTCTCTCGCTGCGATTAGCGGTGGCCAAAGCATCGACACCACTATGGGCTTCACGCCGCTCGACGGTCTGATGATGGGCACGCGTTCTGGTTCCGTCGATCCCGGCATCCTTACTTACTTGATGCGAGAAGAAGATCTGAATGGCAAAGTGCTCGATGAGATGTTGAACTCCAGATCGGGACTTCTGGGAATTTCAGGAATTTCTGCTGACATGCGCGAAATCACCGCTGCAATGCAGTCGGGCAATCCACGCGCCCAACTCGCGTTCGACATGTTTGTGCACCGGTTGCGCGCGGGTATTGGCTCAATGCTCGCCTCTCTCGGCGGCGCTGAGGCCATCGTATTCACGGGCGGCATTGGGGAGAATTCCTCTGAAGTCCGCGGCGCTGCCTGCAGTCATTTCACTTTTTTGGGCTTGGCGCTCGATTCCGCAAAAAACGCCGCCAATCCTTCCGACCAGGACATCGCTACAGCGGAATCAAAGGTGCGAGTGCTCGTCGTGCGTGCGCAGGAAGATTGGGCCATCGCACGCGAGTGTTGGAAGCTCCTCGCACGCGAACCGTGAGTCCTGGCGGCGAAAGGTTACTGCGAAATTGTCCTTCGCGGCATGGCTCACTTGCTGCGCTTGAAAAATTCCACCTGACGCAGTCTTTTCTTTGCTTCTCCGAGAGTTTTGTACGGACCTCCCAGATTTTTTCCTTTGCTGGAAAGTACTTTGTAACCGCTTTTCACTTTTTTGATCATGACGGTCCTCATGCGCTCCTTACTGCACCTTCAGGCTTGCAAAAGCCTTACAGTCACACAACCCGCAATTCAGTGTATGCAGGCTGCCGCCTGGTCCGATTTTACGTTCCTCTTCGCGAAGCGTATGCTAGGGCCCGACGCGAAGGGAGACCTTTCAATGAAGCTTGGCGTGTTCACGCCCGTTTTTGTGAAACTCACTCTCGACCAGGTAGTGGCGAAGGCGCGATCTCTTCCCGGTGTCACCGCGATTGAAGTCGCTACAGGTGGCTGGCCTGGTAAAGACCACGTGGACGTGGACTCGTTGCTCGCAAGCCCGCACAAGGCCGAGGATTTTCGCAGCCAGATTCAGGACGCCGGCCTGACCATCAGCGCGCTTTCGTGCCACGGAAATCCCATGCATCCGAATCAAGCCATGGCACGCGAACACGATGGCGCGTTCCGCAAGTCGGTACGCCTTGCGCAGTTACTCCGCGTTCCTGTCGTGGTCACTTTTTCCGGTTGTCCGGGCGACAGCGATGGGGCGAAGTGTCCCAACTGGATTACGGCACCCTGGCCTCCGGAATTCCTGGAAACACTCGAATGGCAATGGGACAAAAAGGTGATTCCCTACTGGCAGGAGGCTGGACCGTTTGCGGCAGACCATGGAATCAAAATTGCCATCGAACCGCATCCCGGATTTGTCGTCTATAACGTGGAGACCGCGCTTCGTTTGCGTGAAGCTGCGGGGAAAAACATTGGCGTCAATTTTGATCCGAGCCATCTCTTCTGGCAGGGCGTCGATATTCCTGTGGCGATCCGCGCATTGGGCAACAGCATTTTCCATATGCACGCAAAAGATTCCGGCCTGAACACGCAAAATATCGCTCGCGACGGT
>WNGH01000132.1_pt1 | contig 54106 bp, 52 predicted proteins | sample 5400631 | NCBI WGS metagenome assembly WNGH01 (sample SAMN13153373, study PRJNA577476) | soil metagenome | isolation source: 115 cm soil or saprolite under Garry oak tree replicate 1 | place: USA:California | collected 2016-06-15 | reverse complement strand
ACCCGAAACACGCGGCCGTCGCCGTGACGCATGGAATCCTGCGCATCCTGAACGCCGAGGAGCTCGAGGGGGTCCTGGCGCACGAGCTGTCGCACGTCAAGAATCGCGACATCCTGATCGGCTCGATCGCGGCGACCCTCGCGGCGACGATCATGGTGATCGCCAACATGGCCCGCTGGGCGGCGATATTCGGAGGCGGTCAGCGCGACAACCGCCAGGGCTCCAACCCGATTGCCCTGCTCGCCGGGATCATCCTGGCTCCCATCGCGGCGACCCTCATCCAGCTCGCCGTGTCGCGCGCCCGCGAGTACCAGGCCGACGCGAGCGGGGCGGAGCTCACGCACAACCCGTACGGGCTCGCCCATGCGCTGCAGAAGCTCGAGGACGCCAGCCGACGGATCCCGATGCTGACCGCGGCGCCGGCCTCCAGCCACCTGTTCATCGTCAAGCCGTTCACGGGCGAGGCGCTGGCGAACCTCTTCAGCACGCATCCGCCGATCCGCGAGCGCATCCGACGTCTTACGGGGCGCTGACGGCCGGCCGGACGCCGCCGGGGTCGCCCATTGGAATCGATCATGAAAGAACACGGCAGATCAGGAGACACACGGGACGAGAGCCAGGATAAGGCGTTCTCGGTCATCGATCGACGTCCGGTCTTCCAGGACGAGACCTCGGCGGCCTCGGAGCCTCGCTACCCCTCGGTCGTCGAGGAGCTGAAGGCCCGCACCGAGGAGGCGGAGCGCCGGGCGCGGGAGATCAGCGCGGCCTACCGCCGGATCGAGGAGGAGCGCGAGGCCTTCCGGGTGCGCCTGGCGCGCGATCTGGAGCGCCGGGTCGAGATCGCGCGCGTCGAGATGATGCGCAAGGTGCTCGGGGTCCTCGATGACCTCGACCGGGCGATCGCGGTCGGCGCCGGATCCCCGGGTGCCGGCGGCCTCTTGTCCGGCGTCACGCTCATCCGTGATCATCTCCTCCAGATCCTGGCGTCCGAGGGAGTTCAGGGGCTCGACCTGGTGGGACAGCGCTTCGACCCCGCCGTGGCCGAAGCGGTCTCGGTGCAGGAGACGGACGATCCCGCGCGCGACACTCTGATCCTCGAGGAAAGCGGCCGAGGGTACATGCTCGGCGCCACGCTCCTGCGCCCGGCGCGCGTCAGGGTGGCGCGGTACTCCGGGGCGGCGAGTCCGGACCAGCATCCGGAGGACGCGGCCCCGGCCGGGGGGGATTCGCGCGATGCGGCTCTGCCCGGGCCCCGCAGCCGACTGGAGTGATGTCGCTCCGTGGTTCGAGCAGATCCTCCGGCACCCTGCCGTCGATCTCCTCGGGACACGTGATGCCGAGAAGTCTGCAGACGAGCGGGGCCACGTCCACGGCTCGAAGACGATCGCACCGGGCTCCACGCCTCACCCCCGCTCCCCAGGCGTAGAAGATCCCCTGCATCTCGCTCTGCTCGGGAGGATACCCATGCATGCCCCGCACCGGCTTCTCGTCTCCGCGACCGTCCGCGAAGTACGTCCCGGGCGGGGCGATGGCCACGAGATCGCCTGTGCGCTCGGGCTGCCGGTAGCGTAACCCTGCGGGCAGCGCTCCCTTCCTGTAGACGGTCATTCCGGGAACTTCCGTCAGCGCGGACTCGGCGGCGCCGCAGGAACGGAGGTCCGGGCAGTAGACGTTGCAGACGGCCCCCGTGGAAACGGCGCGGACGGGGCGCGACTCACCCCGCCCGAGCAGGTCCCGAGTTCTCAATACGCGCGAGACGCCCGCCATGCCGTGATCCGAGACGACGATCAGCGCCGATTTCGGCGCTCGCTCGAGGGCCCGCAACAGACGCGCCACCAGACCGTCGGTCCGACGCACGCTCTCCAGCACGGCGCCCGACTCGGGACCATCGGCGTGACCCGCTGCGTCCGGTCCGTGCAGGTAGGACAGGATCAGCCGAGGCCGGTCCGCCCCGCGCAGCGACAGCCATCGCGTGATCCGCTCGATCTTGTCCCGGTCGGTCGTCTCCGCGGAATACGGAACGCGGCGTGTCGCGGCGATACCCCGCCACGGCGTGTATGAGAAGACCCAATGGAAAACGGCGGTGCGCACCCCCTGGCGCTCCGCGGTGACCCAGATCGGCTCGGCCAGGAGCCACGTGGCGTCGTCATCCCGGCGATAGAGCCCGCGCCTGCGGTCGATGAATTCGTTGTTGACGATACCGTGCCTGTCGGGGAAGACACCGGTCGCGAGGCTGGCGTGGGCCGGAAAAGTCGAGGAGGGGAACGGCGGCAGCAGCGCCCCGCAGGACGCTCCCTCCCTGGCCAGGCGCGCGAGGGTCGGCGCCCCGGCCCGGGCGGGGTAGTCCCAGCGCATGCCGTCGATGGACAGGACGACGACGGTGTCGGCGGGCCCGGCCGTCGTGACCGCCTCGGCGCAGCTCCAGGCGGCGGCCGCCAGGAGCACCAGGAGCAGACCCCTGCCGGAACGGGCCGCGGAACCACGGGGATCAAGCAAGGTAGGCGATGGCGAACCCGACCTGGGCGAACATCATCATGAGATACATGTGCGTCCAGGACGGATGGTTCTCCGATCTCGCCAGAGCCGCCGGGTCGCGCAGGATGAGCCGGGCCGTCCAGGCCCCCCAGCCCGCGAGCGCCAGTCCCAGGAGGGTCAGCAGGGTGCGGTCCCCTGTCAGAACCGGGCCCGAACCGAACGGATCGGGGAGCCACACGCCGATCGGGATCAGGAGCCACGGCAGGCAGAAGAACGGTGCGACGAAGCGCGCGGCCTTCTCGACCCCCAGCCGGATCGGCAGCGTGAGGCAACCGTGGGCGGCGTCTCCCTCCATGTCGGAGAAGTCCTTGCTCGACGTGGCTCCCAAGAGGAACAGCAGGAAGATCGATCCGATGTACCAGGGCTCCACGTGAATCACGCTCGCGACCATGGACCAGCCCGCCACCTTGAGGAGACAACCGCGCGGCACGGCGATGGTGAGATTGGCCCAGATGCCGAACCGCTTCGTCCGCCCCCAGACCGGGTCGGAGTACACCAGAGTGAGCACGAGACCCGCGAGGTAGATGAAGAAGCACTGGTGCTCCGCAAGGGGTGCTCCGGCCTTCTCCCAGAAGGTGGCGCGCGGGTAGTCGACGATGAGCCAGGTGGGCAGGAGCGCCACGACGTACAGGAGGAACGCGAAGCGCAGACCGGCCCCGGTCGAGATCCTCCCCGAGGGCAGCGGCCTCTGCGGCTTGTTGCGACGGTCGATCTCCAGGTCGTGGTACTGATTGATGACGTTGCTCGCGGCATTCAGGAATGCGGCGGTGACCGAACCGAGGAGGATCATCGCCAGGACCGACGTCGTGAAGTGTCGTTCAGGATCGGGATTGTGGGCGGAGCCGAACGCGGTCAGGGCGCCCGACACGACGCCAAAGGTCGGAGGAAGCAGGGTGAAAGGCCGGGTCAATGCGAAGTAGAGCCGTGCCCGCGAGGCGAAGCTCCTGACCCTGGTCACTGCTATCCCGCACATGCGCCGCGCGTAGGATACTCGCCGCCCCGACGCCGCACAAATCGCGGGCCCGACTGGCCGGGGGCGCTCAGGGGGAGCGGACGATCCGCGGCACCGTCCCGCACCGGCGTTCCATGAGCGGCAGATACTTGTCCCGCAGCAGTGTGCGGAGTCCTGTCTCGATCGCGACTCCCTGCGCGCCGGGCAGGTCGACCCCGGGGGCCTCGCCGGCAGATTCTTCCTCCGCGTTTCGCGGCTTCAGCAGCCGGACGACAGTCGTGCCTCGGCGCGCCGGGGACGGGGAGCCCGCCGTCTCTCCGGCGGTTGCAGCCAGCGCGAAGAGCGCGGCGATGTCGGGATCGATGGATGGTCCGTCCTGCCGCACCGCGCAGGTGTACCCTTCGGCCGACAGGACCACCGTGCCGTCCTGATGTGCGGACACCCGGTACCCGGTGGACTCCAGCAGCAGGACCTGCCCACGTCCTGTCGCCACGGACCGCGGGGAGGCAAGGGGAGCCTCCGCCTGGGTCCTTGCGATCACCTTGTGATCCTCCGGCACGTCCTGGCGCGCCCCACGCCCCTCCGCGACACCGTCCGCGGCGGGGGCGAATCCCGCCGCAGGCGCGGCAGGCTCGCGCTCAGGCTTCGCCTGTCGCTGCTCGATCGGCTCCCTTTCGCGGACGTCCCCGGCGATCACGGGCGCCGGTGCTCCGGAAGGAGCCGCCGTCTCCTGCATCCTGCTGTTCCGACCCGTGGCGGAAGGAGCCGTATCCTTCTTCGGATGCGATCCATTCCCGATATAGCTCAGCGCCTTCAACGATTCGTCCAGCTCGGCCTGCGCGGGGGCGCCGCGCTCGGCCCGCGGCTCCTTCCCTACCCCGGCGCGCTCGCTTCCGCCGAGGGTGTCCGGGGCCGTCGGTCGATCGATGGGCGGTGTCTGCGGGGGCGCAGAGTCCCATCTCGTCGCCCACAGACCGATCGCCAGGACGATGACGGCGGCGGCGGCGAGCCCCATGCGGGAGTACTCGAGGCGGAACCGGCGTGGCCGTGTCCTGTCGGCTCCCGCGAGCCCGACCTTGAGGCGAATGCGCGACCGCAAATCGGTCGGGACCGGAGGCGGCTCCTCCCGTGTCGCTGTCGCCGCCATCGCCCGGAAGTCGTCCAGGAGGGCCCCGCAGGATGAGCAGTCGGCGAGATGCGCCTCGACCTCGGCGCGTTCGGTCTGCGCGAGCTCGCCGTCCAGGTAGGCGGACAGCAGCTCGCGCGGATGGACATTCCTCCGATCGCTCACGGACCCTCCCCCGCGACACACTGTCGAAGCGCCACGCGGGCCCGCGCCAGGCGCGAGCGGACCGTCCCCAGCGCCAGACCGGCGAGCGCCGCGATCTCTTCATAGGAGCGGGCGTCCACGTCCCGCAGCGTCAGGACTGCGCGCCACGCCGCCGGCAGTCGCGACAGGCAGGCCGCGAGACGTCGCATGAGATCGTCGGCCTCCAGGGCCTGGAGAGGCGACGGAGATCCCCGCATGATCCACGAGCCCGCGGCCTCCGGGGCCGCCTCGAGCAGGTGGTTGTCGTCCTCCAGGTTTCGGAAGGCGCGCCGCATCTTCTCCTCCTTGCGGTCGAGGTGATTCAGGGCGCGCGTCACCGCGATCCGGTGCAGCCAGGTCGAGAACTTCGCCTCGCCCCGGTAGCCCTCCAGTCCCTGGTACGCCGCGAGGAAGACTTCCTGCACGACGTCTTCGGTGTCCTCGTTGTGGCGCAGGATCCGCCAGACCACGGTCCAGACGCGCGTCAGGTGACGCTCGACGAGAAGGTCGAAGGCCTCGCGATCCCCTCCCGTCGCCCTCGAGATCAGACGGCCATCGCCGGTCTCCGGGGCGGACCCGGGGGTCGCGACGCCCGGCCCATCACCCGGGTCGACCTTCGAGCCCCGGCCCATCCGCCACAGCCTGCCACGCGCTCGCGCCATCGTGCTCATAGGAAGACCGCCCCCGACCTGAGACAGCCCGGGCCGCCCGGAAGTTCCCCGGGGACCCGCATGATCGTGCGATGCCGTCCGGGAGCGGGGCACCCGGCGGCCTGGTTCAGAGCAGCGCCAGGAGACCGATCCCGCTCAGCGAGCCGACCAGGGTGTTGGAGAAATTCACCGCCTCGTTGTCCATGAGCCCGCGGCTCTCGAGCGTGGCCCCCAGGACCGAGTCGGCCGTCGATCCGATGAACGCCGCGGCCAGCACGACACCACTGAAGCGTCCCTCCAGGAAACCCGCCGCGACCGCGACTCCGCACACGACGGCGGACGCGGCGAGGCCGGTCCACGTGCCGAGCCAGGACACCCCGCCGTTGGTTCCGGCGGGGACTCTCCGCAGCGTGGTGATCAGGACCGGGCGGCCGCCGTAGGCCCGGCCGATCTCGCTGCTCACGGTGTCGAACGCGGCCGTCGCGTAGGCGCAGACGAAGGCCAGACGGAAGACGTCCGGCGACGCGGCGGCCGCGATCAGGAACGCCAGATAGACGGCGACGCCGCAGTTCGCAAGGGCGTGCCGCGCGGATCGCGCTCCCTTCTTCTCCTGCGCGATTCCGAGCCGCTGCTTGCGACGCAGCCCGAGGCGCGTCGAGGCGCTGCCGAGAACGAAGAAGGCGATCAGCACCAGAAATCCTCTCCAGGAGGCGAACGTGAACGTCAGAACGCCGACCAGGAAGCCGGCGATCATCCCTGATCGGTCGACCGCGCCGCTTCCACGGAACACGAGGGCCAGGATGAGGTTGCACACGACACCCAGGAGAAGCGACCGCCACAACGCGGGGGCCGCCTGGACCAGACGCTCGAGCTCGACCCGCTCCAGACCGGCCAGGAAGATGGCCGACAGGATCGGCACCGTGAGATTGTCGTCCAGACGCCACGGGAGCGACTCCATGAAGGCAGCGAACACCGACGCTGTCGCCGCGAGGAGCGCCGCCTCCAGCGGTCTCCGCCCCATCCAGACGAGGACCGCCCAGGAGAAGGCGAAGGCCGCGACGGCGAACGCGCACGACCCCTCCACCGTCTTGGATCGATTCCAGGGGATCGGCGTGCGGCCGAAGCGGCGGCCGATCCAGCCCGCGGCGCTGTCCCCCGCCGCCAGGATCGCCCACGCCGCGCCCGCGATCTCCATGTGGCGGTGGAAGAGAAGCACGAGCAGGAGGACCGTCGCCGGATAGATGACGACACCGGAGCTCCAGGGAGACTCGCGCTCGCCGCGCCTGAACAGCGAGGGACCGACATGCGGCAGGAGGAACAGGTTGAAGAGGACCGCCGCTCCGGCGGCGCAGGCGGCCTGCATGGGAGTGAGATAGGGAAGCAGGAAGGCCAGCCCCCCCATGGCGAAATGCACGACCCTGCGCGCCGTCTCACCCTGTGCCGTCATCGCCCCTGCCGCGCCGACGCTTCCGGGGAGACCGAACCGGGACGCAGCGCTTCGATCGTGCGCCGGAGACCCTCGCGCAGCGGCGTGATCTGGTAGCCCAGCTCGCGGACCGCGCGGTCGCTCGAGTAGACCCATGGGTGACGAAAGGTCGCGATGGCCCCGTCCGTGATGGCCGGCGGCCGGTCCGTCAGACGTGCCCAGGAGCGCAGCAGGCGGCCGGCGGTCTCGGCCGCCCAGAAGGGGATCGCGAGGCGCGGAGGGCGCCGTCCGGTCAGCGCGTGCAGCAGGGCGAACAGCTCGTCCTGGCTGACGTTCTCCCCTCCCAGGATGTAGCCTCTCCCGGGTGCTCCCTTTTCCAGCGCGAGCCTGTGACCCTCGGCGACGTCGTCGGCATAGGCGTAACAGATGCGGGCCGGGGCGCCTCCGAGGCGGGCCTTCAGCCGACCGCCGAGGTAATCCATGAACACCCGGCCGAGCAGGTTCCCCTGCGTCATGGCCCCTGGGCCATAGACCACCCCGGGATAGACCGTCGTCACCGGGAGCCCCTCCCGCACCCGATCGCGCACCAGGCGATCGGCGACCCACTTGGTGCGCTCGTACTCCGTGCGGAAGCGGAACTCGTCGCGCTCGAAGGACTCGTCGCGGGGATCCGGGCCGGTCGGTCCAAGCGCCCCAATCGTCGAAGTGTAGAGGATGCGCCGCACGTGCCGTTGTTCCGCGGCGCGCAGGACCGCCGCGACCCCCTCCACGTTCACGCGGTCGAACTCGCGCCGATCCCGCACCCACATCTTGACGAGCGCGGCCATGTGCACGAGCGCGTCGCACCCGTCGAGCGCCCGGTCGAGGGATGCGGGCTCCAGAATGTCGCCTTCGACCGGAACGCAGCCGGCCGGCACGCTCGCCCCGCGGCCCGGTCGCACGAGCGCCCTGACGGCATGACCCGCCGATACGAGACGCGCGGCGACGTGGGCCCCAAGATAACCGGTCGCACCGGTGATCAGGACCCTCATGGACCCGCCGGGCGCCGTGGCTCCGCGGCCAGGTAGTCGTGGAGCGCCTCCTGCCAGGCACGCGGGCTTTCCCCCGCCAGGCGGGCGTAGCGCGAGACGTCGAGCGCGGAATAGGCCGGCCGGACGGCGATCCGCCCGGCCTCCCCGGTCGTGATCGCCTTCAGCTCGCTGGCGCCGGACCCGCCGGCGGCGAGGATCGCTCGCGCCAGATCGTATCGCGAGCAGACGCCCGCGTTGGCGAAATGAACCAGGCCCCTGGCGTTGCGGCCGATCAGGAGGAGGAGAGCGCGCGCGAGATCCACCGCGTACGTCGGCGAGCCGAACTGGTCGTTCACGACCCGGAGCGTGCCGCCGTTCGCGGCGCGCGTCCGGATGGAGTCCACGAAATTGCCACGCCCGCGGCCATACAGCCAGGACGTCCGCACGATCAGGTGCTCGGATGTCGCCGCCGCGACACGCCGCTCCCCGTCCAGCTTGGTGCGGCCGTACTCCGACAGGGGAGCCGGTGGATCGTCTTCGGTGTAGGGAACGCCGCGGCGGCCGTCGAACACGAAGTCGGTGCTCACCTGGACGACCCGGGAACCGGTCGCGGCGGCGGCGACCGCGACGTTCCCCGCCCCCTCCGCGTTCACACGCCGCGCGCGGTCCCGGTCGATCTCGCAGCCGTCGACGTCGGTGTACGCCGCGCAGTTGATGACCACGTCCGGCCGAAGCCTCTCGAGTTCGGCTTCCAGCCGGAAACGGTCCGTCACATCGGCCTCGGCACGGGTCGCGGCGACCGTGCCGGGATACGCCTCCTCAAGCGCTTCGGTGACGGCTCCCCCCAGCATCCCGCCCGCGCCGAGGACGAGGGGCACGAGCGCACGGTCGGCGCTCACGGCAAAATCCCCGGGAACGTCCCCGGGAGCGCGCCCGCCGAACCCGACTGGAAATCGATCACGTTCCCGACACCCTTGAGATTGATCAGGAAGCGGAACTCGCGCTGGCTGGAGCCGACGAAATTGCGGTTGAGGACCTCGAGCTGGAACCCGCAGCACTGCGTGTTGTAGCCGAACCGGTAGCGCTGGTCGCGCAGGCGCGGCTCGCCCGCCTGAATGTCTCCCAGCTCGTAGTTCGTCTGCACGCCGAGGAGCAGCTTGCGGCCCCAGAAGCTCGTTTCTCCCTGCACACCGATCTGGCTGCGGTTGAACGGCTGCGCGAAACCCTGCCCCTGCTCGAACAGGGCGCGCGATTCGAGATCCCGGATGCTGGACCACGTCACATCGAGGAACCCGCGCTTGAGGCTGCGCAGGTTGGCGCTGAGGCTCGCCTCCCGGATCTGGCGGAAGAGAATATCATACGAGCTGCGCATGTCGACGCTCGTGTGCAGGGACGGGTTGACGCGCAGCGTCGCCTGGACCGGTCCGAAATTGCTCTGCAGCGGCGCGAACGCCGACCCCAGAGCCGACGAGACGCTGAGAGGGCCCAGGAAGGAATAGTCCTGGCTGATCTCGAGCGATGCGATCTCGACGGTGCTCAGGCGTTTCTTCTCTTCGTCTTCCTCCTTCGACGCCTGGCTCGCGCCCCCCGCCTGCTGCTGCTCCTGCTGCTTGCGCTGCAGCAGCTCGCGGGTCTTGGCGTACGGATCGATGCGGCCGCCGCCGACGAAGGTCGAGTTCGCGGGACCGAACAGGGCGCTCATCTGCTCCGTCCCGCCGATCGGACGCTTGGCGAACAGCCGCGTCACGACCGCGTACGTCGCCAGATTGGCGTTGCCGCCGATGGCGTCGATCTGGTCGAACGGGATCACCCGGTCCGGATCGGCGACCCTCGACAGGTAGGTGTAGGTGATCTGCGGCTCGATGGTGTTCTTGTACTGCGGCGAGAATTTCGAGTTCGGACGGTCGAAGACGCGGCTGAGCTTCGGCCCGATCAGCGTCAGCCCCCCCTGGTAGATGCGCCGGTCGAACGGCTGATCGCTGATGATCGTGTTCTCGTGATCGAAGACGTTGTTTCCTTCGCCGAAGTCGAGAGTCCCGGGAAGATTGTCGCAGCCGAGATCATCCGCGGCGTCGAACACGCCGTTCAGGTTCTGGTCGCGCTCCGAGTCGACGATCCCGTTCCCCTCGCCGAAGTCCCCCGTGTTCGGGATGTTGTCGCAGCCGAGGTCGCCGCGCTGGCTCTTGGTGTAATAAGTATCGCGGACGCCGAAGCTCGCGTTCACGTCGAGCCAGGGCACGGGCGAAAGCTGCGAAGACAGCGCCGGGAATACATCGAACCGACCATAGCCCGTGCCCGGGGTCCCCTTGTCGAAGAGATCCGCCGACGACTCGAGAGTGAGGAAGAAGGGCAGGGTGCCGAGCCGCTGCCGGCGACCGCGGAGCTCGATCCCCGGCTGGATCCAGCGCGTGATCGTCTCCTCCTGCGTCTGGGAGAACGGTCCGTCGAACGCGGGGTCGACCGCCACGTTGACCAGCTGTTCCCGGCGCTCGCCCCGGAGGTTGAGTGAATAGAACCCCCAGGTCCGGGTCATGAAGAGGTTGCTCACCGCCTGGGGGTTGGTGGAGAGGCGCAGGTCCCGCTCGAAATCCCGATAGTAGTCGAAATCGCTGATGAAGTTGGCGGTCGCGACCAGCTTCCAGCCCTGGCCGAAGACCTGGTTGTGACCGTAATTGATCACCCAGCGATTGGTGGGAATCCCCTGGATGTCCTCCTCTTTGGCGATCTGGTCGCGGATGAAGTAACCGGTGAAGTAGCCGCGGCCGTTCTCGCTCGGCATGTAGCGGTATTCCAGTCCCGTGCCGAGCCCCGCCAGCGACATGTAATCGAGATAGAGGGTCGCGTCCATGTTGCGGCGGATAGCCCAGTAGAGGGCGTTGCTGAGGATGGTGCCCGAGCGACGCGAAAACCCGAACTCGGGGAACAGCAGACCGGAGGCGCGGTCCGATTTCACCGGCCAGACGAGGTACGGCGAGTAGAACACGATGACGTGCCCTATCTTGAACCTCGGATTGTGCAGGTAGGCGTAATTGTCCTGCCGGATCAGCGCCCGTTCGATCTTGAAGCTCCAGTAAGGCACCGGCTGGGTGCAGGCCGTGAAGGTCGCGTCGTACAGGACCATCTCGTCCTTGGAGATCTTCTCGACCCGGTCGGCCTCGAAGTAGTACGACGGCTCCGCGTACCCCCGGGCCGTGTAGAAGACTCCCGTTTCAGTGTCCAGGTTGTACGTGAGTCGTTCGGCGGTCAGCCGCGACGTCCCCTGGTCGAGGATGACGTTGCCCAGAGCCGTCACATCCTTGGTGGACGGCAGATAGCGGACGTAGTCCGCCTGCAGCCGGGTATCACCGTACTTGATGTCGACGTATTCCTTGAGGATAAGCTCGTCCTTCCCGATGATCGAGCCCGGGCCGGCGGCGATCTCGAGGGCCTTGCCGCCCGGTCCCTCCCCCACGAACTTCCGCTGCCGCTCGGGTGGCGCCGGGGTGGGGGTGGCGGAGGGTTCCTGCCGCGCGACGGCGGCCCCGCAGACGGTGGCCGCGACAAGGACCCCGATGGCGATCTTGGGGGGGGCGGGCATGCGATCAGGTGACGGCGACGCCGGCGTAGCCGACGACCGAGCGGTGATCCCCGGTCGTCTCTCCCGAATGGGAATAGGCCACGAGACGCGCCTTCCGGGCTCCGATGCGGCGCGCCGCTTCCAACCCCGCGACCGCGGGGGCGACCCCGCACATGCTGATGTCCTCCTCCAGGACGACGCGGTGCAGTCCCTCGGGATCGAGGGCCAGGACACGCTCGATCGCCTTATGATCCTGCCGCGCAGCCACGGTCGCCGGCACATAGTGGGACATGTCGCTGCTGACGATCAGCAGGACGTCCTCGCCCGCCCCCTCGATCGCGGACGCAAGCCCCCTCCCGAGGTCGAGGAGGGTTTCGAGATGGTGGGTCCCGACGCACACCGGCACGAACGTGACGTTCCCCACCAGGTGCTGCAGGAATGGCAGATGGACTTCGAGAGAGTGCTCGCGTCGATGCGCCGCCGAGTCGACACGCACCTCACGGCAGCCCTCGAGAACACCCCGCGCCAGGGATGAATCGACGGGCACGGGTCCGAGCGGAGTGTCCCATTCCCCCTCGTCGTTGATCGCCAGCGCCTCGCCCTGTCCCGTGTGATTCGGGCAGAGGATGAGGACCCGTCGGGCCAGCCGCGCGGCCGTGTAGGTCTCCCCCGCCACGCGGCCCGAGTACATGTATCCGGCGTGCGGGACCATCAAAGCCACACCGCGCGGCTCCGCGGGAGGAAACTTTCCCTGCGTCAGGGCGACCAGTTCGTTTTTGAGACTCTGCGGGTCGGCCGGATAGAACTGCCCAGCCACGGCGGGTCTGCGGATCATCGCGCTCCCGGCCCATCGAACGAGATGCAAAAAGCCCAGTCATCCTAACAGATGGCGTGGCCAAAGTAAAGAAAATGGGACACTTGCATTGTTTCCCGGACCCCCCTGTGCTACGATCCGCACCTTCACGCTAAGTACTCCGGCCCGAAAGTTCGGTGACGTATTCTGGTCTGGTCATGCAGCCTCGGTGAGTTGACGACGATGATGCTCGAGTTTGGTCAGGAGCGCAGCGAGGTCCGTGCGGGTGAACTTCCACTGGAAGGGCCGTGCCACCCGCTCGTAGTGGTGGTGGAATCGAAGCAGGCGATCCCGCAGCTTCGCCAGCGAAGGAAGGTCATTCGGCGTGAGCACCTTGCGCTGCACAACCGAGAAGTAGATCTCGACTTGGTTGAGCCAACTGGCATGAACGGGGGTGTGGACCGGGACGATCGTCGGCCAGCGACGGCGCAGCCGCTCGTCGGCTTTCCTGCCGCGGTGGGACGAGCCGTTGTCCGTGATCCAGAACACCCGCCGGGCCGAACGATAGGGCTCGTGCCGCATGACCTGCGCGACCAGCCGTCCGAAGGGGGCGATCCCGGTCGTGGACTCACAGCGGCCGAAGACCTTGGCGCGGCGCACATCCCAGGCCGCGAGGTAGGCCCAGGCGCCTTTCCGTTCGTACTCGTGCTCGACCCGCATCGGCTGGCCCGGCCGTGGTGGCCGGGTGGGGTGAATCCGCCGGCGGGCCTGGATGCTAGTCTTCTCGTCGGCGGAGATCACGAAGTCGCGGGCGGTCAGTCGCCGATCCTCCCAGACGCCCTCGTACAGGTCCAGAATCCGCCCCGCCTTCGATTCGAACTGAGGATCGCGCGGGAAGATCCAGCTGCGGTGGCGCCAGGGACGGATCGCATCTTCATCCAGCCAGCGCCACAGTGTTGTCTCGCCGATGGAGGCGACGAGGCCGCGGCGCAGGACCTCGCGCCTGAGTTCCGGAATGCTATAGCGGGACAGCGGCAAGCCACTGTCGCAGGGAAGCTCGCAGGCCAGGGCCTTAACGGCGACGACCACCCTGGGGGGAAAAGCGGGTGGGCCGTCCACCCCGGGACTGTTCCTCCAGCCCGGCGAGTCGTTGCTCGAAGAAGCGCTTGCGCCACTTCGAGACGATCTGGCGCGGCGTGTCGAGGCGAGCGGCGATCTCGTCGTTGGCCAATCCCTGCGCGGCGTAGAGGACGATCTTGGCGCGTACGACGTCCCTATATGGTGACGTATATTTCCGGGCAAGTGACTCCAGTTCGCTTCTCTCGTTCCGGTCGAGCGCGATGAGAAACGGGCTCTTTCTCGACATGTGTCCTCCCGGAAGAACCGGGAGGATTGTACACTGTGACAGCAGGAAGCGCTAGATATATACGTCATCGTATTTGTGGAATCGAGTACTAAGCTCAAGGCGGAGGAAATGGCATGGCGCGGCGAAGCGCACGACGCGGTTCGAGCGCACGGGCGCGCATCGCCCTGGCGCAGATGGAGCCGATCCTGGGTGACGTCGAAGCGAACGTGTCGCGGCACGTCGCGTGGGCAAGGCAGGCGATTTCCAGGGGGGCCGATCTGCTCGTCTTTCCAGAGCTCAGCCTGACGGGATATCTGCTCCAGGACCTGGTCGCCGACGTGGCGGTGTCCCTCGATCAACCGGATCCCATCCGGCCGCTGCTCGAGACGAGCCGGCGGATCGCGATGGTCGTCGGACTGGTCGAGGAATCCACGGGTCATCGCTTTCACAACAGCGCCCTGTTCCTCGCCCGCGGGCGGGTGCGCCACGTCCATCGCAAAGTCTACTTGCCGACCTACGGCATGTTCGACGAGGGGCGATTCTTCGCCGCCGGTGACCGCATCGAGGCGTTTCCCACGCCGTTCGGCCGGATGGGGATTCTCATCTGCGAAGACTTCTGGCACCCCTCCTCCGCGCTGGTCCTCGTGCAGGACGGCGCGGATTGCCTGCTGGTGCTGTCGGCCGGACCCACCGAGGCGATCGGGAGGCAGGGTGGCTCGATCGGTCAGGCGACCTGGAGGAACCTGGCGAGGGTGACGGCTCAGATGCAGACCCTGTTCGTCGCGTACGTCAACCGCGTGGGTTTCGAGGACGGGGTGAACTTCGCGGGTGGCTCGTGCGTCATCGATCCGCTCGGCGAGTGTCTCGCCGAGGGACCGAGTCTCGAGGACGGGCTGGTGATCTGCGACCTCGAGCGCTCCACCCTGCGCCGGGCGCGCACGTGCTATCCCCTGCTGCGCGACGAGCGCCTGCCGGTCCTGGCTCGCGAGATCGAGAGGCTGCTGACGCTTCCGGCGCCCGGCCGGACGCGGAGGAGCGCGTGAAGATCGTCCTCGCCTACCGGTGTCACGATCTCGGGAGAATGGAGTTCTATTCGCGCTTCACTCCCCTGGGCCTGGGATACATCAACGCCCTCCTGCGCTTCTGCGGCTACGACTCCCGGATCCTCAACTGCAGCGCCTGGTCCTGGAAAAGGACCGAGCGCTTCCTGAAGGAGGAGCGTCCGGATGTCCTCGGTGTGTCGGTGTTCACCTTCAACCGCCACGAGGCGATGCGGCTGGCCGCGCTGGCGCGCAAGTCCGTTCCCTCATGCTTCATCGTGGCGGGCGGGCCGCACGCCACCCACCTGCCGCATCATCTCCTCCTGCGTTATCCGCAGATCGACGTCGTGGTGCGCGGCGAAGGGGAGGAGACGATGCTCGACCTGGTGCGGGCGCGCGAGCGCGGGGACCCGAACCCTCGCCTGACCGGGATACCCGGCATCACCTTCCGATCTCCGGACAAAGCAGACGGGAAGCCGGATGTCCCCGCATGCGCCCTGCCGACCGCAACCCGGGGGAAGGAATGCCTCGACACACCCGACAGGCCGGTCATCGCCGACCTCGATCGGCTGCCGCATCCGGCCGTGGATCCGGCCACGATCGGCGTGGACCCGGTGACTCAGTTCGAGTTCATCATCACGTCGCGCGGCTGCCCGGCGGCCTGCACCTTCTGCTCCTCCCCCGATTTCTGGGGCCGCGGCCTGCGATTCCGATCGGCCGCGAGCATGGTCGAGGAGGTGCGCCTGCTGCGCGAGCGGCACGGTGTCGTGTACGTCTCCGTGCGTGACGACACGTTCACGGTCCACAAGAAGCGCGTCGTCGACTTCTGCAGGATGCTCATCGAGCAGAAGATCGATCTGCTGTGGGACTGCCAGTCGCGGGTGAACGCCGTGGACGAGGAGCGCCTGGTCTGGATGCGGCGCGCGGGGTGCACGCACATCCAGTACGGCGTGGAATCGGGTTCGCCGCGGATGCTCGAGAGGCTCAACAAGGGGATCACCCTCGAGCAGGTGCGGGCCGCGGCCCGGGCGACGCGCCGCGTCGGGCTCGGCCTGTCGATCTACCTGATCACCGGGATCGACTCGGAGACCGACGACGATCTCGCCGCCACACTCCAGCTCATCGAGGAAATCCGCCCGCACGACGGCCTGGTCTCACCCATGACCGTCTACCCGGGCACGGCGCTGTACGAGGAGGCGAAGACCCGCTTCGGCCTGGGGGACGACTACTGGGCGCGGGAGCGAGGCGAGGCGTACTACGTCCGCGAGGACCCCTGGACCCGTCGCTCCGTGCGAACGCTGGCGGCCGCGCTGCGGCGGACGGGGCGCCAGGCGGCCTACGGCCCGGACGATTTCGATCGGCAGCGCGCCGTCGTGGGCGACTGCTACGCCCTGCGTCTTTCGGCCGGGGAGTACTGGCAGCGGCGCGGCGCCTGGGGCCGGGCGGGAGCGGAGTACCTGGCGATCCTGCGCGACAACCCGCGCTCCCTGTGGGCGCGCATGCGCCTCGGAACCCTGTCTCTGCGCCGGAGGAAACTGGCGGAGGCCTCCGGGCACTTCCGGGCGGCCGCCGAGATCGCGCCGGCCTTCCACCTGGCGCACAGCCTCCTCGGCGGCGTCCTGCTCAGGATGAGGCGTCGTGATGAGGCCGCCGCGTCCTTCGTCCGCGCCCACCTGCTCGACCCCGGCGATCCTCAGACCCGGTCCCGGGTGCGCCGCCTGGCCCCGGGCTTCCTGTCGATCGACCGAGAGCGGGCGGCCGCGTCAATCTCCTGAAGTCGCGTCCTTCCAGGGCACCCCCGCTCCCCAGCCGGGACGGTACACGATCATCGTCCGGTCTCCGCAGATCAGGTTGTCTTCGAGGTCCACGCGAAGGATCGCCTCGCCGAGGCCGTCCTGGAAGAAGCGGCTGGGATACCAGGACGGGAAGAGGACGACGTAATCGGGTTTGCGCGCCCGCAGGAACTCGAGAAGACCGGCCTCGCTAGCCCCGTTCCAGCCGCGGCCCGCCGCGGCGGGGATCGCCGGCCGCAGATAGGGAATGATCTCCGGCGAGGCGAGACCGGTCAGGTCGAGGATCGGCGCCTCCGTGGCGTAGCCGATGGCGCCGATGTCGTTGGTGGCGATCGTGCCCGGTCCTCCGGGCCTCTCCCTGAGCCAGCGCCCGATGCGCATCTGCATGTCGGTGATATTCTTCACTTCCCTCGCGTAGCGGTCCATTCCGGTCCAGGTCCCCCAGGCGGAGAGCGCCACGATGACGCCGATGGTCGCGCGCCGGATGCCCCGCCCCGACAGGCGTCCCGGGAGGGCGAACAGACCGATGCCGCCCGAGACGACCATCGTGGCGACGATCGGAGCGATGTAACGCTGCTCGTGGAACAGGGGCCCCCCAAAGGGGGCCGCGATCGCCATCACGGAGGGCAGCAGAAGCCCGATCATCCAGGGCAGGTGCGTGCCGGGCCGCCGCTCCAGGAAGCGCCGGAACCCGATCGGCGCGAGAAGGAGGAGCGCCCCATTGTCACGCAGCAGCGCCGCGAGGAGCGGGACGAGATAAAGAGAGGGATTCGAAACCACGATACCCGGCACCAGGTCCGTCCGCCCCTCGAGCACCGCCGACAGGACGCCATGGCGGCCGACCTTCGCCTGGAACGAGCCGGGAAGCCACAGCCCGGTGAGGATCCGATCGAGCAGGAACGGGGCGAACGACGCCCCCGCGCAACCCAGCGTCGACCCAAGCGCCGCGGCCTTCGAGAACGGACGCACCCGGAGCAGCGAGTCCACCAGAACGAACGTCGGCAGCGCCGCGAGCTCGGGCCGTACCATCCCGGCGGCGGCCGCGAAACCAAGAGATGCGCGGGTCCGACCGTCGAACGCCGCGAGGATGGTTCCCAGGACGAGGGTGGCGGCGAGATTCGTTTCCATCCCGGACAGGCCCGCCCAGGGGAAGGGATGGGTCCCCACAATCAGGAGGCCGCACAGGAGCCCCGCCTCGCCGTCACTCGTGACCCTCGCGGCAAGCCGATAAGCGATCGCCGCCAGGGCCGCCGTCGTCCCGATGCCGACCAGGTAGGCCGCCCACGGAAACGGCAGGCCGGCTGCGGCCGGCACGGCGAGGAGCAGGGTCCAGAGGGGGGCGCTGGACGCGGCCGAATGCTCTCCGGGATTGAAGCCGAACCCCCGGCCCTGGGCCAGGCTCCGGGCGAGGCGGGCGTGTATCCAGGCATCGTCGAGGGGCAGGCCGGCTTCGCCCGCGGCGTGCCTGCCCGCCAGGAGATACAGCGCGCCGATGAGCAGGATCGCTGCGACGATCGCGGCGGCGCGCCTCACGCCCTCGCTTCCCGGATCCGGGTGCGCGCCACGACGGGAGGGTCGGTGCCCAGGGACGCCACCGTGTCCTTACTCCTGGCCGGGGGACGCGTCCGCGGTCCCCGCGCCGTGGTTCATGGGGCCGACCGATCCGCCTCCACCCTGTTGGTGAGACGTCCGATCCGATCGATGGATACGGTCACTTCGTCATCCGGGTGGAGGGGCCCCACGCCTTCGGGCGTCCCGGTGGCGAGAAGATCTCCGGGCAGGAGAGTCATGACCCCGGACACGAAGCACACGAGCTCGGCGACGCCGAAGATCATGCGGGATACCGGGGACGACTGGCGCCGCCGGCCGTTGACGAACGTCTCCACGGCGAGATCGTCCGGGCGCAGGCCGATGGCGATGACCGGCCCGCAGGGGCAGAACGTGTCGAACCCCTTGGCTCTTGTGAACTGGACATCCGACTTCTGGAGATCCCGGGCTGTGACGTCGTTGACGCACGTGTATCCGAGCACGTAGTCGAGCGCGCGCGATGCCGGAACCTGCCGTGCCCTGCGACCGATGACGACGCCCAGCTCACCTTCGAAATCGACGCGTCCGCTGGCCGCGGGCAGAAGAATGGTTCCGCCCGTCGGCAGGATGGACGACGGCGGTTTCAGGAAGAGCAGCGGCTTTTCGGGTGCGTCGTGGCCGAGCTCGGCGATGTGATCCCGGTAATTGCGCCCGACCCCGACGATCTTCGACGGCGCGCACGGCGGCAGGGGCTCCCACCCGGCGACCGGCACGCTCTCCCGCGCGGCGCGCTCCGGAAGAAGGAACGGATCGTCTGCGAACGGATCCCCCTGGATCGGGCGCGCCCGCCCGTCGTCGTCGAGGAGAGCGAAGAAGATCAGGCGGCCGTCGCGGAAACGGGCCAGCCGGAGAACGGCCCCCACGGATCACTTCGCCCGCTCGAGATACTTCCCTTCGGCCGTGTCGATGCGCACGACGTCACCCACGTCGATGAACTGCGGCACGCTGACCTGGAGCCCGGTCTCGAGAACGGCCGGCTTGCCGCTGTTGGAGGCCGTCGCCCCCTTCATCCCCGGCTGGGTCTCGACCACCTTCAGGTCGACGGTGATCGGAAGTTCGACCCCGACGGGCCGGTGCTCGTAGAACTCCACCAGGACCTTGGTGTTTGGAACCAGGTAGTCGACCGCCTGCCCGAGATCCTCCCGGGTGATGGCGACCTGGTCGTAGGTGTCGGTGTTCATGAAATGGAAGTCGTCCCCGGAGGCGTACAGGAACTCCATCTCGTGCTCCTCCAGGTCCGCCTTCTCGACACGATCCTCCGAACGAAAGCGGTACTCGAAGCTGTTTCCGGACTTCAAGTTGCGGAGCTTGGCCTGCACCATGCCGCGCCAGTTTCCGGGTGTGATGTGCTGGACGCTCAGGACGCGGCACAGGTTTCCTTCGTGGAGGATCGCCATGCCGGAACGCAATTGTGTCGCCTGGATCATCGCTCGGTCCTTCGCCTTGGATGCCGGTGCTGCGCCCGCCCATCGTTCCGACCCGCGGATTATACCGGCCGCACAGCGGGCCTGCAAGCCGCATCCGGCGCGCCCTACGCAAAGGCGGGCGGGCGTCGTTGACAGGTCTCCCGTCGCGGACTTAGGCTCTCGCAATGAGGGCGCGAAACGAGCAACGGACGTTCGATATCCCGGCCGACCTCGACTTCGAGGCTTCGACCGCCGCCGCGCTGCTGGCCGATTTCATCCGGCGGGAGACCCGCAAGGCGGGATTCTCGCGCGCCGTCCTGGGGCTTTCGGGCGGTGTCGACTCCGCCGCCACGGCGGCTCTGGCCGTGCGGGCGCTGGGGGCCGGGAACGTCGTCTGCGCCCTCCTCCCCTACCGCACGTCGAGTCCGGACAGCCTGAGCGACGCTCGCCTCATGGTCCGCCTCCTCGGGACGAGGAGCGTGCGGCTTGCGATCACGCCAATGATCGACGCCTACTTCGAGCGACAGAGACGGGCGTCGGCGCTCCGGCGCGGCAACAAGATGGCGCGCGAGCGGATGGCGGTGCTCTACGATCTTTCGGCCCGCGAGCGGGCGCTGGTCGTGGGCACGAGCAACAAGACCGAACTGCTCCTGGGGTACGGAACGATCTTCGGTGACCTGGCCTGCGGGATCAATCCGCTCGGGGACCTGTACAAGACCCAGGTCCGGGGGCTGGCGCTGCACCTCGGCGTGCCCGGCCACATCGTCTTCAAGACCGCGACCGCCGACCTGTGGCCCGGCCAATCGGACGAGCAGGATATCGGGGCCCCCTACGTGGAGGTCGACCGGCTCCTTCATCTCCTGGTCGACCGGCGCGCGTCGCCTCAGGAGGCCATCGCTCTCGGGTTCGCGCGTCCGATGGTCCGGCGCATCACCAGGCGCATCAGCGCCTCGCAGTTCAAAAGGCGGACGCCGCTCATCGCGAAGGTCTCGCCGCGCACCGTCGGGATCGACTTCCTGTATCCACGCGACTGGGGAAGATAGGTTGATGGGCTCCGAGCGAGGGGCGCGGGGGACGCTCTATGTCGTCGGCACCCCGATCGGCAATCTGGACGATCTGTCTCCACGGGCCGTCGAAGCCTTCGCCGCGAGCGATCTCATCGCGTGCGAGGACACGCGCCGCTCCAGGACCCTGTTGTCGAGGCACGGGCTCACGACACGGCTCGTGAGTTATCACAAGTTCAACGAGATGCGCCGCCTTCCGGACCTTCTCGAGACGCTCGGTCGTGGTGGTCGGGTGTCCCTGGTGAGCGATGGCGGGACTCCGGGAATTTCCGATCCAGGAGCGCGCCTCGTGAACGCCGCCAGGAGCGCGGGCCACGTCCTCGTTCCGATCCCGGGCGCCTCGGCGATCACGGCCCTCCTCTCGGTCAGCGGCCTCGACCCGGGCCCCTTCACGTTCATCGGCTTCCTGCCCCACCGCAAGGGTGAACGGCGGAGAGCCCTCGAGTCCTTGCGCGCCGAGCCGCGCCCCCTGCTGTTCTTCGAGTCGCCCCGACGCGTCGTCGCGACGCTCACGGACGCTCTCGAGATCCTGGGTGATCGCGGCGCGCTCCTGGGGAGAGAGATGACCAAGGTGCACGAGGAGTTCGTCGCCGGCACGGTCCGCACGCTGATCGCGGCGTTCGAGGGACGCGAGGCCCGGGGAGAGATAGCGTTCCTGCTGGCCGGGGCGGTCCCATCCCCCTCCGCCGCCGCGGCCCCGGTCGCGCCGGAAGCCCGACCCGGCGAGGGGCCCGGCCGCCGGGTGCGCCTCCTGATCGAGTCCGGCGTGGATCGCAAGGAGGCGATGCGGCGCGTGGCGCGGGAGACGGGTCTCTCGCGTCGCGACCTCTATCGTATGATCCTGCGCGAGCGGGAGGAGGAGTGAGCCGCGGGAAGGACAAGGATCCGGCCGGTCGCGTGCTGGCGTCGAACCGCCATGCGTTCCACGCCTATTTCATCGGGGAGCGCCATGAGGCCGGCTTGGCGCTGCTCGGGACGGAGGTGAAGGCGCTGCGCGAGGGGAAGGCGAACCTCAAGGACGCCTTCGCGCGGGTCGACGGACGCGAGGTCTACCTGCACAACTGTCACATCTCCCCCTATTCGCACGGCGGGTACGCCAATCACGATCCGCTGCGCCCGCGCAAGCTCCTCCTGCATCGCCGCGAAATCCTCAGGTTGGCGCAGGAGACGCGCTCCGGCGGCCAGACGCTGGTCCCCTTGCGCCTCTACCTGTCGAAGGGCCGGGTGAAGGTTGAGATCGCGCTGGCCAGGGGGAAGAAGCTCTGGGACAAGCGCCAGGCGATCAAGGAGAGGGACCAGGAGAAAGAGGCGCGGGCCGCGGTGCGTGAGAGACGCCGTTCCTGAGAGGCGGTTCCTGCGGTCAGCGAACGATCCCCTGGAGCGGGCTGCTCGCCCGGGCGTGGAGCTTCTTCGGGATCCGGCCGGCCTCGAAGGCGAGCCGGCCGGCCTCGACCGCCAGCCGCATGGCGCGGGCCATTTTCACAGGATCGTCCGCGCCGGCGATCCCGGTGTTCATCAGGACCCCGTCGGCGCCGGTCTCCATCACGATGGCGGCGTCCGAGGCCGTTCCTACCCCGGCGTCCACGATCACCGGCACGTCCCTGATCTCCTCGAGGAGGATCCTGAGATTTGCGGGGTTCTGGATCCCGAGACCCGAGCCTATCGGCGCCGCCAGCGGCATCACCGCCGCCGCGCCCGCGTCGCGCAGACGCTTCGCCACCACCAGGTCGTCGTTCGTGTACGGCAGGACCGCAAACCCTTCCTTGACGAGAATCCGGGTGGCCTGGAGCAGACCCTCGTTGTCGGGGAACAGGGTCCTCTCGTCGCCGATGACCTCGAGTTTCACCAGGTCCGAGAGACCGGCCTCACGCCCGAGACACGCGGTGCGCACGGCCTCCTCCGCGGTGAAACACCCCGCCGTGTTGGGCAGGAGGGTGATGCGGGCGGAGTCGATGTAGTCGAGCAGCGACTCTCCGCCTCTCCGCGACAGATCCACGCGCCTCACGGCGACCGTGACCATCGAGGCGCCGGACGCCTCGATCGCGCGCCGCATGACATCGAAGTCCGGGTACTTCCCCGTGCCTACGATCAGACGCGACGGATAGCTTCGCCCCGCGATAGTGAGGGTCCCGGTCTGCACGGTCGTTATCCGCCCCCGACGAACTGCACGAACTCCACCCGATCCCCGTCTCGCAGGGTCCTGCGGCCGAGGTCCGCGCGCCGCAGGACGTCACCGTTCAATTCCACCGCCACCCTCCCCGGTGCCAGGCCCAGTAATTCCAGGAGAGCCAGGACCGTGATGTCCGGCGCCGCGTCGCGATCCTCCCCGTTGAGAATGATGGTCACGCGCCCCGCTCACCCCGCGGCCTTGCGCGCCGGCTTCTTGATCACCTGCTTGATCTCCGCGCTCTCCTTTCCGGAGGAGGCCTGGATGATCAGCGCCGCGGTCCCCTCCTCGAGCAGGGGCAGCGGACAGGAGAGCGACACCTGCCCCGCGTCATCGGTGGAGCCCTCCACGAGCGTCTTCGGCTTGTCGACTGTGCTGATCAGCTTCACCCTCACCTTCGCCCCGCCGACGCCCTGACCGGTCGAGGAACGACCCACGAAAAGGGCCAGACGGGCCGTCTCACCCTCGACGAATCCGTCCGATCCCGTCATCCGCAGGGCAATCCGCTCCGTGGCCGCCTGCGACAGCAGCCAGTCCATGACGACCTCATCGAAGCTCTTGTGGGAGATGATCCCCTCGCCGAAGGGGCGGATCTGCTTGCTGTCGTACTTGCCTTCGCGGATGTCGAGAATCATGCGGTTGTGCTGCGTCTCGATCCGCTCGGCGATCTCCTTTTCGTCGATGCCCTTGACGAGAAGATCGGCATACGATGTGCGGCGCGCCGCCAGGATCTCTCCCCCCACATAGATCAAGGTCTCGATGATCGGATTCTGCTGGCCCTTGTCTTCGGTCTGGACGTGGAAGGTCTTGCCCTGGTGCTGGACGTCCGTGTTGAAACCCGTGACCATGCGGCCATCTTAGGGCAAGCCTCGAAAGGGCGTCAAGGACGCGGCCGCGCGTGCGATCCACCTGTGCTACAGTCCTGGCGATCATGACGGACGCCATCGGCGACGGCACTGCGGTGGTTCTCTGCGACGGCGGTTTCGGGACGACCGAGGGGAAAACTGCGCACGGATTGGTGCGCCACACGGAGCGTTACCGGGTCCTGGCCGTCATCGACGGAAGCCTGGCGGGCCGGGACGCGGGCGATGTCCTCGACGGCACGCCGGCCGGGATCCCGATCGTCCCGGACCTCGAGGAGGCGATCCGTGCGGCGGGTCGCCGGCCCGATTATCTGGTCGTGGGCGTCGCCACCCACGGCGGGGTCCTGCCGGACAGGCTTCGCCCGACGATCGCCAGGGCGCTGACACGCGGCATCAACGTCGACTCCGGCCTGCACGAACTCCTCGGCGATGATCCGGATTTCTCCTCCCTGGCCCGGACGAGCGGCGCCCGGATCCGCGACGTCCGGCGCACTCCCCCGAGCGGGGACATGCACGCCTTCACCGGGCGGATCCTGGACGTCGCCTCGATCCGCGTCGCCGTGCTCGGAACCGATTCCGGTGTCGGCAAGCGGACGACCTCCGTCCGACTGGTTCAGGGTCTCCGTTCACGGGGGATGAGAGCCGTCCTGGTCGGGACCGGCCAGACCTCCTGGATGCAGGGCGTGCGCTACGGTCTGATCCTGGACAGCCTGGTGAACGACTTCGTCAGCGGCGAGATCGAGCATCAGGTGCTGCGCGCGTTTCGCGAGGAGAAGCCCGACGTCATCGTCATCGAGGGCCAGGGATGCCTGACCCACCCGGCCTACCCCGGCGGCTTCGAGATCCTGGCGGGTGCCCGGCCCGACGGTGTCGTGCTGCAGCATGCCCCGGCGCGCGTGCACTACGACGGCTTCCCCGAGTTCCCGCTGGCGGGTGTCGAGAAGGAGATGACGGTCATCCAACTGCTCAGCGGCAAGCCGGTCGTGGCGATCGCTCTGAACCACGAGGGCCTGGCGCCCGAGGAGGTGCGGACGCTGGCGGCGGCCTGCCGCGCGCGGTACGGAATTCCGTGCTGCGACGCGCTCCGTGACGGGGTGGAGCCGATCATCGAGGAGCTCCGTCGCCGGTTCCCGCGCCTGCCGGGATGATCCGCGTCACCCGCGTCGAGGTGATCCCGATTCCCTTCCGACTGGTGGAGGGTTACCGCATCGCCGGCCATTCCTACTCGATCGCCGAGAACATCATCGTCAAGGTCGACACGTCCGACGGGCGCACCGGGTTCGGCTGCGCCGCACCGGCGGAGGAGGTCACACGCGAGACACCCGCCGCCGCACGGCACGCTCTGGACGACCGCCTCGTCCCGCTCCTCCGCATGTCCGACGCCGCCGATCCCTCCGACTTCGCGCGCCGCGCTCTCGAGGCGGCCCCCTCGTCGCCGGCCGCCCGCGCCGCCTGCGAGATGGCGCTCTTCGATCTCGCCGGGCTCCGCGCGCGCGTCCCGCTGGCGCGCGTCCTCGGGATGAAGCGGGATCGCCTTCCGACCAGCATCACCCTCGGGATCGACGAGCCGCGGCCGACGCTCGAACGCGCCAGGCGGCACGTGGCCGCGGGGTTCCGAATCCTCAAACTGAAGATCGGCGAGGACTGGAAGGACGACCTCGGGACCGTGCGCCTGCTGCGCGAAGCGCTGGGTCCGGGGATCCTCCTGCGCGCGGACGCCAACCAAGGATACTCTGAGGATGCGGCCCGCCATTTCCTTGCGGGGCTTCCCCCCGGGTCGCTCGAGCTCATCGAACAGCCGACTGCCGCCGCCGACCTCTCCCTCCTGCGCCGCCTCACCGACGAGTTCGAATTGCCGATCATGGCGGACGAGTCGGTCCTGGGCGCGGCCGACGCGCGCCGCCTGGCGGAGGCGCGCGCCGCCGATCTGGTGAACATCAAACTGATGAAATCCGGCGGCCTCTGCGAAGCGCTCGACATCGCGCGCGTCACGCGGGCCGCCGGGATCGGAGGCATGATCGGATGCATGGATGAGTCCCGCATCGGCATCGCGGCCGCCCTGCATTTCGCCCTGGCCGCCTCCAACGTGGAGCGCGCCGATCTCGATGGGCATCTGGACATCGCCGACGACGTCGCCGAGGGAGGCCTGCAGATCGCGAACGGCGAGATCCTGCCTCTTCTCGACCGGGACGGGCTGGGGGTTTCGGTCAGGCTCTGACTGCGGCCGCTGCCGGGCCCGGTTTCCGTCCGCGACGACCGGGAACGCGGAGACCGTAGGTCCGGATCTTGCGCTGCAGCGTCCGCAGGCCTATGTGCAGGCTGCGGGCCGCGTGCGTGCGGTTGCCGTCATGATGCTGCAGCGTCCGGCGGATGTGCTCGCGCTCCATCTCACGCAGGGTGGTTCCGACCCGCGGGCGGGCGCGCACGGTCTCGGAACTCGTGTCGCCGCGCACGCCGGCCGGCAGGTCGCTCTCGCGGATGGCGTCCCCGGGGTGCGTGATGGCCGTACTCTCCAGCACATTCTTCAGCTCCCGCACGTTGCCGGGCCAGGGATGGCGCTGCAGGCGGCGCACCGCCTTCGCGGTGAGGCGCCGCGCGCGCAGTCCGTTGTCGCGCCGGACCTGCTCCAGCAGCACCCGCGCCAGCTCGGGGATGTCCTCCTGACGCTCGCGCAGGGGCGGCACGCGGATGGTGATGACCTTGAGCCGGAAGTAGAGGTCGTCGCGGAACCGGCCGCGACGGATCAGGTCCTCCAGGTCGGTGTTGGTCGCGGCCAGCACGCGCACGTCGATGCGCAGCTCACGGCTGCCGCCCACGCGCATGAACTCTCTCTCCTCCAGAACGCGCAGGAGCTTGGCCTGCGTGAGCAGATCCATGTCGCCGACCTCGTCGAGGAAGATGGTTCCGCCGTCGGCGAGCTCGAACTTTCCCTTCTGCCGCCCGACCGCCCCCGTGAACGCGCCCCGCTCGTGCCCGAACAGCTCGCTCTCGATGAGATTGACGGGGATGGCCGAGCAGTTGATCGCGATGAAGGGGGCCTCCCGCCTGGGCGAGTTGAAATGGATGGCCTTGGCCACGAGCTCCTTCCCCACGCCGCTTTCGCCGAGAATGAGCACCGTGCTGCGTGCCGCGGCCACCTGAAGGATCTGGTCCCGCACCCGCCGCATCCCCGCCGACCGGCTCACCAGATTGCCGACGAGATACTTGCGGCTCAGCTCGTTCTGAAAATGAATGGCGCGGTCGCCCGCGTGCCGCCACTCCAGGATGCGCTCCAGCCGGGAACGAACCTCGGCCTTCTCCAAGGGACGCACCAGGTAGTCGTCGGCGCCGTGCTCGAGGGCGTGGATGGCGCGTCGCACGGCGTCTTCGGTCGTGAGCACCAGGATCGACGGGATGGACGTGTGGGCGCGGAGCCGGGCCACGACGTCCTCGTCTCCGTCCCCGACCAGCGACGAATCCAGGAGCGCCATGTCGAAATCCTCCCGTGCCGCAAGATCGAGCGCTGCGGCGGGTGTCGCGACCGAGCGCACGTCCATCCCCAGCCCCCGGAGCATGAGCTCCACTTCGAAGCGCTGGGCCGGATCGATCAGCAGGATCTGCTTGCCGTGGACGAGCACAGGGAACCTCGAGCGACGTCGAAGTCTGTCACTTTGGCGCATTTTTGTCAACGAACAAATGCGTCAGAGTGGCCGAGTAGGCAAATTGGCCGGCCGGGCGGAGCGCCACGGAGGGTGACTCCCGCCCGATCGCAGCCTGCAACGGACCGTTTTACATGAGGTTGCGGCGACGTTATGCATCATGATACGTTGGACCGGATTGCAAAAACCTGGCAGGATTATTGCTTCCATGGATAGACAACCTTCGGGAGGACGTCCGGGATGAGGATGAAGAAGAAAGCCGCACTCGGCAAGAAGCAGTCCGCCAGGATTTCGAACGGAATGGTCGACTTCAGCTACGCGAACGTTTCATACCAGATCGACCCGACCCGCAGAAAGGTTTATCACCAGTGGATCGAGGTCGAGACCGCCAAGACGTGCCTGATCATGGGGGCCTGGTCCCAGACGCGGGTGCAGGAGAAGCGGGCGGTCTAGTGCTCGTTGCCTTTCTCTAACCAGCCCGCGAGGGCTGAGGTAGTCACCGGAACCACACAACTCACACCTGAACAGAGCCGCTTCGGTAAGCATGAAGCGGCTCTCCTTCTTTCGGGGTCCTAATCCTCGAGGGCGCTGAGGTCGGCCTTCGGGAAGGGCGCGCCCGGGCGCGCGAACAGGTACCCCTGCGCGTAGCGCACCCCGATCGATTGGAGACAGCGCAGCTCCTCGACCGTCTCGACGCCCTCGGCGATCAACGTGATCCCGGAGCTGGTCGAGAATCGGGCGATCGTCCCCGTGAGGTCCTGCTTGATCGGGTGGAGGTGGATGTCGCGGATCAGCGCCATGTCGATCTTGATGAAGTCAGGCTTGATCTCGGCGATCGATTTCAGCCCCGAGTATCCCGAGCCCACGTCGTCCACGGCCAGCCGGAATCCGTGGAACTGGAGATAGCTCAGCAGCTGGCGCAGTGAGGTGAAATCGCGGACGGCGGAATGCTCGGTCATCTCCAGCACGACCTGCGACGGCTTGAGATTCGAGTCGCGCAGGAGCGCGAAGGTGGCTTCCGAGCGCAGCGCGGGATCGTGGATCGAGTCGGGCTCCATGTTCAGGAACAGGAGCTGCTCGTCGTCGAGGCCGCGCGCCGAGCGGATGGCCCGCTCACGGCAGAGACGCTCGAGCTTCCACACCGAGTCGTTGTCATAGGCCGCCTTGAACAGCTGGTCCGGCCCGGCGAACGCCTCGGGCGAGACACGGGTCAGCGCCTCGAACCCGACGATTCGTTTCTCCAGCAGGTCGACGACCGGCTGGTACACGGGGTGGATCGCCTCCGTCTTCAGAATCATCTTCAACTTCAGGGAGGCGTCGTGCTGCTCCTTCTTGCGCTGCTGGAGCGAATCGGTGAACGCCTGCTCCAGGGCCGAGTACACCAGGCGCTCGAAGCGCACCGTGGCGTTCTGCACCAGGACGGTGCAGCCGACGTAGAGCCCAAAGGTTTCCTGCACCTCGGCCGGAAGGCCATCCCGCACGAAACGCTCCAGCCTGGCCGCGACGCGGCGGCGCACCTTGTCGATGTCCGGGTACGCGACTCCCTGCCTGCCGCGCGGCGGGGACAGGAGAATCACGAACGCGTTGCCGCTGATCATCACCTCGGACACGTAGTCGTCCCGCCGGAGCGCAACCTTCTTGATCTCGAGCAGGAAGGCCGCGACGCTGCGCACCAGCGATTCGTATCCCTGCCAGCCGAGCGTCTGCTCCCCGCGCTCGTTCTGCAGCACGCTGATGGAGAGCAGGCCGAGATGGTGTGACTCCTTCAGCAGACGGCGGATGCGGCCGAGGAGGAGCGGGACCGTCGGCAGATCGGTCAGCTCGTCGTACAGCAGGTCCGTGAGGGCTCCGGCGGTGCTCCTGCCCGCGAGCTCCCCTCTCTGCTTGAGGTCCTTCATCAGTTTCCTGCGGCGACTCTGCATGGGGGGGCGCGGTCTCAGCCGTTGTTCACGTTGTAGTACGCGTCTTCGGAACCGTCGGAGAAGTATTTCGTCTCCGCGCGGAGGACCCGGTTCCGCCCCGCCTGCTTGGCGCGGTACAGCGCCGCGTCGGCCGCCGCGATGAGGTCCGTGCCGGTGCGCCCGTCGTCGGGGAACGTGGCGATCCCGCCGCTCAGGGACACGATCTTGAGCGGCTGGCTCTCCCGGTTGGCGTACGGGTGTTCGGCGACCCTGGCGCGGATCCGTTCCGCCGCGACCATGCCTCCGTCCTTGGGCGTCTGCGGCAGGATGACGATGAACTCCTCGCCGCCATAGCGCGCCGGCGTGTCATCCGGCCGCACCATGTCGCGGAGGATCTGCCCCGTGAGCTTGAGGACCTCGTCCCCCGCCTGGTGCCCCTGCGTATCGTTGTAATGCTTGAAGTGATCCAGGTCGAAGATGAACAACGACACCGGATAATGCCCCTTCTCCGCCTTGAGAATCTCCTCCGACAGGCGGCTCATGAAGAAACGCTTGTTGAAGAGCTTGGTCAGACCGTCCGAGTTCGCCATCTCCTGGACCTGCGAGAACAGCGCGTTGTTGTGCAGCGCGATGCTGCCCAGGTCGGCGATGAGGTTCAGCAGGGTCTTCTCATACTTGTAGTGCTTCGTGATCCCGCCGATACTGATGACGCCGGACACGCGCCCTTCGTGCACCATCGGCGCGCACAACTCGGTCTTGAAACGGAAGTGGGCCGGGACATCGAGGCTCGCCCCCGACTGCCGCATCTCCCTGATGAAATCGTTGGTGTCCATGGGGACCTTGTGCTGCGCCACCCAGCCGATGCGGCCCTCCCCCATCTTCACCTGGAATCCGATCTTGACGTCCTCCGCCAGACCCCGCTGCTGGACCAGAATCAGCGTATTGACGCGCTCGTCCAGCAGGAAGAGCAGGACCTGCCCGGGGGCGAACAGCCGCTCGGAGATCTTGGTGAGCAGGGGGGCGATGGCGCGCCGCTCCATGCGCGAATTGATCTCTTTCGTGAAGTCGGGGAGCAGGAGGAAGAAGTTCGACAGCGCGGTGTTCTCGGCCTCCAGGCGGGCCGCGGTGGATTTCAGGTCGCGCAGCGCCGAGACGTCTCCATCGGAACGGACGGGGCGGCGCACGGATCGCGATCCCCCGCCCATCCGTCCCAGGCGCCAGCCAAGGAATACGGCCCCCAGGATGCCGCAGCCCCATCCCCATGGCGGCACCCCGCGGAGGGTCGCCAAAGCCGCGCTGACGGAATCCATCTGGTTCCGACTCCCCGTCGGACCTCCTGGAAGGAGGCGTGACCTGCGTTCACCCGCGCAAACTTAAGGTCCTGAGATGGGCAATTCAAGGCGCCAGCCGCCGCCGGACGATCGCCGCGACACGGGGGAGGCCTGTCGATCGGCCGTCTCGGACGAAGGTGTCAATTTTCCGACGGGCGGCCGCGCGGGGGCAGGCCGAGCGCATTTTCATCTGGACCGGCGAGGAGGTTTCTTGACAGCCGCCGGTCGGCGCTCTAGAGTGGCCGGCCTTGCGTTCGCGAGGGCGGCGGGAGGCCCCGCGGAGAACGTCCTGACATGCTCGAGCGTCGATCCGACTGCCCGCACCGGCACGTTCCGCCTGTTGTCCTCCTGTGCGCCGTGCTCGCCGGCGGACTTCTTCCCGGGTGCGATCGAAGGCCGCCCGGGGCGGAGACACGCATCCTCACGGACGGGCTGGGGCGCACGGTCCGGCTGCCCCCGCGCCCACGGCGCATCGTGTCTCTGGCGCCGAGCGTGACCAGCTCGCTACTGGCGCTGGGCGCGCGGGATCGTCTCGTGGGCGTGACCGACTTTTGCGTCCTGCCGGCCGGTGACGCGCCAGTCGCTCGCATCGGAGGCATGCTGAATCCAAGCCTCGAGACGATCCGCGGTCTCGGTCCCGATGTCCTGGTCGCTACGACGAGCGGGAACGACCCCTCCTTGGCCCGGGAGGCGGCCTCGATAGGCCTGCCGCTCTACACGATTCACACACCCGATGTCGAGAGCGTGCTCCGCTCCCTCCTCGATCTCGCGCGCCTCATCGATGAACCGGAGCGTGGACGGGTCCTCGTAGCCGATCTCAGGTCGCGGCTTTCGACCGTCGCGTCCGGCATCGCCTTGGACCGGCCCGTCAGGGTGCTGTTCGTGGTCTGGGGCGATCCGCTGGTCGTCCCCGGGCGTTCGTCCTTCCTGACCGACGCGCTGGCGCGCGCCGGCGGCACGTCGATCACGTCCGACGCCGCGGCTGCCTACCCCACGTTCGACTTCGAATCGGCGATCATGCGCGCCCCCGAAGCCATCCTGACCACGCAGCAGAATCGGGCCGTCCTCGATCGACTGCGCGCGGAGCCGGCCTGGTCAAGGGTGCCGGCGGTGAGATCCGGAAGGTTGTTCGTGGTGAGTGAGTCGATCGAGCAGCCGGGTCCCGAGGTCGTGTCCGGCATCGAAGAGGTCGCCCGGCGGCTCCATCCGGGGGTCTTCGCGGCCCCGGGCGCGGCCGCTTCTCCCGCCCCCCGCCGGGAAGGGAGGCGCGTGTCTCCATGAACAAGAAAGCCGTGCGAGCCTTCGGCCCGCACGGCGGGGGAATCGGAGGCGGGCACCCGTCTGCCCGTCCCCAATGGTTGAATTGTCCCACGCCCCCCCTGAGCGGTCCACTTCTCCCTGCAACCTCCGGTGCATCCATGCAGCAGGCTTCATTGTAGGATGGCTGTCTCTTACGGCGGCCGCGACGGCCGGAGGGAGGACGATGGGATTCCTGAAGGGACGGATCGAGGACTACAGCTCGCCCCTGGCCGCTCTCCCTGTCAGGCTGTACACAGGGTACTTCTTCCTGAAGTACGGCCTGGCGAAGTTCACGGGCGGGTTCGGCGGAGCGGGCCTTCACGAAACCCTGAGCAAGTGGGCCGAGGGGCCTGCCTACCACTTCTACGTCCCCTTTCTGCAGAAGGTGGCGATCCCCCACGCCTCCCTGTTCGCGCACTTCGTCACACTGGGGGAGATCGTCGTCGGGAGCCTGCTCCTGCTCGGCTGCGCCTGCCGGCTGGCGGCCCTGGGCGGCCTCTTTCTGTGTCTCAATTTTCTGTTCGCGAGCGGCGCGCCGATCCTGAGCACCGAGCAGCCGGCGGTGTTCACCCTGCTGCTCGTCACGATCTACGCGACCGCCGCGGGGCGCGCCCTCGGGATCGATGCGCTGCTGAAGCACCGACTGCCGCGCTGGGTGGCGTGATCCATGCTGCACAACGTGCCGATCGCGCGCATCCTCGGATTCCTGTTCCTGGGGAGCGTGATTCTGATCGGATTCGTGACGTACGAGGGATACCGCACCTCCATGGGGAGCCTGGCGGCCTCCGCTCACATCCGCTTCGCGCTGTTCGGAATCGTCGTCGTCCTGTTCACCCAGACCATGACCCTCTTCTACTTCGTCGGGACCGGCAGCCGCATCAAGAAGGTCGTGCAGCGCTACGGGCTCGCCGCGTCGCTGGTGGAGCGCACCCGGCGCTTGAAGGCGCGCCTGTTTCCCTGGCTGACGTTCACGCCCCTGGTCACCATGGCCGCCTTCATCGTGGGGGGGAGCGCCCACACACACGCCCTCCCGGGCTGGATGCACGGCCTCCTGGCCCTGATCGCCCTGGCGATGAACCTGATCACGGCGGTCGTGGCAGTCGTCTGTATCTCGGATAACATCGTGCTGATCGAGGAGATCGACGCCGCCCTGCCTGAGACGGCGGCGGACTGAGGTGCGGGTCTAGGCTCCGCCGAGGATGATCGTCAGCGCGAGGCCGATCTCGATGTGGTCCTGGTTGCCGCGGGAACCCGAGCTGTAGCGCACCTGGCGCGCGTCGATGCGGAATGCCGCCTTCTCACCCCCGAAGAAACGGATGCCGCCACCGTAGTTGTACATGAAGGTGTTTTCGTCCCCGACCAGCTGATCGAGCGGCTGCTGGAGATCGGGATCGGCCGTCTGGCCGAAGATGCTCGAGTTGATCAGACCGACGCCGCCGGTGGCGAAGGCCACCACCTTGCCGCGGTGCTGCAGGAAGAAGTTGTGGACGTAGTTGACGTGAGCGACGATGAGATCGATGCTGACGTCCTCCTGCTTGCGCTGATCGGTCGTCAGTGTGCCGGGCGGTCCGGCGGTGACGTCGTAGACCCTCTTGTGCACGAAGAACGTTCCGGTGGTCGCGGTTCCGCCGAAGCCGAACTCGACCATCTGCTTCTTGGTCCAGTTGTAGCCGAAGCGAAACCCGTAGGAGAGGCTGTCCTGGATGTCCGAGGTCACGACCTCCACGGTCCTCGTGGTGGTCGTCCCCGAGGTGAGGGTCCGGTCCGTCGTGCCATCACCCAGATGCGGGTTCCCATAGAAGATCCATCCCAGCTCGGGGGTCACCTCCCAGGACTTCTCGCGATTCTGCGCCCAGGCAGGTCCCGCCAGGATCGCGGTCGCCGCGCACGCGACGAGCCCCCCTCTCCACATGAACGGACTTCGCATCGCTCCCCCCACGCACAGCGCGGCCCGCGCCGCCTACGCCGTGCCGCCCTCCGGAACTGAGAGACTTGGAAAAGACGGCATACCTTTGCAGAAGCCCTTGTCCCTGTCAAGATCAAAGTGCGGCCTGCGCGAGGGGGCGCGGCGCGGCCGCAGCGCCGCCCCGGACCGGCATGCCCTGCGGGGCCCGCCCTTCCCAATCCCCCGCCCGGCACCTAGAATGTGGGCATGTCACGCGGCGCGGTCGAACGCAGCACGCTCTGGAAGATCCGGGGGGGACTAAGACGCGAAGCCTCCGACTGGGTCGTGGTCGAGGAGCCCCTCGAGATCCGCATCGACGGCGAGAGTCTGGCCGTGATCATGCGGACCCCCGGTCACGACCTGGAGCTGGCGGCCGGCTTCTGTCTGACGGAAGGGGTGGTGCGTTCGATCGACGCCATCGGGACGATGCGGCAGTGCCGCGCCGAGGGGGACATGGAGCTGAACATCGTCGAGATCTCCCTGGCCCCGGGTGTCGTCTTCGACCCCCAGAGACTCCGGCGCAACCTCGTGGCGAGCGCCGCCTGCGGCCTGTGCGGCAAGGCGTCCATCGAAGCGCTCGCCACCCAGGCCACGCCCCTGGCCACCGATCTGCGCGTGCGGCGCGAGGTCCTGGAATCGCTCCCGGATCGCCTTTTCGCCGCCCAGGAGAGCTTCGGGCGCACCGGCGCATTGCACGCGTCGGGTCTGTTCGCCCCGGACGGCCGACTGCGGGTGTGCCGGGAGGACGTCGGGCGGCACAACGCGGTGGACAAGGTTGTCGGGCGCACCGCGCTCGACGGATCGCGCGCGGACGACGCCATCCTCATGGTCTCGGGACGCACGTCCTTCGAGATCCTCCAGAAGGCGGCGGTCGCGGGCATTCCGATCGTCTGCGCCATTTCCGGGCCGACCACCCTGGCCATCGAAACGGCGCGCGCCTTCCATATCACCCTGGTGAATTTCCTGCGGGGCAGCGACATGAACGTCGCCTCCTGCCCGGAGAGAATCACCGGAAATTGACGGACTCGTGTATCGTGTAGAATCGAGGATGCGAGAGGCGCGCGGCGGGATGCGACGGACGGACGAGATGGAATATTACCAGCGTGGATTCGGCCTCAAGGAGGCGATTCGCCCCGAGTTGCGGGCCGACTACCACAGCGGCATCGTGGAGAAGCTCAAGGCCTCGGGTTACCGCCTGCAGACCGGCGCCGTGACCTTCCTCCTGGCACGCGAGTTCGGCTTCTGCTACGGGGTCGACCGCGCCGTCGAATACGCCTACGAGACCCGCAGGCGGTTTCCCGATCGAGCGATCTACCTGGTCGGAGAGATCATCCACAACCCGCACGTCAACGCCCGCCTGAAGGAGATGGGGATCCGGTTCCTGCGGGACCCGGAAGGGGGCGGCCCCGGATTCGAGGCCGTCCGTTCCGAGGACGTCGTCATCCTGCCCGCGTTCGGCGTGACCGTCGAGGAGATGGCCCGTCTCAAGGCGACCGGCTGTGTCCTGGTCGACACGACCTGCGGGTCGGTGCTGAACGTCTGGAAGAACGTCGACCGGTTTTCGGCCACGGGATTCACCGCCGTGATCCACGGCAAGTACGCGCACGAGGAGACCCGGGCCACAGCCTCCCGCACGACCCAGTACCCGGGGGGGCGTCACCTGGTGGTCCGCGACCGCGCCGAGGCGTCGCTCGTCTGCGACTACATCCGGAACGGGGGGGATCGTTCCGCGTTTCTCGCCCGTTTCTCCGCCGCCTGTTCCCCCGGGTTCGACCCCGACGTCCATCTGGGTCGCATCGGCCTCGCGAACCAGACGACCATGCTCTCCTCGGAATCCCTCGAAATCCAGGAGATGATCCGGGCGGCGCTCGCGGACCGCCACGGCGTTGGGGAGATTCCGGAGCGCTTCCGCGCCTTCGACACGATCTGCAGCGCCACGCAGGACCGCCAGGATTCCGTCCTCGAGCTGATCGCCGGAAACCCCGACCTGATGGTGGTGATCGGCGGGTACAACAGCAGCAACACCACCCACCTCGCCGCTCTCGCGTCCAGGACCGTCCCGACCTACCACATCCAGGACGCGTCCTGCATCCTCGGGACCGGGATGATCCGTCACAAGCCCTTCGGCAGCCTGTCCGAGGTCACCACCCGCGACTGGCTCCCGAACGGGCCGGTCGTGCTCGGTCTCACCGCGGGCGCCTCCACGCCGAACAACAAGATCGGAGAGGTCGTCTCGACCATCGCCGCTCTTCGGGGCGTGACGGAGATCTGAGTCTCCCCAGCCGGACGCAGGCGACGCCCGGGCGACCGCCGCCCGGACGCGTGCTGTCAGTGAACGTCTTCGCCGTCCGGATCCCGGCGGGCGGCCTGACTCAGCGCGATATCGCGCCAGCGCTCCTCCAGCACCCGGATCAGCAGACGGCAGCGCTCCCGCACATCGTCGAGGCCGAGCAGCGCCATCTTGAGCGGCAGCTCCATGGCCAGACTCTGGCAGAGCGTGTTGACCACGGCCGCGAAGGGGATATCGCTGTCGAAGGCCAGGGGCTGGGAAACGCGCCCGGAGATCTCCTGGAGGAGTCCGGCGCACGAGGCGAACAGACGTTTCTTGTCTTCCACGACACCGGGACCGTCCACCTCGTTCCGGTCGTCGAGGACACGCACTCGCGCGACGCGGTAGGGGCTGTCCCTCTCGAAGGACAGGACCTCCACCCGAGCCACTCCGCGCAGGCGGATGTTGAACCTTCCGTCCGGCAGTCGCGCCTCCTCCTCGATGATACCCGCGCACGCCATCGGGAAGATTTCGGGGCTTCCGTCAAATCCCCGCTCCCAGCCCGGCTTCAGGAGCGCCATGGCGATCAGCCGGTCCCCCCCGAGGACGTCCTCCGTCATCTGCCTGTAGCGCGGCTCGAAGATGTGCAGCGGCAGGGAGGCGTGCGGGAAGAAGACGAGATCCGGCAGAGGGAAGACCGGGACTGTCCCTCGCGTCCTCAGGGTCTCGAGCGCCCGCGCCCGCACGTCCACCGTCCACCTCCCGGACGTGGCGGAGGGCCCGCTCTCCGTCCCGGCGCAGTTTACCGCCTTACCCTGCGGGCCGTGCGGATTGTTTCCCCCGCGCCCGATGTGGTACTTTGCGGCCTGGCGGGAGAGAGCGCGCATGCCTCCTTACGAGTGTCACGTGTTCGTCTGCACCCACGGGGAGTATTGTCCGTTCGATGGATCCGCGGAGGTGCACCGCCTGCTCAAGGAGGGGGTCGCCGCGCGCGGCCTGAAGGGGAAGATCAGAGTCAACAAGGCGGGCTGCTTCAACCAGTGCGGCAACGGCCCGATGGTCGTCGTGTACCCCGAGAATGTCTGGTACGGCGGCGTGACGCCGGACAAGGCGCTGCGCATCCTCGAGGAGCACATCGCGGGCGGCCGGCCGGTGGTCGATCTGAAGTACGAGGCGCTCCCCGGACCCAACAAGAACGGCGCGCGCATGGCCGCCATCAACGCCGCCAGGTCGGCGCCCAAGCCGACCGGGTCCGGCACGGACTGAACCGAGCATGCCCAGAAACCGGTCCCCCTGGATCTCCGGCGCGGCGCTCGGCGGTGCTTTGGCCGGCGCAGTCCTGGCCCTGGCCGTCTGGATCCTCCCCTCGTCCGAATCGCCGGCGCTGAAACAGCTGGCCTGCGCCACCGTGCTGATCGCCGCCTACGCGCTCGGCGTCCTCGTCGCCTATCGCCGCCGCGACAAAGAGCATGTCCGGCTCCTCCTGGATGTGCAGGAGGAGCTCCGGTTCAGCCAGGACCATATCATGGCGAACGAAACCTACCGATCCCTGAGCGCCTACCTCGAGATCGTCGCGCACCAGATGAGGGAGCCGCTCCAGGGTCTCCTGGACGGACTCAAGACGCTCGCCGTCGACGGCGGGCTCCCGGACGCGCTGCGGGAGCGTGTGGCGGGGCTCAGGAGCAGGGGCGAGACCCTCCACGAAACCCTGCGCCACCTGGCCGGTTATGCTCTCACCAAGCCGGGGCGGGCCCCGTTCAGCGCCAATATCCTGCTGCATGAATCGATCCTGCTCTGCCGGGGACGCGCCTCCGAGAAGAAGATCGTCTTCGAGGAACGCTATGCCGTGGTGCCGCCGGTGATGGGGTCGGCGATGCGCGTGCACCAGGCTCTGTTCAACATCATCGTCAACGCGGTGGAGGCGATGCCCTTCGGAGGCGGCACGATCGTCGTCGAGACGGCGCACCAGGGGGACCGTGTGATCGCGCGCGTGCGGGATTCGGGGATCGGCATACGCCCGGAGCACATGAAGCAGGTGTTCGAGCCGTTCTTCACGACCAAGCCGGAGAAGAAGGGCGTGGGGCTCGGACTCTGGGCCGCCCGGCAGATGCTCGACATCATCGGGGCCGACATCACGATCAAGAGCGCGCCGCACCAGGGGACCGAAGTCACCATCAGCTTCGCGCAGGCGGCCCCGCTCCGTCCGGGACGCGAAGGGACCACCCACCCGCCCGAGCTCGGGAAGAACACCACCGACGACCGCGATCGCCGGATCGCGTGAGGTCCGGGCGGGATCGGGGTCGCCCGCGATCACGGAGGGCGCGTCCCGCGTGGCGCCACCCGGGTCTCAGGGGGCCCCGGCGCGCCGTCCGAGCAGGTTGGCGACGACGTAACCCGCGATGCTCGGGTTCTCCTTCAGGCGCCGCACCGAGTAGGCATACCAGTGCGGACCGTAGGGAACGTACACGCGCATGCGGTGGCCGGCCTTTCGGATGAGACCGCGCAGCTCTTCGTCCACCCCCAGGAGCATCTGGAACTCGTAGCGGTCGCGCGCCAGACGCTTCTCGTCGATGAGACGCATCGCCTCCCAGACCAGATCCTCGTCATGCGTGGCGATCCCCACATAATGCCCGCGGTCGATCAGGTCCTCGAGAACCCGCGCGTAATTTTTGTTGACGACCCCCCGGTTTCGATAGGCGATCGTCCTGGGCTCGACGTAGATCCCCTTGCAGAGTCGGACATTGGAGCCCCCCGGCAGACTCCGGGCGTCCTCGAGAGTTCGTCGCAGGCACGCCTGCAGGACCACCCCCACGTTGTCGAGCCCCTCCCCCCTCAACCTCCGATACAGATCGAGCGTCGGTGTCGTGCAGCTCGAATCCTCCATGTCGATCCGCACGAAGTTCCCCTGATCGCTTGCCGCCCGGACGAGCGCACGGACGTTCGCGAGGCAGAACTCGAAATCGATCTTGAGGCCCAGCTGGGTCAGCTTGATCGAGACGCTCGAGTCGAGCCTTTCGTGGTGGATGACGCTCAGGGCGCGCTGGTACTCTCTCACCGCCGCATCCGCGAGATCGCGCCGGTCCACCTCCTCGCCGAGGACGTCCAGGGTCGCCATGCAGCCCGCGCCGTTCAGCTCGCGCAGCACGCGCACCGCCTCCTCGAGGGAATCGCCGGCGATGTAGCGCCGGGAGAAGGTCCTCACGACGGGGCGCGGCACGAACGGCAGCGCCCGCGAGATCAGGTAGTTCAGGACGGTCACGTGACCTCCCGCGACGGAACGAGCGTCGCCTTCCGGCGCGTGATCCTACCAAATGCGCGGCGACCCGGCTTCGGCGCGCTCCGCGCGGGTTTGACACTCCGGATCCGCATTGGCTATAGTCTCGCCCCTGCTTCGACACTCCCACGGCGAGGTGCACGGTGCCGCGCAAGACCCCGGATTCCAGGACCGAGTCCAGCATCGACGTCCTGCTCCGCGAGGAGAGGGTGTTCCGTCCCGGCGCCGCATTCAGGCGGAGTGCTATCGTCCGGGACAAGTCCCTCTACAGCAAGGCGGCCCGCGATCCCGAGGCATTCTGGGCCGCCTGCGCCAGGGACATCGTCTGGCTCAAACCCTGGAAGAAGGTCCTGGCCTGGAATCCCCCGCGCGCCCGCTGGTTCGTCGGGGGAAAGCTGAACGCCAGCGTCAATTGCCTCGATCGCCACATCGGCACGGCTGTGGGGAACAAGGCCGCGATCCTCTGGGAAGGCGAGCCGGGCGAGGAGCGCACCCTGACGTATGCGCAACTCTTCCGCGAGACCTGCCGTTTCGCGAACGTCCTCAAGGACCTCGGCGTGAAGAAGGGGGACAGGGTCACGCTCTACATGCCGCTCGTGCCGGAGCTGGCGATCGCGATGCTGGCCTGCGCGCGGATCGGAGCGGTTCACAGCGTCGTGTTCGGCGGATTCTCGGCCGAGTCCCTCAAGGAGCGCATCAACGACGCGAAGGCCACGGTCCTGGTGACGGCCGACGGCGGCTTCCGCCGCGGCACCGAGGTACCGCTCAAGACATTCGCGGACCAGGCGCTCCTCGGCACGCCCAGCATCCGACACGTGGTGGTCGTACGGCGCGGCGGCTTCCCGGTGCTGATGAAGGAGGGGCGGGATCGGTGGTGGCACGACCTGATGCGCGGTCGCTCCGCCGTCTGTCCTCCGGAGCCGATGGACTCCGAGGACATGCTGTACATTCTCTATACCTCGGGGACCACCGGCAAGCCGAAGGGGATCGTGCACGCCACCGGCGGATACATGGTCGGCGTGCACACCACGACGCGCATGGTCTTCGACCTGAAGCCGGAGGACGTCTACTGGTGCACGGCCGACATCGGCTGGGTCACCGGGCACTCTTACGTGGTCTACGGCCCTCTGTCGAACGGCGCGACGGTCCTGATGTACGAGGGCGCCCCGGACTGGCCTGATCGCGGACGGTTCTGGCAAATCTGCGAGAAATACGGCGTCACCATCTTCTACACGGCGCCGACGGCGATCCGCGCCTTCATGCGCTGGGGCGTCGAGTGGCCGGAGAAGTGCAATCTTGCCTCGCTGCGGCTTCTCGGCACCGTGGGCGAGCCGATCAACCCGGAGGCCTGGATCTGGTACCACAGATCCATCGGCGGCGGGCGCTGCCCGATCGTCGACACCTGGTGGCAGACGGAGACCGGCATGATCATGATCACGCCGCTTCCCGGGATCACCGTGACCAAGCCCGGCTCCGCGACCCACCCCTTCCCCGGCGTCTCGGCCGAGGTCCTGGATGATCGCGGCCGGGTCGTGAGGGATGGAGGGGGTTATCTGGCGATCACCCGCCCGTGGCCGGCGATGCTGCAGACGATTTTCGGGGATCCGGACCGCTATGTGAGTCAATACTGGTCCAAGTGGAACACGAAGACCTACTTCCCGGGAGACGGCGCGAAGCGGGACCGTCAGGGCTACTTCTGGCTCCTCGGGCGCGTGGATGATGTCCTGAACGTCGCGGGTCATCGCATCGGCACCATGGAGGTGGAGAGCGCCCTGGTCGACCATCCCGCGGTGGCGGAGGCGGCCGTCGTGGGCAAGACCCACGACCTCAAGGGCCAGGCGCTGGCCGCGTTCGTCACTCTGAAGGAAGGAATCGCCGCCGATGGCGGTCTGGTGGCCGAGCTGAAGGCCCACGTCGTGCACAAGATCGGCGCCCTGGCGCGCCCCGACGACATCGTGTTTGCCGCCGAGCTTCCCAAGACACGTTCGGGGAAGATCATGCGCCGGCTTCTCAAGGACATCGCCGAGGGCCGCGCCCTCGGCGACACGACGACCCTCGCCGATCCCGCCGTCATCCAGGCGCTGAAGCAGAGATACCAGGAAGACTGAGCGACCATCCTGCGGCGCCTCACCGCGAAGGGCCGCAGGGTCGCGCCGGCTTCCCGTCAGCCGACGATCTTCGCCGCCTTGTCCAGATCGCTCACGACCATGACGACGATCGCCTTGCCGGGCGTCTGGGTGATGCCGGTGTAGGCGTAGTCGATGTTGATTCCGGCTCCCGAGAGGCGGGAGCAGATGTCTCCGAGCGAGCCGGGCTGGTCCGCCATGTCCACGGTCAGGCAGTCTTCGATCGAAGCGTACAACCCCTCTTTCTGCAGCGCCTCCCTGCCCTTCGCCGGATCGTCGGCGATGATCTTGGCGCGTCCCTCGAAAACCGCCAGGGCGCGCATGTTCACCCGGGCCTTGCCGAGGGACTGGGCGACCTGGGAGAGGGTCCCGGGCTTGTTGGCGAGTTGGACGGTCAACTGCTTGGCTCGCGGCATGTCTCTACCTCCTGAGGAGCTTTCGGACCAGCCCAAGGAGCGGATCGAAATAGCGGTCCGCCACCCGTTCCTTGAGCGGGATGATGCCATTGTCGGTGATCTGGATGTGCTCGGGGCAGACCTCGGTGCAGCAGCGCGTGATGTTGCAGAGGCCCGACCCGAACTCCCGTCGGATCGCGGGGATCCTGTCGTCCGTGTCGAGCGGGTGCATCTCGAGAGACGCCAGTCGAATCATGAAGCGCGGCCCGACGAAGGCGTCCTTGCACGACTGGTCGCGCAGGACATGGCAGACGTCCTGGCACAGGTAGCACTCGATGCACTTGCGGAACTCCTGCACCCGGTCCACATCCTCCTGCATCATGCGGTACGGCCCCGAGGTCGCTCCCGGCCGCGGCCGGAACGGCGGGATCCGCTTGTTCTGCTCGTAATTCCAGGAGACGTCCGTCACCAGATCCTTGACGACCGGGAAGGTCTTCATCGGCTGCACGGTGATGATCTCGGTGGCGGAGTACTGGTTCATGCGCGTCATGCAGGCGAGCTTCGGCTTCCCGTTGATCTCCATGCTGCAGGACCCGCACTTCCCCGCCTTGCAGTTCCACCGCACCGCCAGGTCGTTGGCGAGTCTCGCCTGGATCCGGTGCAGGACGTCCAGGACGACCATGCCGGGATCGACGTCCACGCCATACTCGACGAACGCACCGCCCGCCGCCGTGCCGCGCCAGACTCGAAAGGTGCGCTCAGACACGTCCGGCCTCCAGGTCCTCGATCTTGGCGAAGGCGATCGCGGCCAGCTCCTTCGGCGGCTCCTGCCGGTCCACGACCCGCGTCTCCATGCGTCCGTCGCTGCCCCTGAGCGCGACGACGTTCGCCTTCTGCCACTCGTCGCGCTCGCCGGGATAATCGACGCGGGTATGCGCCCCCCTGCTCTCCTGCCTCACGAGCGCGGCGCGAGTCACCGCCTCCGCGGTGATCAGGAGCGACTTCAAGTCGAGCGCCTCGTGCCATCCGGCGTTGTACTGGGCCGCGCCGGCAGCCTTCACTTTCGCGGCCTCGGCCTTCAGCTTTTCGAGCTCCTCGAGCGCGGTCCGGAGCTCGCTTTCCGCGCGGACGATCCCGACGTATCGACCCATGATCTCCTGGAGTTGCTCGTGCACGACGTACGGATTCGTGCCGTTCTCGCGATTCAGAATGTCCGTGGCCCCGCGCACCGCGGCCCGCACCTCGTCTTCGTGGACCCGCGGCACGGCCCCGAGACCCTTGACATACTGCGCCGCGCCGATGCCCGACAGCCTTCCGAACACGAGCAGGTCGGAGAGCGAGTTGCCCCCCAGCCGGTTGGCGCCGTGCATCCCCGCCGCGGCCTCTCCGGCGGCGAACAGACCCGGCACGGTGGACATCTGGGTGTCGGAATCGACACGGATGCCCCCCATGAAGTAGTGCAGCGTCGGCCCGACTTCCATCGGCTCGCGCGTGATGTCCACCTCGGCGAGCTCCTTGAACTGATGGTACATGGAGGGGAGCTTCTTCTTGATCGTCTCCCCCCGCACGCGCGAGGCGATGTCCAGGAACACGCCGCCGTGCGGCGAGCCGCGGCCTTCATTGACCTCCCTCGTGATGGCGCGCGCCACGACGTCGCGCGTCAGGAGCTCGGGCGGCCGGCGCGCGGTCTTGTCTCCCTTGAGCCAGCGGTTCGCCTCCTCTTCGCTGGCGGCGGTCTCGGAGGCGAATTTCTCCGGGATGTAATCGAACATGAAGCGCTTCCTGGCGCTGTTCAGAAGGACGCCGCCGTCCCCGCGCACCCCCTCGGTCACGAGAATGCCGCGCACCGAGGGCGGCCACACCATGCCGGTGGGATGGAATTGCGTGAACTCCATGTCCATCAAATCGGCGCCCGCCTCGTAGGCCATGGCATAGCCGTCACCGGAGTACTCCCAGGAGTTGGACGTGATCCGCCAGGCCCGGCCTCCCCCGCCGGTCGCCAGGACGATCGCCCGGGTCCTGAACAGGACGAAGCGTCCGGATTCGCGCCAGTAGCCCAGGACACCGGCGATACGCCCTCCGTCCAGCAGGAGCCGCAGGGCCGCGCACTCCATGTAGACGCCGAACCCCTTGTGGACCGCGTGGTCCTGGAGCGTGCGGATGATTTCGAGGCCGGTCCGGTCACCGACGTGCGCCAGGCGCGGATAGCGGTGCCCGCCGAAATTCCGCTGGCTGATCAGGCCGTCCCGGGTGCGATCGAACACGGCTCCCCATTCCTCCAGCTCGCGCACCCGGTCGGGAGCTTCCCGGGCGTGCAGCTCCGCCATGCGCCATTGGTTGAGGAACTTGCCGCCCCGCATAGTGTCGCGGAAGTGCACCTTCCAGTTGTCGCGTCCGTCGACGTTGCCGAGGGCCGCCGCCACGCCCCCCTCGGCCATGACGGTGTGGGCCTTGCCCAGGAGCGACTTGCACATCAGGCCGGTGCTGAGGCCGCGCGCGGAGCATTCGATCGCGGCGCGCAGACCCGCCCCGCCAGCGCCGATGACCAGAACGTCGTGCTCGAAGGTCTGGATCTCGGCCACGTCGAGCATCGGCTAGCCCCAGGTGCTGATGTCGTGAATAAGGCCCATCGAGAGCAGGCGGACGTACAGGTCGGAGAATGCGACCCAGAAGAGACTCACCCAGGCCCACTGCATGTGATGGGCGTTGAGCGCCGACGCGCTCCGCCAGATCCCGTGGCGCACGGGGCCGCCGCGTTCGCAGGAGAAGCAGTCGAGCCTCCCCCCCACGAGGTGGCGCCAGGAATGGCATCCAAACGTATAGGCCGCCAGGAGCGTCGGGTTCACGAGCAGGACCACGCTTCCGACCCCGACTCCGATCCGCCCGTCGCGGAAGAAGGCCTGGTAGGCGTCGACGTACAGGATGAAAATGAACGCGATGGCGAAATAAAGCGCGTAGCGGTGCAGGTTCTGGACCACCAGGAGCCCGGTCTCCCCCCGGTAGCGACCACGCCGGACCGGACCGACGGCGCAGCCCGGGGGCGTCCCGAAGAACGAGCGGTAGTACGCCTTGCGATAATAGTAGCAGGTGGCCCGGAACGCCCCCGGGAAGATGAGGATCAGGAAGGCGGGGGAGGCGGGAAGGAACGACGGCCACCCCCCCGGCCACGCGCCGAACCAGGCATGCATGAGAGGGGCGGAGCCGGGGGCGGCCGGATCGATGAACAGCGGGGGTGAATAGAACGGCGAGATATACGAGGCGTACGAGTAATACGACCCCTGGAACGCGGCCCACGTCGCATACACCGCGAAGCCGCCCAGGCCGAGGATCGTCAGGAGCGGTCCTACCCAAAAGCGATCCGTGCGCGCCGTCTGCGCGAATCCGACGAGGTGACCGCCGGCGCGCGCTGCCTCTGCCATCCATCTCCTCCGTTCAGGTGCCCTGATGTTCGGCGGGGCGGATTCTATATTAGAAGCGCCCGGATTCGCGCTCGCGGGCGGGCAGGACCTCCAGGCAGGTCGTCCACCACCCCGTGAGGATCGTCTCCACGAATTCCTCGGGGAGTCCTTCCCCACGCATGTCGCGCGCCAGTCGTTCGTGGTCGTACACGACCGGGACGAACTCGACGCCCAGGGGACCCGACCAGCCGATCGCGCCTGTGCGGGCCGCCGTCAGGAGGGTGTACCAGACGTGCGTCGCCCCGTCGTTGGCCGGCCGTCCCAGAGCGCCGACGTTGATCACCTGCCCACCCCCGGGCAGGGTCCGGTTCCAATGCAGCCCGGTGTGCGTGCACAGAATGACGTCCGCCCCGTGATCGCGAAGCAGCTTCTCGAGAAACGGCACGGGGGACGTCGACTGCCACAGAAATTCGTTCTGGCGGCGGGGCGACCCGTGGCACAGCAGCACTCTGCGACCGCCCATCTCGATCCGGTGGGTGGGCGGGAGCTCCCGGTACCATTCCTTGAACGCGCGCGGCGTGTTCGCCCGGGTATAGTCGTAGGCGATCTGGGCGAACCGGTTGTCGCGCGGGTCCGTGTACCCGCACTGACAATCGTCCCTGTCATGGCCGACGGACTCCTCGTAATTTCCCTGGATCACGGTCACGCCGTGCTCCCGGAGAAGGGCCGGGACCCTCTCCGGATGCGGACCGAATCCTCCCAGATCGCCGAGACAGAAGAGGGCCTCGGCACCGCGGTGACGCGCGTCCTGTATCGCCGCCTCGAGCGCCGGGGAGTTGTTGTAGACGCCCCCGAAAAAGGCCGCCCTGCTCGGGAACGAGGTCAGGCCGGACGGAGTCATGTGCGACAGGTGACGCCCGTGAGGTAGCAGGTGTGGCAGGCGCCGTGCGTGAGCGGGAAGGGTCGGATCGCTTCGCGCAAGCCGGCACCGAGGCGGGCGCCGGGTTCCTCGACCAGGATCGGGCAGACGTAGACTCCACGCGTCGTCACCGCCCTCCCCGTGCTGCATTGCAGCGCCTCCAGACCTTCGCGTGTCACAGTGTCCGGCGACAGACGCTCCCACATCTCGTAGCCTCGCGCTCTCGCGGCCTCGGCGCCGATCCGCCAGAGCGGCAGCACCTTGACACGGGGCCGCGCCAGGCCCAGGGAACGCAACAGCTCCAGCATCCGCGCCCGGCCCTCACCCCCTCCGACGCCGACGGCCGCCTCGGTGAACGTCACGACCGGAAGGAAACGGTGCGCGGCCAGAGCCTGGATCCCCTGGACGGCCCTCCTGAACGTCCCGGAGCCGCGGATCCGGTCGTGATCCTCGGGGCCCCATCCGTCCAGGCTCACCCTGACGTCGAGCGAGTATTCCGAAGCGTCGGCGATCGCTCGCAGAGCCCGGCAGGTGCTCGCATCGAGAAACAGCCCGTTGGTCAGCACGTTCGCCGGCCCCTGGCGCAGCGTCGCCTCGAGGATCGGCAGGAGCTCGCGATTCATGAACGGCTCCCCTCCCGTGAGGTAGTACTCGCGGACGCCGAGCGCTCTGGCATCGTCCAGGTGCCGGCGAGCCTCCTCGACCGTCATCATGCCGTGGCTGTGATTGTCGGGGGCGCAGGAGATGAAGCAATGCGTGCAGCGCAGGTTGCAGATCGTGCCGGCCACATAGAGCCAGAGCGTGTCCAGGGCGAGCATCGGGGCGTGCGGGTGGGAGGGAACGCCCCCGTCCGGGACGGGCGCCCCGTTCACGGTCGCGTCTCCGGGAGGTGGCCGGGATTCCGCGGCCCGGTCGCCGAAATGCCGGAGCTGCCCGCCCGACGCCTCCCGGGCGACGGGACGGCGTCCTGCAGGGGGCCCGCTCCACGGGCAAGGCCCGCGAACACGGCGTCGACCTGCTCCAGGCCGGCGCGCAGCAGGAAGGTCGCGTTCCGACCGTAGCTCTTGCTGCCGATGATGTAGAAACCCGGCTCGGGATGGGAGAGCAGGTCGGCGGAAGTGGCGGGCTGCGCCAGGCAGTCATCCCCCTTCCCCAACAGAGCGGCCGCGAGCTTGATTGGCCCGCAGGTGGCGTAGCACAGGTGGACCTGGAGCTCGGAGTGGATCGACGAGTCCGGTGTAGACCCGACGTTGGCGATGATCCGATCGACGATCTTCCGCCGCCGACGTCCTCCTCCCCGCAGAGACACCTCGAGGCGCCCCCGGTCCCGCCCGCCCTTCACGAGGATCGATTCGACCACGTTTCCCGGGCACGCCTCGAATCGCGGGTCGCGCCCCGCGGCCAGCCGGCTTGCCTCGGCGCAAAGGGCTCCGCGCGCGGGCAGGAGCTCGCCGGGAACACCCGCATACAGCGGACGCCGCGTGCTCCTGAAGACCCAGATGACCCGGGTGCGCGGATGCCGCGCGGCGAGCGCCGCCAGGGCGACCGCGGATGTGGCGGCCGAGTGACCGGCTCCCACAAGGAGAGTCGTCCGGCCGGCGAAAAGGTCGGCGACCCGGGGGCTCGCTAAGTTCGGGATTCCGCGATCGATGAACGACGCCGCCTGGCTCTCCCCCGGGACGGGAATGCCGCCGTCGCCCAGCGGTCTCATCTGCCCCCACGTGCCGGAGGCATCGATCACGACGTCCGCCGCGTGGACCTCCTGTCGTCCTCCTCGTTCGGCGAGAATGCGGAACGGCCGGACGGCGCGCGCGCCGTTGCCGGGCAGGTCCTCTTTGAGAGTCGCGTCGCGGCTGATGGCCAGAACCCGGGTGCGCTCCCGCACGGCGCCGCGCAGGGGGCGGCTCTCCGCCAGAGGAAGGAGATAGTCCGCCAGGTATTGGCGCCCGGTCGGGGCGGTCCCGGCGTCCCGGCATGGCCGCACCCCTTCGCCCCTCAAGACCCGCAGCCCCAGGGAGGAGCAGTTCATCTCCCACGGGGAGAACATTCGAACGTGACCCCAGGATCGGAGATTCTCCCCGACCCGTCCCGCCTCCAGAACAGCGACTTCGTATCCCAGGTGCGCCCCGAGGAGGGCCGTTTCAAGCCCGATCGGCCCCGCCCCGACGATGACCAGTCGCATGCCCCGCGGCATGCGCGCGAGTCTAGCACAGGACCCGAGCCCCCCCGGGAGGCCGCCCCGGGCTTGCGCCGGGAAATCGGAGGCCCCATCTTCTTTGCATGCGGGGCAGGGTGCTATACTGCCCTCCTCGTGGTGGAGCTCCCGGGCCGGCCCCATGGCAGGCACGGTCGAGCCCGCCGCGAGGCGCTGACCGCGGGACATGACCGGCCAAGGAGGCTGGCCCCGGGGACGGGAGCGCGAGGAGATTCAATGCCAAAATCGATGTTCGTCAACGTGACCGCGGAAGAGGAGAACCGCGTCGCGATCGTCGAGAACGGCGTCCTCGACGTCTTCGAGATCGAGACCCTCAGCAAAGAACATCTCAAAGGGAACATTTTCAAGGTCGTCGTGGAAGGGATCAACCCCGCCCTGGAGGCCGCCTTCGTCAACTATGGAGGAGAGCGCGCCGGGTTCCTGCCGCTCGACGAGGTCAACTTCAAGCTCTATCCGAGCCGCAACGGGGGCCAGGCGGCCGGGAAGGGCCGGGGAGCGAGGATCAGCCGCCATCTCGACAAGGGGATGGAGGTCCTGGTCCAGGTCATCCGCGACGCCTTCGGCAACAAGCCCCCGACCATGAGCACCTACTATTCCCTGCCCGGACGGTATCTCGTCCTGATGCCGGGGGCCGACGCCGCCGGCATCTCCCGGAAGATCGAGAGCGCCGAGCAGCGCGAGCGGCTGCGGAAAATTCTCGATGAGCTGACGGTGCCCTCCGGATTTGGCGTGATCGTGCGCACTGCGGGCATGGAGACGAGCACCCGTGAGCTCCAGGCAGACCTCGAATCGCTTCTGGAGCTCTGGAGGACCATCGAGACCGCCGCCGAGCAGGTGAAGCCTCCCGCGCTGATCTTCCAGGAGCGCGATCTCGTGATCCGCACCATCCGGGACTACTTCACCTCCGACATCGAGGAGGTCCTGATCGACGACGAACCCGCCTACGTGCGCGCCCGGAAGTTCTTCGAGGCCCACATGCCCGACAAGGCGGACGTGGTGAAGCTCTATACCGGCGACAAGCCGATCTTCACGAAGCACAACGTCGAAGACCAGATCGAGCGCATCTACAAGCGTACGGTCCAGCTCAAGTCGGGCGGCTCGATCTCCATCGATCAAACCGAGGCGCTGACCGCCATCGACGTGAACTCCGCCCGCTCGATCCGGTCGGCCAGCAGCGAGGACACCGCGACGCGCACCAACCTGGAGGCGGCGGAAGAAATCGCCCGGCAGCTGCGCCTGCGCGACATCGGCGGCCTCATCGTCATCGATTTCATCGACATGGAGTCGAGCAAGCACATCCGGCAGACGGAGCGCGCGTTCGCCGATGCCATGTCGCGCGACAAGGCGCGCTACGACGTCACGCGCATCAGCAAGCTCGGCCTGATGGAGGTGTCGCGCCAGCGCATCCGCTCCACCAAGGCCTCTTCATCGTTCATGGAGTGCCCGACCTGCCAGGGCGACGGCACCGTACGAACTCCCGAGGCCGCGGCGCGCGCCGCCTTCCGCAAGATTCAGGCGCGCGTCGTGAAGGGTGACATCTCGGGCGTGAAGGTCTTCCTGCCGCCGGAGGTCGCCCTCCACCTTCTCAACCAGAAGCGGGACGATCTCGCGCGACTCGAGGGACGCTACAGGGTGTCGATCGAGGTGGCGCCGGAAGCGCGCATGAAGGCCAGCCAGTTCGAGATCGAGGAGGTCCGCCGCGAGGAGCCGGAGGTCCAGCCGATGGTCACCGCCGACACGGTGGACAAGGCGCTGGTATCGGGCACGCTGCAACCCCTGCCGCGTCCCCTGGAGACACAGGAGAGCGCGGCCCCTCCCCAGCCTCCGCGCGAAGCGGCCGAGGGCCCGTCGCGGCGCAGGCGGCGGCGCCGTCATCGCCAGACGCCAGGCGCCATGAGCGCTCCTCCCCAGGACGCGGCGCAGCGGCCTGAGGGAGCCATGATGACGGCCCCGCCCGCGCGCGGCGGCGCGCCGCTCTCGCCCGGGGCATCCGACGCGCGCTCCGGAGACCAGGACGAAGCTCCCGTCTATTCCGAGGGACCCGATGACGAGGGGAGCCTCCCAACCCCGCCACGCGCGGAAGTCGCGGCCGGCCCGGTGATGCCGCGTTTCGCCGAGCTCCCTGTGACGGACGCTCTCCAGGGCGCTCCGCATCACAGACGGCGCCGACGCCGACGACATCGCGGACGCGGTGGCCCGGGTACGCGCCCGGCCGGTTCACCGCAGGGGGATGCCCGGTCGGCGTTCGGGACACAGCGGGGAGGGGTGACGCCGGGTGGCAACGGCTCCGCCGATTCGTCCCGGCGGGAAGAAGCGGCACCTCCGAGGTCCGAGCCCGCATTGCCGCCCCCCTCTCCACGACCGTCCCAGGACATCGACCCGGGGCCGCCGCCGGCCGCGCGTGTCGGGGCCGACGGCGGCGCGGCGGACGCGCAGGCCGAGGCGAAGCCAAAGCGGCGCTGGTGGCGACGCTCGTTCAGCAGAGGCTGACCGGTACGGCTCATGTCGCTGAAGCTCCTCCACTTCGAGGCCTGCCCCTTCTGCGAGAAAGTCAGGGTGTCCCTCAGGCACATGAAGCTGCCCTACGAAGCGGAGGTCATCGAACCCGGTGATCGCAGCCGGGTCGAAGAGGTCTCCGGGCAGAGACTCGTTCCGGTGCTGTGCGACGGGGAGCGCGTCATCCCCGATTCCACCCGCATCCTCCGCTACCTCATAGCGCGCTACGGCGACACGGCCATGCTTCCGGGCGATCCGGCCGAGCAGGCGCTCGCCTGGATCGTCGAGGACTACGCCGACGAGGTCCTTGGTCCCCTGTTGCGTTCGATCCTGGAGGACCGGACCGATTCGGGCGCCCCGCTGCAGGGCGCCGAGCGCCGCGAGCTCGAGCGGCACCTCGAAACGCAGTTTCGGAATCTCGAGCAGCTTTTCTCGCAACGCGCCCACGTGTTCGGAAACAGACCCGGGCTGGCCGACATCTCCCTGTATGCCTTCCTCGTCAGCCTGGTCCGATCCGGCCGGAGCGAAATCTCCTCCGGGTTTCCACACCTGAAATCGTGGTACGGCAGGATGGAGAGTCTGTAGCGATCAGGCGGCGACGAGGACCTGGAAGAACTCCTCGATCGCATCCATGAACTCCGAGACCGAGACCAGGCTGTTGATCCGCTGGCGCAGGACCCGGCCGTTGGGCAGGCCGTGCGTATACCAGCCGGTGAAGGTGCGGATCTTGTGCAGGGCGAAGCGCTCCTCTTCGCGCTCGCGCAGAAGCGAGAAGTGGTACAGGATGAGTTCGCGCCGCTCCTCGATCGAAGGCTGCCGGGGCAGGGTTCCAGCCCGCGCCGCGGCGATTTGTCGGAAGATCCAAGGATTCTTGATCGCCGCCCGGCCGATCATGACGCCGTCGCAGCCGGTCGCTGCCCAAAGAGCGAGAGCGTCGGCGGGCTCCTCCACGTCCCCGTTGCCGCTCACGGGGATCCGGACCGCCTCCTTGAGCCTGCGGATACGCCCCCAGTCGGCCTTGCCGCTGAACATCTGGCGCGCCGTGCGCGCGTGCAGGGCCACGGCATCCACGCCCTCCGATTCGCAAATCCGGCCGAGCTCGAGATAGTTGGATCGGGCGTCGTCGAGTCCCGCGCGGAACTTGACGGTGAGCGGTAGAGTGACGCGTCGCCGCACCGTCCGGATGATGTCCCGTGCCAGTCCGAGGTCGCCCATCAGAGCGGCGCCGGCGCACCCCTTGAGGATCTTGTTGGCGGGACAGCCCATGTTGATGTCGACGATGTCCGCGCCGAGCGCCTGAACGAATTCCGCGGCATCGGCCATGCGCTGGGGATGGCTGCCGTAAATCTGAATGGCCAGAGGGCGCTCCTCCTCGGAAAACTCCATCATGTGGCGCGTCTTCTCGTTCCCCCGGGTCAGCGCCTCCGAGGAGATGAACTCCATGGTCACCAGGCCGACTCCGCCGATCCGCTTCAGGATGAGGCGGAAATACTGGTCGGTGATCCCGGCCATGGGGGCCAGGATGGTGGGCTCGTCGAGAACGACATGACCGATGCGCATCATGGGAACCGTATTCTCGCACGGGGCGATGCAGACGCCGCCCAAAAAAAACGAGCGCCCCGTCCCGTCTCCGGGAGGGGCGCTCGAAGTCTCGTTCGATGACGCCTGAACTAGGGCTGAGGATCCGAAGGGCTCACCTGGCCCGGAGGCGGAACGTTCTTGCAGAACTTGGCGCAGGCGGAGGCAAAATCACACAGTGCCGGACTCGGGGCACAGCCGAAAGCCGCCTTGCAACAGTCCTGGCAATTGCCGCGGTTCTTCACGTCGAGGCACTGGGTCGGCAGATCGGTCTCCGGGCTGATGCTGGAGGCGCTGCTGGCGAGGCCGGCGACGGCCGCGAGCTGGTCCGCCTTCCCCGAAGTGACGGCGCCGCCGGGGTTCGCGGTCGAGACCCTTAGACCCAGATCCGCGAGGATCCGGGCAGCGGTCCCTTCGGTCAGTTTCGCGTTCGCGTCGTCAATCTTCACACCGAGCGACTTGAGCGACTCGATGGCGGCGCTCGGCGTGCTCACCGGCTGGCCGATCGCCTTCGTCACCTTCACGGCAAAATCACCCACCGTGACGGTGGATTTTTGGGCGTTGCTCGCCGCCGCGAACGCGGCCACGGTCACAACGGCGCTGACCGTGAGGACCAGCAAGGACTTCCGCATCATGTGGGCTCCCCCCTCAGATGGATACCGGGTCGATTTCAATACTTATGCATCACTCCAGGCACGCCTGGCCGTCCATGAATGCAGATTCGGGAAAAGCGCCCCGAAATCTACGGCTAAACAATTCTGACGTCAAGCAGGTTTTTCGGGTCGCCCATCCGCCGACGAGGTGGTGTGCTGGAGTCCTATGCCTTTATGCAGCAGGGTTATTTTCCCCGGCACCAAGCAGGCGATATGTGAATGCATGCCGGCGGCGGCGCTTCAGGGGATCGGCTCGCTTGCGCTCGGCTTGTTGATCACCATGCAGGCCTTGGAGCAAGTACTTGCCCCCCCACCGAGAGCCTTGCAGCAGTCCATGCACTGACCGTGAGTCTTCTGATCGAAGCATGAATCTACCGTGTCAGAAGGATGATCGGACTTCTCCGCGGTCGACCCGGCCCCGCTCGCGGGTCTCGCGAGAGCAGAACGGAATTGCAGCACCAGGACATCGGCTCTGTCGCGAGTCAGGACGCGGTCGGGACTGGATGTAGCCGCCGGGAAGCCCGCCTTCTGGAGGATAGCGACGGCCCTTCCTTCCGTGAGAGGGGCATCCGCCTCCATGCCGAGATCGAGCGTCACGAGTCGCTTCGAGACCTCGGTGGCGCCGGCAATCCGGGCGACCACGGAGAGATCACGGGAGAGGTCGCTCGCGGTAACCCGCGAGCCCGGTTTGCCGGTCGCCGCGAACGTCGCCGCGATCGTCCCCCAAGCCATCGCCGCAAGAAAAATCGAAGTCTTCACTTTCCTCATCACCGTCGACCTCCCTTTCTACGCTGGAAGTAACGCAGGACACCCCGTGCGGCCACGGATCATTTACGGCGATCCGTCAGGATTGTCAACGCATTTTGCGGCTGATCGAACATGACGGGCCGATCATGCCTGTCTTGCCCGGACCGTGCGGACAATCCCGCCTTCCCAGTGTCGCACCGAAATCGCTTGACAACCAGTCACTTGGCGGTACTAAAGGCGAGAACTGCACGGACAGATGGCCGACTCTTCATCTTGGTTGGGAGGGTTCGTGACCAGGACGCCTGGAGGGAGGCGTTTCGGTCGCCCGACCGGACGCGCAGTGACGTCGACACCCTGCCGCGCATCGAGAACGGGAGGGAGGGGCGACGCCACACATGCGGGTTGACGCTCGACCGCGATCCATCA
>WNGH01000365.1_pt1 | contig 54198 bp, 49 predicted proteins | sample 5400631 | NCBI WGS metagenome assembly WNGH01 (sample SAMN13153373, study PRJNA577476) | soil metagenome | isolation source: 115 cm soil or saprolite under Garry oak tree replicate 1 | place: USA:California | collected 2016-06-15 | reverse complement strand
GCGGCGCAGCCGGGTGGCTTCGTCGCTGAGCAGGGCGCGGGCACGGGCGATGCGGCCGTGGCTGGCGGCAGCCGCCCAGCCGGCCTGGTCGGCGTCGATGCCGAGCTGCCTGGCAAGTGCGGCGGCGATGTCGGCCGGAGGCAGGCTCGCGAAGGCGAGCGTGCGGGAGCGCGAGGGGATGGTGCCGAGGAGCGCCTCGACGCTGCGCGCCACCAGCACGAACACCACCCCGGGCTGCGGCTCCTCCAGGACCTTCAGCATCGCGTTGGCGGCGGCGTCGGTCATGCGATCGGCCTCGTCCACGACGAACACGGCCACGGGGGCCTCGTCGTGCGATCGGGAGGCCTCCTCGCGCAGAGCCCGCACGTCGTCGACCAGCAGGTTGTCGCCCTCCGGCATGACCAGATGGACATCCGGGTGGACCCCGCGCAGCACGCGCCGGCAGATGTCGCAGGTTCCGTCCCCGCCGGCCGGGCAGTTGAGCGCCGCGGCGAACACGCGCGCGACGTGCAGCTTGCCAACCCCAGGAGGCCCAACGAACAGCCAGGCATGGATCACCCGGTCGGAGTCGACAGCCTCGCGGAGGACGGCGACCTCGTCCTCGTGGCCGACTACCTGATCCCAGACGCTCGCCATCAGCCGCTCCCCAGGCCGCGCAGGACCGCCGCTCGAACCTCGGCCGCGACACGGTCCGGCGGCGCCGCCGCTTCGACGACCACGAACCGCTCCGGGTCCGCGGCGGCCAGGTCGAGAAATCCCTGCGCCACCTTCTGATGGAATTCGAGGTCCTGACATTCGATGCGGTCGCGGCTGCCGCGCCCGCGCGCGAGCCCCTCGGCCGGGTCGAGCCGCAGCAGCACCACCAGGTCGGGCAGCAGCCCGCCGGTGGCGAAACGGTTGATCGCGGCGACGGGCTCCAGCCCGAGGCCGCGTGCGACGCCCTGATAGGCCAGCGACGAGTCGAGGAAGCGGTCGCAGAGCACGACCTCGCCGCGCTCCAGCGCTGGACGGATCACCTGCTCCACGAGCTGGGCGCGCGCGGCGGCGAACAGCAGCGCCTCGGCACGGGCGTCGAGCGTCGAGGCGGGGTCGAGCAGGATCGCCCGCACCTGCTCCCCCACTGTCGTGCCGCCGGGCTCCCTGGTGGTCACCACCCGGTGGCCCGCCTTTTCGAGCGCTTGCCTGAGCAGCTCGAGCTGGGTGGACTTGCCCGCGCCCTCGACGCCTTCGAAGGCGATCAGCCGGCCTCGGCTCTGGGTGGGCACGGGCGGACGTCCTCAGACGTTGGCCAGGGCCGCCACCGCGACCTGTATGCCGCACTTGGCGCAGGTCGCGGTGTCGGGGTCCTTGTCGGGCACGAGTAGGCCGCCGCACTCCGGGCAGGGCTGGCTCAGCGGCGCCTGCCACACGGCGAAGTCGCAGTCGGGGTAGCGGTTGCAGCTATAGAAGGTCTTGCCGCGCTTGGTGCGCTTGGACACGACCTGCCCCTGCCCGCACTTGGGGCAGGTGCCGAACTCCTGCTCGGCCAGGTTCTTGATCCCCCGGCACTTGGGATAGTCCGAGCACCCCAGGAACGGGCCGAAGCGCCCGCTGCGCTTGACCATCGGCTTGCCGCACTTCGGGCAGGCCACGTCGGTCAGCTCGGGCTCCGGACGCTCCGCGTCATCCGCCGACTGCTTGGCGTTGCGGCGGTACTTGCAGTCCGGGTAGCGGCTGCACGACAGGAACCACCCGTACCGGCCCCACTTGCGGACCAGCTTGGCGCCAGTCTCGGCGCCGCACTCGGGACAGACCTCGTCGGTGGGCTCCTCCGGCCGGGAGACCTTCTCCTGTCGGTCGGCGATGGTGTCCTCGACCTCGACGAAGAAGGTCCTGACCACCGGCTCCCACGGCTTGGCCCCGCTGGCGATCCGGTCCAGGTCCTCTTCCATCTCGGCGGTGAAGCCGAGGTCGATGACCTTGGGGAAGACGTCGGCCAGCAGGTCGGTCACGACCATGCCGACGTCCTCGGGATGGAAGCGCCTGGCGTCCAGCCGGACGTACTTGCGCTCGAGCAGGGTCGAGATGGTCGTCGAGTAGGTCGACGGCCGGCCGATGCCATGCTCCTCCAGCGCCTTGACGAGGCTGGCCTCGGAGAAGCGCGGCGGCGGCTCGGTGAAGTGCTGCTCGGGGCGCAGCTCCGCGAGGTCGAGCACCTGCCCGACCGCGAGCTCGGGGAGCAGGCCGCTCTCCTCCTCGGCGGCGTCATCGCGGCCCTCGAGGTAGACGCGCACGAAGCCGTCGAAGCGCATCACCGAGCCGGACGCCCGGAACACCAGGTCCTGGGCGCCGTTGCTGGCCGGGTCGGCGGAGCCACGCGCCTCGATGTCGACGGTGGTCTGGTCGTAGATCGCCTGGGCCATCTGCGAGGCGACCGCACGCTTCCAGATCAGCTCGTAGAGCCGCTGCTGGTCGCGCTCCAGGTGCCCGTTCAGCGACTCGGGCGTGCGACCGATCTCGGTCGGCCGGATCGCCTCGTGCGCCTCCTGCGCCGACTTCGCCTTGGTCTTGTACTGCGTGGTGCGGACGTAGCGGTCGCCGTAGCGCTCGCGGACGAGCGTGGCGATCTCGTCCAGAGCGCCCTGCGCCAGCGCGACCGAGTCGGTTCGCATATAGGTGATGAGACCGACAGCGCCCTCGCCAGGCAGGTCGATGCCCTCGTAGAGCTGCTGGGCGACGGCCATCGTCTTCTTGGAGGAGAAGCCCAGCTTGCGGGCAGCCTCCTGCTGCAGGGTCGAGGTGGTGAACGGCGGCGTGGCGCTGCGCTTGCGCTCGCTCTTGGTGACGTCCTTGACGACCCAGGTGGCGCCGCGGGAGCGGTCGGCGGCGGAGGTGGCGCTGCCCTGGTCGCCGAGGACGAACTTGTTCTTCTCGCCGACCGGGTAGCGGGCGTGGACCGCCTCTTCGGCGGCGGTGAGCAGGTCGGCCTCCAGGCTCCAGTACTCGCGGGGCTGGAAGGCCTGAATCTCTCGCTCGCGATCCACGATCATCCTGAGCGCGGCCGACTGGACGCGCCCAGCTGACAGGCCGGCGCGGACCTTGCGCCACAGCACCGGCGAGAGCTTGTAGCCGACGATCCGGTCGACCACCCGGCGCGCCTGGTAGGCGTCGACCAGGTCGCCGTCGATGTCGCGCGGCTCGGCGAAGGCACGGCGCACCGCCTCGGCGGTGATCTCGGTGAAGCTCACCCGGCGGATGGCGTCGGCCGTGAGCTTGGCGGCCTCGGCGATGTGCCAGGCGATCGCCTCGCCCTCGCGATCGGGGTCAGTCGCGAGGAAGACCTGCTCAGCCGACTTGGCCGCCTTTCGAATGTCGGAGACGACTTTCTTGCCACGGGGGGTCACCTCATACGTGACCTCCACGCCGTGGTTGAACTCGACCGCGAAGTCCGACTTGGGAAGGTCGCGGACATGACCCATGGAGGCAACGACCGAATAGTCCTTGCCCAGATATTTTCCGATGGTCTTCGCCTTTGCTGGCGATTCGACCACGACCAGGTTACGTGCCAATCCAACGTCCTTAGCGTTCAGGTTGCTTGGAGGGGCGGACGGCGTAGTGTCGCCGACATACCCGCCGCTCTGTCAAGGCTCACATAGCGTGCCGATATTCCCGGGTCCTGTCATCCGGCTATCCACACCCCCGTTGACCGGGGGCTAACGCTCGGCTCCGCTCCGGACCCCGGTACCCGGCCGGGGCCTCGCTCTTGAGCCCCCGGACCCCCGGTTGACCGGGGGCTAACACTCGGCTCCGCTCCGGACCCCGGTACCCGGCCGGGGCCTCGCTCTTGAGCCCCCGGGACCCCCGTTGACCGGGGCTACCGTTCGAGTACCCATCGACCGGGGGGCGCCGGTCTTGAGCCCGGACCCCGCCACCGGGGTAGGTGTCCAGCGGGGACTCAGGCCGATGGCCGGAGCCGGCTACGACGCGCGTGAGGCCGCGGTCGGCAGCTCCTCCTGCGGCTCGTCGTCGCCCGCGGCGATGGCGGTGCCAGTGTGCGAGGAGCGCCACAGCGCCCAGCCGAGGATACCAACAGCCACGACTCCCACCACCGCGCGCAGCGCGATGTTGTGGGCGTAGGTCACCACCGTCGGCGCGATCAGCACCGAGACCAGGTTCATCACCTTGATCAGCGGGTTCAGGGCCGGGCCGGCGGTGTCCTTGAACGGGTCGCCGACGGTGTCGCCGATCACGGTCGCCTTGTGCGCCTCGGAATTCTTGCCGCCGTGGTGGCCGTCCTCCACGTACTTCTTGGCGTTGTCCCAGGCGCCGCCCGCATTCGACAGCATCACCGCCAGGAGCTGGCCGGTCAGGATCGCGCCGGCCAGGAAGGCGCCCAGGGCCTCCTGCTTGAAGATGAAGCCGGTGGCGATCGGCGCCAGCACCGCCAGCAGACCCGGCGTGAGCAGCTCGCGGAGCGAGTCACGCGTGCAGATGTCCACCACAGCGCTGTAATCGGGCCGCTCGCTGTAGTCCATGATCCCGGGGTGATCGCGGAACTGCTTGCGGACCTCGAACACGACCCGCCCGGCGGCGCGGCCGACCGCACGGATCGCCAACGCCGAGAACATGAACGCCACCGACCCGCCGATCAGCAGGCCGACCAGCACCTCGGGCCGGTCGACGCGGATGTCGACCAGGTTGGCGGGCAGCCCCGCGTTGAGCAGGGCCTGCCGGAAGGAGCCGAACAGGCTGGTGGCGGCGATCACCGCGGTGGCGATGGCCATGCCCTTGGTGATGGCTTTGGTGGTGTTGCCAACCGCGTCGAGCTTGGTGAGGACCTGGTTGCCGTGCTCGCTGACCTCGCCGGACATCTCGGCGATGCCCTGGGCGTTGTCGCTCACGGGACCGAAGCTGTCCATCGATACGATGACGCCGACGACCGAGAGGATCCCCATACCGATCAACGAGATCAGGTAGAGCTGATAATCCAGGCCGTGCGTAGCACCGAGCAGCACCGCCCCGACGATCGCCAGCACGATCGCCAGCAGCGCGTAGACGCTGGACTCGAGCCCGATCGCGAAGCCGGCGAGCACGGTGGTGGCCGGCCCGGTCTCGGAGGCGTCGGCGATCTCCTGCACGGGCTTGTACTGCGTGGCCGTGTAATAGGAGGTCATCAACTGGATCACGCTGGCGAGTGCGATCCCCAGCACGACGGCGGCCAGCGGGCGCCAGTCCTTGACATAGGTGAGCGCCACCACGGCCACCAGCACCGCTGACAGCAGCGCCGCCAGGAAGAAGCCGCGGTTGATGGTCCGCATGCCGCTCTCGTCCTCGGATCGAGGCCGGACCACCCAGATGCCGACGATCGAGGCGAGGATGCCGCCACCCTGGATGACCAGCGGGAACAGCAGCCCGACCACGGGCTTGTCGGGGAAGGCGGCGACCCCGAGCACGATCGCGGCCACCAGCGTGACGGCGAACGACTCGAACAGGTCGGCGGCCATGCCGGCGCAGTCGCCGACGTTGTCGCCGACGTTGTCGGCGATGGTGGCGGCGTTGCGAGGGTCGTCCTCGGGGATCGACTTCTCGACCTTGCCGACCAGGTCGGCGCCGACGTCGGCGGCCTTGGTGAAGATGCCCCCGCCGACGCGCATGAACATCGCCAGCAGCGCGGCGCCGAACCCGAAGCCGAAGAGCACGTTGGCCGCCTGGCCCTTGTAGGCGATCACGACGATGGTGGCGCCGAGCAGGCCGAGGCCGACCACGAACATGCCGGCGACCCCGCCGGCGCGGAAGGCCAGCGGCATCGCCTTGCGCAGGCCGCCGGTGTTGGCCGCCGCGGCCACGCGGACGTTGGCGCGCACCGCCAGGTTCATGCCGGTGAACCCGGCCAGCGCGGAGAACCCGGCGCCGAACAGGAACGCCACGGAGCGCGCGATCCGCACCGATGTCGAGTCCGCGCTCAGCACCAGGAGCAGGAAGAACAGCAGCGCCACGAACACCGACAGCGTGCGGAACTGCCGGGTCAGATACGCCCGGCTGCCCTCCTGGATCGCCCGGCCGACCTCGCGCATCTTCTCGCCGCCCTGATCCGCGGCCAGCACCTGCCGGACCAGGATGTAGGCCACCAGCAGCGCGATCAGGGAGACGACCAGGACGGCGACGAGCGTGAGATTCTCGCCCCTCGTGAAGTTGACGTGGAAGGCACCCTCTTGAGCGAGTGGCCCTACCTTGCCCAATTCGACCTCCTCGACACCCCGCCCGCTGGGGCGGCGGAAAAACCTCTCATAGCGTCCGAGCCACCCGAGCCCGGACGAGACGTCTATCGGAACACGATGGAACGCGGATACACCACGGCCCCGCCCTGCCGCTGTGGAGCGACACGTCAGCGGTTCTGGCGCCGTGCGTGCCCGCCAGGATTGGGCGGATGATAGCTAGCCGGGTCAAGGCCCGGCAACCCTTCGCGCTGGTACGCGGCCTTTCCGCTGAACGGGGCCAGCACGCTCCGTGGTCAGTCGGCGGTGCCGACGGGCCCCCGGACCCAGAAGCTCGTCCGGTGCCCGCCGCCCTCGAGCGGAGCGCTGTCGAGGTCGTCCACCAGCGCTCCAACCAGCGCCAGGCCGAACTGTCGGTCATCCAGGTCGTCCATGTCGAAGCCGCCGAGCTTGCGCCCGTCGACCGGCGCACGGTCGCGGATCTCGACGCCAAACCGCTCTCTGTCCTCGATGAGGTCGAGCTCGATCGGCGAGGAGAGCCCGGCTCGGGCGAGGTCGGCGACCGCCACGGCGCAGGTCTCGGAGATGGCGACCTTCAGGTCTTCGATGCCCTCTTCGTCGATGCCGGCCTTGCGGGCCACGATGCCGACCACCAGCCGGATGGTTCCCAGCAGGCGGGCCTGCGGCGGGAAGGCGAGGCGGACGGTGGCCTTGCCCACCGCATCGTCGCCCACCCAATCGCCGCTCACCGGCGTCTCGTCCACTGGATTACTGGTCACCGCCCGATCCCGCGATCGCGTCATCGACGGAGTCGTGGATCGAGAACACCTTGGTGAGTCCGGTGATCCGGAAAATCTTGAGGATCTTGTCCTGCGTGCAGACCAATTTGAGGGAGCCGTCGTGGTTGCGCACCCGCTTGAGCCCGCCAACCAGCACCCCAAGCCCTGTCGAGTCGAGGAAGTCGACCTTCTCGAGGTCGACCACCAGGTGGTAGGAGCCCTCGTTGACCAGCTCGATGAGCTTTTCCCGCAGCTTCGGGGCGGTGTAGACATCGATCTCGCCGACCACCTCGAGGACCGCATGGCCTCCCTGCTTGCGCACCTTCAGGTCGAGGTCCATCCCGTCTCCAGTCTCGTTCACCCGCTTGCGACGCACCCTCCTGCGATGTCTCCGGAGGCTAGCGCAAGGCGGACGCGCTTGCCGCTCCCACTCGGCTGCGGGTAGCCTACGCCATCGCTCTTCCCGTACCCAGTGCCTGGTCACCGCCGAGGCCGGGTGCAGCGCCGAGGCCGGTGCGTCGAGTCCCGGGCGTCGGTTCCCCAATTTCGTCTCGGGCCCCCATCTCGACCTGCAGCAAAGGAGCACCCGCGTGTCCGCCCGCATGAGAGTTCCCGCTGTGCTGCTCGTCGCCGTGGCTCTGCTCGTGGCCGGCTGCAGCTCCGGCAAGAAACAGCAGGCTTCCCCCACGTCGACGACCCCAACGACCGCCGCGCCGGTGGCAGGTCCCCTTCAGGTGAACCTGGCCGCCACCGCGCGCGGCCCGGAGCGAGGGTTCAACCCCAGCCAGGCAGCCAAGCAGGCGGCTCCGGATCTCCAGAAGTTCCTGACCCGCTACCTGACGGTCGCCTTCCTGCAGCCCGCCGAGGCCAAGTCTGGCTGGAAGGACCTGCTCAGCATGTTCGACACCCAGGTCCGCACCTCCGCCAAGCAGCAGCTCGACTCGCTCGCGCTCGGCAGTGTGGCCAGCAAGGTCACCCAGGTCCGGCCCGGCAAGGCAGAGGCTCGCGCGGTGGTGCTGTTCTCCGACGGGCACCCGGCCGCGGCCACCGTGCAGCTCAGCTTCGACGGCACCGCCGACTCGGCGCAGGGCAGCGGACCGGTGCGGCTCCGAGCGACCCTGCAGCTCCTCGGCGGCCAGCCAGGCTGGCGGATCGCCGCCTACAACTCGCAGACGGGAGGCGAGGCCTGATGACTGCCACCCTGCGGCGCCGGCGCGCGCTCGTGGCAGTGGCCATGCTCCTGGGCGCGACCGTTCTGGCCACCAGTCTGGCGCTGGTCACCGGCTCCCGCCGCGCGGCTGGCGCGCAGCCGGCCGTGACCATCCAGAAAGCCCACGCCGGCAAGGCCGTGCCCAGCATGAAGGGCCGGATCACCTTCCTGGTGATCGGGTCCGATTCGGGAGCGCCCAAGTTCGGGCGTGGCGGCACCGCCGCCGGCGGCCGCTCCGACTCGATCCACCTGGTGGTGCTGGACACCGCCAAGCGCAGGGGCATCTCCATCGGCTTCCCGCGCGACAGCTACGTCTCGATCCCGGGGCACGGCACCAACAAGATCAACGCGTCCATGTCCTTCGGCGGGCCGCCGCTGCTGATCCGCACGATCGAGCAGCTCACCCACATCAACGTCGACTACTACGCGCTGGCGTCGTTCGACGGGCTGACCGGTCTGGTCAACAAGGTCGGCGGGGTCACCGTCGGCGTCGATCAGAACCTGGTGGACAGCTTCTCGGGCGCCAATTTCCGCAAGGGCACCCAGCGGCTGAACGGGGCGCAGGCGCTCGCGTACTCGCGGGCCCGCCATGGCACGCCCCAGGGCGACCTCACCCGCTCCAAGCACCAGGGACAGGTCCTCCTCGGCGGGCTCGGCACCTTCCAGCAGCAGGTGGCCGAGGACCCGACGCAGGTCATGAAGTGGCTCGCGGTGATGCACGACGAGGTGCAGGTCAACCTGCCGTTCACCGAGACGGTGCGGCTGGCCCTGCTCGCCACCACCGTCTCGCCGAGCCGCATCAACAACGTGGTTGCCCCCGGGGTTCCCGGCAGCGCCGGCGCCGCCTCGGTGGTGCGCCTGCAGCCGGCGGCGTTCTCCCTGTTCGACCGCGTCAGGCACGGCGGGTTCGGCTAGCTAGCGGCCGCGGGGCGGGCCGGGCGGTGGCGCTCGGCCCGGCCCCACGGGTCGCCGCCACGCTCCGTGGTGTCCGGCACGTGACTACCATGGCCTGGTGGTCGATCCTTCCAGCCTGATCGAGGACCTCGAGAGCGACCCCGACTACCGAGGTCAGCTCGTCCACGTCGAGCGCCTGCCGGCCAGGCGGGCGCGCCGGGTCGAGCTGCCCGAGGACCTTCCCGACCTGCTGCTCAGCCGCTTGCGGGCGCGTGGGATCGAGACGCTGTGGAGCCATCAGGCCGAGGCGATCGCGCTGGCCCGCTCGGGCACCAACGTGGTGGTCGCCACCGGGACCGCCTCGGGCAAGAGCCTGTGCTACCAGCTCCCGGTGTTCGAGGCCCTACTGGGCAGCGGCCACCGGACCGCGCTGTACCTGGCGCCGACCAAGGCGCTCGCCCACGACCAGCTCCGCGCCATCCGCTCCTTCGCCCTCACCGGCGTGCGCGCCGCCTCCTACGACGGCGACACGCCGGCCGAGGAGCGGCCGATGGTGCGGCGCAACGCCAACCTCGTGCTCACCAACCCGGACATGCTCCACCAGGGGATCCTGCCCGGTCACGAGCGCTGGAGCGCCTTCCTCGGGCAGCTTGCGCTGGTGGTCGTCGACGAGGCCCACACCCTGCGCGGGGTGTTCGGCTCGCACGTGGCCGCCGTGCTGCGGCGCCTGCGGCGGCTGGCGAACCGCTACGGTGCCGATCCGACCTTCGTGCTCGCCTCCGCCACCCTCGGCAACCCCGCCGAGCTGGCCAGCCGCCTGGTCGGCCTGCCGGTCGAGGCGGTGACCGCCGACGGCTCCCCGCGGGGCCGGGTCACCTTCGCGCTCTGGGAGCCGCCGCTGCTCGACGAGACCACCGGCCTGCGCCGCAGCGCCAACGTGGAGTCCTCCAACTGGCTCGCCGCCGGGGTCGAGGCCGGCGTCCGGACGCTGTGCTTCACGCGGTCGCGCAAGGCCGCCGAGCTGGTCGCCACCTTCACGCGTCGGCGAGTCGCCGAGGTCGACCGGTCGCTGGCCGGGCGGGTCCGCGCCTACCGAGCCGGTTACCTCGCGGAGGAGCGGCGCACCCTGGAGGCGGGCATCGTCTCCGGCAAGCTCCTGGGCGTGGCGGCCACCAACGCGCTCGAGCTGGGCATGGACATCGGTGGGCTGGACGCGATCGTGCTCGACGGCTTCCCCGGCACGATCGCCTCCCTCTGGCAGCAGGCGGGGCGCGCCGGCAGGCAGGGCGGCGCCTCGCTCGCCGTGCTGGTCGGCCTCGACGACCCGCTCGACGCCTACTACCTGCACCATCCCGCCGACCTGTTCGGCCGGCCGCACGAGGCCGCGCTGGTCGACCCTGGCAACCCCTACGTGCTCGCACCGCACCTGGCCTGCGCCGCCTACGAGGCGCCGCTCACCGACGAGGACCTCAGCCTGTTCGGCCCGCCAGCGGGCGAGCTGGTCTCCAACCTCGAGAACGAGGGCGTCCTGCGGCGCAGCCGCAGTGGGTACCGGGCCAGCGCGGGCCGCTCGGCCGCACCGGCCGTCGACCTGCGCAACGCCGGAGGTGCACCGGTAACTATCGTGGAGGCCGCCACCGGACAGGTCATCGGGACCGTCGACCGCTCCAGGGCCCCGTCCACCGTCCACCATGGCGCCGTCTACCTCCATCAGGGCGAGTCGTACCGCGTGATGGAGCTGGACCTGGACGCCGGCGCAGCGCTCGTGGAACCCGCCACCGGCGACGAATACACCCAGGCGCGCAAGGACACCGACGTGGAGATCCTGGAGCCGCTGCGCCGCCAGCAGCTCCCCCGGTCGGCACGCTGGCTCGGCCGGGTCGCCGTCTCCCAGCAGGTCATCGGCTACGAGCGGCGCAAGGTCGGGTCGGGCGAGCTGCTCGGTTACGAGGACCTGGACCTGCCCCCGAGCCACCTGTCGACGATCGCCTACTGGCACACCCTCACGCCGGAGCTGCTGGAGGCCGCCGGGCTCGAAGCCCGCGACGTCCCGGGCGCCGCCCACGCCGCCGAACACGCGCAGATCGGGCTGCTGCCCCTGTTCGCGATGTGCGACCGCTGGGACATCGGTGGCCTGTCGACCGCCTGGCACCCGGACACCGGCATGGCCACCATCTTCGTCTACGACGGCTACCCCGGCGGCGCCGGCATCACCGAGCGCGGCTACGAGCTCACCGCCGAGCACCTGCGCGCGACCAGGGACACCATCAGGTCCTGCCCATGCGAGACCGGCTGCCCCTCCTGCGTCCAGTCGCCCAAGTGCGGCAACGGCAACCATCCCCTCGACAAGGCCGGCGCCATGCGCCTCCTCGACCAGCTCCTGATCGACCTCGCCACCGCCGCACCTCCCCCTCCCCCGCGTGGGGCGCCCGCGGCGACGACCGGGGCGCCTCGCGATGGTTCCGGCGCACCTTCCACGGCCGGGGAGGCGGCCGGGGCGCCTCGCGATGGCTTGGCCGCCTCCACGCCGGAGGCGCCTCGCGGCGGCCCGGCCCCCGCCACGCCTGCTGGGGCGGATGCCTCGGCGACCTCGAGCGCACGGCGCGGGGGGAAGGCGGCTCGGGGCGAGGCTGACGGGTCCTCGCGGCGGGACGCTGCGCCGGCGAGCACGTCGTCCGAGGGGGGCTCCGCGGTGCGGGGGGCGCGGAGGCGTGCAGGGAAGCGAGGTGGGGAGTGAGCGTCTACATCGGTGTGGCCGCCGCGTCCAAACCGGATGCCTCGCTGATCCCGATCGCGGAGACGCTCGGTCGATGCCTCGCCCAGGCTGGCGCCATCGTGGTCTGCGGCGGAGGGCTCGGGGCCATGGCCGCGGTGTGCCGAGGCGCACAGGCAGCCGGAGGCCAGACGGTCGGCCTGCTCCCGGGAGGCGACCGTGCCGCCGGCAACCCATACCTCAGCATCGCTCTGCCCACCGCGCTCGGCGAGGGCCGCAACGTCCTGCTGGTTCGCGCGAGCGACGCCCTGGTGGCGGTCGGCGGCGGATTCGGAACCCTCTCGGAGATCGCGCTCGCCCTCCGTGTGGGCCTTCCCGTCGTCGGGCTCGCGACCTGGGGCATGACGCTCGGCGGCGACCCGGTGAACGCGTTTCCAGTCGCCCAGAGTCCTGAAGAGGCCTCGCGCCTGGCGCTCGACGCTGCGAAACGTCCGAGAAGCAAGCCATAGCCAAGCTCCTCCACGCTTGCCCCGTTTGATCTGCGCGATCGCCGGGCAGCAACACAGAAGGCTGGAAAGACCGCGGCCCCAAATGGGGCCAGCAAATGCCATTGGAGGCTAGGATGGCCGTCTTCTTCCTGCTGCTCGCCGTGATCGTCGGCGTCGTGATCGGTGATGCGGTAGTCGCCAACACCGGTGCCAGCACCGTTCAGCTCTTCGATCGGACCATCACCGGCTTCACCCAGGGCCAGCTTCTGGTGATCGCCGCCGGCGTCGGATTCGTATTCGCGGCGCTGCTGTTCCTCTCCTGGGGCTCGTCCAAGAACCGTCGCCTCAGGCGCAGAGAGCGGCGCGCGGCTCACCGGGACATGGAGGGCCGCATCGGAGAGCTCCAGCGCGAGAACGAGGGTCTGCGTGACGAGGTCGGCCGTGACCGCCGCACCAGCCGCCTGGGTGACGTGGCCGACGCGGGGACCCCGGGCGAGAGCACGCAGGTCTCTGGGGGCATGTTCCCGCGCAGGACGCCCGACAGCCTCGACGAACGGGCCGCGCAGACGGAGGCGGGCTCCACCGCCAGGCGCGAGGCTTTCGACCAGGCCAACCGGAAACCCGCGAACCATCGCTGATCGACCGCCCCGCCCCGGCCTGGCGCCGCGCCCGAGAGGCGACGCCAGGCCCACCGCTCGCGGCGAACCGCGACCCATGGTGGTCGACGTCGTGGTCGGGCTCGGCTGTGGGGCCACCGATGGCGGCAGCACAGCACGAGCGTAGGCACGGACCTGCACCGTTGTGCCGAGGGGGATCAGGCGCGCTCGCACCCCGACGCTGATGATCGTCTCCAGCGGTCCGCAGGAGCATGAGAGCACGTCGGCAGCATTGGACGCGGCGACGGCACTCGCGCGCTCGGCCGGGGAACCGAGCCCGCCGAGGATGCCGCTGGACGCGCCGCCGGTTGACTCTCGTGGGCCGCTGGGATACGGCGTGACGGCCGCGAGCGCCGCGAGATCGGCGGCCGTCTGCGCACGCGCCCTGGCGGATGCCAGGGCTCCAATATCCGCCGTCACCAACGTGGCGATCACCACGAACGCGCACATCGCCAGTCCGATCAGCGAAGCCGAGCCTCGTTGGAATGCCGGTTGGCGTGCGGGTCGCTCAGCACCCTGACCGCGGTTCATTGAGGACCGGACGGTCGTCGAGCCAGATCCGCTCCGGGATCCGCCGCCGCGCATGGACCCGTCGGTGATCATGGACCCGTGGCCTGGGGCGGTGGACCGGGCTCGCGCAGGGCGACCGCCTCGGCGCGAACGGTCACAGGAGGCGCACCGAACAGCAGTCGAACCTCCAGCTCCACCCTGACACGGACCCGATCCGAGCCGGCCGCGACGACCGTCACGCTCGCTGCCCGACCGGCGGGAAGGGCTGCCCTGGCCGCCGACACCGCCCGGCCATCGTCGGAGCCCAGGGCGGCCTCGCGGGCGCCCTCGCGAGCAGCACCCTGGGCGAGAACCTGATCCCGGGCGACCGCGATCAAGCCCACCATCGCGAGCGTGACCACAACCAGCAGTGGGATCACCCCGACCAGCTCCACGGTCACCGCCCCGCGCTGCGCACCTCCAGGCAGGGACCTCCACCGGACGCGGCGCATCCCGAAGCCACGGCTCATCGCGAATCGAGCCGGCAGGGCCCGGGCCGGACCTGCGCGCTCCGGCAGAGCACGCGGGACGGTCGGATCACCGCCGTCCCGCGAACCCGGCCTCGACTGGCCGGTCATCCGACCCCGAACAGGTTGCGGACCTGCCGCATCACCAGGTCCAGGAGACCCGCGATGGCACCCTTGCGGGCCCACGCGAGCGCCAGGCTCGCGATCGTGGCGCTCACAACAATGAGGAGGGCGTACTCGGTGGTTTGGCTCCCCTGCTCGGATCGTCTCGAGAAGAAGCGGCGGATAGCGGACATGACGAGTCCTCCTTTGCGACTCGATATGGATGTGGGCTGATCGTCCGGGCAGCACCCGGATCGAGGGATTGCCGCCCGACGGACAGCCGCGGACGGCTGAGCGCGATGGCGGTGGTGACGTCGTCACCATGCGGGCCGAAGCACGACCGTCATGGCGCGAGCACGCGGAGCGCTCCGGCCATCGTCGGGACGACAACTAAGAGCACGAAGGCTGGAAGGAAACAGAACACCAGGGGGAAGGCGAGCCGTACGGCCGCGCGGCCGGCTTCGGCCTCGGCACGGAGCCGTGCCCTGCTGCGAAGCGCCTCGGCGCGAGCGGCCAGCGCCTCGGCCGGCGGCGCTCCCCACCGTTCCGCGGCGTCGAGCGCGGCCGCCGCGGCTCTGAGCTCGTCGAGGCTCGTCCGCTCGCCCACCGCACGGAGCGCGGCGGCTGGCGTCCGCCCCATGTCGAGCTCGGCTGCCGCACGAGCGAGCTCGGCCCGCAGGGCGGCCGGGCTACGCTGCGCGACCCGTATGAGCGACCGATACGGGTTGAGACCGGCCAGCAGGCAGGCACCGAGCAGGTCGATGACCGCGGGAGCAGCGGCGGCACGCTCGGCCCGCAGCTTCGACGCCGCTCGCCTGGCCGCCGATCGCCTGACGAGCAGAACGCCACCGCTCGCGGCGAGCGCGACCAGGCCAGGACCGCGCCCGACCAGCAGGGCGACCCCGACCGTTGCCAACGCTCCGGTGACCCCCATAGCGATGACCCGGCCACGACGACCCACCGACCCCGACCCGGCGGCGACCTCAGGCCACGCCGGTTCCTGACCGTCGTGCGGAGATCCGTCGGCCAGCGCTGGCTGCTCGAACTCCGCCGGTGCCAACGGTGAGCGCGGTGAGAACCGAGGGACAGCTCGCGATGAGGAGACCACCCCTGGTCGGGTCGCGCGCGAACCGGTCGGGCTGGAGCGGACGGGCGGCGCCTGGCGGGCTCCAGCCGCATTGCCGGGCTGTCCCGAGCCGGCGACGGTCAGGCGGGGCGAGCGGCTGGCCGGGCGTTCGCGGCGGCGGGTTCGCTTCGCCGCGGTCAGGAGCATCGCCAGAAGCGCGAGCCCAACGATGGCGAGCGCGGCGGGGATCACGGGGCACCCCGAACGATTCGCCGAGCCCACAGGATCCCGATCGCCTCCAGCGTCGCGGCACCGGCAACGGTCGACCAGCCCGCGCGCCCTCGGATGAGGAAGGCGGCATCGGATGGGGCGGTGAGGGTCAGCACGGTCAGGAACACCGGCGCCATCCCCGCGACGACCCGTGCGGAGAGGCGAGCCTGCGCCGTGGCCGCCATCCGCGCCTGCTCGGCACGAAGCCGATCCGCCGCTGCCCTGGCCACCCCCGCGAGCACTTGGCCAGGCGGCGCCCCGGTGAGCTCGGAAAGGTCGAGGGCCTCCCCGGCCACCATCAGCTCCGTGAGCCGGTGGCTCCTTCCAGCCTCGGCGAGCGCGTTGCCGACGCCTGCTCCCAGCTCACAGGCACTGACGGCATCGCCGAGGATGGCGATCAGGGAGGGAGGAGCACTCTCCGCCGCGGCCTGTAGCGCGCGGCGCGGCCCGACCCCGGCGGAGATGGTCGCTCGAAGGACGTCCAGGACCTCTGGGACGTCGGCCTCCATCGCACGCCGGCGACCTCGCGCGGACATCGCCCGGATGACCGACCTTTCCGCGGCGCGGAGCCGATTCCGGCCGGGCAGCGGCGCGCCACTTCCTCCGGCGGACCGGCCAGGACGCCTGGCGGCCAGCGCCAGCAGGACAGCGCCGATCAGCACGAGGACCGTCGAGCCGGCGGTCGACATCACGACCTCCCCTCGCCCGTCGACGGATCGAAGGCGTCGTGCACCGACGGGTCGAGCCGGTCCGTCCAGGTCGGGACGTGGCCGGTCGCGGACAGCCCCTGCTTGCCGGAGGGGGCTCGGACCAGGCGCGCACGAGTGCGACCTCGCTCGTCCGGGACGAGCTCGGCGACGGCCGTCACCCGGCGTCCGCCTGGACCACGCTCCAGATGGACGGCCGCGCCGAGCCCGCCGGCGATCAGGCGTCGAACGACGTCGAGCACCGCGCCCGGGGCGGCGAGCGCCATCGCCTCCAGGCGGGCGGGGATCTCGTCCGGTCCGCCGGCGTGCAGGGAAGTGAGGAGTCCCCGATGCCCGGTGTTGGCCGCCTGAAGGAGGTCGAGGGCCTCTGCGCCGCGGACCTCGCCGACGACGATCCGGTCCGGCCGCATCCGCAACGCGTTGCGGACCAGCTCCCGCAGCGAGACCTCCCCGCGTCCCTCCACGTTGGGCGGTCGCGCTTCCAGGCGCACGACGTGCGGGCCGGGCAACTGCAGCTCGGCGGCGTCCTCGACCACGACCACCCGGTCGGTGCTCGGGATGGCGGCGCCGAGCACGTTGAGCATGGTGGTCTTGCCGCTGCCCGTGGCACCGGAGATCGCCGTGGCCACGCCGGCGGCGACCATAGCCTCCAGCAGGCGGCCGGTGGTCGCATCCAGCGTGCCGACCTCGATCAGATCAGCCATCGCGAGCCGGCTCCGCGAAAAGGACCTGATGGTGACCAACGGGCCATCCGGGGCGATCGGCGGCAGCACCGCGTGGAAACGCTGGCCGCCGGGCAGTCGCGCATCGACCCACGGCCGTGCCTCATCGATGCGCAGGCCGAGCGGCGCCACCACCCGCTGCACCAGGCTGCCCAGGGCAGCGGTGGAGGGCAGTCGCACCGAGGTCAGCTCCAGGCGACCACGCCGATCGACCCAGACCTTTCCCGGCCCGTTCACCAGCACGTCGGTGACGGTCGGATCGGCGAGCAGTGGCGCGAGCGGACCCAGGCCGGTCAGTTCGTCGGTGACGGCCCGCACGGTCGCAGCGAAGGTCGCCGCCGGCAGGACGACGCCCTCATCGCGCAATGCCGCCGCGACCACCATCTGGAGGTCGCCCGGCGTCGCCTCTGGATGACCCGTCGACCAGAGCCGGCGCTGGACGCGGTCGACCAGCGAGGAACTCACCTCGGCGGGAACGCTCATCGCTTCACGACCGGCGAGAACGGCACCACACGATTGGCCAGCGTCACCATCGCCTGCACGGCGGCGAGGTCCTGACGGTCCAGCAGGACCATGCCGTCCTCCGCGGCGGCCGCCAGCTCGGCGGGCGCGGCCGGGACGAGCCCCCAGAGGCGCTCCTCGAGGGCGGAACGGACGTCGCGCGTCGCCAGGGGAGCGCGAGCCTGCGCGCCGGTGACCACGGCGCCACCCGAGTGACGGTCATGGCCCATGGCCACCCAAGCGTCCAGCTCCGACTGGAGTGCGCGAACCGCCGCGGTCTCGGAACGGCCGACGGCCAGCAGCACGTCCGCTCCGGCCATGACCGCGTCCACCTCTGCGCCGCCCTTGACCGGCAGGTCGATCACGACCAGGCGGTAGGTCGAGCGTGCGGCCTCGACGACCGCATCCACCACCCATGGATCCGGCAGTGGCTCGGGGAACCCGTCCGCCAGACCGATGAGCGGCAGGACCGAGAGACCTGGCATGGGCTCGTTCAGTGCCTGGACCAGTGTAAATCCATCCAGTGCGGCCGCCGTCGGCGCCAGCGACGACCAGGTGCGCACCCCCGGTGCGAGGTCCAGGCGGAAGGCGAGGCCGCCCGACAGGTCCGCCAGCAGCACGGGGCGAGGTCCCCAGCGAGCCCAGGCGCCGGCGAGATGGGTGGCCACGGTGGTGGCGCCCGCCCCTCCATGGACACTGCGGATCGCGATCACCAGCGTCGGCGCCTCGACGTGTCGCAGTCGGGTGACGGTGGCGACACGTGCCAGCTCCCCGGGCAGGTCGGCGGCCCCGTCAGGCCAGGCGAGCAGGCCACGAGCGCCAACCGCGAGCGCGGCCCGGAGATCCCCCGGACGGCTGTCGTCGCCAATGGCCAGCAGCGGCACCTGGGAATTCGACGGGACGTGCGCAAGCAGGCCGCAGCTCACCAGCGCCGCCGCGGGAGCGCTGGCGAGTGCCGCCCCGAGGCTGGCCGGATCCGGCTCGGCCAGGATCGTGCGCCAGCCGGCGAACGTCTCGATCGCATGGCGGAGCGAATCGGCCGTCCCAGGGTCCTCGTGTGCGATCACGACCAGGGGCGAGAGATCACGAGCGGTGTCGAGAGCCACAGTTCTCCTCCGATCCAGGGGTAGCGGGCATGGCAGGTCAAGGGGGGTGACCAGCGCCCTGGGAGGCCGGCTCGAATCAGCGCGAACCGGCCACGCAAGAATGGGCCTGCCGTGACCGCGGAGGAAGGTGGTCGGGCAAGAATGTGGATAACTCGGCGCTCAGGCTGGCCCATGTTCGGCCGGTGAGCGCGCCGTCCACCTTTCGGATCGTCAACGAGGTATTCGCGCGCTCTCGAGATGAATTGCGGAGACCTGGACGTGCATCGACCTGGGCAGATGGCCGCTGACCGGCTGTGGATGAAGAACTCCACGATCGCTCTCGGCCACGTAAGCTCTCGCTCGGAAACCGGACGACTCAGCTCGACCGGCCGAGGCGGCGAAGTCCGCCCGCCGGCTTGGGTCGTCGTCTGGAGACCGCCAGACCTGTAACCTAACGCAGCGTGACGCGGTCTAGACCGCACGTCTCCAATCCCACCGAGCAGCGCTTCACCACGGTCGCCGGGCCGACACTGACGTCGATGTCGACGTTGACTCTCCCGTCGCGTGGGTATGTAGCCACCACGAGGTGCCAGCGAGCAAATGAGTGTCGCTTTCGTCTTTCCAGGCCAAGGAAGCCAGGCCCCCCGCATGGGCCTGGACTGGGCAAGCTCGTCCGAGACCTCCGGCGATCTCTATGGCTGGGCCAGCACGTGTCTTGGTTGGGACCTGACCAAGATGCTCGAGAGCGCCTCTCCCGACGAGCTTCGCCAAACCTATATCGCACAGCCAGCGATCTTCGCCGTTTCGGTGGCCGCCCTGCGAGCACTGACGGGCGCCGGGATCCGGCCTGCGTTCGTCGCCGGGCACTCCCTGGGGGAGCTCTCGGCCCTGGTCGCCGCCAGGGCGCTGTCCTTCGAAGCCGGCCTCACGCTCGTTGCGCGCCGAGCAGATGCAATGCAGCGTGCCGCGGACGCCCGGCCGGGATCGATGAGCTCAATCCTCGGGCTCTCGGTCGAGGGCGTCGAGATGGCCGTCACCGCCGCTCGCGACGGCGACGTTCTGGCGATCGCCAATGACAACGCCCCCGGCAACGTGGTCGTCTCTGGCGAATGGCCCGCACTCGAGCGGCTGCCGGTGGCCGCGAAGGAGCTTGGAGCCAAGCGGGTGGTGCCGCTGAGCGTCGGCGGCGCCTTCCATTCGCCGCTGATGGCACCCGCCGCCGACAGCTTCCGATCCTTCCTGTCGGCCGCACCGCTCCGCGACCCGGCCATCCCGGTGATCTCCAACGCCACCGCCGAGCCGGTCACCACAGCGGAGGACCTGCGCGAGCTGCTCGCACGCCAGCTCACCGGGCCGGTGCGCTGGACGGAATCGGTACGGAGGCTGGCCGACCTTGGCGTCGACACGTTCATCGAGGTCGGCCCGGGAACGGTGCTCTCCGGGCTGATCAAGCGCACGGTGCAGGGGGTTCGGGTGCTCTCCGTGGGGGACGCCAAGGGTGTGGCGGAGGTCGTCGAGGCTCTGCGGGAGCGCGGTGACGGGACGTCGGGTGACGGTGGCGATCAGGGGGAGGTGGTGGTGCTCCCCGAGCGCTTCGCGGTCTCGCCGAGTCACGGGCGCTTCTACCCCGCTGCCCTCTCGCGATTCACCGACGAGGGGCCATACGTGGAGCGGGGCGACCTGCTGGGCGAGGTCCGCAACGGAGCAGCCAGCATCCCGGTCCTGAGCGCCTTCCGTGGCCAGGTCATGGCGCACCTGGCGTGGGAGGGCGAGCTGGTGACACCCGGCCAGATCCTGCTCAGCCTGCGACCGTTCTAGCGCCATCGGGAGCTTTCGTGATCGAGGCGACGTCAGCGTTGCGACAAATCGAGATCTGAAAGGACCGGAGCCGTCGACAGCGACCCACACGATGGTCCGGATGAGAAAGGAGCTGTAGTGGCCGCCGAGATCGTAGGACTGGGGACCGCCGTGCCCCCGTACGTCCTCACCAACGCGGACCTGGAGCAACTGGTCGACACCAATGACCAGTGGATCACCGAGCGCACCGGGATCAAGGAGCGTCGGATCGCTGGGCCCGCCGAGTCGACCGGCTCGCTGGGCAGGTTGGCCGCCGAGCGAGCGCTGGCCGTGGCCGGCCTCGGCCCCTCCGACGTGGACCTGCTGGTGGTGGCAACCGCTTCACCCGACCACCCGCTGCCATCGGCCTCTTGCATCCTGCAGCTCGAGCTGGGCATGAACCGCTGCGCCGCCATGGACGTGATCGCTGGCTGCGCCGGATTCGTCTACGCGCTGGCCACGGCCGCTCAGTTCGTGGACTCCGGAGCGGCCGAGACGGCCCTGGTGGTCGGCGCCGAGACGCTGTCGCGAATCGTCGACTACGCGGATCGGTCCACCTGCATCCTGTTCGGCGACGGCGCCGGCGCTGCCGTGCTGCGCCGGGGGGAGCGTGGCGTTCGCGCGTTCTCGCTCGGCTCGGACGGAACGCGCTCACGGCTGCTGATGACCCCCGCCGGCGGTTCCCGTTTCCCGGCAACCGCCCGAACGGTCGCGGAACGCAGGCACTACATCCTTATGGAGGGCCGCGAGGTCTTCAAGGGCGCCGTAACCGCCATGTCCGCCTCCAGCCTCGAGGCGATCGAACGCTCCGGCCTACAGCCCAGCGACATCGACCTGGTCGTCCCGCACCAGGCGAACCAACGCATCATCGAGGCCACCGCGCGGCGGCTCAAGGTCCCGATGAGCGACGTGGTGATGAACATCTCCCGGTACGGCAACACCTCGGCCGCCTCCATCCCCATCGCCATCGCCGAGGCGTGGGAGCAGGGGCAGATCCGACCAGGCCAACGCCTATTGCTGACCGCGTTCGGTGCTGGCCTCGCCTGGGGCTCGATGGTCCTCGACTGGACGCTGGCACCGCCGGACGAGCGTCCCCCAGAAGAGCCAACCCGCTCGGCCATGCCGATCGTGCGCGGGCTGCGCGACGGGTCGCTCTGGGACGACGTCGACCTGATCGAAGCCACCACCGGCCGGCTCCCCGCCGATGCCGCCGGGAGCGCGCCGTGACCTCCGCGACCAACCTGCCACAATCAGACCCGGGCCCAGGGCTCCACCTGGACGACGGGCGCGACCTCGAAGGCCGGACGGCCCTGGTCACAGGCGCCTCGGGCGCGATCGGCAGGGCGTGCGCGGTGGCGCTGGCCGGCCAAGGCGCGCGGGTGGTCGTAGCGTGGTCCAGCGACGAGCAGGGCGCGGCCGAGACCGCCGACCAAGTCAAGGCGGCGGGCGCCGAGGCCGTCCTCGCTCAGGCGGATCTGACCGAGCCGTCGGCGGCCAAGGAGCTGGTCAAGGCCGCTGGCGGCGAGGGCGTCGACATCCTGGTGAACAACGCGGGCGTCACCCGCGACGCTCTGCTCCTGCGGATGCGGGACGAGGACTTCGAACGTGTCCTGGAGGTGAACCTGGTGGCCGCCTTTCGCTGCACCCGCGAGGTCCTGCGTGGGATGCTCCGGCGACGCTGGGGTCGGATCATCTCCATCTCGAGCGTGGTCGGCCTGGTCGGAAACCCTGGCCAGGGGAACTACGCCGCGGCGAAGGCGGGCCTGATCGGCCTCAGCCTGAGCGTGGCTCGAGAGGTCGCCAATCGGGGTATCACCGTCAACGTGGTGGCTCCGGGCTACGTCCCGTCGCGACTGACCGAGGCGATGAGCGAGGAGGCCAGGCAGGCCATCCTCGGCGCGATCCCGGCCGGTCGCATGGGGACAGCCGAGGAGGTCGCTGCCGCCGTGCGCTACTTCACCAGTGAGCCGGCTGGCTATATCACCGGGCAGGTCCTGGCAGTCGATGGCGGCATGACCATGGGAGCGTAACGGCTCGGCTGAACGCCTGGTTCAGGGGGCAAATGAGCCGAGGAGGATAGCTGTACAGCATCGGCAGGCAACCAACGGCGAAGTCGGTAAAGTGCCTGCACCCAACAGCTAGCACGAAGGAGAAAGGCAAGATGGCGCAGTCGCGCGAGGAAGTCGTCGACACCATGCGGGAGGTTCTCGCCTCCGAGCTCGGCGTCGACTCGGACAAGATCAAGGCCGACGCTCGCTTCAAGGAGGACCTGGACGCCGATTCACTCGACCTGGTCGAGGTCGTCCTGGCCCTCGAAGAGAAGTTCGGCATCGAGATCCCGGACGACGAGATCGCTGGCGTCAAGACCGTCGGCGAAGCGGCCGACCTGGTGATCTCCAAGCAGACGGCGGTGGGGTAGGAACGTGCGGCGCGTCGTCGTCACTGGAATCGGAGCCGTCACCCCCGTCGGGATCGGGGTCAAGGCATACTGGGACGCCATCACCGCTGGGCGCTCTGGCGTCGGCCCCCTGACACGGGTCGACCCTGAGCTGGTGCCATCCAAGGTGGCGGCCGAGTGCACCGACTTCGACCCGACGGTGGCGCTCGGGGCCAAGGAGGCGCGCCGGCTCGACCGCTCCAGCCAGTTCGCCATGACCGCGGCCCGCGAAGCCTGGCAGGACTCCGGAATCGAGGGCAAGGTCGACAAGGACGAGACCGGGGTGCTGTTCGCCACCGGCATCGGCGGGATCAGCTCCCTGCTCGCGAGCGAAAAGGTGCTGCACACCAGGGGGCCCGATCGCGTCTCCCCCTTCACGGTCCCCCAGCTCATGCCCAACGCCGCCGCGGGACAGATCGCCATGGCGCTCGGCCTCCGCGGGCCGAACTTCTGCACGACCACGGCCTGCGCCGCGTCCAATCACGCCATCGGTCTTGCCTTCCAGGCAATCCAGCTCGGCGAGGCGGACGCAATGGTCGCGGGTGGGTGCGAGGCGGCGTTCGTGGACATCGCGCTGGTCGCGTTCGCGCAGATGACGGCCCTGTCTACAAAGTTCAACGACCGGCCGACGGAGGCCTCACGGCCATTCGACTCCCTGCGCGACGGCTTCGTGATGGGCGAGGGCGCCGGTGCGCTCATCCTCGAGGAGCGCGAGCACGCGCTGCGGCGGGGAGCGACCATCCACGCGGAGATGATCGGCTTCGGCCAGTCAGCCGACGCCTTCCACATCACCGCGCCGTCGGAGGACGGGAGCGGGGCCGCCCTCGCCATGCGACGGGCGCTGCGTTCGGCGCGGATCGAGCCGACCGACGTCGGCTACATCAACGCCCACGCGACCTCGACACCCACCGGGGACGTCTCCGAGGCCAGGGCGATCCGGCTGGCCTTCGGGGAGCACGCCGACCGGGTCGCCGTCTCGGCGACCAAGTCGATGATCGGCCACCTGTTCGGCGCCGCGGGCGCCGTGGAGGGGGTTGCCACCGTGCTGGCGCTCCGGGACGGCATCCTGCCGCCCACGATCAACCTCACGCACCCGGATCCCGCATGCGCGCTGGACCTGGTGCCGAACCAGGCCCGCAGGGCGGATGTCGAGGTCGCGTTGTCCAATGGGTTCGGGTTCGGCGGCCACAACGCGGTGGTGATCTTCCGGCATCACGAGGGCTAGACCGCCCGGACGGGCGAATCAGGACACCGTCCACGGTCGGGCCGGTTCCAAAACCCGCGGCTGGTTGCTACTGGCGTTGCGAGCGGGAGAGGGCGGTCACCATCACGCCGAGGACCAGCAGCGCGATCGCGGCGGTCGCCAGCGCGGGAACCGGGGCGGCCATCAGCCGCTGCAGGATCGCGGAGTCCTCGGAGTCGCGTCTGGCGCTGGCCCCGCCGGTCACCGGCAGGACCTCGGTCGGGCCGGCGGAGCTGGCCCGTGCCGCCGAATCGCGCCCGAGCTTCGGCGCGTTGGGCGGCACCTGGGTGGCGAACCCGTAGGCGAACATGGAGCGGACGTCTTCGTACATGTGGTCGGTGCCGAGCGCGACGGCGATCAGGGTGCGCCCGCCTCGCCGCTGGGCCGCGACAATCGTCGAGCGCGCCGCCACGGTGTAGCCGGTCTTGATGCCGATCGCGCCGGGGTCCCGCCCATAGCCCACGAAATGGTTGTGGTTGGAGATGACCTGGACGTGCCGGTCGGGCCAGCGGTACGGGGTCGAACGGCTCGCCACGATCTTGGCGAGCTCCGGGCGGGTGAGCAGCGCCCTGCCGAGGATGGCGAGATCGGCGGCGCTGGCCCGATGACCAGGCGCGTCGAGGCCCGACGGGTCCCGCCAGGTGGAGTCCGTGCAACCGAGGCTGGCGGCCTCCGCCTCCATGGCCGTGAGGAAGCCGGCTCGGCCACCCTGCGGGTAGGCACCGGCGAGTGTCTCGGCGGCGTCGTTGGCTGAGACCATCAGCATGGTGGTGAGCAGATCGTGTCGGCGCACCCGCATGCCGGCCTGGTACCCGAACCTGGTGCCGTCGACGTTTTCGGCCGCCTTGGGCACCTGGAAGACCTTGTTGGCGGGATAGACATGTTCGGCGACCAGCGCGGTCAGGATCTTGGTCGTGGACGCGATCCGCACCCGCTCGTGCAGGCTGCGTTGCCAGAGGACCGCGCCCGTGCGGGCGTCGATGAGCACGCCCGTGTGGGCAGTGACCCGGGGGGATGGGCGGGCGGCTACCGCAGCAGTTGCGGTTACCACCGGAGCCGCGGCCAGTGCCATGACGAACAGTGCCGCCGTCAGCGGCGCGCGCAGTCGGCGTAGTGGGAAGGAACGCACCTCGTTAGGCTGCATGATCCCGAGTATGAAGGGCAACTGCCTTGGATGCGACGACCGCTGCGAATTTCCCTAACTAGAATTCTCCCGGATTAGGACTAGTATGGAAATTCATCCCACACCTGGTCTCTGGTGGCAGCCGTGGGCACATCCACCGGAACCCCGGCACAGCCAGAGGCCGGACCCGGGAAGCGGTCTGGACGGGAGGTAAGCAGGGATGCGCCAGGCGACGCCGGAGCAGGAAGTAGGGGCCCGCGGCCCCAGGTCGCGCCCGAGGGGTCGGACGCACGCTGGGCGCACCAGGAGGCCGGCGCGATGCCACTGGAGAAGGCTGGCCGCACCGCCAGGCGGCGCCGGAGAGGGAAGCAGGGGCGCCAGGCGCCGAGAAGGTGGGCGGGAGCGTCAGCGGGCGCGCGGCGAGGCTCTATCGGCAGAGCGCGGCGGCAAGCACTGGGCGGCGGCAAGCACTGGGCGGCGGCACACGCAATACGGCGCCTGGCGCAGGGCACGCACCAGCTCATGCGGCTGCGACAAGGAGGGATCGGCCCTGCGGGGCGGGGGCGCCGGCCGCCGGGTCGGAGTGGCCCGGGAGGCCGGCGTCGCCGCGGTTTCCTACCCGGGCGACGGCGTCCGCGACCGCCGCACGGGGGTTCGCCGGGGAGGCTACGACCAGCCCTTTCGACTTGGTGAGCATCCCTGCTGCGTGGACCCCGTCGACCCGGCCCTTCGACCGGGACACGGGGCCCAGCGGCGATACCGCAAGGGTGACACAATCAGCGGCGGTTTGCCGCCACTTTCCGGCCAGGGCCTCGGCTTGCCATCCAAATAGCCGGCTTTGCCCTACCCTGACCGGTGCCGCAATTCGCCGTTCCGCGTAGCCCTCGCAATCCACAACCCGGACATGCGTCTTGTTTTTCTTCCGGATCTTCTACCCGAGACGGTTGCTTTTGGAAGTGGTTTTGCATTGTGATGCCAAAGACGGCAATCTCTCCTCCACGCGTCGGGTCCCCCACTCGTCTCGCACCAGGACCAGCTCGACGCGATCTGGCATGGCCGTGGCGCGCGGGACCCGGCTGGAGCAAGGCAGGACGGTGCACCAATGAGCCAGTCGACAAGCGGTAGGCATCTGGCGAGCCCGCCCGGGCGAGGCCCGAGTGATCGAGGCATAACTGGCCGCTCGATCGCCCTTGTCGTGATGATCATGGTGGTGGCCCTGGCGGGCGGGTTCGGCGCCTACGTGTACGTCAACCGACCGTCGAGCGCCGGGAACTGCGGCTCGGGAACGCTCACGCTTCAGGTGGTGGCGGATCCCGACCAGTCCGGCCTGCTGCAGCAGGCGGCGCGGGACTACGCGAGCACCAAGCCGGTGGTGAACGACCGCTGCGTCGCGGTCAACGTGCGCGGCCTCGACTCGCCGGAGGCGACGGCCGCTCTCGGCACCGGCTGGACCGACCAGGCCGCCGGGCCGCGGCCCGACGTGTGGGTGCCGGCCGCCTCGACCTGGGCGTCCGAGCTGGAGCTCCAGCTCCAGCAGGCCCGGAGCCCTGACATCCTCCCGGCTGAGCGGCCGAGTGTCGCAACCTCTCCGCTGGTCATCGCCATGCCGAAGCCGATGGCGCAGGCGCTGGGCTGGCCGCAACGCCAACTCGGCTGGGGCGACCTCTCCACCGCGCTGCGCAACCCCGCCGGTTGGGCGGCCTTCGGCCATCCGGAGTGGGGCTCGTTCAAGCTCGGCAAGACCGACCCGAAGCTGTCCGAGGCGGGCCTCGGCGCGCTGCTGGGCGCGGGCATCGCCGTGGTCGGCCAGAACGGCCGGCAGCCCACCCAGGCGGAGCTGGCGAGCAAGGCCCCTGAGCTCGGCTCGATGATCCTCGAGGTGTCACGCTCCCCCGGCGACGAGACCGACACCACCAGCACCCTGCTTGCGAACCTCCAGCGCGCCGACGAGGCGGGCAAGGCCCTCGCCTACATCTCCGCGGTCCCGCTCACCGAGAAGTCGGTCTGGGACTACAACCAGGGCCGCCCCATCGATGACCCGTCGCTCGGCACCGAGCGCCCGAAGCCGAAGGTCCCGTTGGCCGCGATCTATCCCAAAGAGGGCACCCTCCAGGCGGACTATCCGTGGTTGGTCCTCCGCGCGCCCTGGGTCGATGACGCCAAGCGCGCGGCCGCCAGCGACTTCCTCCTCTATCTCAAGTCCCCGACCGTGCAGGGCAGGTTCCAGGCAGCCGGGTTCCGCAGCGCCCGCGGGCAGCCAGGAGCCGAGATCGGCCCGGACTCCGGGTTGCTGCCCGACCAGCCGAAGCGCGTGATGGAGACGCCGGGGCCCCTGGTGCTCGGCGCGACGCTGAAGGCCTGGGACCAGACCAAGCGGATCGCCAACCTGCTGGCCGTGTACGACGTGTCCGGCTCGATGGGGGAAGTCGTGCCAGGGACAGGCGGCAAGACCAAGATGGACCTCGCCAAGCAGGCCGCGATGGCCTCCCTCCGCCTGTTCACCAGCGAGAGCGACGTCGGCACGTGGGAGTTCTCGACCAACCTGGACGGCAAACGCGACTACCGGCAGGCGGTCGCGATCGCTCCGGTGGGCAGCAAGGAGCCAGGCGGCGGGACCCACCTCCAGCGGTTGCAGCAGCGCCTCGTGGGCCTCGCCCCGACCCACGGCGACACCGCTCTCTACGACACGGCGCTGGCCGCCTACGACTACGTCAAGCAGCATTACGCCCCCGACCGCCTGAACCTGGTGGTGCTGTTGACGGACGGGCGCAACGACGACCCCGGTGGCGGGATCTCCCTCGAGCAGCTCGTCCAGCATCTGCGCGACGGTCAGAAGGGCGATCGCAAGGTGCGCTTCATCTCCTTCGCCTATGGCAAGGACGCCGATGTCAACGCGCTGGATCAGATCAGCAAGGCGACGGGTGGCGCGGTCTTCGTTTCGCCGAATCCGGCCGATATCGAGCGCGTCTTCGTGACGGCGCTGGCCAACTTCTGAGTATCGGGTTTCACGCCGATTCGGCTTTGTGCCGAGGCTGAAGCGATCTCCACAGACCTCGCCTCTCGGCAATAGCACATCTATCAAGACCTCTAGTGTTCTATATACATTCCTACCGATCTGTCCGTAAGCTCCGGGGAAATGACGCCGGGCGCGAGGAAGGGCCCGGCAGGAGCACTGGAGGGTGAGGCCCCGCATGGCGCACGCGACCTCCCGCGGGTAGTCTCCCCGCGGAGGCGTCCGGGTCCTGGTGGGCTCCGCGGTCTTCAAAACCGTTGAGGCGGGCGTCCCCCGCCTGGCGGGTTCGATTCCCGTCCGCCTCCGCCACCAGCCAAAACGCCGCTGCGCCGCTGGGGTGGTGCGGGCGTAGGACCCCTCGCCGAGTCTGGAGTTCTAACGGAGTTCTAACGGAGTTCTAACGACCAGGCACGCCGCCGCATCGGGCTATGCGCCGACGACCTGATCGAGGTGCACGCCGGCACGAGTGAGGCCCTCGGCCATCGGGTGGACGTAGACCTTGAGGGCGAGCGCGCCACCGTCCTTGTGGCCAAGCTGCGCAGCGATGTCGGAGGCCGGCACACCCGCGGCGGCCAGAAAGCTCGCCGCGCTGTGCCTGAGCGTGTGAGTGTGCACGATCCTTGGCAGGCCCTGCTTGTCGACGAACTCGCGGAACATGCCGGAGACGCTGTCAGGCCCGGTATGCCGCGCCGTTGGCCTTGCAGATCACCAGATACTCGTCTCTCTGGTGGTCCGTACGCGCGCACGTCGCCGCCCCGAATCCGGTACGTAATCGACACCCAGGGCGAGGCGCCGCTCGGCCTGCTCGGGGGAGAGCCGCTTGAGCGCTCCGAGCACGACCGGCCCAAGCACCACCGTCCGGTAGCCTGCCTCGGTCCTGGGGCCCTTGACCTCGACGCGGCCCTTGACGATCCATCGTGACCAGCCAATCCGCACCGTGCCCGCCTCGAGGTCAATGTCGGTCCAGCAGAGCGCGAGCAGCTCGCCGAGTCGCGCGCCGGTCGCCACTCCGAGCATGACCACCCTGCTTCAGCATCCGATGCGGCGCCCGGTGAATGTGTCCCACGGTTCGAGGGTGCAGCCCGCCAGAGACTTGCCGTCCCGGCGCCCCTCGCGCAGGAGTCCGGCGTAGAGATCGCTCAGATGGGGTGGCTCGAGTGTCTTGAGCTGCAAGCCGCCAATGGTTGGTAGGGCGTGGAGCTCAAGAAGTTCGCGATACCGATCGAGGGTACGCCTGCGGCCCGGACGCATGGGCTTCGGCGGGGGCAAGGAACTGCCGCTTCCGGCGTATCTCCGCCGCTGAGCGCTCGCGCGACGCCCCCGTACGACAGCCGTAGTTTGCTCTGATCGGCGATGAGCGTGGCAGGCTTGTCTTACACAACGACGAGGGACGCTGCCCCGCGGGACGGGAACGGCCGGCGGCAAGGAGCTCAGGCCGGGTCTGGAAGGTAGCGGGCGCTCTTGTCGCGCAGATACCCGGCAAGAGCCGCTCCCCACACCCGTCGGCCCCGGAACGTATGCACCCGGCCCTCAGTCAGGTCGACCACGGCCGGCTGAACGATGGCGGCGAACCCACCTACCCCGAGCCGGAATGGCCTGGCCGCCAGCTCTTTGGCGGCGCTGTCCACCTTGGGCGCGACCAGGACAGCCAGTGCCGCCACGCCCGACTGCGCTCCTCGCAATTGCCCCTTCTTGTCCTTGGCGTAGTCGCTGGCCTTACGCGCGAAGTCCCGCATCGTGGCCTCGTCGACTTCTGGGACGGTGGCGACCACGGTGAACAGGTTGATCTTGGAGAGCGCTTTGACGTTCGAGCGGTAGCCGACCATCGCCTGCATCGAACCGATCGCTTCGTCGGTCACCTCGCAGCCGTCCTCGATAAGGCGGTCGCGCACCGTTGTGAGGTAGCTGTCAGCAGAGATCACGTGATCCTCCCGCGACTCAGGCTCGGAGCCAAAGGTGAAGTATGCCCGCAAATGGCCCCCACCGCGCGAAGGCCGGCAGCGGACATGACCGCACTGACATCGGCGATCGGGATGCGAAGTTCACCCGCGCCTTCGACGACGTCTTCCGGCCGGGGGCGCCGAGGTGTTCGTGACACCGGTGGGCGCTGTTGCATTCGCTGCGACCGCGTTCGAGCGGCGAGACTGCTGGCATGACAACCCGCCGCCCTCGCGCTGCTCCAGTCCCGCGCTCCGCCTTCGCCGGCTTCCGCTTCCGATCCGACGTGATCGTCGTAGCCGTCCGCTGGTACCTGCGCTTCGGGCTGTCCTAACGCGATGTCGAGGAACTGCTCACCGAGCGGGGCGTCGAAGCCGATCACGTCACCGTCTACCGGTGGGTGCAGCGGTTCACGCCACTGCTGGCCGAGGTTGCCCGAGCCTGCCGGCATCGTGTCGGGGATCGCTGGCAGGTCGACGAGACCTACGTCAAGGTCGCCGGCCAGTGGCGGTATGTGTGCCGCGCGGTCGACCAGTTCGGGCAGGTCATCGACGTGTTCGTCTCCACACTCGGGACGCCACGGCCGCTCGCCGGTTCTTCCAGCAAGCAATGAGCGTGACCAAGGTCACTCTCGCTGAGATCACGACCGATCAGGCGCCGGTGTACCGGGTGGTGCTGGAGGAGTTGCTGTCGGCTGCATGGCACCGCACCGACCAGTACGCCAACAACCGAGTTGAGGCGGACCATGGGCGGCTGGAGGCGCGGCTGCGGCCGATGCGCGGACTCAAACAGGGCCGTGCCAATGCCGGGCAGCTGCTGGCGGTCAAGGACGGCATCCAGCAGCTGCTAGAGCAGTTCGAGCTGACCGACGACGAACGCGCGGTGCTGGAGGGGGACCGTGACGCGCTGGCCGCGCTGGTCGAGCGCCTGGCCGACCCCCGACCCCGGCAGGGCCCACACCCAGGGAGCTGGGCACGGCCGACGCGTTCATCCCGCTGACGACCCTGTCCGACAGCCTGCGGCCCACCGACCACGGGACCAGCCATGACCCTCGGCATGACGTCACCGGCGTGCCTCGTTCAGGCACCCGACCAGGACCAGGCCGCCCACTCCACGCCCTCCAAGCTCCTGGCGTATTCCAGGCGTTCGGCGCCCTGCGCGGCGAGGAACACCTCGCGCACGGCACCAGAAGCAGGTTGAAGGCCTGGAACACAAAGCCCATGTACCTGGCCCGGTACGCGGTGCGCTGGTTGTCCCCGAGCCTGGCCAGGTTGGCACCCTCCACCAGAATCTCGCCGCCGTTGCGGTAGACCTTCCGAACCCCCCGGCCCGCACGATCTCCTCCATCGGCCCTCCACTCATCTCGGACCCCTCCGCTGGCGCCGGGGTCCCGACGCCCCAGAGACGACCCAGCTCGGCCATCAAGCACCGGCGCTGGGACAGCGAGCGCCTCCTGGTCCTGGCGGGCCGCCCCTTGGGCGCGCAGGAGCACAAGGTTGCCGGCCAGGCGGACCAGGCTCGAGGTGAAGGCCCGCCGCTCGAGGGGTGCGGGTTGTGGTCACCGCATGCCAGTCCCTGCTGCGTGGCTGGCAGCAGGATCGCCGGTGACCGTCCCCGGATCGTTACGGCGCCTGTTTACGAGCCTCAAGAGATCGGCGGCTCCTGCTGGCTTCGCGGCAAAGCCCAGCTCACGGCTGCGTGCAACACCCTGTTAACAGTGCTCTGTGGGGTCGAGGGACGGCCCGATGCGCAGGTCGGAGCGGAGAGTCGTCAGCCTCGCATGCGCCAGCGCCTGGTTGATGGTGGCACAGGCGAGGGCAACGGCAGCGTCGAGGGTCGTGCCCTCGGCGAACGGCGCTGCTGCATTCCAATACGCTCGTGCGAACGGGAAGGAGGAGCCGATGAGCGTCCGACGTCTGGAGCATATTCCGGGCTTCAACATCGATCGTGTCGCCGCGGCGGCCGGCGACGACCCCGAGGTGCTGCGTCTGGAGAACCTCGACACCGACATCCCACCGCCCGAAGCCGCGCTGCAGGCCACCCGGGCGGCGATCGGCGAGGACGACGCGAACAGCTGGCTGCCGTTCACCGGCCGCGACGACCTCAAAGACGTGGTGGCCGCGTACGTCGAGCGCCGCGGTGGCCCGCGCTACGACGGGCGCCGGGAGATCGTGATCACCAGCGGCGAGGGGGACGCGATGCTCGACGCGCTGTTCTGCCTGACCGACCCCGGGGACGAGGTCATCCTCACCGACCCGACCTACGCGGGCATGCTCAACCGGGTGCGGCTCGTCGGGGCAGAGCCGCGGCTGGTCCCACTGCACGTCGCCGATGGGGAGTGGCGACTCGATCTGGATGCGCTGCCGGCAGCGGTCACCGAGCGCACCCGCGTCGTTTTCTTGAACAACGCGTCGTTCCCGTCCGGCTGGGTGGCGACCGACCAGGAGTGGGAGGCGGTCGCCTCGATCTGCCACCAGCGGGACCTATGGCTGCTCTACTGGGCGGGGTACGAAGCCGTGCTGTTCGACGGCCGCCCGATCCGGCATCCCGCTGCGCTTGCCGGCATGCGCGATCGGACTGTCATCGTGGGCGCGCCGTCGTTCGAGCAGCGCATGATCGCCTGGCGCGTCGGCTGGGTCGTCGCGCCGGGCGAGCTCGCAAGCGACCTCTCGCGTGTCCAGATCTACAACGGGCTCGTGCCGAGCGGGTTCGCCCAGATCGGAACGAGCGTCGCGCTCGGCTTGCCCGACGACCACCTGCAGGCCGCCAACGCCGAGTATCAGCGGCGCCGCGACGAGACACTCCGCCAACTCGACGGCCTACCCGTGGTGCGACCAGCGGGCGCCTGGTCGCTGCTGCTGGACGTCGCCGCGCTCGGACTCGACGGTGTGAACGTCTCCGACCGCCTGCTCGAGCAGAAGGTTGCCGCCACCCCGATGCGTGGCTGGGGCGGCCAGATCGCGGATCGTCACGTCCGCTTCGTGTTCAGCAACGAGCCGGTTGGCAGGCTCGCGCTCCTCGGGGCGCGGGTGCACGCAGCTCTTGGGGCCGCCGGCAACGGAACCTGACCATGGCGTGGCAGGTGCCAACGTTCGCGGACGTGCTGGAGGCCTAGCTCCGAATACCTCAGCTGTATCGCCGGCCGTCCAGCTTGATCCAGCCGCCCTCGTGGGCGCCGGTGGCGTGATGGGTGTAATGGATGACCGGATGGCCGGGGTCGGGTTCGAACTGGCCGTGGACGATCACCATGGTGCCAACCACGACCGGCGCCCGGGGCGCCAAGGTGAGGTTGTGGTCCACCTCCACGATCTGTCCGGCGACTTGGAGGCGGAAGCGCTGGTGGCGGCCCTCGGGACCCTCGTCGTCGGGCAGCACCTGGACGACACGGCCTTGGACGGTGACCTCAGCGGGCCGGCCGGCGGCGACCGCAGCGACCAGGGCGTGGTTGTCGGGCTGTGGGTCGCCGCACCCGGCGAGCATCCATGCCAGCAACAGCAGGCCGAGCGCGGCGACGCGGCAGCCGGGTGGGGTCTGGACGCCACGATCGTGCGGCCGATAGGTGCCTACTGCGTTCACGCAGCTCACGGTACCCGATAGAGGAAATCACCGAGCCGGTCACTCGATGCACCCAGTCCACTCGTCCCGACCGCCGAGGCTCCACGCCCTCCCGCAGAATCGGCGCGACCGGTCCCACCATGACGCCAACGCCGGCTCCGACCCGCCGCCCCGTGCCCCCTGGTGCCTGCTGTTGCCGGTGCGTATGGGCTCGCCCGCACCGCTGCGATCAGTAGCAGGAGGCACTGGTGAGAGCGGATCCTCGGGGAGCGGTGGACGCCGGCCGCCACAGGGGTTGGGTCTGATCACGTGCTGGAGCTGCATCGCCGCTGTCAACTTCAGCTACGCCCTCAGCCGGCCGCGCGGGCGCCAGCGCCCGCATACCTCAGCTGGAAGGCAGGCTGCGCTGTGCGATCTGGAGGCTGTTGGGCTGGCCCGCTGCTGCGATGACTGGTTATCGGGCCACCGGTGATGCTGTCAGCGGAAGCCATGAGACTCGCCGACGGGCTCCTGATGGTGCTGTGTGACAGCGCTCGAGGAACCATGGGCGAGTCGATGCACGGGGCTCGAACAGGACTGCGGCGCCAGGATCATCGCCCCGTGCTCGCTCAACCAACCTCCACGGGTCCGGGAGCGACCATGATCCCAAGCCTTTCGGCTCGGGCAACCGTCAACGCCATACCAGGGTCCTCGCCAGGGGGGCGAAACCGGTTGAGCCGTTCCCGCGCGGCCTCGCGCACCGTCGCGGGGACCCGTCCACCTGATCGGCGGCGCGGAGCACGACGACCACGACGGCGGGTTCTCCACACAGGACCGGAAGGGCGGGCAGCGAGCTACTCCAACAGGGATGGTTGACCCGCCGCGATCCTGAGGCTTCGCCCGCGGTCGTCCACCGCCCAGATAGGCTTGTAGCGCTTGATCCACCATTTGATGTACGGGGCCTCGCCAGGAGCGCGGCCACCGCTCATCGGCTCAACGCGCGGCACGACCACACAGCCGATCGGATTTGCCCCGCGGAGCCCCATGCTGCCCAAGCACTCCGCAGCGTCGAGCACGAGGTCCTTGAGCAGTAGCGCCGCCGCCTGCGTCGCCTTGCCGTTGACGCCCGCGATCCAGATGAGCCGCTGGTAGGCGTTGAACGGGCTCCGCGACACCGACACAAAGCCCGCGTCCCGCCCGTCGCCGGTGTCGGCGCCTATCCGGAGCTCCTCTTCGCTCGAGGCGAGCACCAACTGCCGGAACATCCGCTCGCCGCTCTTGGTGAACCGCAGGTAGGAACAGCGCGATCACCCCATCGCCAGAGTGCAGCCACACCTTCCCCGCGTACGCCTTGGCCAGTTCGTCCACCGCCTGGTGGTAGGCGCCCACCGGGCCGGGCTCCTCGGGCGACCCGGGGCCTTCCTTCATCGACTCCTTGAGCAGCGACGACTTGTAGATGTCAACATCCAGGACGGCCACCTGTGACATCCAGCCTCCCATCCCGACGCCACCGCCCCGTTATCCACAAAAGTGCGCGATCTGGCGATTGTCAGAGTCTCAGAGGTTTGCGTCAAACAGTTCGCCGGCGCCGATCGAGTGGAGGCGCGGGCGCTGATGCGTTGGCACTGTTGCAGCCAGAACGCGTTGACGACGCTCATCGAAGTGGAGGCAACCTCCGGCCGGAGGGCACCAAGAAGGTCGTGAAACGCTCGATCGCGCCTTCGATCTCCCCTGTTTGAGCGGCTGAGTAGAGGCAGCCGGATGGTGTGATCGCTCAATGCAACAGCTTCAGCGCCCTGCCGGTTCTTCGAGCGGCGATCGGCGCGACCAAGGTCACACCTGCCGAGGTCACCACCGACAAGGCGCCGGTCTTTCCCGGGTGTGCTGGCGGCGCCACCCTGCTCTGGGAATCCGCATCCATGAAGTGACCTACGGGGATCGTCTCATCGGCGGCTCGGTGGCGGGACCAGTGGCTTGCGGGTCTCGGCTGAGCAGCTTGACCGCCAGAGCGGCCATCATGCCCAGTGGGACGGTCGCGATGACCCGCTGAATGACGCCTCCCCACTGCGCCATCGTGTCGGACCAGAACAGGCCGAGCAGCGTGGCCGAGCCGATCGTGGTGGCGACCGCGGGCGGCCGCAGGGCCTCCCACTCCGGATCGTCCCTGAAGCGCCGGGCCAGTAGGAGCGGCGCGACCAGCAGCGACGCATAGAGCACCCCGCTGGCCAGGTCGTGACCGTCGTTGTGCCACGACTGGCCGGTCACGCCGCCGGGAGGGTGCAGCAGCATCCGGTCGCGGCGCAGCAGGCCCGCGGCGACCGTGCCGATCCCTGCGGCGCGCATCAGCACCGGCCCTCGCCCGGCGCGGCCGCGGCCACCAAGGGCCTCTTCGAGCGCGGAGGCGAACGCGAAGGTGCAGGCGCCGAGGGTCAGGAAGCCGGCGATCATGATCTCCGGGTTGCGGGCGTCGGGCGCGGCCAGCCCACTCAGGTGCTCCTCCGCGACGGAGTAGCCAGCCTGGCGCAGGGTGCCCACCACCCAGGCTGCCGTGAAGGCCACTGGCCCGGCCAGACCGCACGCGGCCCGCAGCCGAAATCTCGCGCTCCCCATCTCGACCCGCGCCTCCTGCTCCTCTGGCTGGGACGGGCCGGCCGGCCCGTGCCGCTCGGCCTCCGCTTGGGAGGGTTCCATGACCAGCCTGCCCGAGCCAACCTTGACGTGAACTGTCAATTGAGGGTGTCCGTGATGCCTGGTGCACCCTGAGGTGAGGGACCTGGTGCTGTCCGCCGAGCACGCCGCAGTGGTCGCCGGCACCGCACAGGCCCGCCTGCATCCGGCCGGCTGACCATGCGAAGCATGGTTGGCGTGGAGCGCCGCGAGGATGGCGCCCAGGCACGGACGCAACGCGCGGTGATCGTTACAGCCCTCCCCAGAGGAGGATCACGAGGGGGACAGCATGGTCGAGCGCCCGCAGCAGCCGGCCAATGACGACAACGCCAAGGCCCAACAGCAGCATCGCCGCCTCGCCTGGAGGCTGGCAGGCTCCGGGCTGGTTGCCCTCTGGTCGGGCTGTGCAGCCACTGGGGCCAGCAGGGTGTTATCCAGCCCCGGGCTCGCCTCCGTGGCCAGGTATCGTTCCAGGTCGTCGAGCCAGATGACTGCGGGTGCCTGCTGCCATGGCGGCCACAGGTCGGCCGCAACGCCAGCGCGGCCCGGCTTCGCGGTACCACGAGCCGAAAGTCGGGAGCCGCCTGAGCGACGACCTCGAAGGCCGTGCGGGACTTGCCCGAGCGGCACTGGCCGCGCACGAGCACCAGCCGATGGGTCCGTAGCATGTGACCGAGCCTCGCGTCGGCGGGGCCGCGTCCGCGTTCGTGGTGGATGAAGACGGCGCCACGTGATCGCTGGAAGCTTATGCGGTGATCGCTGCGGGCACCTCCTTGCGGTCGGCCGGCGGGGTGGACCGGCACCGATTTGTGCGCGGCCGGCCAGGTCGGCATTGCGGACCCATCGTTGCCGGCGGCGGCGACGGTGAGTGTTTCCGGATGCCGCTGCGTCAGCGCCTCGATCGCCGCGTCGATAGCGACAGGCGCGATCATCTCGTCGGCCAGGCAGGCGAGGGACAGGTTGACCAGATCCGGCGCCTCGTCGGCCTCCGCGAGCCGGAACAGCGCGTCGGCGACCGAGAAGTCCGTGCCGATGCTGTCGCTGTCTAGCGCCTTGATGGCGGTCACCGCACAAAGGTGGCATACCGTGCGGTTGTATCGCATCGTAATCGGCCTGATCGCCGGGGTGGGACTGCTCGTCGTCGGCGCCCTGAACCTCTCCGACACCGCCGTCAAGTGCGGCTCCAAGGTCATGCAGCCCGGGACTGTCTGCGCCACCACCCGCAAGGGCACCACCACCGAACGCACCTATGACCAGCAGCGGTCCTATAACCGCCGGATCGGCGTGTTCTCGGCCGGAGGCGGGCTGGTCGTGACCGTGGTATGTGGGGCGGTGCTCGCGGGCACGGTCCGCAGACGGCGCGCCACCTCGCGGCCTGTGGCTAAGCCGTCCGGCCAGCGATAGCCCGGCGGCATGATCAGCGGGGGTGACAGATCGTCTTCAGACCGCCGTGGACGCCCAGCACCAGCCGGACCGCTCCAACCACGGCCACCACCACGCACCGCCAGGCCGCCCAGCCCACAGCGAGCATGAAGTGGGTCACGGCGACCGACCGAACGAGCCGGATCGCCGTCCCCAAGAGCTGGTCGAAGATGGCGCTGAACGACGCCGCCGACATCCAGTTCGGCAACAGCGCCCTGCGCCAGTACCTGATCGTGGTGACCGACGACAAGGCCCACCTGGCCATCACCCTCGGCCGCTTCGCCCGCGACGGCGTCGACACGCTCACCCGCGGCCTGCGCTCCAAGCAGATCTCGGCGCCACGACATCTGCGGGTTGGTGGCCGGCCAGCGCTGCAGTACGAGATCCATGGCGTTGTCGGTACCACCCGCATCGTCTACTGGCACACCAGCGTCGAAGGCATCAGCCACTACTATCAGGTGATCGCCTGGACGGGCGCTTCACATGCCGCCGAAGATGGCCCGATTCTTCGCAGCGTCGTCACGACGTTGCGCGAGATCGCGGGGTGAGCAACGCAGCGCCCAGCGGAACTGCAGGTCAGAGCGGATGGGATGGGACCAGTCCACCCGCTTTGGACGAGTCTGGGCGCGGGCATCGCTCTTCAAAACCGTTGAGGCGGGCGTTCCCCGCCTGGCGGGTTCGATTCCCGTCCGCCTCCGCTACCAGCGACGATGCGTGTCCGGCAGCTCATTTCGGCACCGCGCGAGCCCCAAGACCGTGATGGCGAAGTCGACAACCTCGAGGGCTGGCTGGTGGATCGCGGTGCAGAACCGTTCGCGGTGGAAGCTGGACATCATCAGCGAGGTGTTCCTGGCGGACGGACCGGGGGCGGTGTGCACCGCGTGCGCGCAGTGCGGGACGCCCGCTCGCATCACCGCGAGCGGGCGTCCCGACCGCCCAACGACCTGCTCTGCTGCTGCCAGCCGGCGGCGCGGCGCCGTTGCCGTAGCTGCCGGGTGTGACGATTGCCGCGGTTGCGTCAGCCGGCGTCGCCGACTGCCACGTGGTTCTGGCGGTTGCGGCACTGCGCGCCGGTCACGACCCCGCCGCCGCCCACGGGGTTGCCGCAGGTGTTCGTCGGAGTGTTGGTGTCGGTGTTGCCTTGCAGCGTCTCGGTGTCCAGACCCGAGCCGTCGCCGACCACGACGCTGGGGCCGTCGCTGCCGTCAGCGTCGACGCTGCCAGCGCTCACGCTGTTCTGCTCGTTGTCGCACTGCGCGGCCGCCGCGATGCCCATCGCATCGTTGATGGGGTTGCCGCAGTCGTTCACCGGCGCGTTGGTGCTGGTGTTGCCGGTGCCGTCGATGGTCCTGATGCCGGAGGCGTTGCCGATCACGACGCTGGGGTCGTCACTGTGCCTGTCGCCGCTGTACCCGGAGCGCGCGTCCTTCGACACGAGGACCTTCTGGGCGGTCGCCTCGTGCTTGGGGCTGGCGTTCGAGCTCCCCATCTGCGGGGTGGCGACGTGCTCGGGAACCGCGGCAGCCTGCTGCTGCCCGTTGCCGACCAGCGGCAGGCTGTTCACCAGCGGGAGGTCGGCTGCGTTGGCGGCAACGCTGCCGGCCACCAGCAGAGCACCGATGATCGCGCCCATGCCAGCGGCGCGCTTGGTCCAGATCTTCACGCTGTAGGTTCTCCTTGACACTCGGAGTGGCTCGCGGCTGGGTACTGGATCGTTCTTCCTTCGCTACTAGGGGCGCTTGGTCGGTTCGATCGGTACGGGTTGTTCGGGAACTTCTTGAAGTCGGCGCGAGGCCCCCCCGCCAGCCGCTGTGGGTGGGCGTCCAGTTGGGCTGCTGGTAAGCGTCGGCGTCGGAGACGCCGGCAAGGGCGCTCATGAAACCAGGGTCCGCGCCAGTCCGAAGTCGCCCGGACGCACCGGTTCTGGATGCTCGTCTGGAAATTCCGGTGGGCCATCAACGGGGAGCCGAGACCGCTGCCAATCATCAAGCTTCAGTAACGCCCGCTGCGCTCGCGGCGCTGTAGGAAAGGTGGCCAAGGACATCGACGTGTCGATCTTCACAGCCACCGCGTGGCCCTGGCTGAGCCACCCTCCACGCGCGATGTCTCCGACACAGTCCGGAGGCTCTCCCCCGGGAATGCGGACAGCAATGTCGAGAGAAAGGGAGGGATCCGCCCGTGGCCGCACGCACCGTTGAGGTGGACCTGCCGGCCCAGACGACGCTCGATCAGGCCATCGTGGCGCTGCTCCAACTCCGGCGCGGAGAGGTGCCCGGCGATGCGACCCTCGACCAGGCTGCCGCGCTGAGGTTCGACTACCTTGGCTCCGAGGAGGCGACGCCTGAGGTCCCACCCGAGGACCTCACACCCGAGGAGTAGGCGCCTGCCCAGCCCAGGCCTCTTCGACTCCCTTGAGTCGACTGAACAGCGTTAACCTGACCGGCGTTCTAGCAGTAGGGCAAGCACTGAGGTAGCATTCCGCCGTTCGTCTGTCTCAAGGAGTTCAAGGACTTCGAGAGGAGAGGGTGGCCAATGCGGGCTCTCCTGGTCCCTGGCGGTTCCGCGGAGATGGACTCTTGCCTGCCCAGATCGCTCCTCGCGCGACTGCACGCCGTGTCAGGGAGCAGCGAGCCGCACGAGGTCGGCACGCCAGCGGCTTGAGGTCTCGTCCATGCGTCATCCGGGACTCGAGGCAGGCCACGCCCTTCGCATCGCGAGCGCTCTGGCAGAGCGACTCGACCGTGACGGCTGGCACGGCGCCGATCCCTACGACGGGCTTGCCTCGCCGTTCGCTCGCTGGATCCCTCAGGCGAGGCCACGACTCCACCAAGCGTTCCTCCAGTGCGTCCGCCGAAGCCCGATCAATCTCCGGCCGATCCTGCGCATCGACCATCGCCGGATGGCGGCGGCCACCGGCCTGGCCTCCACCGCCAGCGCACGTTTGGCGTCCGATCCGCACTGGCGGGCGCGCCGCGACCGGCTCGCGCGGATGACCATCGAGAGCCAGATGCGCGACGGCCGCTACCGAGGATTGTGGGGGTACGAGTTCGACGTGCAGACGCGCTGGGGCTCGTATGGCGCCGCAGACCCGAACATCGTCGCGACCTCGTTCGCGGCGCACGGCTGCCTCGACGCGAGGGCACTTGACGAGGATCGGACGACCTGGCTTGCACGCGGCTTGTTGCGCAATCTCTGGCGCAATGCGTACTTCGCGTACAGTCCCGGCTCGGCGGTCCTGATTCACAACGCCAACCTTCTTGGGGCGGCGCTGGCGGCACGTCTGGCGGCGTCGCCGGCGCTGGACCGCGGGCTCGGCGACGATCTTCGCGGCGCGGTGGATGCCGCGGTGGCAACGGCGCTGCGGTGGCAGCGCGAGGACGGTTCATGGCCGTACGGCGAGGGGCGAGCCCTCGGGTGGGTGGACGGCTACCACACCGCCTACATCCTGCTCAGCTTGGATGCGGTCTGCTCCCTGGGCGTGGTCGACGACTCGGCGCGACGCGCGTTGGACAGGGGTGCGAGGTTCTACTTCGAGCGGATGTTCGATGGTTCGAGGCCTCGCCACTACGCCGGCCGCCGCGTCGTGCCGAGCGATTGCAACAATGTCGCAACCGGTCTGCGTGCCGCGGTCTGGGGGGCCGGGAAAGGCTACGTTCCGCCCACGTTTCCAGCGCAGGTCTTCACGTTCCTGATAGCGCGATTCTGGGATCGGCGGCAGTACTTCAGGGCGAGTGGAAGCCGCCTGCGGCCGGCCGCTCGGCTGAATTATCCACGCTGGGCGGCGGCTCCCGCGCTCGACGCACTGACGGCGCTGGCGGCCCATGAGCAGAATCCCGGTGGCGCGAGAGCGGCGGTGGTCCGGTGAGGGTCGTGGTGGTCGCTGGCGCGCGCCCGAACTTCGTCAAGGTCGCTCCGATCCTGCGGTCGATGCGGTCGACTGTGGATGCTCGTCTGGTCCACACGGGACAGCACTACGACGGGACGATGTCCGGAACCTTCTTCGACGAGCTGGACATTCCCGAACCTGATGTGAATCTCGGCGTCGGCTCCGGAAGCCACGCCGAGCAGATCGCCCGGGTGATGCTGGCGTTCGAGCCATGGCTGCGCGCCGACCCCTGCGACGCCGTGATCGTGGTGGGCGATGTGAACTCGACCCTGGCATGCGCGCTGGTGGCGGCCAAGCTGGCGATCCCGGTTGCGCATGTGGAGGCGGGACTGCGGTCCTTTGACCGTTCGATGCCGGAGGAGGCCAATCGGGTGTTGACCGACGGCCTGTCCAACTGGCTCCTGACGCCGTCCAAGGATGCCGACGACAACCTGATGCGCGAGGGCATCGATCCGGGACGGATCTTCCGGGTCGGCAACGTGATGGTGGATACGCTGCTCGAGAATCTGGACCGGGCCCTGGAGAGCGACGTGCTGGATCGGCTCGGGGTTCGCGGCGACTACGGCCTGGTTACCCTGCACCGTCCCGCGATGGTCGACGACCCCGAGCGGTTCGGTGCCGTTCTGGAGGCGCTGAGCCGCATCGGCCGCCGCCTTCCGCTCCTGTTCGCGGCGCACCCGCGTACCCGGGCCTCGATCGCGGGGATGCTCGGATGGTCCGACAGCGGCATTCGTCTCATCGAGCCGCAGGGCTATCTCGATTTCTTGAAGCTGCAGGTCAGCGCGCGACTGGTGCTCACGGACTCCGGCGGCGTCCAGGAAGAGACCACCGTGCTGGGAGTGCCATGCATGACGCTACGGGAGAACACCGAACGTCCGGTCACCGTGACCGAGGGCAGCAACCGCCTGGTCGGGCTGGACCCGGACCGGATCCTGCGCTGCGCGGAGCAGATCCTGCGCGCTCGGCAGCCATCGCGGCGTCCGGCGCTGTGGGACGGCCATACGGCGGAGCGAATCGTCAAGGTCCTCACGACCGGGAGCCCGCCAGAGATCACCCGGCCTCCGGCGATCCGAGCGCTTTCGCCCTCAGGGGAACCATGACCAGCCGGCGAGTCGGAATCCTGGGGTTGGGCTACGTCGGCCTTCCGCTCGCGTTGGCGGCGGCGGAATCGGGCCACCGTGTCGTCGGCTATGACGTCGACGAACAGCACGTCCGGCGTCTCACCACCGGGCGGAGCCCGGTCGAGGACGTGAGCGACTCCCAGCTCGAGAAGGGACTCGGCTCTGGGGACCTGCAGCTCACGGCCGATCCGGAGGTACTCGGCGGTTGCGACAGCTACATCATCTGCGTCCCGACCCCGCTGGTCGACAGAGCGCCCGACCTGTCGATGGTGATCTCGGCGGTGGACGTGGTAGCCGCGAACCTTGCGGTCGGGGATCTGGTGGTTCTGGAGTCGACGACCTACCCCGGCACCACCGAGGAGGTGATCGCCCCGAGGATCGCCGCGGCGACTGGCCTGCGGGCGGGCGCGGAATACCACCTTGCCTTCTCGCCCGAGCGCATCGATCCGGGTAACCGGAGCTATGGGATCGGCAACACCCCCAAGATCGTGGGCGGAGTGGGACCGGCGGCGACGCGAGCCGCCCAGGATCTGTACCGATCGTTCGTCGACGAGGTGCACGTGGTCTCCAGTCCACGGGAAGCGGAGATGGCCAAGCTCCTGGAGAACACCTTCCGCCACGTGAATATCGCCTTGGTCAATGAGATGGCGGTGTTCTGCCAGGAGCTTGGGGTGAATCTGTGGGAGGTGATCGACGCCGCGGCGACCAAGCCGTTTGGGTTCATGCCCTTCAGGCCCGGGCCGGGGGTCGGCGGGCACTGCATCCCGATCGATCCCTCCTACCTGTCGTGGCACGTACGCCGGCTCGGCTATTCATTCCGGTTCGTCGAGCTCGCCTGCGAGATCAACGACCGCATGCCCGATTACATCGCGTTTCGCGCGGCCGAGCTCCTCAACCGGGAACGCAAGGCGATCAACGGCTCCCGCATCCTGATCCTGGGAGTCGCCTACAAGCGGGACGTCAGCGATACACGAGAGTCACCGGCTGGCGGGTTGGCGCGCCGTCTGGCCTCTCGCGGCGGGACCGTCGTCTGGCACGACCCGCTGGTCGACCGCTTCCAGCTCGACTCGGTGCCATTTCGGCGGATCGAGGACCTGTCCGAACGGCTCCTCCAGAGGATCGATCTGGTCATTATTCACACCGACCATTCGGCGTACGACTGGGCATGGATCGTCGAGAATTCGCCGTTGGTGCTCGACACGCGCAACGCCACGAAGGGCCTGGCGGATCCACGCGTCGAGCGTCTTTGACCACCCGGGCCGATGGACGGGTGCCCAGCACCGGCCGAAGGAGGCTCCCTCTCCAGATGGACGATCAGCGGCAGCAGACGTCCCTGACCGACAAGCGCGTCGAGCTGTTCGGCATTCCGGTCGATGCGCTGACGCTCGACCAGACCATCGACCGGATCCGTGGTTGGGTGGAGGCTGGTGGCGTCCACCAGCACGTCGCGGTCAACGCGGCCAAGATCGTCGCGCTGTCCGACAGTCGTGCCTTGGCCGGCGTGGTGCGCAACTGCCATATGGTGAGCCCGGACGGCGTGCCGGTCGTCTGGGCGAGCCGCTTGCTTGGCCGCCCGCTCCCGGGGCGGGTGAACGGCACCGATCTCATGGAGCGTCTGGTCGAGGTCGCCGCCGAGACCGGTCGGAAGGTCTTCTTCCTCGGGGCGCGCCCGGAGATCGTGCAGCAGGTCGTGGCGGTCTTTCGGTCGCGTCACCCTTCGCTGGAGGTGGCCGGGTACCGCGACGGGTACTGGTCGGATGACGAGGAGCTCATCCGAGAGATCCGCGACGCCCGGCCCGACTATCTGTTCGTGGGCATACCCAGCCCCAGGAAGGAGCTCTGGGTCGCCGCGCACCGCGAGGAGCTCGGCGTGCCGTTCGTGATGGGCGTCGGAGGGTCCTTCGACGTCGTGGCAGGGCGCTTTCGGCGAGCCCCCGGCTGGGTCTGCTCCCATGGGCTCGAGTGGCTGTGGCGGCTGTGCCAGGAGCCTCGCAGGCTCTGGAAGCGGTACCTGATCGGCAACACCAGGTTCCTCACGCTGCTCGCCCGCGAGCTGGCACGTAGCCGGCGCGACAGCGGCCGGTAGACGGCGATGTGTGGCCTGGTCGCCACCTTTGGGCCCGTGCCGGCTGAACTGGCCGACGTGGAGCTTGCCTGCCGAGCCATCGCCCACCGCGGTCCGGACGGTCAGGGCATCTGGACGGGAAGGGCCGGACGCCTCGCGGCGGACCTGGGGCACCGACGCCTGGCGATCCTCGACCCTTCCCCGGCGGGGGCACAGCCCATGACCATCGATGGCGACTCTCTGGCAGTGTCCTATAACGGCGAGCTGTACAACTATCCACAGTTGCGCACCCAGCTCCAGAGCAGGGGCCACCGATTCCGCAGCCGCTGCGACACCGAGGCGCTCCTGCACGGGTACCGGGAGTGGGGCCTCCAGCTCGCCACCCACCTCGAGGGCATGTTCGCCTTCGTCCTGGTCGACCAGCGAACTGGGACCGTCCTTGCCGCGCGGGACCGCCTCGGCGTGAAGCCGCTGTACTGGTCACGCACGTCCAAGCGGATCTCGTTCGCCTCCGAGCCCAAGGCCCTGTTCTTCCTCGACCGCGACCTGCCGGTCGCCGCCGATCCCCTCGCCATTGCCGCGATCCTTACCCTCCTGTGGGTGCCGCACCCGCGCAGCAGCTTCCTCGGGGTCGAAAAGGTCGCGCCGGGTCATCAGGTCGTGCTCCAGGACGGCCAGGTGCGGGTCGAACGCTACTGGGACCTGGTGGAGGCATGGTCGCAGCAGCGGGCGGCCGGCCCGCCGGCCACGCCCGCCACGCTGGCGACCGCCCTCGGCGAGGCCGTGGACGGGCAACTCCTGGCCGACGTGCCGGTCGGCGTCCTGCTCTCCGGTGGCCTGGACTCCTGCTTGGTGCTGGAGCTCATGTCCAGGGCCACCCGCCAGCCAACCATCCCGACCATCGCGGTGGGCTATGAACCCGATGCCCAGGAGTTCGAGTTCCTCCCCGACGACGCGGCCTGGGCTCGGGACTTCGCCAGCCGAGTCTCCCCCGCCGATCACGCTGAGCTGCTCCTGGCCGGTGAGCACTGGAAGGACGCGGCCGACCTGATCTGGCACCTGGACGATCTCGTCGCCGACCCGGCGGCGCTGTCCATGCGGCTGATGGCCGAGGCCGCGAGGCCAAAGGCGAAGGTGCTGCTGTCCGGTGTCGGCGCGGAGGAGCTGCTGGCAGGCTACCCGCGCTACCTGGCCCTGGGCTCCATCGGTCGGCTCCAGGCGGCGCCGCGGGGGGTCAGGCGGATGCTCGCCGTTGCGATGCGAGCGCTGCCGGCGTCCAGGCCAGGGCCGCTGCTGTCGGTAAGGCGGAACGCGGGCAAGTATGCCGAGGTCCTCGCCCAGCCTCCGGGCTGGTTCCGTTTCTTCAGCTACCACGACGAGCGGCGGCTCGCGCGGCTGGTCGGAAACGCTGGCCTTGCCGCGGAGCTGTTCGGCTGGATGTGGGCGCGGGAGGAGCGCGTTGCTGGGCTGCCCCCGCGCGAGCGCGCCACGCTGACCGATCTGTGCGACTTCCTGCCGAACTTGAACCTGTCCTACGTCGACAAGGCATCGATGGCCGAGGGTGTCGAGGTGCGCGTCCCGCTGCTCGACGAGCGCATGGTGGCGGCGGCCGCACGCCTGCCCGATCCGCTGTTCGTGGCCAGGGGGGTCACCAAGCGAGGCCTCAAGCTGGCGGCCGAGCCGTACCTGCCCAGCGAGTTCATCTACCGGAAGAAGGCGGGCCTGGGTGGCCCTGTCCGCCTCTGGGTGGCGGCCAGCATGGGCGACGCGCTCGACGCCCGTGTCGAGGATCTGGCCGGACGGGGCTGGGTGGAAGGCTCGGCGGCGCGAGCCCTGGTGGCGGAGCACCGCCAAGGCCGGGCGGACCGCGCCCTTGCCTGCTGGGCGATGTTCAGCCTGTCGCTGTGGGCTGAGCGCTTCCTCGACGTGCCAAGGGACCGCTGGCTCGGATGAGCACGCCGGACGACATCACGCACGGCCCGTGCGACCTTCGACCTCCTCGGATTGCCAGGGGTGGTGCTGGCGGCGGACGCCACCGCCGTCCCGGTCCGCGCGGCTGGTGCGGATGCTGACCGGCACTACCTGACCGACCGCCGCTCTTTCTCGCCAACAACACCGACGGTCCGGGCAACCCGCTCTCGAAAATCTTCAGCGCCCCCGAGGCCCGGCGGCAGTTCGCCGGGCTTCCGGCAGGTCGAGATCGAGGTCCGTCACCTGAACCTGCGGACCATGCCCCCCTGGACCGGTGGTTGGGCGAGCGGCTCGAGCAACGCCTGGCGCGGCGGTGGGGCTGGCATTCGTACGTGCTGGCGACACGCTGACCGACGCCGGCTCCCCCGCTAGTGCGCTGACCACATACGTTCACCGGTTCGGGACACGCTGTGGGTTTTTGGATGTGTGGGTCTACTGTCGATATCGACCTGATCGTTATCGGCAGTAGGAGGATGATGGCAGAACCGGTGAGGGCGCGGCGGCTGACCGATGAGGAGGGACAGACCCTGCAGCGGATCGTGCGGCGGGGCAAGCACGATTCGATCAGGGTGCGGCGTGCGTTGATCATCATGGCGTCAGCCAGCGGCACGACGGTGCCGGCGATCGCCCAGCTGGTCAAGGCGCACCAGGACACGGTCCGGGACGTCATCCATGCCTTCAACCAGCTGGGGCTGAACGCGCTGGACCCTCGGTGGGCGGGTGGCCGTCCCCGCCGGATCAGCCCTGACGACGAGGCGTTCATCGTCGCGGCGGCCACGACGCGTCCGGAGCGGCTGGGCCGTCCGTTTACCCACTGGAGCACCCGCAAGCTCGCCGACTACCTGGCCGGCAACCCGGTCCGAGTGGTGCATGTCGGGCGGGAGCGACTCCGGCAGATCCTGCGCCACCACAAGCTCTCGTTCCAGCGGACCCGCACGTGGAAGGAGTCCACCGACCCGCTGCGGGAGGCCAAGCTGGACCGCATCGAGGCGGTGACCAGCACCGATCCGGATCGTTGCTTCGCCTTCGACCAGTTCGGGCCATTGTCTGTCCGGCCCTGCCACGGCAGCTCCTGGGCCAAGCACAAGCACCCCGACCGGCTGCCGGCCACCTATCGGCGCACCCATGGCATCCGCTACTTCCACGGCTGCTACGCCCTGGGCGACGACCAACTGTGGGGCGTGACCCGCCGCCGTAAAGGCGCCGACCACACCTTGTCGGCGCTCAAGTCGATCCGGGCAGCCCGCCCCGACGGCGAGCAGCTCTATGTGATCTTGGACAACCTGTCGGCCAACAAGACCCTGGCCATCCGCCGCTGGGCGGCGGGCAACAAGGTGGAGCTGTGCCTCACCCCGACCAGCGCCTCCTGGGCCAATCCGATCGAGGCGCAGTTCGGCCCGCTCCGCAGCTTCGTGCTGGGCTCATCCAACCACCCCAACCACCCCGTGCTGGCCCGCAAGCTGCAGGACTACCTGCGCTGGCGCAACGCCAACGCCCGCCACCCCGACGTGCTGGCCGCCCAGCGCCGCGAGCGCGCCCGCGTCCGCAGCGAACGCCAGCGGCGGTGGGGCCGCCCCGCACGACAAGCCGACCGTTGGGCTACGTGGTCCTCCAGCACGCCGTCCGCCTCGATCGCCCTGTCAAGGCGTATGACTGACGTTCCGCACTTCTGGTGTGCAATATGCGCCCCACTCTTGGGGTTCCTCAGTTGGTGTACGCGGTGGCTGGTACGCCGAGGAGGTCGAGCACCTGCTGTTGTAGGGGTGTGAGCTGGGGTTCGAAGGTTTGGACGAGCTGGCCGTGGTGGCGTAGTTCGTGGCGGGTGATGTCGGCGAAGATGTTCAGGATGCGTTCGGCGGAGGGTGCGGTGCAGGCGCGTAGTTCGGGGTAGAGCGGGATGTGGCGGGTGTTCGCGTCGCGCATGGCGGTGCGGGTCTCGCGTTCGATGAGTGCGCCGAGGAGCAGGGCGAGGAACTGGCAGCAGAAGATCGCTTCGATGCGGGCTGGGTTGTGCAGCCAGAGCGGGTCGGCGTCCTGGACGGATTTGAGGAGGTGGTGGCGGCGTTCGAGGTTGGGCTGGTAGCGGTAGGCGGCCAGTACCGCGGCGTCGGGCAAGGCTGTGTCGTTGGATACCAGCGGGAAGCAGCCGTCGGTGACGGCGTCGTAGGCGAGCACGTCTGGGCGGGTGTCCCAGCTGGTCGTGAATCTGGTTTTGGTGTGTTTGCGGTAGCGGGTGTTGGTGCCGGGCCGCCCGCGGCGTTCCTGGCGGAAGGTCTCCTCGACGGTTTCGCCGACGGTGACGGCGAGCCAGCGGCCGGCGCCTGTCTCAGCCAGCGCGGCGGCGGCCTCGTGTTCGACGGCGAGACGGGTCTTGAGCCGGCATTTGGGCCCGGCGAGCCGGGCACCCAGGGCGTCGATGGCTGCCGCGCCGGCCTCGATACGTTGTTGGCGGGCGGCGGCGTCGCGGGCTGCTTTGGCGGTGGAGTGCACCCAGATGACCCGGTAGCCCTCGGCCGAAGGCAGCGGGGCGGGGAAGGTTGACCACACGTGGTCGGGTTCGCCGGTCCGAGCGCCGGGTTTGCGGGCCGCTTCGGTCCACTGTGGCTGGTTGGTCTGCGCCCAGTCGCGGAACCACTTGTCCTCCGACCGGGTGCGGGGCAGGACGGTGACGAACCGGCCGCCGTGGCCGTTGATGTGGCCCATCGCCGTGGTAGAGGCCAGTTTCGAGTCGGCGACGTAGAGGAAGTCGACCCGGCCCAGCGGGGCGACCAGCTGGTTCCAGGTCGGCACGTGGGTTGGGTCGTCGGAGGTGTTGCCGTCGGCGAGCCGGTAGGCCACCGGCACCGCCCCGTCGGCGGACACGGTCAGGATCCACACCAGCTGTTTGAGGTCGGGGCGGTGGTCCTTGGAATGGCCGAACGTGACCGCCGGGGTGGGTTTGCCGCCGCGCGGTGTCCCGATGGCGGCGCGGTAGGCCCCGTGCACGCTGACCGAGGTGGAGTCGTTGTGCAGCTCCGAGGTGTCAATGTCGAACTCGGCGACGACACCGACGATCAGCTCGGTGAGCAGGCTGGCCCGGTCGGCGTCAAACAGCCGCTCCAACGCCCGCCCGGCCCGGTCGTCGTTGAGCCAGGCGGCGTCACCGTCGGCCAGGCCGAGCAGTCCCGGCGCGAACGGCGCCGCCCACTCGCCCAGCCCGTACAGCGGCGCCCGACCGATGAGCAGGTTGACCACCACCAACCTGATCGCGGTGGCCGGGTGAAGCCGGAACCGCCGGTCCGGCGCCGGTAGCCAGCGCTCCAGTAGATCCGCCAGGCCCACCCGGTCGAGGAAGTGGTTGACCAGCGGCAGCGCCCCCAATCGTTGGCTGACCAACTCGAACGGGCCGGTGTTCGGCGTGTCCATCGCCACCTCCTTGACGCAACCTTCGGTGCCAGACAGTATCAGTACTGTCTGGTAGAGGTGGCGTGCGACACGCTGAGGGAGGAACACGTGGCTGACGCTGAACTCGCCCGACTGCAACGCCGCTACCGCACCCTGACCGACCAGGTGCGCGGCCTAGGCTTCATCGCCACCGGCAGCGTGATCGAGCGTTACACCGTTTGCGCCGCCGCCGGCTGCCACTGCCACGCTGATCCGCCGACCCGGCACGGCCCGTACTTCCAGTACACCCGCAAGGTCGCCGGCAAGACCGTCACCGCCCGGCTCACCGCAGAGCAGGCCGAGCGTTACCGCGAGCAGATCGCCAACCGGCGCCGCCTCGACGAGCTCATCGCCGCCATGGACGAGATCTCCACCCAGGCACGAGAGCTACTCCTCGCCCAACTCCAGCCCGCCAAACACAAGCGCGCCTCCCGAAACTGACCACGCCCCCGTGGGGGGCGATATTGACCCCGAGAAGTGCGGAACGTCAGTCCCGGCTGGCCAGGTAGATGGCAAACCCCCACAGGCTCGCCGAGCCCGCATACCGCAGCCGGTACAGCGGCAGCACCTCGCCGCTTGCTAGCTCGCCGTCGATGTAGGCGAACCGGCCGCGGAAGCGCACGTGGACATCGGCCAGCGCCGGCCAGCGCTGGCGCGCTCGGGCGAGCAGGCGCTGGTACAGCGAGGTCTTGGTCGACTCGGGGATCGTCCTGGTCGCCATGCGTGGCAGTGTGCCCGACAGGATCGGGTAGCGTCACGCCGGCCGGCCACCAGGCCGGCGTGCACGCCGAACAAGGGAGCAGGATGGCACGAGGCGGTCGTGGCGACTGCCAAGGCGGTCGCCCGCGAGCTGCCCGCTACCCGGGGCGTGCCCGTGAGCCGTTGGAGCCTGGCCGAGCTGCGCGATGAGCTGGTCGCCTGCGGCGTGGTGACCCAGATCTCGACCATGACGCTGTGGCGCTGGCTGGCCGAGGACCCCATCAAGCCCTGGCAGCATCGCTCGTGGATCTTCCCGCGCGACCCCGCCTTTGCCGCCAAGGCCGGGGTGGTGCTCGACTTGTATCAGCGCCGCTTCGACGGGCGGTCCTGACCCCCAACGACTTCGGCGACCTTGGCGAGGTCGAGCGGCGGCTGCTGGGCTTCCAGCGCCGCTACGAGCAGACCGCGATCCCGTTCGACTGGCTTCACCAAGGCTGATCTGGATGCTTGCTCCGGCGGCTCGACGAAAAGGAGCAGCCTCCCACGGCCGCGTAACCACCAGCCGCGACCTCCACGATGGCCTCGCGATGGGCGTTAGGCGGCAGCGCTGGGCTGGCGCCGCAGCCGCACGCCAAGGTAGATGACGGTCGCGAGAGGGGCCAGGAGCAGCAGCACCAACGCCACCGGGCCGAGCACTTCCAGCCATCCGGGCGGGCTGCCGGTGCAGACCGGCGTTTGGGTGGCCCCGGAGGCCGGCACCGGAGCGGTAACGCAGGTCTCGGTGGTGGGGGCAAACAGCCCGAGGGCCAGGGGCAGGGCCAAGCCGCCCGGCACCACGAGGGTGCCGAGCAGCTTGTCGCGCACCGACCAGCGCTGCGAGGTCCACAGCAGCGCCAGGCCGACAAACCAGCCGAGCACGGGAATGATGATCCCGCCGATGGGCAGCAGGACCAGCGCGGCGACCTCCAGCCAGCCCGGGCGCGCCCGCGGTGGCTCGACCGGCTCGTCGGAACCGTGGCCAGCCTCGGCGGCGATGGCTGCCGGGTCGCCGAGGCGATCCAGCAGCATGCGGATCTCCGCCTCGCTGGCCTGGGCGCCCAGCTCGGCGCGGGCGGTGGCGATGTGCTCGCTGACCTGCTCCAGCAGCTCATCCCGCCGCGCCGCGGGCAGGTCGCGCAGGGCGGCCTGCAGTCGCGCCAGGTAGCGTGCGACAAGCTGGTCAGCGGCGGTGGCGTTCATGGTGGTGTCCTCCTGCGTCGAGGAAGTGGTCGACGGCGTCGCGGAAGCGGGCCCATTCGGTGGCGAAGGCGTCCAGGGCCTGCTGGCCGGTGGGGGTCAGGTGGTAGTAGCGGCGTGGTGGGCCGCTGGGGGATTCGCGCCAGGTGGTCGCTACCAGCCCGTCGCGGCGCAGGCGGCCGAGCAGCGGGTAGACGGTGCCTTCGCTGGTCATCATCCCGTCGACGTGGCTGAGCTGGCGGACCAGGTCGAGGCCGTAGCGTTCGCCGCTGTGGAGCAGGGCCAGCACGCAGTACTCGAGGGTTCCTCGTCGGAGCTGGGCGAGGAGGGCGGTGCGCGGGGCTTCTATCATGCGGTACATAGTACCAGGCGCAGCATAACTCTAGCCGCGCGGGCAAGGGTGGCTGCTGGGACTACGGGTCGGTGGCTGCCTGCCCGCCCAACGCGGTGGTCACCAGGCACACGCGTGGACGAGCCGCCCTTCTCCATAACGGTAGTTTGTTGAAGTAGGGGTAGACTTTCGCCTGCCTATGGTCCTGCCCGCCGCCAGGAGCTGACCTGCCATGACCACCCGCCGCCCGTGCCCGCCCGCACCCGGCCCGCTGGAGGGCTACGCCCAGCGGTTCGACCCGCTGCTGTCCAGCCTGGCGCAGCGCCGCGGCCTGCGTGACTACCTGCAAGGCCTGCTGCTGCCAGGCGGCCGCAACAAGACCCTGACCGCCCTGGCCGACGCCGAGCCGATCGTCGGTGCCCAGCACCGCCAGGTGCAGCGGCTGCAATGGTTCCTGTCGGAATCGACCTGGGACCACGAGGCGGTCAACCAGCAGCGGATCGGGCTGCTCCAGGCCGACCCGGCCACCGCGCCGCATGCGCGGGGGGTGCTGGTGATCGACGACACCGGCGACCGCAAGGACGGCCACCACACCGACCATGTGGCCCGCCAGTAGCTTGGCTCGGTCGGCAAGACCGACAACGGCATCGTCTGTGTCACCAGCCTGTGGGCCGATCCGCGCTGCTACTGGCCGCTGCACCTGGTGCCCTACACGCCGGCGTCCAGGCTTGCCAAGGGCAAGCGCGACCCGGGGTTTGGGACCAAGCCGCAGCTGGCCGCCGCGCTGGTCGCGGCGGCCCGGAAGGCCGGCATTCCGTTCCGGGCGGTGGTGGCCGACTGCTTGGACGGCGACCACCCCGGGTTTGTCGAGGCGCTGGGTGCCGCGAAGGTGGCGTTCGTGCTGGCGCTCAAGCCCCGCAAGGGCACCTGGGCGCCGGCCGATCAGGCGCACACCCCGGTGGAGGCGGCCCGCGAGCTCGACTGGGGTGGCCCTGGCCGGCCCGGCCAGTGGCGGCGGGTCACCCGCCGCTTCCGCGATGGGCACACCCAGACCTGGTGGGCCGCTGACGCCCGCCTTGGCGGCTGGGGGCCGGAGGGGCCCCACCGGCTGGTGGTGGCCACCACCGACCCAGCCAGGCTGCCGAAGCTTTCCACCTGGTACCTGCTGTGCAACCTTCATCGCCCCGGCGGCCGCCGCACCCAGCAGGCCCAGCTCGCCGAGATCGTCGGCGCCTATGGGCTGCGCAACTGGGTCGAGCAGGGCTACAAGCAGGTCAAGGACGAGCTCGGCTGGGCCGACTTCCAGGTCCGAGGTGACCGGGCGATCCGGCGGCACTGGACGCTGGTGTGCTGCGCGTTCTCCTTCTGCTGGCACGCCGGCCAGGCGCAGGCGGCGTCAGCCGCCGGGCCCGCGCCGCCGGCTGCCACGGCAGCGGTGCCGTCCTCGCCGGCCGCCGGCCCCGCGGCCGCGCGGGGGGCCCAGCAACGTCTCGATCCGGACCGTCTCCCCAGCGGCAGCGGGCGTGACGGTGTCGTGGCCGCAGGCGCTGCGTCGGGTACGCGCCTGGCTGGCCCCGTGGGTGTGGCTTGGGCGCTGCTGGCGCGGATGGTCGGCCAGCCCGCCGCCCCCGCCGTTACAGCAGGCGCTTGAGTGGGTCAGGGCCGGACGACCGCTGTACCTCTACCTCCCACCGTAATCAACAAACTACCGTTAGATTCAAGTGCTCTCGCGGTCCGGCCGGTCCTGTACACCTTCGGCGCTCCGGTCCCCGGGACTCGACCTAATCTTCTTCGACCCTTTGGAGCTCCAGAACGCATAGACCCCATAGCCGAGAGCGTAGAGGATCAGG